>ERZ779981.263-NODE-263-length-28697-cov-9.59102_pt1 | contig 28697 bp, 24 predicted proteins | sample MGYA00511182_ERZ779981 | MGnify/ENA primary metagenome ERZ779981 (study PRJEB29588, sample SAMEA2149539) | human gut metagenome | biome: human gut; feature: human-associated habitat; material: faeces | place: Denmark | collected 2008/2010 ... | reverse complement strand
TGTAGGTACAGATGAATTGTATATGGCGCATCCGTTTGCCCGTTCCGGTTGGAGTAGTGAGGCCGATTATATGAGAAACTGTGCTCGTTTAAAAGGTGGAGAAGCGATGTTGTTCACCATCCCTATCTCATGGGACATAAACCGAATTACAGATAAGAACTATAAAAAGCGGTTCATGTCTGGAAAATTGTTGCCAGGAAAATATAAAATAGGCCTACAATTGGCAATCTATATGGATACGGAATTTGAAGTAAAATGATAGAATATGAAAAATAAAATCTTTTTGTCTGTAATTTGCTTGCTGGCCGTTCTTTCGCTACAAGCGCAAACCAACGAACGCTATATTGAAGTGACGGGCACATCGGAAATAGAAATCGTACCCGACAAAATTCATTATCTGATTGAAATCCGAGAATACTTCAAGGAAGAGTTTGACGGGAAGTCGAAACCCGAAGAATATCGCACCAAAGTACCTTTATCAGAGATAGAACAAGGACTGAGAGAAGCCCTTGCCAACGCAGACATTCCACAAAATGCTATTCGCACGCAAGAAATCGGTGACTATTGGCGGCAACAAGGGCAGGACTTCTTGGTTTCCAAGAAATTTGACATTACATTGACCGACTTCAATCAGATAAACGGAATCGTCAAGCGCATCGATACGAAAGGTATCAATTCCATGCGCATCGGCGAACTGGAAAACAAAGATATGTTTGCATACCACCAAATGGGAAAGATTGAGGCATTGAAAGCTGCCCAAAGGAAAGCGACCTATTTGGTAGAGGCATTGGGTAAGAAATTGGGTGATGTGATACGTATTGTGGAGGAAAGGAACAGTAATATTTTCCCGTTTGCGCAAAGCAATGTCTTGTCATCCGATGCTGCCTCATTCGACAACTTCCGCACCATCAAGAAGAGCTATTCCATGCAAGTACGTTTTGAAATCATAGATTAAATGTAAGGCGGACGAAAAAAAAATGCCATATTCTTCTTTTCGTCCGCTTTATTTGTGTACATTTGCATCGAATAAGAGTTGTTTGACGGAAATACACCGCAAATCGCAGAATTTGCGACCGTTGCCAAGTCATTACCTCACCCTTTGAGAAAAGCTCATAAATAGCTTATTTCTAATCCATTCCTATTTTAATATCGGATTTTGTAATAAAATTCTTTAAAACTGGATTAACCTATAATTGGATATAAGAAAATCAGGCATCGCAACAAATTCAGCTATATGAGTAATACTGAAATCATGTTTATTTTTGTTCTGCTTCACTCCGGTAGTTTCCGCAGGCTTGAAAAAGAACCCACCATTGACATAAAATTTATCACTGACTGAGATTTTACGGAACAAATGATAACAACAATCCGATAAAAGCATACAAACAAAAAATCCCGTCTCAATGTGATTGAAGACGGGATTTAATATTAATGATGTTGTCCAAAGCGGATTCGAACCACTACAAACAGAACCAAAACCTGTTGTGCTACCATTACACCATTGGACAATCACGGATGCAAAGGTAGTGGTTTTTTACGCCACTACCAAATTTTTTTATATTTTTTGAATGTCAAAGGCCGCAAGTTTTACATTTTTATTACGTAAAAGTCCTGTAAGATAGCCTTTTGACACTTCATAAATGCATTGCAGACAAATTATTTCACTGTTATGAGGAAATAGTTCTTCTTGCCGCGCTGAACGAGAAGATACTTGCCGTCGATGAGGTCGTCTGAAGTGATTACACGGTCGAATGCTGCAAGTTTCTCCTTGTTGAGCGAAACGCCTCCGCCCTGAACGAGCTTACGCATCTCTCCCTTGCTGGCAAATACGGCAGCCTCTGTGGTGAACAGCTCAACAGCAGGCAGGCCTATCTTGTCCTTAGAAACCTCAAACTGGGGCACACCTTCGAAGATGTCGAGGAATGTCTGTTCGTCGAGTTTCAGCAGACTATCCTTTGTCGACTTGCCGAACAGTATGTTAGAAGCCTCAACAGCAGTATCGTAGTCCTCGCGAGAGTGAACCATCACGGTTACTTCCTCGGCCAGACGGCGCTGCAGTGTGCGGCGTCCCGGATCCTGGCGATGCTCCTCTACGAGGCCGTCTATTGTCTCTTTGTCGAGACTTGTAAATATCTTGATGTAGCGCTCAGCGTCCTCGTCGCTTACATTAAGCCAGAACTGATAGAACTTGTAAGGCGATGTGCGCTTCGGGTCGAGCCAGATGTTTCCGCTCTCAGTCTTGCCGAATTTCTTTCCGTCGGCCTTTGTTATCAGCGGACAAGTCAGTGCATAAGCATCAGCCTCGCTGCCCAGCGTGCGGCGTATAAGCTCTGTACCTGTGGTCATGTTGCCCCACTGGTCGTTACCGCCCATCTGCAGTTTGCAGCCCTTGTGCTGATAGAGATACAGGAAGTCGTAGCCCTGAAGCAGCTGATAAGTGAACTCGGTGAACGACAGACCGTCGCGGGCCTCGCCGTTAAGACGCTGCTGTACGCTCTCCTTTGCCATCATGTAGTTTACGGTGATGTGCTTGCCCACCTCACGCGCGAACTGCAGGAAGCCCATATCCTTCATCCAGTCGTAATTGTTCACAAGCTCTGCCTTGTTGGGAGCGTCGCTCTCAAAGTCAAGGAATTTGGCGAGCTGCTTCTTTATGCACTCCTGGTTATGGCGCAGAGTCTCCTCATCGAGCAGGTTGCGCTCAAGACTCTTGCCTGAAGGGTCGCCAATCATACCTGTCGCACCACCGACAAGTGCCAGCGGCTTGTGTCCGCAGCGCTGCAGGTGACGGAGCATCATGACGCCGCAGAGGTGACCTATATGCAGTGAGTCGGCTGTAGGGTCGGTGCCAAGATAAGCAGTTACCTGCTCTTTCTGCAACAGTTCTTCCGTACCCGGCATAATCTGGCTCAGCATGCCACGCCATCTCAATTCTTCAACAAAGTTCTTATTCATCGTATTTTTCTTTATTTTTTATTTCGTTAAACACATAAAACACGCGCCAAATCATTTAAACATAAATGAATTAAAGCACGTTTTTGCCTCAATAATGCTTGCCGCACTGCTGTATGACACACCGTAAGCAAACACATCAGGCGTAAGGCTACGGCACAGGGTCGTATCCGCTTCCGCCCCACGGATTACATCTCAGTATGCGCCATATAGCCAGGGCAAGTCCCTTTATGGGCCCGTGCTTCTTCAAAGCCTGGCGGGCATACTCTGAACATGTGGGCGTAAACCTGCACGACGGGGGCGTGAATGGAGATATGCAGCGCTGATAAAATATTATAGGCAATGACAGCAGCCACACCAATATTTTGGAAATATGGTTAAGAATGCTTCTCATTGCCTTTCTATTTTCTCCGACAAACGGTTCATAAGGTTCACAACCTTCTTCTCAACCTCATCGGTTGGCCACAGCTTGTCGTCAATCCATATCAGCGCAATAAGCAGGGCTGAGCCTTCGTGCTGTTCAAGCTGTCCGTACAAAATGCTCTTGTTAAGTCTGAAAGCCTCGCGCAGCTGTCGCTTCACACGGTTGCGCTTTACGGCCCTCTTAAAGCATTTCTTCGACACGCTCACCATCACTTTCACTCTTGGCGCGCCTGTCTCGGCATCGGTTTTAAGATAGACAAGCCTCACAGGGAACGCAGCCATCGAGCGGCTGCCTCCTCGTTCGAAGAGCTTCTCTATCTCTGTCTTTCTGCATATCCGCTCTTCTTTCTTGAATGTCAGAACACCGGATGCCGACATAATGCTGTATCTGTATTGTTATTTATTCTTCTCTAAAAAGTCTTTCAAGGCGCTCGTCATTGACGGATGTTCCTTTGTAGGAGCCTCAAACTCGACTTTCAGTCCTGCATCATGGGCAGCCTTTGCCGTAGCAGGGCCGAATGTACCAACAATAACGTTGTTGTGCTCGCTGTTCTTGAATGTATCAGTGAACGCATTGATGCCCGACGGACTGAAGAAGATGCACATGTCATAGTCGAATGTCTTTATCTCATCCTCTGTGAAATCGTTGCTTACCGTGCGGTACATCACACACTCTGTGTGGTTGAGCTTCTTAGAGTCGAGCAGAGTCTTCACGCTGTCGTCATGCACGTCGCTCATCGGGATGAGATACTTCTCAGTCTTATGCTTTATCATCGTGGGCAGCAGGTCGTCAATCTTTCCGGTCTTTCCGAAGAACACCTTGCGCTTGCGATACTGCACGTATTTCTGAATATACAGAGCTATAGTCTCTGTTACGCAGAAATATTTCATTGTCTCGGGTATTTCAAGCCTCATTTCTTTAGCCAGCTTGAAATAATTGTCAATCGCGTGGCGCGATGTGAAGACTACAGCCGTATAGTTGAGAATACTAATTTTCTGTTGGCGGAAGTCTTTTGAAGACAGTCCTTCAACCTTTATGAAAGGACGGAACACCAATTCTACGCCGTATTCTTTTTCCATATCGAAATACGGTGATTTTTCACTACTTGGTCTGGGTTGTGAGATTAATATCTTTCTTACCATCAGTCAATACCCTAAAAGTTTATTTTTAAATAGTCTACAATCATTACCAGAACTCCCCACAATGAGAGCAAGGGCATTATTTCGAGGGCACAAAAGTACAAAATTATTTGCAAAAAAAAGTTTTTATGCCCGAAAAACACTACATAACTCTTGTAAAACAATAGTATTTTCACTAAAATTATAACAAAAGCAACGTAAAATACGGCATTTTGTATAGACAAATCAAAGTAAGACTGAAGCATTACAAGAGGGAAAAGTGCAACGCCTTCGAACGATGTTATAAAGAGAAATGCCTTGAGCCACCGCGCGCTCTTTTTCTTGCCGAAAAACACGCTGTTGACGAACCAGTAGATGAGCATCTTCAGGGCATAATAAGCTACAAACACGCCGAAGAATATCGCTACCAGCTGATACTGCGATGAAAGAATAAACGTATCAGCCACACGTTCCTGAGTATACAGAAACGACACTATAGCAAACAGCAGACAGGTCTGCAGGACAAGAAACGACTGGAAGCGAAACTCGTTGGTCGTCTCTGAGAATTCAGTGGTGAGGGTGCGCGGCTCATAAAAGAAATCCTTGGCCTGACGGAACAGGAACCGGCGTGCCTTAGAGAAGGCTATGAGCGCAAGAATGAAGCATCCCAGCAGCAGAGCCGTTATGGTGTTGTCGCCTTTTATCGTGTAAGGCACCGGGTCGCCGGCCACGCCATAGCGTCCGCCGTCAAGCTCCGGATGATACATGGAGTCGTTAGAAAAGAAATTCTGCTTGTAATATTGCGGCAGACTGATGTCCTTGGCACTCTTTCCCTTGTCGTGCCCGGGCAGATGCAGCGTGTCGGGACGCGTGCTGAGGTGCGTGTTCTCTACATGAAACACCGACTGTATGGCAGAGTCTTGCTGAGCCGGAGTGGCGTCAGCAGGCAACTTCTGCAGCACCTCATACGGATGTTTCACCTTGACCGGACGCTCCGCTTTCAGCGGTTCTGCCGGTGCAATGTTCTCATGTACGTTTGTCGAATCAGCCTGAAGCTCTATCATTTCTTTTTCCTGCCGTGCTTTGTTCTGTTTTGTTATATTACTTTATATAATAAGGATGTGTCAAGACCACGGCATGCGCACCGCGCATGGCCCGTGTGTTATGACACATCTTCACAGCGTACAGACTTACAGTCCGAACGCCTTCTTTATCTCGTCTACCTTGTCGAGTTTCTCCCATGTAAAGAGTTCTACCTCGATTGTCTTTGTCTCGTGGTAGTGGCTCTCAAAGGTTTTCTTCACTTTCTCATACTTGCGGCCCATGTGTCCGTAAGCAGCAGTCTCGCTGTAGATAGGCTGGCGCAACTTTAAGTCGCGCTCGATGGCTCTCGGTCTGAGGTCGAACATCTTCTTTATAACCTCTGCTATCTCGCCGTCCGACTGTTTTACGTGGCTTCTGCCGTATGTGTTTACATATATGCTTACAGGTTCAGCCTGACCTATGGCGTAGCTTACCTGAACAAGCATCTCATCGGCAACGCCGGCAGCCACCATGTTCTTAGCTATATAGCGTGCGGCGTAAGCAGCCGAACGGTCAACCTTGCTCGAGTCTTTGCCTGAGAATGCGCCTCCGCCGTGTGCGCCCTTGCCGCCGTAGGTATCTACGATAATCTTGCGGCCCGTAAGACCAGTGTCGCCGTGAGGGCCTCCGATAACGAACTTTCCTGTCGGATTGACAAGATACTTTATGTTGTCGTCAAACAGCGCGAGCACCTTCTCGCTGTGAATCTGCTCCTTTACACGCGGCATAAGGATGTTCTTTACGTCATCCTTAATACGCGCAAGCATAGCGTCGTCATCCGGATCAAACTCGTCGTGCTGTGTTGAAACCACGATGGTGTCTATGCGGCGAGCCTCGCCGTTGTCGTCGTATTCAACCGTAACCTGACTCTTTGAGTCGGGACGCAAATATGTCATCTGCTTGCCTTCCTTACGTATGTCGGCCAGTGTGCGCATTATCAGATGTGCAAGGTCGAGCGACAGCGGCATATAGTTTTCGGTTTCGTTGCAGGCGTATCCGAACATCATACCCTGGTCGCCGGCACCCTGCTCGCTTTCGTCCTGACGGTCAACACCGCGCTTTATGTCCTCGCTCTGCTCGTGTATGGCGTTGAGCACGCCGCACGATTCGCTGTCAAACTGATATTCTGACTTTGTATAGCCTATTCTTTTTATCGTCTTGCGGGCTATGGTCTGCAGGTCGATATAAACATCGCTGCGCACCTCACCGGCAATTACAACCTGTCCGGTAGTGACAAGAGTCTCAACGGCCACGCGAGCCTTGTCGTCGTAAGCCAGAAACTGGTCAAGAATTGCGTCTGAAATTTGGTCGGCAACCTTGTCTGGATGCCCTTCCGATACTGATTCTGAAGTGAAGAAATATGCCATTTTATTTACATTAATTATAAAAATAGTGTGCAAAGTTAAGGCAATTAGTTCTAATCGCAAAATAAAAACATGCTTTTTAACTGATTTTCAGTGTAAGCACCGCTGTGCCAATAAATTAATAACTTATTTTGAACTATGGCGCCGTTAAAATATAAGTTGCCGTAAAGCACAAACAAAGACGCCTGCCGGCAGCGTTTCATATACAATGAAATAAACGCAATGTCGGCAGGTGTCTTATATCATTCCACGTGCTTGTGTCTGCGGCAAGGCATTGTCTGACAGGACGATACACCTTGCGCGAACGCTCTATATGGACTATTTCTTTACAAACTTTCTTACTTCTGATGAAGTGCCGTGGTCGATTATGAGAATATAGCAACCTGGAGCAACAGCAGAAGTGATATTTCCGGGAGCGCCAACTCCACGCGCAACAACCATTCCGCTCGTGGCAGATACAAGTGTGAGTTTTGCAGCAGACTCCACTGAAGACGCGGTCTCAATGCCTGAAGCCACATATTCGTTGTAGTGTTCTTTCACCTTCGCCGAGCTCATAGCACCTTTATATATCGTAAACTCGTCGATTGTTCCTTCAAAGAAATTGTTAAGATTGACGTTGACATTACCGACAGTGAGCGGTTCGTCATTGTCAGAAATGCTGCCGGTGGTGTCAACCGACTCACCTATCAGCACTCCGTTGGCATATAGTTTCAGCGTCTTGGTGTAGCTGTCGCGCACACAGACGATGTGAGTCCACTCTCCGTTAAAATAAGCCGTGCCCGTGGCAGAAGCTTCGCTCTTGGTAACGTTGTCGTCAACGGCAAACTTCAGCAGGCCGTTCTTATACTCCAGTCCTACCCATTTGCCTGTTGCCCCTGTCTCGGCATTGGCTGTTATGCTGCCTTTATGGAATATGTATGCGGCATTGTCGGTCGACTTCATCCAAAACTCAATGGTAAAATCTTCTGTGCCGAGCTGAATCTGACTATAAGCCATCTGAGTAAAATAAGACGAACCGTCAAGCTGCGCAGCATTGCCCTTTACGCCCTGCACCAGCGTCGGATTGCCCACAGCCTGAGCCATGCCCTCAACAGTGTTGGGCGTAGAGCCGGCGCTAATATCGTCAAACGGATAGCAAGCCAGCGGAGTCAGCACAATCTTATCGCGCACGGTTATCGTTCCTTCTATCGTTGCTGTGGTTTCACCGCCCGTGGTCGACACCTTATATTTATACGCGCCGACAGCAGAAGGTATTCCACTTATAGTCAGGCGTTTAGATGAGTTATCAACAGACATGTCAACACCGTCGGGCAGTCCTTCAACTGTTACGCCCGTGGCATTTCTCCATTCATACACAATGTCTTCAATGGCATCACCCTGCTCCACCGTCTGGTTGAGCTGTCCGCTCACCGCGCGCAGCGATGCGTCAGTAGAGAATCTGTCGGGCAGATATTAGCCGAGGTGCGGCGGCTGGTTGTACGCCACATTCTGCCATGCAATGGCCATTCTGTATATATGGTCCTGCATAAGACATGGCACTTTATATCCGGTTTCTTCGGTCGTCGTGAATATAAGCAGGTCTGAACTTGTGCTTCCGTCCCACAGAATTACTTCCTCGCGCCAGTCACCAAGAATATCTGCCGAAAGGCATGGAGTTTTCTTTGTAGAGTTGCACGACTGTGCGTTGCTGTATTGTCCGAGGCTCCATTTGGCGGCATCGCTTGTCAGCGTAGAATTGCGTTTCACAATATCGGTGCCGTCGAGCAACTCTTCATACAGGTCGCCGTCCCAATATATGCGAAAATTGCACGACGGGCGCTTGTCTGCCACCTTGTTTCCGCGGCAGTCGTATGTTGCCGTAGCCTTGGTGCCCGATGTGTAGTCGGCTATTGCCCAAGCCTCGCATCCGCGCCATTTGTCGCTAACGTCGGCCACAACGCCGCGTCCTATGTCGTTGCCGCTCTGCTTCTGTCCCCACAATATCTCGCCTGTTTTAGCATCACGGAACTCTGCGTCCCAGGGATATGCCGACGATTTTTCCTCATGCACCATCCATATTTCAAGTCCGTCATGGTCGGGATCAAAGTCGCCAAGATGCAGGGCATCGCCGTGGCCGGCACCTGTACGGTATAGCACGGAGCCGTCGTGGTCTAAGCATGCCGCGCCATACACAATCTCGTCGCATCCGTCGCCGTCAACATCACCCACGGTCAAGGCATGAGCGCCTTCGCCATAAAGACCTTCGCCATCGGTCTCCGACTTATGCAGCCATCGCTGTTTAAGGTTTTTCCCATCGAAATCCCATGCGCAGAGATATGCCGCCGTATAATAGCCGCGGCACATCACAAGGCTCGGCTTCTGTCCGTCAAGATAAGCCACGCAGGCAAGATAGCGTTCTGAGCGGTTGCCGTAAGAGTCGCCCCACTGCGAGTTTGAGCGTACCGAGCGCAGCGGAACATAGCTCACCGTGGTTATTTCGGCACCTGTCTGTCCGTTGAACACCGTGAGATACTCAGGGCCAGACACTATTATACCCTTGTTCGAGCCGCTGTTTACGCGGTAGTCGTCAGTAACCTTATCGTCGCCCATCAGCACAGCCTTGCCCTGTCCGTCAATAGTTCCGGGCGCAGTCTTGCACGCCACTTCGGCTTTTCCGTCGCCGTCGAGGTCGTACACCATAAACTGGGTGTAATGTGCGCCGGCACGTATGTTGCGTCCAAGGTCAATGCGCCACAGCTTTGTGCCGTCAATCTTGTATCCGTCTATATACACGTTGCCCGTATATGCGCCTCTCTCCGAGTTGTCCTTCGAGTTGCTCGGGTCCCATTTCACTATTATCTCATACTCACCGTCGCCGTCGACATCGCCCACAGAGCAGTCGTTCGGGCTGTATGTGTAAGCCACGCCGTCGGGAGTGGTTCCGCCTGCAGGCCGGTCGAGATGCACCTTCTTATATATTTCAGGCCATACGGCTGTCTCAGCCGTCGTCTCAACGGTCTGTCCGCCGTCCACAGCCTTAACGACATACTTGGCATCTGCCGTTCCCGAAGCGTCAACAAAGTTGGTGCTGCCTGTTATCAGCGAGCCGTTAACCTTAACGCCGTTGCGATAGACGTCATAGCCCATCGTACTTTTGTCTGACGTCAGGCATCGCCACGACAGATAAACGCCGGCATCTGTCTTTACGGCAACGAGTCCGCGCCCGAGCTTTTCGGTCTGCTGTGACACGGCAGGACACAATGCCGCCGACAGCATCAAACAAGATAAAAACAATTTCTTCATAAGATTTAAGTTAAAGATTTATTTTAGCAAGATTATGTTTGCGGCACAAAGATAAGCATAATAAACCGAATAAAGAAATTTATTTGCCCGCAATAACATGTCAGCCACAAAACACAATTAATGCGGACAGATGCCGCAAACAAGTCGGAAACTGCCCGCATATATTTATAATATAGGTATGCCGGACCATAAGAATAAGGTTAACCGGCAATGCCTTCAACGCTTTATGCCCCATCAATAGGCCTTAACCGCAGGCGCATATCACCACTCTACGCCGCCCTCGGCTATCACTCCGTCGGCAGCAGGAGTGTCGTCGGCACCGAACGAATTGGCCTTATATTGGATGCATATCATCACCATGTCGTCATTGCCTGTGTTGCGCAGCGCACGCATTCCGGCAGGAGCAACACGCACTACACTGCCCTGACCCACTGCGAAGGTTTTGCCGTCAACCTGAAACTCGCCTTCGCCGCTCACGATGATATACAGTTCCTCATGTGTCTTGTGGGAATGAAGGAAAGTGCTGCCCTCGCCCGGAGCAAAGGTCTGAAACGAAATTTCTGAACCTGTTGCGCCAAGGGCTGCGCCTGCAAATACCTTTCCTTTGAGAACTACACCGCCACCGAAGTCGATTTCGTGCTCACGCAACTCGTTAAAACTGCCTGTTGTAACTGCGGTAAAATTGTCACCGCTGCCTATAATCTCTAACTTTTTCATCTTACTGTATTTTTTGTTTTCGATGTGCAAAGTTAGTTTATATCTGCGTATGTATCAAGAGGTTACAAAATCTAAAGCCGGTTACGCGGAGGTTACTAATACTGAAATCCAACAATTTATGCCAATCACTTTTACACACTTTAACAACATCACACGCATATAACACGTTTCTCCAAGGCGCACAAGCACATTAGTCATGTGGATTAAAATAAAAAGAAAGACATTATTTTACAAAATCAAGCCCTGTCTATGCGGTTTATTTAAGAATATTGGTTACTTTTGTAAACCGTAATCAATGTATTTATGATTAAGAACGAACTTAAAGACACATTATATCCCAGCTGCCCCATACGCAACATATTGTCGCGGGTAGGCGACAAATGGTCAATGCTTGTGCTAATAACGCTCAACGAGCACGGCGTTATGAGGTTTAATGAACTGCGCCGCAACATCCCTGACATATCGCAGAAGATGCTGTCGGAGGTGCTGAAGGCGCTCGAGGCCGACGACCTAGTGTCGAGAAAGGTCTATGCAGAGGTGCCGCCGCGTGTTGAATACAGGCTCACGGAAAGGGCGCTTACGCTCATTCCGCTCATCAATAACCTCATTCAATGGGCATTAAGCAATATGGACGACATAATGGACAGTCGGAGAAGATACTTGCTGAAATAGCTTAATCATTAAGTTTCAGCAAACTTTGCGCATGGATGGATATGCCGACAAGCTGCCGGCAGACAGCTGTCTGACAACAAAGATGCTATCTGTTGACATATTTCACCGTCTTAACTTCGCCGCCGTCATACTTTATCTTCAATATCAGCATGCCCTTGCCGAAACTCTTCAGGCCGTCCATGCCGCCAGTATTTCCTAACAATGCGCCGGCCGCTGAATAGACACTTATGTCCGCTATGCATCGGCTTTCAACATCGGTGATACCGGCAGAGCCTTTAGGCGGTATCTCTATCACGGCCGTGTCACGGCCATAAGCATTTTCTGCATACACCTCCACTGAAGCACCGTCCGTAAGGTCGATGTAGGTAAAGGTCATTGTGGCATAATACGGGGTGTATGACGTGCATGGATAAATAAAAAATCCCGACTTCTCGCTCAGCATGGCAGATATGTCATTGCTGCCTTCGTAGCGCACTTCTATGGTTACTTTATTATATGACTCATTGTCCTCGTCAGGCTCAACGCTCACCAGGCCGGCACTGAGTATGCGCGGCTTCATCTCTAGAGTCATTACATATTCCGACTTTACATCCTCTCCTCCCGCCTTTCCTTCTAACGTAACCAGAGCACGTATGTCGCCGTCTATCGTGCGTCTGTATCTGTCTTCATCACCTTCAGCAACGACAGGCACGGTGAACTCTTCGTCGGCCGATGTGGCTATGGTTTCATATCCTCCCGGCTTCAACGGCAGACGGCACTCCCAACGGCGGTCTGACACGGCATTGTCGCCTGCCATTATATAAAAGGTATGCGACTTATAGGCCGACGCAATTCCCGTGTCGTCGATGTCTCTGCCGGCTATTTTCACCTTGGCATCATCCGCCATGCTCCAGCCCGTTGCGCCAAGCAGACTTAGCGTCACATCATCAACGGGCATGTCTATCTTGCCTTCGCCTTTATAGTACATCAAACTTTCTGCGCTTGTGAGAAATCTCAGCGATCTGTTAACGTCAAATTTCTTCGGCGCATACAGCTTATAACGCTCTTCTGCATTCAACACATAAAGATAACCAGCTGCCGGACAAACAAAGTTTTCAAGTGATGTATGGTCTGAGACCGGCAAATCTTCCATGCGCGTGCCGTCTTCAGCAAATATCAGTCTGTCAAAGGCAGTCATGCCTCCGCATCCAAACACAATGTTTCCTTCATTGTCATATCTTACGCTCGAGCCAAATCCCAAGGCTGAAGCCATGGCCCTAAGCATGGCATAGGCAAGATTCTTTGAGCCCGCAACGGCATCACGGCCTGCCCCTACACACCATTGCGTATTGCTGTTGATATGTATCACCGCGTCAGTTTCGGGCACATTGCCAAGCCCTTTGCCTGCCAGTTTACGGCACAGCGCAAGCGGATACATCACCTTATCTGCCGACGAAGGCAGCGCCGAATAATTCACTTCGGTCCTGATGTCGGCCCCCTGCATGTCGTCATAGCTCACCTGCAACTTCAGCGTATCTCCCGAAGTCATATATCCGCTCCAGATGTCTGACGCCATCTTCAATGCGATTTTAAGATTTTCGGGCAGTTTCTCACAGCCGTTTCCTTCCATCACCACGCATCCCGACCGCCGGGCAGACAGACGCAAACGCTTGGCATTGTCAGACGGGGTTATCGTTACGGTGCCACAATCGTAGACATCGTCATGCACAAGCGTAACAACATTCTGCGAATGTCCGCACAATGAAACAGCCGAAAGCAACGACGCAAGCAGTATTTTAAACAAGGATGATGATAACATAAGCTATATTTTTTAATTTAACCGACAGCAAATATATTTTTTATGTTATAAATATAACGGACATACCATGTTTTTTATTTCGTGCCTGTTTACTTTTTATCAAAATCACGCCCCAACCATGAGCCTATCCGACAAGCATAATCCATTTTGCCTGAAGGTCTCCTGCCTGCGGACTGCCAGCTGATATGAACACACATATTCAGTTATTACCCCTCGCGACAATACCCGGCTTTTCGCATACTGAACGGCAGTGCTTTCTAATATGCCGTCTTTTACATTCCAAAAGGGTACAAATTGCACGCTAAAAGGTGGTCTTTTGGAGACTAAAACATGGCCTTTTGCAACGCATTAATTATCAGCACGTTGCGAATGCAGACAAGACGCAGCATGCCGGAGACTGAAAACCGGCACGCCAACGGCCGGACGAGGCACGCTGACAGCAAAACTGACAGCTGGCATGACACGTATAAGGGTACAAACGACACATGGATATGACAATTTAGACCGTAAAAACATTACACACAATTTTATGTATTAAAAAAAATTAAATCTTTTAAAATACAATCGCAAATTATATCCTATATTACTAATTTGGCAGTAACTTTGCAGACATAAAACCGAGAACAAAAATACAACTCTTAAAATAGTAAGATAATTATGAAGATTGAAAAAGTTCATGCAAGAGAAATCCTCGACTCAAGAGGCAATCCTACAGTAGAAGTTGAAGTAACCCTCGAAAACGGCGTAATGGGCCGTGCAGCTGTTCCGTCAGGAGCATCTACAGGTGAGAACGAAGCACTTGAGCTTCGCGATGGTGACAAGAACCGCTACCTGGGCAAAGGTGTTCTGAAGGCAGTTAATAACGTAAACACAATAATAGCACCTGCATTGAAAGGCGACTGCGTTTTCGATCAGCGTGCCATCGACTATAAGATGCTGGCTCTCGACGGAACTCCTACAAAGAGCAAACTCGGCGCTAACGCTATCCTCGGTGTATCTTTGGCTACAGCACAGGCTGCTGCTAAAGCTCTGAACATGCCGCTTTACCGTTACATCGGTGGCTGCAACTCTTACACAATGCCTGTTCCTATGATGAACATCATCAACGGTGGTGCTCACTCAGACGCTCCTATCGCATTCCAGGAGTTCATGATCCGTCCGGTTGGCGCTCCTTCAATCAGAGAGGCTATCCGCATGGGCGCTGAGGTGTTCCACGCACTTGCTAAGCTGCTGAAGAAACGTGGTCTTTCTACTGCAGTAGGTGATGAGGGTGGTTTCGCTCCCGCACTGAACGGTATCGAGGACGCTTTGGAGAGCATCTGCCAGGCTATCAAGGACGCAGGTTACGAGCCGGGCAAGGACGTTAAGATCGCTATGGACTGCGCTGCCAGCGAGTTCGCAGTACAGGAGAACGGCGAGTGGTTCTACGACTATCGTCAGCTGAAGGACGGTAAGAAGAAAGATCCTAACGGAAAGAAACTTACTGCCGACGAGCAGATTAAATATCTTGAAGAACTTATCACTAAATATCCTATCGATTCTATCGAGGACGGTCTCGATGAGAACGACTGGGACAACTGGGTTAAACTTACAGCTGCTATCGGCGACCGCTGCCAGCTCGTTGGTGATGACCTGTTCGTAACTAACGTTAAGTTCCTGGAGAAGGGTATCAAGATGGGTGCTGCTAACTCAATCCTGATCAAGGTTAACCAAATTGGTTCTCTGACTGAGACTCTCGACGCTATCGAGATGGCTCACCGTCACGGTTACACAACAGTTACTTCTCACCGTTCAGGCGAGACAGAGGATACTACTATCGCTGACATCGCTGTTGCTACTAACTCTGGTCAGATCAAGACTGGCTCTATGAGCCGCACAGACCGTATGGCTAAGTACAACCAGCTTATCCGCATCGAGGAAGAGCTTGGTGATACAGCAAGATATGGTTACACAAAACTGAAATAATTTTCAGAACGTGATATAATAATGAAGGCCGTGCCACGCACGGCCTTTTTTGTTCATTATGCCTCCATGCGCATTACGGCATGACGCATGCTAACTTTAAATCGGCAACAAATCATGACTATCAACGACAGCATTTCTTGTTTTCATCCGCTACACACCGACATGCCAAAGCCGGCGCGTTTCACCTTTCCTTTCTGCTACGAGCCTCATCCGCTGTGCCTGCTCGCCGCCGGAGAGGTGCAAAGATATATTGCAGGAGTGGACAAATGGCGCGACGAACTGCAGCACGGCAAGATGTTCGGGGTGCTTGTCGCTGAGGACGAAGAAGGCCGACTGAGCTTCACAGCGGCATTCTCAGGACTGCTCGACGGCAGTAACGACCATCCTTATTTTGTGCCGCCGGTGTTCGATGCCACGCCTGCTGACGGATATTTCAAGACCAACGAGGCACGTATTTCGGCCATAAACCACACGATTGACGGTATTGAGAAGGGCGAAAGCTATCTCAACGCACTGCATGAACTTGAGAGTTGTAAGACCGGAACTGCCGCGGAGGAGGAACAATACCGGCTTAAGATAAAGGAAGCAAAGGCGGCACGCGACGCAAGAAGACTGAACGGCACGCCCATAACGCCTGAAGAGGAGGAACGGATGCTGAACGAAAGCCGCTTTATGAAGGCCGAACTGCACCGCATGAAGAAACGGAACAAAGAGCAAATGGCCGAATGTGAGGCACGGCTAAAGCCATTCCAGGACGAAATAAGACAACTTAAAGCCAAGCGTAAGGCCATGTCAGACAGTCTGCAACACTGGCTCTTTGAACAATACAACATGCTCAACGCACGCGGAGAGCGGCGCGGACTATGCTCAATATTTGCCGACACGCCTCAACACGTGCCACCCGCAGGAGCCGGCGACTGCTGCGCTCCAAAACTGCTTCAGCATGCCTATCTCAACCATCTGCACCCGGTGTGCATGGCTGAGTTTTGGTGGGGCGACTCGCCAAAGAGCGAAATACGCCACCATCTGCACTATTATCCTGCCTGCAGAGGCAAATGTCTGCCCATACTAACGCACATGCTGCAGGGCCTCGACGTTGATCCCGACCCGCGACAGGCGCCCGAACAGCGGCTGCCCGAAATTGTTTATGAGGACGAATGGCTCATCGTGGCATGCAAACCAGCCGGAATGCTGTCTGTTAAAGGCAAGTCTGACCGCCATTCGGCTGCATCGCTGATAGCCAAAAACTATGCCGAAGGCAGCGAGCCAGTGCCCGTTCACCGCCTCGACATGGACACATCGGGACTGATAATACTTGCCAAGACGCCCGAGGCATACAAGAACCTGCAGGAGCAGTTCTGCCAACGAAGCATAAGCAAGCGCTATGTGGCACTGCTCGACGGCATGCCCAAGGCGCCAACAAGCGGCAGAATAAGTCTGCCACTCATCGCCGACCCGCTTAACCGCCCGTATCAGAAGGTTGACACCGACAACGGAAAGGCTGCCGTAACCGACTATAAGATTATCGGACAGGCAGCAGGACGCACGCTGATAGAGCTGTTTCCGCACACCGGACGCACCCACCAGCTGCGCGTTCACTGTGCACACAGACTCGGACTTGGCACACCGATAGTAGGCGACAGCCTCTACGGCCACCCTGCCGACCGCCTGTATCTGCACGCCGAGGCAATAACCTTCCGCCATCCTGCCACAGGCAAAGAAATGACGTTTGAGCGCACTGCCGGATTCAGACAGTCAATAACCCAACATGACTGATAAAGACTGCATGCTGACTGAATAAACCCGAACACAGGGAAAATAAAGACATAAAGGAGATACATTATGGAAGACAACATGAAATGGAAGACGCTGAAAAGCGAATATCTTATACAAAGGCCGTGGCTGACGGCACGCCGCGACACCGTGGAACTGCCCAACGGCGTCGTTAACGATGAATACTACGTGCTGGAATACCCCACATGGATCAACGTGATAGCGCTGACAACCGACGGCAACATGGTGATGATAAGGCAATATCGCCACGGAATAGACCAGACTTGCTTCGAGATTGTTGCCGGTGTGTGCGAAAAAGGCGAAAATCCCGAAACTGCCGCGCGCCGCGAACTGCTCGAAGAAACAGGATATGCCGGAGGAGAATGGCACGAACTGATGGCTGTATCGGGCAACACGAGCACCACCAACAACATAACCCACTGCTTTGTGGCTACGGGCGTTGAGAAGGTTGGCAGTCAGCACCTCGACCGCACGGAGGACATTGAGGTGCATGTTATGACCAAGGACGAGGTGATGCAACTGCTCGTGAACGACGAAATAAAACAGAGTCTGATGGCTGCACCGCTGTGGAAATACTTCTATCAGCTAAACATCCGTTAACATTAAGCCGACGGGCGTTAACATTTAGAGATGCGTCAGAAGTGCGCCTTTTAGAAAAGACAAATGCTTTCAGAATATGCGAATATATCTGCCAAATACAAGCAGGTATGCCATTCTGCATAAATTTACACTAAAATACAGATAATAAAGCAGTGAAACGGGTTGCAAAAAGCAGCCTTTCACCATACGAAACACGGCCTTTTACACTGCGAAAGACGGCCTTTTGCAATGTAAAAGGCCGTGTTTTATAATAAAGTTTATGGTCATCCAATATACATAAAGCGATAACATATTGACTGACAACATATTACGTAAATTACAAGAAAATGCCGATTTTTCGGCCGAAAACCTACGAAAAAGATTTCACAAGCCGTTTTTCGCCTTTTTATGTTAAACAGAATGTGCCGCACTTAACGGTTATTAACCATTAAATGCGGCACACTCTGTATTTGTTCTTCATACAGACGGACAAACCGAACGGCATCAACAAGCCACATTAAACCATGCCGACGGCATGTCATTGCCATTGTTTTTCCGCCACAGACGTAACGTTATCAGAAGCTGTAGCTAAGTCCCATCCTCACCTCGAAGGTCTCCGAGCGCACGTTGTCGTGATACTTATATCTTGTCTCGCGCATATAATACGATGCAAACAGGTCGAGACTCCAGTTCTTTCTGAGATAAACCTGCAGGCGCGGATTAATCACCAGCAGCGCCGCACTGCTCTTGTCACCCTGCGCGTTGAGGTGCAGCGGGTCGGTGTTCTCGAGGTCTTTGTCCTCATATCCCACCCATGTGTATATGCTGTAGAAGTCGGCGTTGAGCGTAAACTTGCCGAAGCGCGGAAACTCAAGCACGGTCTGTGCCTTCGCGCTGAATCCGCTGCCCATGTTATAGTCGCGGTCTATCACGTTGTAATAGTCGCTCAGCGAGCCTCCGAGCAGTATGGCGTCGAGAAAGAGGCGCTGCTCCATGCGCCCAACGTTGCCAACTTTAGGGAAGCGGTAGATAAGACCGGGACCGAAGCTGGCTGCCTCGGATATGCGGTAAGGCACACGCGACGTGCCTTCCTTGACGGCTTCAGAGTCGTAATAGTTGAAATGCTGGAACAGACCGAACACCGCCGTCATCTCCTCTTCGTCGTAGAAGTTTACGCCCCACAGCTTTCCTAACAGATGAACGCTGCTTATAAGCGGCTGGTTGCCGCTGAGTCCGAAGGTTACGTTGGCCGTAAAATAGTCGTAAGGCTTGCTCTCCTCGCCGTTGAATGCGTCGCCGTAGCACAGCCACAGGTCAAGATACGGATTGTGCTCGCCCCTGAACAGTCCGCCCTCGTCGGCAAGATAGCGGTCGCCGACAGACACGGTGAAGGCCACAGGTATGCGGCTGTAGTCGTGATATTTGTAATAATCATGACGCACACGCCACGCATCGCCGCTCAATATGCGGTTGAACGCACGGATGGGGCACACCAGCGCACCGGCAAACTCGCGCAGAAAGCGGCGCATGCCGCGCTCGCGGTCGTCGTAAATGAGGTTAGACACGCGGTGGGTTACCTCGCCTATGCATATTCCGCCGATGGTTGTTGCCATGAGGTCGTTTATTGCAGGCGGCTCAATCTCGCACGCCAGCTCCCACATCAGGCTGCCTCCAAGGGCATAAGGCGCCGACTCCCAGAAGCTCAGGCCGTTGCTTCGGGCGGCGTTGAAATATAGTCCGCCGTGGTAAGGATGGGCAAACAGGTTGGTTGAAAACTGGTCGTTGTCCCACACAAAGCCCGTCTTGAAGTTCTCCTTTATGCTGCTCAGATTAACCTTGGCAAAGTCTTCGCACAGCACAAAGCGGTCGAAGCAGTTCACGAGCACGTTGATTCCGACAGCCTCGGCAGCCGCCTTCCAGGGCCGTTTCTTCATGTTCTCAGGGTTGTCGAAGGCATATATCGACACCGAATCAGTTACGCCTACCTCCGTTTCGTCATCACTTGCCCTGCTCTTCAGTCCGCCGCGGTTGTAGGCAAAGGTCAGTCCGGCCTCAACTATGGCCCTGTTGCGGTATTTCCTGTTATGCTCATAATATCTTGTAAAGCCATATCCTGCCGACGCAAACAGCCCGATGTTGTCGTTGAGCCTGTAGTCTACGTTGGCGCGCAGCTGCAGCGAGTAGAGGCGTTCGGGCTTGTCGGCCGAATTGTGCTGAAAGGTCTCTATGTGAAAGAAGCCCGCATCGGCGCTGAGCGACCACCGGCGGCCGAGGTTGAAATACTGTCCAAGACGGTAATACAGCGCGCCCGAGAACTTCTCGTCGAGCCCCATGTAATGCGTTCCGGCACCAACTATGCTGTAAGTGCTGCGGTTGCGGAACCTGAATGCGGCGTTAATCTTGCTGCTGTTGCCGCCAAAGAACATGAAGTCGACCTTGGTTTTAGGATTAAGGTTAACCAGTCCTATCTTGTGCGCGGCCGTGTCGCGGCTGTAGTTTACCAGTCCTATCTGCACTCCGCGCGGATGTTCCACGCAAACGTTCACCGCACCGATCTGCCATCCCCGCAGCGTGTCGGCATAGTTATACGTGCCGAGCTGCACGCCGTTCATCACCTTTGAACTGATGTTGGCAAGGGCCGAGAGCTGCATTCCGCCGCCCACGCCGTGGGATATGTTGGTTACTCCGCCAAGCTGAAGGCCCTTGAACAGCGACAGACTGACGTTGCTGAACGCCGAAAGCTGCATGCCGCGCATGTTCATTGCAACACTCGAAAGTCCCGAAAGCTGAAGTCCGTGCATCTCATAGCGTGCAAACGACGTCATGGCGTTGAGCTGAAGGCCGTGCAGACGGGCAGCACCGCCGAGCAGTCCGATGTTCAAATACGATGTGCGCGCCGTGCTGTCGGTGCGTCCTATGGTCAAAGCCAGGTCGTGGCGTTTATATCTCAGGGAGTCTTGGGCATGTACTGCGCTGCCTGTTAAAAGTAAAAGCGACACCGGCAGCAGTCCCATGACAATGCGTAATATACGGACGGATATGTGCATAAGCGTTTGTTAAAAATATATACAAAGGTAAACATTTAACATAACAACCCACGGCGATATGACGAAAAACTGCTGAAAAAGTAAAAAATATAACAAATTCAGTAAATCGTACACATCGTTTTACTTCTGTATAAACTATCTTTGCATACATCAAACGGACAAGACGGCAGCATGACAAAGGCATGACTGCCATAAAGGATATGCCCGTAATACAAGAAAATAAAATCAGCTCAGACATGGAAAACCTTATAAAAATTAACTCTATTGACGACTACAACAAGATGATGGGCTTTGAAACAAAGCACCCGCTTGTGGCCGTGGTTGACTTGAAAAATGCCGACAAAAACGCGTTTCCGCAGGATGTATCTTACAACTACGGTGTCTACGCACTGTTTCTTAAACAGACTTACTGCGGCGACATAACCTACGGCCGCATGCCATACGACTATCAGGAGGGCACGGTTACGAGTTTTGCGCCCGGACAGGTAGTCCATGTCAAGCACAGACCCGACTATGAGCCTAACGCTCTCGGGCTGCTCTTTCATCCCGACCTTATACGCGGCACGTCGCTTGGACAGGATATCAAGCAATATTCGTTCTTCTCTTATTCGTCAACCGAGGCTCTCCACCTGTCGGAACAGGAGAAGATGATATACAAAGACTGTCTTGAAAAAATCAAGATAGAGATAGAACGCCCCATAGACAACCACAGCAAGAAGCTGATATGCCGCAACATAGAACTGCTGCTCGACTACTGCATGAGGTTCTATGAGCGCCAGTTTATCACCCGTAAGGTGGTTAACCGCGACATTCTGACCAAGTTTGAGAACGAGCTTGACGCCTATTTCGAGGGCGATACGGCTATTGTTAACGGTCTGCCCACGGTAAAATATTTTGCCGAAAAGTGCTTCTTGTCGCCCAACTACTTCGGCGACCTCATCAAACGCGAGACGGGACGCACGCCGCAGGAGTATATACAGAACAAGATTATGGACCTGGCAAAAGGTGAACTGCTGGGCACACGAAAGACTATCAACGAGATAAGCTACGGTCTGGGCTTCCAGTATTCGCAGCACTTTAACCGCTATTTTAAGCGCAACACGGGCATGACGCCGAGCGAATACCGCAAGGCTTCGGTGTAACGTGGCGACGGCAATCGCAAGAATAATAACGTAAAGAGAGTAACAATGCGCCATATCCTTGACACGACAAACTATGTATGCGAGTGCAACCGCGCCTTCGACAAGGAGACAAGGCACCCGCTGGTGAGCCTCATCGACATGTCGGGCAAGAGCAGACAGGGCAACATGGCAACTGACTGCTATGCTGTCAAGGTGGTATGCGACGGCTGCAACGACGAAAGATGCGGCCGTCAATATTATGATTTCTCCGAAGCCACTATGACGTTTGCCACGCCAGCAACCGAGATTGACCTCAGGCAGTGTGACGGAAGGATGCTGATTTTTCATCCCGACATTATCAAATGCACGCCGCTGGGCATGAGGATAAAGGACTTTTCGTTCTTTAAATACCACACAGACGAGGCTCTCCACCTGTCTAACTGCGAGCTGAAGGTTATCAACAAGTGTCTCGACGGCATCGACTGCGAACTGAAATGGGGCATAGACGAATACAGCAAGGCGATAATAAGCAACTGCATCGAACTGCTGCTCAACTATTGTCAGCGGTTCTACGCTCGCCAGTTTATAACCCGTCATGAGGCCAACGCAACAGCAATGAAGGCTGTTGACGGCATAATAGACCGTTTTCTGCGCTCGGGCAAGGCAGCCGCTCACAGCATGCTTACGGCAGGAAAGATTGCGCCTGAGCTGAACATGTCGGCCGAATATCTCAACGACATGATGAAACGTGAGACGGGAAAGAGCGTCAGCGAATACATACAGCTAAAACGGATACTCATGGCAAAGGAACTGCTGCTGTCGACAGGCATGCCCATAGGCGACATTTCGTCGATGCTTGGTTTCTGTACCGAGAGCTGCTTCAACACAGTGTTCAAGAAGATTACAGGCTGCACGCCCAATGAATACCGCAACGGCTGACGGCGGACAATAAACATTTGGGTGCCACAATACGCCCAAATGCCCCAATACCCAACATCCCCATAACCCAAAGCCTACCCATTTACATGGTCCCATAAGTCCCATCCCTCCCATCATCCCCCTCCACCAAGCCCTCAACAAAAATGCTTATTAGCCTTGATTTATTTTGCCGTTAAGGCTGTTTGCATTATCTTTGCACAACAACTAATTTACTACAACCAATGAAAAAACTTATTATCACACTTGTCTTCGTCGTTACTGCATGGCTCAACGCCGCAGCCGAAAACTATCCTTACCGCTCTGACTATCTGTGGGTAACCGTGCCCGACCATGCCGACTGGCTCTATCAGACGGGCGAAAAGGCTAAAGTTGAGGTGCAGCTGTATAAATACGGCATACCGAGAGACTGCAAGGTGAGCTACGAGATAGCCGACGACATGCTGGAGGCTGACAAGAAAGGCTCTGTGAAACTCAACGGCGGAAGGGCCACGATTGACATGGGAACGAGAAAGACTCCGGGCTTTCGCGACCTCAGACTGAAAGCCACGGTTGACGGCAAGACCTATGAACATCACATAAAAGTGGGATTCTCGGTGGACAAAATAAGGCCTTACACCAAGGAGCCTGCCGACTTTATGGACTTCTGGAACAAGAACATTGAGGACATGAGGGCCGTTCCGCTGAAATATACAAAGGAAAGAGCCGACGAATATTGCACCGACAAGATTGACTGTTACCTCGTAAAACTGACGCTCAACAAGCAGAAACAGGCCGTATACGCATATCTCTTTTATCCCAAGAACGCCGCAAAGGGCAGCTGTCCTGTGGTGCTGTGCCCTCCGGGAGCAGGCATAAAGACCATAAAGGAGCCGTTGCGCCACAAGTATTATGCCGAGAACGTATGTATAAGAATGGAGATGGAGATTCACGGACTCGACCCGAGAATGAGCCAAGAGATGTTCGACGACATATCTAAAGCATTCAACGGCAAGGAGAACGGCTATCTTGCCAACGGAATAGACAACCGCGACCGCTACTACATGAAGCGCGTTTATCTGGCTCTTGTGCGCTGCATCGACCTGCTGACGCAGTTGCCTGAATGGGACGGACGCAACGTAATCGTGCAGGGAGGCAGTCAGGGCGGAGCGCTTGCGCTGGTGGCTGCCGGACTTGACAGCCGCGTAACGCAGTGCATAGTCAATCATCCCGCTCTGAGCGACATGGCGGCATACAGCGCCGGACTTACCGGCGGATATCCTCACTTCAACCGCATTGAGGGCATGCTCACCGAGAACAACATGAAGACCATGGCTTATTATGACGTCGTAAACTTTGCGCGCCACGTGAAAGCCGACACTTATATGACTTGGGGATATAACGACAACACTTGTCCGCCAACAACAAGCTATGCCGTATGGAACACTCTAAGCTGTCCGAAAGAGGCGCTGCTGACGCCCATCAACGAGCATTGGACATCTGACGACACTGAATACGGACAGATGGAATGGATGCTGAAGCATCTTAAATGATGATTTATGTATGGCAAAATAAAAGCCGGCAACATCACAGGACATAAGTGAACGGCGACTTACATAATGCCATAAGCAACAAAATAATACTCCCCGCAGGCAACAGTCTGCGGGGAGTATTGTTTAGAAAGTCACGCTATATATTAAAGTTTGTCATATTCTTCATCCGTAACCGGCTCGAGCCATTCGTTCGACGCGCCTTCTTCGGCAACGGTGAACGTTACGTGCTGGAACCAGCTGTCTTTGGTTGCGCCGTGCCAGTGCTTAACGCCTTCGGGTATTTCAACCACATCTCCGGGTTTCAACATTCGGGCTTCCTTGCCCCACTCCTGATACCAGCCTGTGCCGCCGACGCATATCAGCACCTGTATTCCTTTGTGATGGATGTGCCAATTATTGCGGCAACGGGGCTCAAACGTTACGTTCGACACAGGCACCTTGCCCTGACTGAGCGGCGCAAGATAGCTGTTGCCGATGAAATATTTGGCATAAGCCGAATTGAAGTCGCCTTTGGGGAACATCATCAGTTCCACAGGCTTGCCCTCATCAAACGGCTCTCCGAACACTGTCGCAATGGCCTTGGCAGCGCGCCATGCCTCAACCTCGCCCACACGGGCAGCAAGCGTGGCAGGGATTGAGCGTATCTCGTCGTCCTTCAGGCCCATGTTGCGCGCTCCGCTGACGTGCGCCTGCAACTGCGGCTCAACGCCCTGCATGCCTGACAGCGCACTTACGGTAACCAACTCGCGCTCGGCGTGAGTGAGATTGTTGCGCGCAAAGATGTCACCAAACAGGTGAGCCTTAAGATAATAGTCGGTGGCGGGGGCGAAATCATAAGTAAACGGCTTGCCGCTCAACTTGGTCTGCACCTCCGTTCCCTGTTTCAGTGCGTCGTATCCTTCTGCCATCGGGTCGGCATCCTTGCCCTCCTCGCACGCCTTACCCTGCTGACGGCGGGTATTGATAACGCTCTGCAGTGTGCCTAAGGCGTTAAGGCTGCGCGGAAATCCTGTGTAGGCATACAACTGCGACAGGGCTTCCTTAATCTCGCTCACGGTAAGTCCGGCGTCAAAACCTGCGTTGATGGCGGTAGTCAGACCGTCGATGTCGCCCTTTGCCTCAAGGCATGCAATGGCAGCCATGCACTGCTGCTTTTCGTTTAGTACGTTTTTCATATTCTCTTCAGCTTTTATCGGACTGCATACGGCCGCAAACATAGCCGCCGCAATCATTGTTACATTAATCAGTTTCATGTTATAGCGTTTTGGTTATGGTGCAAAGTTAGCACATATCCGCCGTCGCCACGATACCACATTTACTGATTATTTTACCTATTTTACTCTTATTTTATTACAAAAAACAAAGCCGCTCTGAAGGCCGTTTATAGCCTTACAGTGTCAGATATGCTTTATCACGCGCGCCGGAACGCCGCCCACTATCGTGTCGGCAGGCACATCCTTGGTTACCACGGCACCGGCAGCGACCACCGAATTGTCGCCTATCGTAACGCCCTGGAGTATTGTCGAATTGGAACCAACCCACACGTTGCGCCCCAATACTATCGGAGCCGGATAAGTGAAGCGGCGGTTTTCGGGCTCAATTCCGTGGTTGAGCGTGGCAAATACCACGTTGTGGCCTATCTGACAGCCGTCGCCAAGGGTTACGCCTCCATGATCCTGAAAGTGACAGCAGGCGTTGATAAACACGTTTTCGCCTATGTGTATGTTCTTGCCGAAGTCGGTATAAAACGGCGGAAACACTCTCAGCGTGTCGGGAACTGTGTATCCCATAATCTCTGAGAGCAATGCCCTTACTTCCTCAGGAGTGTGGAACTCGGCGTTAAGTGTGAACGTAACGCGGCGCGCCTCGTTGCTCATCTCGTCCATAAAACTGCATATCTCAGGTGTGTTCAGCGGTTTTCCCGTGGCTGCATAAGCCAAAAAGTCATTCAATGTCATAGTAGTATATTGTCCTTTCTTCGTTAAAATATTGCCTTGTTTATGTCGTGTACGCACATTATACATATCGTGTGTATATCATCATTAGCGACATTGCAAAGGTAGCGATTATCATCCTAAACCCATATACCCGCCTGACGGATAATGTTATACCTTTTACGTTTTTACGGCTGTATTCTTTCTGAAGCTAAGGTGTATTTTTTCCGAAGCTACGGCAATAAGCGCATGACGACGGGAAGGATACCTAACGGCACGCGGCCTCAACACATAAAAATCACGGGGCGTATGCTTGCGCCGTGCGCTTTTTATTCTTACATTTGCATAGAGAAACATTTTATCGGCTTCATTTTATACAAAAAACAAATTATGAACATAACGGACATTCACGTGGTGTACTTCAGTGCTACCTACACCACACGCACAATAGTTAGGGAAATAGCCAAGGCCATTGGCGGAAACATCATTGAACACGACGTGACCAACGCCCTGCCCGAGAGCGAAATAACGCTCGGCGGCGACAATAGTATGCTCATTGTCGGCGCTCCTGTCTACGTGGGACGCATACCCGAGGCTGCCGCCGAGGCGCTGAAGATGGTTCACGGCATCAACACTCCTGCCGTTGCGGTGTGCGTCTACGGCAACCGCGACTACGACGACGCGCTGCTCGAGATAAAAGATACGCTCAACGGCAACGGCTTCCACACGTTTGCAGCCGGCGCGTTCATAGGCCGCCACTGCATATTCCCAAAGGTTGCTGAGGGCCGTCCCGATGCTTCCGACCTTGAAAAGGCTGCCGCGTTCGGCAAGAGATGTGCCCAACTGCTCGCCGATGCTGCCGGAACAGACGCCTTGGGCAATCCGGAAGTGAAGGGCAACCGCCCGTACAGGGAGGCTCACAAGGTGCCGATGTGCCCGACGGGCGACAAAGAAAAATGTACCAAATGCATGACCTGCGTAAGGCTCTGCCCTGCCGGAGCGATAAGCGAAAGCGACCCTTGCAGCACAGACACATCAAAGTGTATTGCCTGCGGACGCTGCGTGGTGGTTTGTCCTCACGGCTCACGCGCCATATATCTGCCCGGATATGCCGACGCAGCGGCTAAATTTACAGCGGCTTTCTCGGCAAGACGCGAGCCAGAAACGTTCTTCTAAGATATTAAAAAGTAACGAAGATTATTCCAAAAGTCATTTAACGGCAACATCGTTCCTGCATATCCGCAATGTCGAATGGCAGTAAGCATCACGTGGAAGTAATGTCTATGTATTACAAAACACCCCAAGCGGCATTGTAAAAGATATGCTTTTGCACGATAAAATACGGCCTTTTGCAGCATAAAAGGATAGCTTTTGCGCTGCAAAAGGCCGATGTTTATTAAACTAAAAAAGATTTTGAATAAACTCATCACTCGTCACATTTGTCTGTAACACTCTAATATTCAATGCTTTAATGTATGATATTCTGATTTGCCGACATCACATCAAGGGCTTTACGCTGCCGGCGTGATAAGTACAAACGGCAACTCATCACACTGCAACAATCTGACTAACTGAAAGTTATGCTGCAATGTGACGAGTGATGAGTTTATGAGAAAACTTTTTTGTATTTATTCTCCATTCACGACGGCGGATGCCAAGAGGCATTTTTCAATACATTAACGGCTGAATAACCGCAAACGCCGTCATGAAAGGCTATTCGTAATATCTGAACAGGCCGCCTTTCGACTCCACATAGCTTATCATCTCGCGGAAGACAGTGTTATGACTGAGCGTCTCAACGTTGCCGGTCATTATCATCTGGCGGCGCGCACGGGTGATGGCCACGTTCAACTTGCGGTCTATTATGTGATTGTCGTCCATGAAGCAGTTGGCTGCAAGAAACTCAAGCTGCCATCTGTTCTGCACCGTGAACGAATAGATTATCACGTCGCGCTGGCTGCCCTGATAGCGCTCTACGGTGTCTATGGATATGTCTTCAAGCTCCTTTATCCCGGTTTTCTCTATCTCCTTGCGTATCACGGCTATCTGATTGCGGTAAGGCACTATTACGCCCACGCTCTTGGCTGCGCTGAAACTGCTGCCGAGCATGGAGTAAAGACGGCTCAGAAGGTCGGCCACTATGGTTGCCTCGCTTGTGTTCACCTTGTCGGACACATCGGGACGGCGGCACGACTGCGACGGAATGAAGATCATGCGGTGAGTGCGCAGCAGTGTGTCAAGCTTGTCGGCATGACCTGTGTCGGCATAATTGAGCGACGTTTCCATCTGATGTTTCAGCGGAACAGGCTCGAGATGCTCGCTGGCGTAGAACTCACGGCAGGGGAACTCGGCCACGTCGGGGTGCATACGGCCGTGGCG
>ERZ779981.260-NODE-260-length-28779-cov-4.22772_pt1 | contig 28779 bp, 22 predicted proteins | sample MGYA00511182_ERZ779981 | MGnify/ENA primary metagenome ERZ779981 (study PRJEB29588, sample SAMEA2149539) | human gut metagenome | biome: human gut; feature: human-associated habitat; material: faeces | place: Denmark | collected 2008/2010 ... | reverse complement strand
TGCCGTACGGGTTACCGTACCGGGGGTTCGAATCCCCCAGCTTCCGCTAGTTCTATTGTTTTTTAGAGTGAAGCATCATACTTTAGCGAGTATGGTGCTTTTTTTATGGGTTTTAGGTTTATGAAATGAGAGAAAAATTCCTGATGAGCAAAATTGTAGCGGATAAATCCGTATCTTTGAAAATCGAGGAAATGGGTTGTTTTTGCACGCAAGTTCTTTCTTGTAAAAGTGCAGGCAGGTTCTCATGGAATTATTGTTAATTTAAATCTTTTATTATGGTGAAGAATCAATTATTTGCGACCCTGCTGTCTTTGAGTCTTGTGGGGACCCCGGTTTGGGGACAGACATCGGATAAAGTATCGCAGGATGTGCAGAAGGAAAAAAGGATGGAGTGGTTTGCCGATGCGAAGTTGGGCATTTTTATCCATTGGGGAATTTATTCAGTGAAAGGGGTTTCCGAGAGCTGGTCTTTTTTCAACAAGTATCTGCCTTATGAAGAGTATATGAGTCAGAAGGATGGCTTTACGGCCTCCAAGTATGACCCCAAAGCGTGGGTGGATTTGATAAAGGAGAGTGGCGCACGCTATACGGTCATTACCACCAAGCACCATGATGGGGTGGCTTTGTGGGACACCAAGGCCGGAGCGTTGAGCACCGTGAAATCAACGGCTGCTAAACGGGACTTGCTCAGTCCTTTTGTGAAAGAAGTCCGTAAGCAGGGGCTGAAACTGGGATTTTATTATTCGCTGTTGGACTGGTCGCATCCGGATTATCCGAACATGACACGGACCGATGTGCGTTATACAAATGATTCCGTACGCTGGAAACGGTTTGTGGAATTCAACATGGCCCAGTTGTCGGAATTGAACAAGACGTGGAAACCGGATTTGTACTGGTTTGACGGAGACTGGGAACAGACGGCTGAGGCTTGGAACTCAAAGGGAATTGTGGAGTTGCTGCGGTCGGATAACAAGGATGTGATTATCAATTCCCGTATTCAGGGCTATGGCGATTATGCCACTCCTGAGCAGGGGGTTCCTATTGTGCGTCCTCAGGATAAGTATTGGGAATTGTGCATGACCATGAACGATTCATGGGGCTATCAGCATACTGATACCAATTATAAATCTCCTTTTATCCTGTTGCGTACGTTTGTCGACTGCCTGAGTATGGGAGGAAACCTGTTGCTGGATATCGGTCCGAAGGAAGATGGAACCATTCCGGAAGAGCAGGTAGCCATCCTGAAGGAATTTGGACGTTGGACCAAGAAGCACAAAGAAGCCATCTATGATACCCGTGCGGGTATCCCGACGGAACATTTTCAAGGATATACTACCTTAAATAAAGGTGGAGATATTCTGTATTTGTATTTACCCTATAAGCCTAACGGACCGATTGAGGTAAAAGGGTTGATGAACAAGGTGAATCGGGTATGGGTAGTAGGCAACGGAGCTATGTTGTCCTACAAGGTATACAACAAAAACTATTGGAGTGAGGTGCCGGGCAATTTGTATATTGAAGTTCCCGACCGTGTATTGGATCCGCAGATAACCGTTGTGGCCGTGTTGTTGGACGGACCGGTGAAATTGTATCGGGGAGCAGGACAGGTCATTGAAAGTAATTAATATCTACAGAAGTTATGAAAATAGTAAGCATGTTTGTTTCCTTGTGCGTGGCCTTGAATGTATATGCGGCAGGACATAAGGAACTCCCGGCCAAGGGAGATTTGAACTTGACGGTGTTTAATAAGGAGAATATCCATTTCGCACCGGATACGTATGCCAATTATTCCGCAGCAGATGGAAATGGAGTCATTCATTTGGTGAACGGGCGAATCATTCTGAAGAAGATTCAGATTCCCGATTACCAACGGGATGTGACGGTCAGTGTGAAAGTGACATTGGCTTCGAATGGCGACCGCTGGGATAAGTCGGGTTCTTGCTTCGTGATACCGAAACATTCGGCCATCAATCTGTTGAGTATTGCGCAGGGAAAAAAGAAGTTTCCGGAAATTGATAGCCTGAAATTGGAGAATATGGTGGGAATCGTGCCAGGAAAAGATTACCTGCCTACGATTGAGCTGATGCGTTTTATGACACCTTTTGGAGTAGGACATTTCAGTGAGAATGATGATTCGTTGTCGAGCAAGCGCCGTCCGGTTTATATACCCAAATGGGAGAAATGTGTACAGTGGGAACAGGATATCACCGATTTGTATCCGGCATTGAAAGGAGAGGCTTATGTCGGCATCTTCATTGATACTTGGACGACGGAAGGTTATGTGGCCAGCATGGAGCTGAAGATAAAGGAAACTCCGGTGACTTGTGAGAAACTGGTGCGCCGTCATGTGGAGCCCTTGATGAATACGGTATATTATATTGGTCAGACGTATCCGGATATTTTTGCCCGTAAGTCGGTTTCTACAGATTTCGTATTACCAGAGAATGCAAAGAATGTCCGTCTGAAATATATTGTGACCGGTCATGGCGGTCATGAAGGAGGGGATGAATTTGTGCAGAAGCGAAATATTCTCTCTGTGGATGGAAAAGAGGTTTATAACTTCATTCCTTGGCGGGACGATTGTGCTTCTTTCCGTCGTTTTAATCCGGCTACGGGAGTGTGGTTGATCAAACGTCTGGCAGCTTATATCAGTGAGGAAGGCTATAAAACCAAAGAAGTGGAAGAACCCTTGGCCTCTTCCGACTTGTCTCGTTCCAATTGGTGTCCGGGTTCGGACGTAACGCCGGAGGAAATCTGTCTGAAAGATTTGAAGGCCGGCAAGCATACCTTTACGGTAAGTATTCCGGATGCACAGCCGGCAAGCGGCAATGAATTGAATCATTGGCTGATTTCTGCCTATCTGGTGTGGGAAGAATAATCTTTTAAAAAATATCTGTATGTTTTATGGAAAAAATTGGCCGGCTAACTCTCTCTATGAGGTTGGCCGGCTGATTTTTTTGAGTGTGACGATGTTATTGAGCTTCCGCTTTGATTCGCATATCGCGGATGACTGTCGAAGGTAACGTCAGGATACGTTTTCCAAAAGTCCTGTTTTCTGCTTGAGGAAGTTTGCGGAATTTGGGAACCATGCTACGGCTGAGAGTTCTAGATGTCGAGCTCTCATCGTATGTACGTCCGGCTTCTATGAGTGCTTGCTTCAATAAAGGTTCGTTCACATCCCCTATTGCATAGGGAAGCAACGGAGTATCGTCCACGGCAATGTCGGGAATCAGTCCATCGGGCATGCAGGGTGTTTCGCCTCGAGCGTTTTGATAAATATTTATCATGACGTAGGTTCCCCAATTGTTAAGTTCGGCTGGTGTATTTATATAGAAATCTTTGGCTGAAATGAGGGACCCGGTACAGTATTTCCCTTGCGTCTGGCTTCCGATAAGTTCTATCTGAGTGTAAGGCATCAGTCCTCCCAAAAGAGCTTCTGAAGCTGATGCTGATCTGGAACCTATCAGACCATAAATCTTTTCCAAGTCGATATTGGCATCTTTGGTATTCACTTTTACGGTTTGGCCTTGGTCCTGATACTCAAAATCAGTCTCAAAATGAGATTCCAGGTTTATGCCTTTTTCTTGGTAATATTGAGTCAAGGCTTTGTTATAAACTTCTTTCTCAAAAACTTCTTTGTTGGTTACTGCGGCTTGGGGGGCAAACAGAGAGGCTAGCACCTGTTCTGTGGTCACATATCCTCCGGTGTTATAGCGTAGGTCGAGGATAAGTTCTTTGACTTGTTCTGCCTTGAATTTGCGGCTGATTTCGATAACTTGAGGAATGGAAGCAAAATCAAAACTGGTGTAGGCCAGATATCCTACCTTTTTACCGTTGAATTCATAGATAGAATCGCAAATGACCGGGTTTTCATACATGGAAACGGCGGTAAGTGATACTTCCTTGTTTTGGTCTTGAATAGTATAACTTTCCGGATCCAGCAGTCCGAGCGTGACAGTCAATGTACTGTTAGAATACAGATTCATGTAATTCTCGGAATTGATGATTTTACCATCCAAAGTGAGCAAGATGTCTCCTCGTTTAAGACCTGCTTTAGCGGCGGGAGAATCTTTGTATACGAAATTGACTACCCCTATGTATTGCTCTCTGTTTACTGTACTTGACATATTGTAAATAGTCAAGTTCCATCCAAATGAAGTGGTTGTGCCGTTCATATTATTTGTAAGGGAAGTCATGTCGTTGGTGAGCATGGACCATTTGTCTATGTATTTTTCCCCTTCGTGGTATCTTATCCGGCTGAATGTGCCGATAGGATCATTGTTGGTTTCAATGTTCCATTGGTTCAGGTCATCGCGAATTTCTTCGTTCCATAGATAATAAGTCTCCAAAGCATCTTTCCCAAACTTATTGGCATAATAGGTTTCATTGGATATGCTTTGTGACGAATCGTCATTTGTATCTTCGTTATTGTCGGATGGGTTAGTAGAAGAATTGTTGTCTTGCGGATCTTCATCCGTACATCCGGTAAATGTCATACTTCCTAATAAGGTAAATAAGAGTACCCACGATAGTTTCTTGCTCATAGTTTAATTTTTGAAGGGTTTGTAAGGATATTAGGTTACAAATATATAAAAAGTGAAGAATAAAGGAAATGGGTACTGGCTTTTTTTCATGGAATGAACGATCACGTAACAATTTGTTCGAAGGAGAATGTGGATATAAAAATTCCGCTTCGTATCAAAAAAATGGATATCTGTGATACGAAGCGGAAAAGTTTAAAATTTATAGTTCAAGCTCAGACCGAAGACTTTGTTGGTACGATAGTAGACATCTGTGCCATTGAGGCCAGTGCCGTTGTAGCTGGCCACTTCCTTGGTGTACTTGTCATAGTGTGTCCAGAAGTAAGCCACATCGATGCTCCAAGCTTGTGTGAAGTTGATTCTGGCGCCAAAACCTAACGAATAGGAGTCACAATAGAAACTGGTGTCGGTTTGGAATTCATCACTGAGGCCATAATTGGTGCGTTGGTAGCCCCCGCTGACAGTCAACCGTTTGGTGATATCCCATTCCAGGCCTGCCAGGTATTCATGGGTACCGTGTTTAAGGGTTTTCTGTCGGTCGTTCAGCATGCCTGCATGCTTGTCATCAAAGAAATGATATTCTACTGAAGCACGAAGGTTGGGCAGAATTTCGTATCCGGCGGCTACGCTCAGGAAGGCAGGAATGTCGTTTGGGGTCTGTTCACCGTCGGCGTAGGGTTTCATAATGGCCTCCGGGGTACCCGCAGGTACATCCAGTACATTGGTCTTGTTTTCGATATTCAGGTTTGTCTTGAATTCATATTTGGCTGTTAGATTCCAGCGTCCCAGTTTGGCATCAATTCCGAGTATAGGAGTCAGTCCCCATCCGCTTTGGTCACAGTTCAATTCCAGATTGGCCAGTTGGCTGCCACCCAGATTTTCTTTCATATACGCTTTCAGGTAGCCTTCGTATCCACTTTGCACGTAGTTCATTCGTCCGCCTGCAAAAACACTCAGCCAGTCATTGATTTTATAGCTTAATCCTAATTGCAGCCCGTAAATATACTGCTTGCCGTCCATGGCGGTGTGGATGTCGTACATTTGTGGAGTGACTTTCCCTCCCGTCTGCTGACTGATCATTCCCATGGCCAAGGCATCAAACATGGGAAGACCGTTGCTGAACGAAGCCTTTCCTCCGCCTCCCGTAATGGCGAAGCTGGCAGAAATCACCCAGTTGTCTTTTTTATAGAGTCCTTGGAAGCTGGGGATAAGAGGGGCAGATGCGGTTCCTTTGTATTGGCGGTTAGTTCCGGCGCCGTCCGCTTGTTGGAAGAGTGGGAACGTAGCATTTATTTCGCGTGTCTGATAGGCACTTTGTCCGGTCAGTGACAGATAAAATCCTTCGTGGGGTAAGAAGGAAAGTCCGGCAGGATTGCTGTACACACCGTCTATATCGATGGAAGCCCCTCGTGCGACCATACGGAGGAAAGCTGCATGTTGGTTGGTATTCGTAAGATAATCTCCCGCAAAAGCCGGGAAAGTAAGGCACAGTGTCGCTGCACTGAGGAAAAGAATTTTCTTCATTCGTTTTAATAGGTTGTTTGTTAGAAATAGGCCGCAAAAGTAATTTAAAATTGCGCAGGAACCAACGGAATGTGTAAAAATTATTTTAAATGAAATTGTTTTACTTGAAACGAATGAAGAGGGAGGGTGATTTCAGACCTTTTCCTTTACATCTTGTGCGAAATGTATATCTTTGCAAAAGTATGCGGTTTTTACTCAATTTATTTCCTGACGTATGTACACCAATAAAGAAATCTGGCATGTGACCTATCCGATTTTTCTGGGCTTGCTGGCTCAGAATGTGATTAACGTGACCGATACGGCCTTTTTAGGGCGTGTGGGCGAGGTCGCATTGGGGGCATCGGCCATGGGAGGATTGTTGTATATCTGTGTGTACACCATTGCTTTTGGATTCAGTGTCGGTTCACAGATACTGATAGCCCGACGCAACGGTGAAGGCAATTATCGAGCCGTGGGACCGGTCATGTGGCAAGGCACGGCTTTCAGTTTTGGAATGGCCGTCTGCCTGTTGGCATTGATGTATTTTTCTGCCGGACCGTTGATTCGCCTGCTGATTACTTCCGATTCCATTTATGAAGCCACGTATGAATTCTTTGTCTGGCGCATTTGGGGCTTCCTTTTCGCTTTTGTGAATGTCATGTTCCGGGGGTTGTATATCGGGATTACCCGTACGAAGGTACTGACTTTGAACGCAGTAGTCATGGCACTGGTGAATGTGGTGTTAGACTATGGGTTGGTTTTTGGAGAATTGGGCTTGCCGGAGATGGGGGTACGGGGAGCTGCATTGGCCTCTGTCATTGCGGAAGCTTCTTCACTGGTGTTTTTCCTGCTATATACCTATTATAAAGTAGATTTGAAGAAATACGGATTGAACCGTTTCGGGCAGTTCGATTGGACGATGGTGTGGCGCATTCTTCGCATTTCGTGCTTCACGATGGTGCAGTATTTCTTAGCTATGGCCATCTGGTTTGTCTTCTTCATGGCCCTGGAACGTTTGGGACAGCGGCAGCTGGCAATCGCCAACATTGTGCGCAGTGTGTACGTCGTGTTGCTGATACCCGTGCAGGCTCTTTCCACTTCGGCCAATACATTGGTCAGTAACCTGATTGGGGCAGGAGGAGTGGCGGGCGTATTGACGTTGCTGCATAAAATAGCTCGCATGTCTTTTTTGATTATGGTAGTGTGTGTAGCACTTTGTGTCGCTTTTCCTGAAAGTATCCTGTCAGTTTATACCAATGAAGAAGCCTTGTGGCACGAATCTGTATCGGCCTTGTATGTCGTGTGTGGAGCCATGCTGATTTCTTCGCTGGCCAATGTGTACTTCAATGGCATATCCGGTACGGGAAACACACAGGCTGCCTTGGTGCTTGAAGTATGTGTGCAAGTATTCTATGCTCTTTATGTGGTAGGGGTAGGCATGATTCTTCAGGCATCGGTGGATATCTGTTTCACTACCGAGGTCATTTATTATATATTGATGCTGACTTTCAGCCTCATTTATCTGAAAAAAGCAAAATGGCAGAATAAAAAGATTTGAGCATACTGATTTTTTTGTAATTTTGCACGCTGGAAAATTTTGATAATAAATAAAAAGCAACATATATGTTCGACAATTTAAGTGAAAGACTGGAACGGTCGTTTAAGATATTGAAGGGTGAAGGAAAAATCACCGAAATCAATGTGGCCGAAACCTTGAAGGATGTCCGTCGTGCCTTGTTGGATGCGGACGTGAATTATAAAGTGGCGAAGAACTTTACCGATACGGTAAAGGAAAAAGCCTTGGGACAGAATGTCTTGACAGCAGTCAAGCCCAGCCAGTTGATGGTAAAGATAGTACACGATGAATTGACTACCCTGATGGGAGGAGATACGGCAGAAATCGAGTTGAAAAACCGTCCGGCTGTCATCCTGATGTCAGGTTTGCAAGGTTCTGGTAAGACTACCTTCTCTGGCAAGCTCGCCCGTATGATGAAGGCCAAGAAAAACCGCAAGCCTTTGCTGGTAGCCTGCGACGTGTATCGTCCGGCTGCTATCGAACAGTTGAAAGTGCTGGGGCAGCAGGTGGAAGTGCCGGTGTTCAGCGAACCGGACAGCAAAGATCCTGTACAGATTGCCTTGAATGCCATTCAGGAAGCGAAAGCGAAAGGTTACGATTTGGTAATTGTCGATACGGCTGGACGTCTGGCGGTCGACGAGCAGATGATGAACGAGATTGAAGCAATCAAGAAAGCTATCAATCCAGATGCCACTCTGTTCGTGGTAGATGCCATGACCGGACAGGATGCGGTGAATACGGCTCGTGAATTCAACGAACGTTTGGATTTCACCGGAGTAGTATTGACCAAGTTGGATGGTGATACCCGTGGTGGTGCAGCTCTTTCTATTCGTACAGTCGTAAACAAGCCGATTATGTTTGTCGGTACAGGTGAAAAACTGGATGCTGTAGATCAGTTCCATCCGGCTCGTATGGCCGACCGTATCCTGGGTATGGGTGATATCGTTTCTTTGGTAGAACGTGCACAGGAACAGTACGATGAAGAAGAGGCAAAGCGTTTGCAGAAGAAAATCCAGAAGAACCAGTTTGACTTCAACGACTTCCTGACGCAGATTCACCAGATTAAGAAGATGGGTAACCTGAAGGAACTGGCTTCCATGATTCCGGGAGTGGGAAAAGCCATCAAGGATATCGACATTGACGACAATGCCTTCAAGAGCATTGAAGCCATCATTTATTCCATGACACCGGAAGAACGTACTCATCCGGAAATTCTGAACGGTACACGCCGTACACGTATCGCCAAAGGTAGTGGTACCAGCATTCAGGAAGTGAACCGCTTGCTGAAGCAGTTCGACCAGACTCGCAAGATGATGAAGATGGTGACAGGCAGTAAGATGGCCGGTATGATGCAGAAAATGAAGAAAAAATAATTGTAGAGAAAAATTCCATACGAAGGCGGACCGCAGTTCCTTTTAAAAGATTCTGCGGTCCGCCTTTTTTATGCGTTATTCATACAGCAGGTATTTGGCACGAATGGCCCGATAAGCTTGTAAATCTTTTTCCCATGTCCGGCGGATTTCCGTTTCGGTCTTTCCTTGTAGGATATCCTTGCGTACTTGTGAGGTTCCCATCAGCAGGTCGAACCATTGGGGACGGGTAAAGAACCGTTTGGCAGCATCTGGATAGAGGGACTGGTAGGCCCGGTAGAATTGGATGACGTATTGCAAGGAAAAGCCTTGAGGGAGTTGGTCGGTTGTACGTAAGTCTATTCCGTAGCAGGTACGGTCACGGTGCAGGGGATGCTTGTCGAAGCCTTCCAGTGCTTTGGGGGTAAAGTGAAAGGAAAAGACTTTACTCAAATCGGGTGAGCCAGCTACTTGAAACGGGAACAGGGTACCTCTTCCTATACTGACCGAGGTTCCTTCAAACGGGCAGAGAGAAGGATAGAGTGCGATGGATAGATCATTGGGAAGATTGGGAGAGGGCTTGACCGGAAGCGAATAGGACTGTCCGTGCTTCCAGCCTTCCACGGGGATGAGGTGCAGGTCGCATTGCAGCTGGTTGCCCAGCCATCCTTCTCCGTTGATCATCCGGGCCAGTTCGCCCAGCGTGCATCCGTGAAGTACCGGAATGGGAAGCATACCCACAAAACTTTTATAGGCTTTTTCGCGTACCGGACCGTCTACATAGTCGCACGGATTGGGGCGGTCCAATACAATCAGTTCCTTATGATTTTCCGCACAGGCTTGCATCACGTAGTAGAGCGTACTGATATACGTGTAGAACCGGGCGCCTACGTCCTGCATGTCGAAGACAATTACGTCTGTGCCTGCCAATTGGGAGGGAAGAGGCTTTTTGTTTTTTCCGTAAAGGGAACGTATGGGTACTCCCGTCCTAAGGTCTTTTCCGTCTTTGATCACTTCTCCAGCATCGGCGTTTCCACGGAATCCGTGTTCTGGAGCAAATACCTGTACGATTTTGAGGTAGGTAGACAGGGTGTCCAGTAAATGGGCTTTCCCACAAAGTGAAGTGTGGTTGACGACGAGCGAAACCCGTTTTCCTTCCAGTAGCGGAAGTAATTTATCCAGTTGGTCGGCCCCGTTGCGTACGATGGCTTGTCCTTGAAGGACCCAAAAGCAGAGACAGCAGAGCGTCAGTATGTAATTCCATCGGAATCTTTTCGTGTAACTCATGGATTTTTTATAGATTTGTGAGACGTTTTACAAATATAGCACCTTTAATATGAATCCACTTGCATTGATAGATAAATATTATCCGGTAGAAAATGAGTTGAGACACATCCTGCTGGTACATAGTCGTTCGGTCGCCGACAAGGCACTGGCCATGGCCCGGAAACATCCGGAACTCAATTTAGATTTGACTTTTATCGAGGAAGCCGCCATGCTGCACGACATTGGTATTTTCGAGACCGATGCCGACGGTATTTACTGTTTTGGCAAATATCCTTATATCTGTCACGGCTATCTGGGAGCAGAGTTAGTGGCGCGTGAAGGGTATCCGCGTCATGCCTTAGTGTGTGAGCGTCACACGGGGGCTGGTCTTTCGTTGCAGAGCATAATTGATCAGAATCTGCCGATACCTCACCGTGATATGATTCCTGTCAGCTTGGAAGAACAGATTATCTGTTTTGCCGATAAGTTCTATTCAAAGACCAAACTGGATAAGGAGAAGAGTGTGGAGAAGGCCCGGAAGAGCATCGAGAAGCATGGAGACGAAGGTCTCACCCGTTTCGATGCATGGTGTAAACTCTTCTTATAGAACTAAAAATACATAAATAAGAAAGGGTTTGGCGTTTATTTATCGGATAATGCTTACTTTTGCACCGCATATTGCGTAAGAAAACGGTAATGACATCATTTAAAAGAACCATATATTTACTGCTATCCTTGTTTGTTTTTGGCTTTTTCTGCTCATTCTATGCCGAAGCGCAGCGCGTGAGAGGAAAACGTATGCGGGGAGGGGACCGAAATTCTGTGACAGCCGATTCTCTTCAGCGGGATTCATTGGCGATGGATTCGCTGGGCATAGATACTTTGGCCGCAGACACTGCCAAGAAGAAGGAGCCGCTGGATGCCCCTGTCATTTATGAGGCCAGTGATTCCATTGTCTTTACCAAGGGAGGCTATGCGCATCTTTACGGGGAAGGAAAAGTTAATTACCAGAACATCGAGCTGACTTCGGCTATTATCTCCATGAATATGGACAGTAGTACGGTCTATGCAAGAGGCGTGACCGATACAACGGGTGTGGAGAGTGGTACGCCGGTATTCAAGGATGGGGAGACTCCGTACGAATCCAAAATTATGCGCTATAACTTCAAGACGAAGAAAGGATTTATCAACGACATTGTGACTCAGCAGGGTGAAGGGTATGTAACCAGTAAAAAAGCTAAGAAAGGCGCAAATGATGAGATTTTCATGGGTGAAGGGATGTATACCACCTGTGACAATCATGACCATCCGCACTTCTATCTGAAGATGTCCATGGCGAAGGTCCGTCCTAAGAAGAATGTAGTGTTCGGCCCGGCTCAGCTGGTGGTAGAGGATGTGCCGTTGCCCATTGCCGTACCGTTCGGATTTTTCCCTTTCAACAGCAGTTATTCTTCCGGTTTCATCATGCCGACGTATGGAGATGAAATGAACCGTGGTTTCTATCTGCGCGATGGAGGTTACTATTTCGCCATTAGCGACAAGATGGACTTGAAGGTGTTGGGCGAAATCTTTACAAAAGGGTCATGGGGACTTTCGGCTGCATCCAACTATAACAAACGCTACAAATACAGCGGTTCTTTCAATGCCAGTTACCTGGTGACGAAAACCGGTGAAAAGAACATGCCCGACTATTCGGTATCGAAGGACTTCCGTATCCAATGGAGTCACCGACAGGATGCCAAGGCCAATCCGAACAGTTCGTTCTCGGCCAGTGTGAATTTCGCCACCAGTAGCTACGACCGCTCCAGTTTGAGCAGTTTGTATAATCCACAGCAGTATGCCCAAAATACCAAGGCTTCCAGTGTGAGCTATTCCCGTAACTTCCCGGAAATTGGTTTGAACATTTCGGGAGCGTTCAATATCACGCAGAACACGCGTGATTCTTCTTTGAGCATGACCTTGCCGGATGTCAACATTTCGTTGAACCGTATTTATCCGTTCAAGCGGAAGAAAGCGGCAGGCGATGAACGCTGGTATGAGAAAATTTCTTTGCAGTATACCGGAAGTATCACGAACTCTATCAGTACAAAAGACAATTTGCTGTTCAAGACTCCGTTGACCCAGTGGGAAAATGGTATGCAGCATAAGATTCCAGTTTCGGCTACTTTCAACTTGTTCAAGTACATCAACATCGTGCCTTCGTTCAATTACACAGAACGCTGGTATTTGCGAAAGGTGAAGCAGAGTTATGACCCGAGTCCGGCTTCCAGAGACCATGTACGTCGGGATACCGTGAACGGCTTTAACCGTGTGTACGACTATAACCTGGCGTTGCAGATGAACACCAAATTGTATGGTATGTACAAACCGTTGTTCATGAAGAGCAAGGAAATTCAGATTCGTCACGTCTTTACGCCGACAGTCAGCTATACGTATACACCGGATTTCGGTAAGGCACGTTATGGCTATTATGATACCTATACTTATACCGACGAAGACGGGGAAGTACGTACCGTGGAATATTCACCGTATGAAGGAGCTGTGTATGGAGTGCCTGGAAAGAACATGTCGCAGAACATCAGTTTCTCGGTCGATAATAACCTTGAAATGAAGATGAGGTCGGACAAGGATACCACGGGTTATAAGAAAATCAGTCTGATTGACCAGTTGGGGGCTTCTCTTTCTTATGATGTGGCCAACAAACGGTGGAGTGACTTGAGCATGAACCTCCGTCTGAAGTTGACCAAGAGTTATACGTTCAATATGAATGCGTCATTCGCTACCTATGCTTATCAGTTTGATGAGAACGGTAATGTGGTGGTCGGTGACCGCACAGAATGGTCTTACGGACGTTTCGGACGTTTCCAGGGATACAGCGGTTCGTTCTCTTATACCTTAAACAACGACACCTTCAAGAAACTCTTCAGTAAGAAGGAGGATAAGGAAGATAAGGATAAGAAGGGTAAGGATGATTCGGAAGATGAGGACGAGGATACGGACGAAAACGAAGAACAGGACAATAAATCCAATATGCGAAAGACAGAAAAGGCTTCTGTCGATTCAGACGGTTACCTGGCATTTAAGTTCCCTTGGAGCATCAGTTTGAGTTATAGTTACAGTATTCGTGAAGACCGTACGAAGGATATCAACATCAAGAAGATGCGTTATCCGTATTCATTGACTCACTCTTTGAACGTGTCGGGTAACTTCAAGATTGGTAGCCGTTGGAACATGACGTATTCTACCGGATACGACTTTACCACCAAGGAAATGTCTATGACTACCTTGAACATTACCCGCGACTTACACTGTTTCAATATGAGCTGTGGATTGGTATTCGGTCCGTTCACTTCCTACAACTTCTCCATCCGTGCCAACTCCAGTATGCTGACCGATGCCCTGAAGTGGGATCAGCGAAGCAATACGGGTAGTGCTGTTACATGGTATTAATGTTTATGCTGTAAAAAATCTTCGGCCCGGGCCAGCGTGTCCGGTTTGCCGATGTCAATCAGTTGCAAATCTTCCTTCACGTATCCGCCGAGCAGGAGCTGCTGGCAGGTGTGCAGGTAAAAATCCATGATGGGAAACTTGCCGTTCCATTGTTCTCCATCCATATAATGAAACAGTTCCGGTGAAATCACGTGGATGCCACTGAATGCATATTCGCGGTATTTCCCCGGTTCGTATACCAATCCTTCCGGTTTGGTTTGCAGGGTGTCTTTGTGAATCCATCCCTGCAGACGGTTGTCTGTATCGAACAGCAGGTAGCGTGAGGTTTTGCGTGGACTTACTAACAAGGTAGCCAAATTCTGGCTCTTCCGATGGAATTCGTAGACTTCTTTCAGGTCGGCATTCGACAGGATGTCCACATTGTGTACCAGGAAGGGTTCCGTTCCCGTGAAGAACGTAGCCGCCTTTTTGATTCCGCCTCCTGTATCCAGCAACATTTTACGTTCGTCACTGATGTGGATGGTTAGTCCGAAATCCTGATTGGCTTTCAGAAAATCGAGAATCTGTTCCCCGAAATGATGGATGTTGATGACCAGTTCGGTAAATCCCGCTTCTTTCAGTTTGAGAATCACATGCTCCAGCATGGGGCGTCCGGCCACCGGCACCAAGGCTTTGGGCATGTGGTTGGTCAGCGGTTTGAGCCGGGTACCCAGTCCGGCGGCAAATATCATGGCTTTCATTTGGCTTTCAGTAATTGGTCTATTTGTTGTTCCCGATGAATCAGGTGTACGTTAATTTTGAACTTCTCATGCAGGTGTTCGGCCGTATGCTGTGCGGAATATACCGAGCGGTGTTGTCCGCCGGTGCAGCCGAAGCAAATCATCAGGTGAGAGAATCCCCGTTCTAAAAAACGCTGTACGTGGGCATCTACCAAGGCATCGGTGTGGCGCAGGAACTCCGTGATTTCTCCGTCCTTTTCCAGAAACTCGATGACCGGTGCATCCCGTCCTGTGAGCGACTTGTATTGCTCGTAGCGTCCGGGATTGTGTACGGCGCGACAGTCGAACACGTATCCTCCACCGTTTCCGCTTTCGTCCGTCGGAATCCCTTTCCGGTAGGAGAAACTCATCACCGTCACGGTCAGGTTGCGGCGGTTGCGGACAATGGCAAACGGTTTCAGTTCCGTCATGCGCTGCAGCACCTCGCAGAGATAGGGATATTCCGGGAAGCCCTCCTGCAACAGCTGGCGCAGGTTCTCGATGGCAAAAGGTATGCTTTCAATAAAATGGGCCTTTTTTTCAAAATACCCGCGGAATCCGTAGGCACCCAGTACCTGCAGCGTGCGGAACAATACCACATGGCGCAGACGGGACAGAAATTCTGTCTTTTCGATTGACTTGTACGGGCGAAGGGCGTCCAAATACTCGTCTATCAGTTCTTGGCGAAGGCTGTCCGGATAGTGGGCCTTGGCCTGCCAGAGGAAAGAAGCTACATCGTAATAAGTCGGTCCCTTCCGTCCTCCCTGGAAGTCTATCAGGAAAGGCTCCCCGTTTTTCACCATGATGTTCCGGCTTTGGAAATCGCGGTACATGAATACCGGTTGGGCTTCCATGCTTCCCATCAGGGTCTGGCAGAGGGCATCGAAATCGTCTTCCAGCAAATCTTCCCGGAACTCTACGCCCGTCGCTTTCAGAAAACAATATTTGAAGTAGTTCAAGTCCCACAGAATGCTTCGGTGGTCGAATTCTACTGCCGGATAACATTTCCCGAAATCTAGCCCCTTTGCCCCTTCAAACTGCACGCGGGGCAACAGCCGGATGACCTTTTTCAATAGGTCTCGTTCTGCTTCGTCAAACTCTCCCGTCTCTCTTCCGTGGGCGATGAGCTGGAACAGGGAATCCGTGCCCAAATCATCCTGCAGGTAGCAGAGTCCGTCGTCGGAAACAGCATGCACTGCCGGTACGGGTAAATGCTGTGTCTGAAAATGACGCGACAGGTAGATGAAGGCTTCGTTCTCTTCGCGCGAAGTACCGCACACCCCGATGAGGGTCGGGTTACCCTTCAGACGGTAATAGCTTCGGTTGGAGCCGGCTCCCGGTAGTGCCTCCACACTTTCAGGGGCATGTCCGGTCAGTCGGCTGTATTGGGTTTCAAGTATTTGAGTCATGTATTTTGATGCGTTAAGATTGCGGATTGAGTTTCTCGGCCAGGTATTGCCCCGTATAGGAAGCCGCACATTTCGCTACTTCTTCCGGCGTACCGGCCACTACTAAGTTGCCTCCCTTGTCGCCTCCTTCCGGTCCGAGGTCGATGACATAGTCGGCACACTTGATGACATCCAGGTTGTGCTCGATGATGACTAAGGTATGTCCCCGGCTGATGAGGGCATCGAAGGCTTCCAGCAGTTTCTTGATGTCGTGGAAGTGCAAGCCTGTGGTTGGTTCGTCGAACACGAAGATGGTAGGCTGTGCCTTTTCGATGCTGAGGAAGTAGGCCAGTTTCACGCGCTGGTTTTCTCCTCCGGAAAGGGTAGACGAGGATTGTCCTAACTTGATGTAGCCCAGCCCCACATCCTGCAACGGACGCAGCTTCTTGACAATCTTCTTCTGGTTGTGTTCTGTGAAGAACTCGATGGCCTGGTTGACCGTCATTTCCAGTACGTCGTAGATGTTTTTCCCTTCGAACTTCACTTCCAATGTGTCGTTCTTGAAGCGTTTGCCGTGACAGGATTCACACTCCAGCACCAAATCGGCCATGAACTGCATTTCGACCGTCACCGTACCTTCTCCCTTACATTCTTCGCAGCGTCCGCCTTCCGTGTTGAACGAGAAATAGCCTGCACTGTATCCCATCTGCTTGGCCAGCGGCTGGTCGGCAAACAGTTTCCGGATTTCATCGTACGCCTTGACGTAGGTCACCGGGTTGCTTCGGGAAGATTTACCAATCGGATTCTGGTCCACAAACTCGATGTCACTCACCTGATGGATGTCGCCGCCCAGTGAGACAAACTCGCCCGGGCGTTCGCTCGATTCACTGTATTCCCGCTTCAGGGCTTTGTAGAAGATGTCGCGCACCAGCGTACTCTTTCCGGAACCGCTGACACCCGTCACCACCGTCATCACGTTGAGCGGGAAGCGTACGTCGATGCCTTTCAGGTTGTTCTCGCGTGCCCCCTTGATTTCGATGTAGTTGTTCCACGGGCGATGGCTGGTCGGAGGGTCGATGGTTTCTTCTCCTAACAGGTATTTCACGGTATAGCTGTCGCTGCCTTTCTGTAAGTCTTTCATGTCGCCCTGATACACCACCTGTCCGCCCAGTCGTCCGGCTTTCGGACCGATGTCGATGATGTAGTCGGCTGCACGGATGATTTCCTCGTCATGTTCCACCACTACCACCGTGTTGCCCAACTGTTGCAACTGGCGCAGCACCTTGATGAGGCGGGTGGTGTCGCGGCTGTGCAATCCGATGCTCGGTTCGTCGAGGATGTATAACGAACCCACCAGACTGCTTCCTAAAGAGGTAGCCAGGTTGATTCGCTGGCTTTCGCCTCCGGAGAGCGAGTTGCTCAACCGGTTCAGGGTCAGGTAGCCCAGTCCCACATCCGACAGGAAGGTCAGTCGGTTTTTGATTTCACTCAACAACCGTTGTGCCACGAGGGTGTCGTGGGCATCCAAGGTCAAGGTACGGAAAAATTCCTGCAACTGGGTAATCGGCATTTCCACCAGTTCCGAAATGTTCTTTCCGCCTACCCGCACGTAGCTGGCTTCCTTTTTCAGCCGGCTGCCATGACAGGTGGGGCAGATTGTTTTTCCCCGGTAGCGGGCCAGCATCACGCGATACTGTATCTTGTATTGGTTTTCCTCCAGCATCTTGAAGAAAGAGTCGATGCAGACCTTCTCTCTCGGTCCGTGCCAGAGGTAATCCTTCTGTTCCTGCGTCAGTTCATAGTATGGAGTGAAGATGGGGAAATCGTGGGCCGGCGCTTCCCGCAGGAATTCGTTCAGCCATTCTCCCATTTTCTCGCCTCGCCAGCAGAGCACAGCCCCGTCGTACACGCTCAGTGCCCGGTTGGGGATTACCAGATGTTCATCGATGCCGATAATCTTGCCGAAGCCTTCACACGTAGGACAGGCCCCCAGCGGTGAGTTGAATGAGAACATCTGGTCGTTCGGTTCTTCAAACTTGATGCCGTCGGCTTCAAATTTGGTGCTGAACACATGCAGGCGGGTGTCGTCCGACAAGTAAAAGCGGAGCATGCACGTGCCGTCGCCTTCGTACATGGCCGTTTCGGCAGAATCCGTCAGTCGGCTGATGGCATCCTTGCTGTCGTCACAGCTCATGCGGTCGACCAGCAGGTATACCTTGTCGCTTTCGTGGTAGGTATAGTCTTCAATGCGTACCATCTCGCCGTCCACCTCCAGTCGGGTGAATCCCTGCTTCATGTCCATGTCCAGTTGTTCCGCCATGCTTCTTCCGTCGCGGGGAAGGATGGGCGTCAGCACGGTGTAGCGTGTACCCTTCGGATACGACAGCATGCAGTTCACGATGTCTTCCACGCTGTCCTTCTTCACCAGTTGTCCGCTCACGGGCGAATAGGTTTTTCCCACCCGTGCGAAAAGCAGACGCAGGTACTCATAAATTTCGGTCGATGTGCCTACGGTGGAACGCGGGTTGCGGCTCGTCACCTTCTGTTCGATGGCGATGGCCGGCGGAATCCCCTTGATAAAGTCACATTCCGGTTTGCTCATACGTCCGAGAAACTGGCGGGCATAGGCAGACAGGCTTTCCACATAACGTCTTTGCCCTTCGGCATACAGCGTGTCGAATGCCAGCGACGACTTTCCCGAACCGGACAGTCCGGTAATGACTACCAGCTTGTTGCGGGGGATACGTACGTCGATGTTTTTCAGGTTATTCACCCGGGCACCCTTTATGGTAATAAAATCATTTTCTGACATGTGTCTCTTCTTGTTAGATGAACGTGCGAAGTTACGAAAAATAGCTGGAATTATCAAAGCGAATACTTTCGGACGGAAAGAAGTCTTTTACGTTTTCCGGTGCGGAACCGTACGTTTTCCTTGCGCGAAACGTAGGTTTCCGCATCGGGAAACGTATGTTTTGCGGGAAGGAAACATAGAAAGTGCTTTGAGGTGGAGAGAAAGAGGTGGGGGCGTTGAGAAAACAGGTTTATAGTTCTTCTGTCACTCATTTTTCGATGTAGCGTGTACGGTGGCTGAAGTTTATTACCTTTCTTGTATCGCAGCTTAAAGAATGTATAAAAAACTGCCCTTGTGTTTAAATATGATAAAAAACGGGTCCTTTCATAGTGGTAAACTTTCGATTCTGAGTTTTTTTAAAAATGCGAATCTATCAATCACACTTGGGCATGGACATCAATACAAAAATATTCAGAGAGCATTTCCTTCAATATTACCGTCCGCTTTGTCTGTTCGCACTGCATTATCTGAAAGATATTGATGATGCGGAAGATACGGTACAGGACTGTTTCATGGAACTGTGGAGGCGGAAGAACAGGGGAGTCGACGCAAGTGGCCTTAAATCGTACCTGTACTCCATGGTAAGAAATCGCTGTATAGACACGTTGAAGAAAGATTCATTGATTGACAGCAACGTGCAGCCTTCCGACCTTGAAGAGATTCTTTCGGACGAAGAATGTGAAGAATGGGCTTACGATGAGGCCCGTATGTGGACGGCAATAGACTCTTTGCCGGAAAAGTGCAGGGAAGTGTTTCTGCTGGCCAAGAGGGAGGGGTTGAAGTACGAGGAAATAGCCGTCAGATTGCATATCTCCGTCAATACAGTGAAGAACCAGATGAGCAAGGCGATTAAAACCGTGAAGGCAGGAGTGCAAAAGGTATATCTGTTCTTTTTCGGATAATTTTTTGTTTCCGGCATAGGATTTTCTGCCGGACCTTCAGTATTAGCTAAAAACACATTCAATCATGAAAGATAAAGAAGAAAGAAAACTCCAGTTTGTCCTTCGGTATTACACATACGGGAAACTGGATACCCAAAAGGCCTTGCGAAAGATAATGGGTGAGAGACAATCCTATTTGTCCGGCAGGCGCTGGATGTATTTTTCGGGTATAGCCGCGGCGATATTCCTTTGTATCGTGGGGTATCATACCCTGTGGAATGGAAAGGAACCTCATACCGTGTGTCTCACGGCAGAGGCAGGAGTGAGCCGGCATTTTCTGCCGGACAGTACACTACTCATTCTTTCCCAAGGGGCCACGGTGTCATACGATGCGGATACATACGGAAAAGAATGTCGGGCGGTGAACCTGTCCGGGAAGGTGTATTTTTCCGTCCGCAGGAATGTGCATGCTCCTTTCCTGACCACGAGCAACTATGCTCAGGTGAAAGTGCTGGGTACCGAGTTTGAAGTGGACGAATCCAGACAGGACACGGCTACCCGTGTGTATGTAAAATCCGGTAAGGTGGTGTTCAAGGCCCGATACGGCAAAGACGGGATTATCCTCACGAAAGACATGTGCGGCATGCTGACTCATGGCGACGAAATGCCGGTGGTGAGCCGTCCGGCCTTGCCCAATCCGTCGGCATGGGCGACAGGTAAATTCGTTTACCGGAACACCCCGGTTGAAGAGGTACTCAAAGAACTATCCCTCTATTATGGCACGCCCTTGTATTCGTCGGCACATTACCGGACGATTACCGGAGAGTTCAAGACGGATAACCTGGAGGAAATCATCGAGTTGATTGAAAAAACACTGGATATAAAAATCACAAAGAAAATCAGATGAAGACACGTATCCTATCCTTATTTTTTCTGGTTTCCTTGATGAATGCCTTATCCCTGCATGCACAGCATCGGGTCACCGTAGAAGACCTGATGGAGCAGGTGAAACAAGTCTATCCGGTCAGCTTTGTGTACGATGCTTCTATCAAGCTCGACATTCCTTATGTTGGTAAGCATCTCGATATGAACAGTCTGGAAAGTGCCCTTTCCACCCTGTTTGAGCATGCAGGCATCCAATGGGAGGTGAACGGCGAGTATGTGATACTTAAAAAACAGTCTTCTTATACGTTAAGCGGATACGTCTATCAGGAAAACGGAGAGACGGTTATCAATGCTACCGTGTGGGACATCACCTCCCATACGGGAACACTGACTAACGAGCACGGTTTTTACAGTCTGACCTTGAGTGAAGGAACCCACAAAATCCGATTCTCACACATCAGCAGTGGAGAACTGATGGAAGAGATTACGTTGAAGGGAAATAAAACAAAAAATATTTGGCTGAAATCGGATTATCAAATCGAGGAGGTGGTCGTGACTGCCGATTTGAATTCTCCTTTATATACCACCCAGACAGGGAAGGTGTCGCTTACGGCAAAGGATTTTGTGAGCGGAAACAACTTTATGAGTTCGCCCGATGTGGTGAAGAAACTTCAAAGCCTCTCGGGAGTGGCCAGCGGGACGGAGCTTATCTCCGGATTGTACGTGCATGGCGGCAACAACGATGAAAACCTGTTTCTGCTGGACGGTACTCCCTTGTATCAGGTGAACCATGCCGGAGGATTGTTTTCTGCATTCAATACGGACATTATCAAGAATATCGATTTCTATAAGAGTGGCTTCCCGGCACGCTATGGCGGGCGGCTTTCTTCGGTGGTCGATGTACGTACCAATGACGGAAACATGAAGGAGTACCGGGGCAGTTTCACACTGGGACTTTTAGAAGGAAGAATACAGTTTGAAGGACCGATTGTGAAGAACCGTACTTCGTTCAATGTGGCTCTGCGCCGTACGTGGATGGACTTGCTCACGGCTCCGGCTCTTGCCATTATAAACTCCAGTCGTCGGAACAAGCAGAATCTGCGGTATGCGTTTCATGATTTCAATGCAAAGGTGACCCATATTTTTTCGGAAAAAAGTCGTGCGGATATCAGCCTTTATTCGGGGAATGACCTTTTCAAGTTCAGGCATAAAGAATACCTGTTTGACCCGGAGCCGACCAATGTAGACAAGTTCAGTCTGCAATGGGGAAACTTCACCGCATCCGTCAACTGGAAATACATTTTCTCGCACAAAATGTTTGCCAATATTACAGGGGTTTATACCCATAATCAGTCGAAATTCGATTACCTGAGTGAAGAACAGTTGGGGTATATTGAAGGAATGAAGGGAGCCATCGTAAAAGAGCAGCGCAATCGTTCCACCATCCATGATTTCGGCTACCGGATGGAGTTTGACTATCGTCCGAATGCTTGGAATCATATCCGTTTCGGCTCCAACTATATGCACCATCTTTTTGTGCCCCAGAATTATTATTCCAAGTACGGCGATGTTTCTCAAAACGCGCTGACCAACCAAATCTCCAGCCGGTACAGGAGCAATGAATTCACGCTTTATGCAGAAGATGACCTGTCGGTAGGCAAACGAGTGAAACTGAATGGAGGGATACATTACACATTGTTTGGCATATCGGGTACGAAATATCATTCGATAGAGCCGCGTGCGGCAATCAACCTTAGACTGTGCGACAATGCCAGTCTGAAGGTTTCGTACACGGAGATGAGCCAGTTCATGCACCAGCTTTCGGCTACTTACCTGAACCTGCCTACTGACTATTGGGTGCCTTCTACCGCACGCATTACGCCGATGAAATCGCGGCAATGGGCCGCAGGAGTCTACGGCAAACTGCCGTATGGCATTCGGTGGAGCCTGGAGGGATTCTATAAGACCATGGACAACTTGATAGAATATGACGGCAGCAGTGGCATGCTTAACCCGGCGGCAGACCGGTGGGAGAACGAGGTGAGAACCGGAAAAGGAAAAGCCTACGGGATGGAGACGGATGTCAGTTACAGCAATGGGAGAACCTCGGTTGATGCCTCCTACACCTTGTCGTGGAGCAAGCGGTATTTCCCGGATTTCTATCCCGTATGGTATCCCGACAAGTTCGACAACCGGCATAAATTCTCGGTCTCTATCTCGTATAAGTTCAATGACCGGATTGATGCCTACGCCTCGTGGAACTATCGGAGTGGGAACCGCATCACCCTTCCATCGCAGCAGGTGGATGCTCCTGTCCTACCGGGAGTGGAAAGGACAAATGAAGGGATGCTGGTGTACGAGATGCCCAACAATGTCTCCCTTCCGGCTTATCACAGATTAGATGTAGGAATAAATTTCCGCAAAACCACGAAAAGAGGCTTCGAGCGCATCTGGAATATCAGTCTGTATAATGCGTATTGCCGGATGAACCCGCTCTATGCCACTGTGCAGCAAAATCCGGACGGTACGTTTGTGGGGAAAGCCCACGGGGTGTTTCCTGTCATACCGTCCTTCAGTTACACACTTAAATTTTAAATTCGTATGAGATACAGAATGTGGTTTATCCTCTTAGGATTCTTTATATGCCAGTCGTGTACACACGACTTCAGTCTGAGAGAAATGGATGCCGAGAGCAAGGCCGTGCTTTTCTGCATGCCTTTTACGGGGAGTGATACGACCTTGATACAGGTGGCCCGGAGCAGGCCGATTTATCGCAAGGAGGCGAGTACAGACGGAAAGCCTACGCTGTTGTTCAAACTGAACGGAGAGGAGAAAGCGATAAATTACACGGAAACAGCTACCGAGTTACTTCCGGCTCAGTCGTATTATGTGTTGGGCAGGTTGAAAGACGGCGACCGTATCGAGATGGAAGTCTCTTATCCCGATTTACCGCTCGCCAAGGCACAAACGGTGATACCGAAGGCCTTTCCATTGGATAAACTGGAGGTGGTGCTGACAGACGGCAATTATGGCAGGAGCATACAGTTTCGCGTCTCTTTCACCGATACGGCCGGTACGGAGGATTATTATGGGATGAGAGTCATTAAGAAGAAAAAGACGGTGTATGTGAGCCCCGAAATGCGGGATACCATACAGTATATGCCTGTAGATCTAGATTTGGAAAAGGAACCGTTGCTTTCAGAAAAGACCGGATTTGATGATGTGTTCGATATTTCGAAAGAGTATTACCGCTATCTGTATTGTTGGGATGACAGCAGGATAGACGGGAAGAGTTATACGCTGAAGGTGGGTACATATTACGATCCTGGTTATGAAGGTGAAGAGCAAAAGGTAACCATCGCGTATAAAATCTATTTGTACAAGCTGTCGAAAGAAATGTACACTTACTTGCAGGCGCTCAATCGTATCCAAAACAATGATTTGGGAAAATATGGGTTGGCTCCTATCCGCAGCCATTATACCAATGTGGAAAACGGCATCGGACTTTTAGGAGGATGCAATGTGTACGAAAGCGATTGGATAAGCTCTCCGAAAGAAAAAGAATGATAATTGATTTAAAACCATAAGATTATGAAGACAAGACTTTTACTTACGTTGGCCATGTGTGTGTCGTTGTTTGCTTCGGTGCAGGCACAGGAATTCAGGTACGGACTTTCAGGAGGATATAATCATCACTCCACCAAGGAAAACATGCCTAAATCCGGTTTTCATGCCGGACTGAAAGGAGAATATGCCTTCCGTGAGGCGGCGAAAGGGTTGTATGTGGATATGGGACTTATGTTTTCTTCCTACGGCTGGAAAAGCCCTTATTATTATGTGATGAACGAAAATACTTACGAATATGACAGTACGCCTTACTATCTTCATATTCCCATTCACTTAGGTTATAAACTGAAAGTCGGGAAGAATATCAGTCTGTTTTTAGATGCCGGCCCTCACTTCAATGTCGGTCTGTTCGGTCAAATGAAGCAGATTAGCAGCAATTTGGGAGAGCCGGAAGTCGTCAAAACAGTTTCCTCTAATGTGTTTAAGGACGGAACAATGCCCCGCTTCGATTGGGGAGTGGGCTTTCGTGCCGGAGTAGAGATAGTCCGCCATGTACAGATAGCCATAGGATACGATTGGGGCATGACAAAGACTTATCAGAATAATCCCGATACCAAGTTCAGAACGTTTGTGGCTTCGTTGACGTATTATTTTTAGGGAGAATAATAATAGTTTTTGTGATTCATTAAACAATAATCGCTTGCTGAAAGGATTATTTAGGAGACAGGTAGACTGGTATTCCGTAGATAATATTTACTTTTGAGGACTGTTCTTAAAGTAATATCTTATAATGAAGTCTGTCAATTTATATTGGGCTGTCGTGTGGACTATCATCATGGCAGGTTGTGAAAAGCACCAAGTGGTAAATATCGAAGGTGTATGCCAAGATTGTGCTGAAGGAACTCCCGTAGAGTTATATTATTTTCAGAATGATTCTGCGATTATTGTAGGTCGTGATACCTTACTTAATGGAAAATTTAATTTCAGTTTAGAAGAGAATCCTGAGGTGGCATATTATCTTTCGGTCAATGACACGTTGAGTCCGGTGAGAGGAATGTTCTTTGCTGAAAAAGGAACAGTGAATATAGCATTTGACTCAGTCTATCATGTCTCGGGCACACCCATGAATGACCTTTACAATGGTTACCTGACTGAAACCCGTAGGATTGAAAAAATGGGGGAGAGGGAATATCACAGAAGCATAGAAGGAAAAGACGATCCGGATACATCGGTGTATGATTCTTTGGCACAGGTCTACACCGAGTATAAAGTAAAGTTTCAGCTTGACAATATACACAATATCGTGGGCAGGACTGTATTTGTCAATGAAATCGGTTCTGTGTATGACCCTCATTTCCTCGAAACCTATCCTACACTGCCGGAAGAAGTGAAAGCCGACAAAAAAGTAAAATGGTACTATGAGCTTCGCCTGGATATGGACCGGAAACAGAAGGAACTGGATGCCAAGATTGGTACGAAGATAAAGGATATGGAATTTCCGGATGTCAATGGAGTAAGAAGGAAGCTTTCCTCGTTTATCCCTCAAAACGGATACCTGTATATCGACTTATGGTCTTCCGGCTGTGCTCCCTGTATTGTAGAGTTTCCTGAACTGGAAAAGACATACAGCCAATATAAGGAAAAAGGACTGGATATCCTTCTGATTTCAATAGATAAGAACAGGGATGATTTTCAGACAGCCATAAAAAAATATCAGATAAAGTTTAATTCTTTGATTGACACAACGGAAGGCCAAAGGGTGAAAGAGAATTTTCCTTTCTCCGGCATACCGCATGGTATTCTGATTGATAGTAACGGGGAGATTGTGGCAAACCAGCTTCACAATGGGTTATTGAAAAAGAAATTGAAGGAATTAATAAACGAATGATTATAACGGATATAACAGTCTGATAAGAAATGTGTTTGGAAATGAGACCTATATGTATACTCCTGTTCTCTTTTGTTTTTGCACATATCGTATGCGCTCAAGATTATAATGACTCTATAAGTTCCGATAACGTGGAAGTTACAAAGAGAAAAAGGCCCAAGCATATTATAGGTCTTGATTTCAGACCTTCCTACGTATTTCCTACCCATGAGTTCTTCAAAGGAACCAACAACACAGGAAAAAGAATAAATTCAAGTTTTGCAGGACATTTGAAATATGGATTTAAGTTCTCTCCGGATTCTGAACTGGGCAGGTTGTATCCTTATGCCATACAAGGTATAGGCATTGGTTATAACACCTTTTTCAATTCGAAAGAAATAGGTAATCCACTTGCCGTGTATGTATTTCAGACATCAAGAATCGCGACAATTTCACCCAAGCTTTCATTCGATTATGAATGGAACTTTGGAGCCTCATTCGGATGGAAAAAATTCGATGAAGAGAATAATCCCCATAATACGGTTGTAGGCTCTAAAATCAATGCATATATAAACTTGGGATTCCTTCTGAACTGGCAGATCGCAACAAATACGAACCTGAAAGCCGGCATAGATGTGACACACTACTCAAACGGTAACACCAGCTATCCTAATGCCGGGGTAAATACCATAGGCGCATCAATCGGCATCACAAGAAGTTTCGGAGGTGAAAAAAACGAAAAGGAGACGTTGAACAAACTGATCAATCCGAAATTTGACAGATATATCAGTTATGACCTGATCGTTTATGGAGCTACACGGAAAAGAGGAGTTTTCCCGGAAAATCATGATCCGCTGCTGGCACCAGGTTCGTTCGGAATCATCGGATTGAACTTCAATCCTCTCTATAATTTCAGCAGGTATTTCAGAGCCGGGCTTTCGCTCGACATGCAATACGATGAAAGTGCAAATATCGGACAACACATCGCAAATGATGAGATTCCTTCAACTCCGGAAGACCTTAAATTCTTCAGACCTTCGTTCCGGGAACAGTTTTCTACGGGAATTTCTGTAAGAGCGGAGATTGTAATGCCTATCTTTTCTATCAACTTAGGTATAGGAAAGAACTTTATCTGTAAGGGTTCTGATACTAATTCATTCTATCAGACATTCGTGTTGAAGACAAACATAACAAAGAACATTTTCCTTCATACCGGATATCAGCTCTACCGATTCAAGGACCCGAATAATCTCATGTTAGGCATCGGGTATAGGTTCAACGCAAGATAATGAATAAACAACAGGTCGATTATGAACATGAAATCTTTACTGAAAACAATACTTACCGTTATAACCGCTGTAACAATACTGCATGGCTGCAACAGTGAGGTCTTTATCAGCGATTTTGCACCGTCAGTCAGTGAAGTGCGACTTTCGGAAAAAGATTCAGTTTCTGAGATTGGCTTTGACGCATCCAATTGGGATGTACAGTCAGTATTTTTTGTGGGTGAAGACGGTAGTTACTACGGTATAAATGGGGATATCTATGGACATGACGGAAATCTGGTTTATCAAGATTCGTATCTCTATACAGATGGGTTAGAACTGGTAAAACTGGTAGTTTCACATCCTGACATAAAACTTACTATTGAACGTAAGGATGCAACACATCTTGTCTTCTCTAAATCGGAAAACACGGATTATGAGACAAAGAGAATATACCTGAATATAGGAAATAGGTATAACAGCAAGCAAATATCAGTTGATATAGAGCCATCGAGCAGATATAATCTCGACAGCATTGTATATACGGTATCATCATATAGTGTTATGGACAGTATGATACAGAAAAGAGATGTTTATGGTTGCATAAATCCTACAGAACATGTATCTACTTTCGATGTATATCCATATAAAAACTTTAAGATAGAATATTCATTTGTAAACGAGCATGAATGGGAAACGCTGCTGACAGAGGCACAGTTGAAGATATTCGGTAAGGATGCTCCGAAGGTTCCAGTTCCTGTTATCTCCCAAGGTAGCCCGGTAATGTCAACAGTCACATTGCCTCTCTCTGCTGCCGTTCAAAATCTGCCACTTCCTGAAGAAATGCTTGAAATAAAAGAAACTGTTAGTGTAAGCCCGAACAAACAAAGGACATGTAGAATAAAATGCTGGTATAAATATTACGGTGTATGGTTTAATATATATGCGAGTCATCCGGTAACCGGCGAGAAACGTATCCTAAAAGGGGTGTTGGGTATATTTTACCCACAATCATACGAGATAGAGTATGGAGAGGAAACCAATCTTTATTGAATCATTATTTGAATTGAGATATTGAAGGAATTTGAAAATAAGATATTGCTGATATATGAAGAATAAAATAGTAATAGCGTTATCAATGATTTGTGCAGGATTTTCGTTTTCTGCTTTCAGTCAGACTACAGGAAAAGTGGTAGATACAAACAGAAAGCCGGTGGAAGGTGCTACCATTGTCATGCAGTTGCCTGATTCAACCTATCTGGGGGCAGCTATCTCTGCGGCCGACGGTACGTTCATACTTGAGCCCGAGCCGGAGAGTTACCAGCTCATCGTACAGCATCTACTTTATCAGACCAGGCAGGTTAAGGGACAGGCCCGTGATATTGGTATCATTACCTTGGAGCCGAAAGACTATAATCTGGAGGAAGTGGTAATCGAGGGGGAACGCCCGTTTGTTACCGTGGAAAAGGGGAAGCTGAATTATGATATTTCAGCCATCTCTGAAAAACATATCGTAAACAATGCCTACGAGGCTATCTGCAAGTTGCCGGGCGTGCAGGACAGGAACGGCAAACTCTCGCTGGTGGGGGCAAAGGATGTGACGGTGATTCTGAACGGGAAGGCAAGTACACT
>ERZ779981.249-NODE-249-length-29143-cov-6.35705_pt1 | contig 29143 bp, 7 predicted proteins | sample MGYA00511182_ERZ779981 | MGnify/ENA primary metagenome ERZ779981 (study PRJEB29588, sample SAMEA2149539) | human gut metagenome | biome: human gut; feature: human-associated habitat; material: faeces | place: Denmark | collected 2008/2010 ... | reverse complement strand
TTGAATCTTTATCTGTTACTTCATTTCCATCTTCATCACTATCATCTGAGATTTGCGCTTTGTTTATTATTATTCTATCAGAAGTGTTTGGTTCTGTTACTTTAAATGACACTTGTACTTCTTTATAATCTGGTTCTGTTATTTTTCCTGCATCATATGCTTCTTTATCGAACGCCTTTAATAAGTTTTCTCCTTCTGATTTTTCTTGTTCTTTTGATAAATAATCACTTGTTATATATTTTGCTTTTGTTACATCATCTGTTTCATTTCCTTCTTCATCTAACATTATCCATCTATATTCTTTATTTAATTCATTGTCTGGTAAGAATTCTAATCCTTGTGGAATATCATCTTTTATTTCTTTTGCATATCCTTCTCTTGTTCCTTCATTGTAAACTCTTAAAGTATATGTTACTACATTAGTATTATTTACTATTACTGGCTCTTTTGTATGTTCATATACATATTTTCCATTTTCATCTACTTTAAATACTGGTACTCTATCTGTTACTTCTGTATCATTTACTTTAGTTATGAATTTTCTTAATGCTAGATCAAAATATGTTAATTTAATTTTCTCAATGTCTTGATCATCTTCTCCATCTATCCATTTATTTGGTGTTGAGTCTTTATCTGTTACATCTTTTCCATCTTCATCTTTGTCATCTGTAATTTGTGCCTTATTAATTATAATTTCATCTGTTGCATCTGGCACATCAACTTTAAATGCTACTTGTACAAATTTTGAATCTGGTTCACTCATACTATTTTTATCAAAAGCCTTTAATAAATTATCTTTATTAGCACTTGATAAGTATTTTGTTCTTATGTATTTTGCTTCTTTAGGATCGTTTGTTTCTTGTTTATTTGCATCTAACATTTTCCATCCAAATTTTTGATTTGTCTCATTATCTGGTAAGAATACTAATCCTTCTGGAATATCATCTTCTACTTCTTCTGCATAACCTGCAACTGTTCCTTCATTATAAACTCGAATGTTATATGTTACAACATCAGAATCACCAACTAATACTGGCTCTTTTGTATGATTATATACATAGTTACCATTTTCATCTATTTTAAATACTGGAACTCTATCAGTAATTTCTTTATTATCAACTTTTGTGATATATTTTCTTAATGCTAAATCAAATTCTTCAACAAGTACTTTTTCAAAGTCATCATCGTCTTCTTGACCTGGAACATATGATTTATTTATTTCATCATCTTTATATGATGATAGTTTATCATCTGTAGGCAATTCAACATTTTTAAATGAGTCTCTATCTTTTACTTGTCTTCCATTTTTACCGATATACTTTGTAATTTCTGCAATATTAGTTAGTTTTTCTTTCACTGGTACATTACTTTTTACTTTACACTTAATTTTTATCTCTTTATAATCTAATTTTCCGCTTTCTCTATCAAAAGCTTTTATTAAATTATCTTCTGCATTTACAGCTTTAGATAAATAATTTGTTTTTATTGTTCTTAATGATTTATCTTTTTCATCTAATAACCAACCATAACTACTATTAAATTCATCATTTACAAATTCCAAATACTCTGGTAAATGGTCTGTTACTTCTTCTGCATATCCATCTACTTGTCCTTCATTATAAACTCTTAATGTGTAAATTACTGTATTTCCAGCATAAACTCTAATTGGTTGTTTTGTATGATTATATACTGCTGTTGTTGCTGTTTTATTCTTTAATCCATCTGTTTGTGGATCTGGAATTCTATTATCAATTTTTGTTACTCTTTCGTCCTCTTTTCCTTCGTTTGCTATTACTTCTGTTATACTCTTTCTTAAACTTAAATCAAATTGTTCATTTTGTACATCTAATTGTATTTTATTTTCTACATTAGATTTTGTTACTAAACCATTATTGTCTCCACTTATCATTTCTACATCTTTTATAACATATCTTGCTTCTTTTCCTTCTCCTTCAATTCCTGTTGTTACTTTTAATTTAATTTCTTCTTCTAATTCTAAATATGTTTCTGGAGCTTTTGTTTCTTTTATTTTTATAATATATGTTTCTGGTTTTTCTATTCTAATATCTCTAATTACCAAATTACCGTTTTTTACTTCTACTTCACTTGGAATAATTACATCTTTAGATTTTACATCATCATTTGATTTATAAAGTTCAGATTCTTTTCCATCTCTTTCTACAGTAATATTAAACTTAGAACCATCTAGAAGTTTCTTAGTATAGTTATCCAATTTGTTAATAACTAAATCATATTTTCCTTTTATTCTTTCGTTATTTACTTGAACTTCTACTGTTTCTGGTTCATCTTCAATTACTTTGCTATTAGCAAATTCAACTGAATCTTCACCTTCTATAATTCTCATATTAGAAACTTTATAACTTCCATTTTCATTTGTTATAAATACTCTTACTCTTATTTCTCCATTTTCTACATATAATTCTGGAGAATACTCTTTTATGATGAAGTCATATGTTCCTGGTTTTTCTATTAATATATTATCAATAGAAATTACACCGTCAACGCCTGAAATATTAGTTGTTTTTAATGTTTTTAAAGATTTAGGCTCAAAAGTCTTTGAATCTTTAAGTTCAACTTCATTATTTTGTTCATCTACTACTTTAATATCAAAGAAAACTTCATTCATTTTTTCATTTGTATCTTTGTCCACTTTGTATAATTTAAAATTATATTCTTCTGGGTTTATAATATTTACTTGTACTGTTTGTACCTCATTTTCTGTAGTTATATTAGTAGTAATATACTTATATTCTGGTCTACTATCTTCTAAAGTTTTTCTAGTCTTTTTATCTATAATCATTGTATCTACTATATGTAATTTTTCATCTTCATACATTCTAGTAATAACAACTAATTGCTTGTTTTCCAAAATATTAATATGACCAGCTACTGTTTCTAACTCATCTATATTATATACTCTTGTATCTCCAATCTTCATTGTTTCTGTAGTTTCATATGAGCTATTTCCATTTTTTATAACTTCATCACCATTTACTGTAACTTTTGCTCCATTTAACTCAGTTTTTCCATCTGATGTTACTTTTACAAGTCTAAATTTAGTTTCTAATGGATTTATTATTTTTATATTAACTGTTTGAACACCATTAGAATCTGCTGACATATAAACATCAACATAATCATATACAGGGTCATCACTTGAAACCACTGTTGGAGCTTTGCCTGATGTATCAAAAATTGCCTTACTCTCTATTTCTATCTTTTCATCTTCTGTTAATACTATATTAAATAATAAATATTTATTTTCTAATATATTCTTATACCCTGGTTTTGTTGCATTCTCTCTTACATAAAATGTTTGTTTTTCACCAATCTTAATTGATTTTGTAATTTCATAACTAGATAGTCCATCTTTTATTAGTGGTTCACCATTTATTGTAATAGTTGCACCAGATAATGGTGTAGAAGCTTTATCTGATTTAGTTTTCATAACTTTAAATTTATATTCTACTGGGTTAACAACATCAACTTTTAATATTTGAACACCATTTTCTTCTTCAAAATATACATCTACATAGTTCCATACATCAGGAGATGCTGTAACAGCTGTTCCGCTAGATATATCAAAAGCTGATTGTGTTACAATGCTTAGTTTTTCTTGTTCATCTAATCTAACAACCAATACAATAAATTTATCTTTTAATACATTAATATGGTTTGTTATTGTTGATGATTCTTTTATTATATAGCTCTTTGTTTGACCTATATTAATCTTCTCTGTAATGTTATATTTTGATTTTCCATCACTAATTGCTTCTTTACCATTTACTGTTAATACAGCTCCTGATAATTCAGTCTTTTCTTCATCTGATTTTACTTTTGTTAATTCAAATTTGTATTTTGCTGGGTTTTCTAGTTTTATATCAACAACTTGTATTCCATCAGAACCTCTTGTTATATCTATTGTTAAATAATCATATACTTCATCTGTTTGTGGTAGAAGAACTGCTCCTACACTAGTAATCTCATAAATTAATTTTTGAACAACACTTATTTCTCCTTGTTCTGACATACGAACTAAAACAACTGCAAATTTGTTTTCTAATATATTAACATGATTTGCTGTAGTTGATGTCTCACTTATCATATAATGTCTTTCTTCCCCTAATTTTACAATTTCAGAAACTTCGTAACTTGAATTTCCTCCATCTATAACAGTTTTTTCATTTACTTTAACTGTAGCTCCACCCAATTCTGTTTTATTTGGATCTGTCTTTGTTTTTGTTAACTTATATTTATATTGCATTGGATTTTCTATAGTAACATTAATTATATATTCACTTCCAACTACTACAGGATCTTCTACGTTAATATATTTATATATTTCATTATTTTTGCTAACCATTCCTGATTCATTATCATAAATTGCATAATCTTTAACTTTTAATGTTCCACTAACTCTTGTAACATCTATTTGTATATATTTGTTACTTCCTAAAATATTATAGTAAGGTGCTTCTACATTTTCTTCTCTAATATACCATGTTTGTGTTTCATTATCAGCTATTTCTATTTGTGGTATTTCCATATTAGATACTTTATTCATTGTATAAGTATTGCCACCTTTTATTGTTGCTTTTAAAACTGCTTTATCTAATTCTTTTTTATTTGAATCAACTTTCTTTAGTTTTAAATTATATACAAATGGGTTTTTAATATCTAATGTAACTTGTCTTTTTCCATTTACCCATCCAACACTTACACTTACACAAGATTTTGCTTCTTCTTCAGTTACAGGTGTATGTGGATTTACTTTTACAATAGAAACTCTAGTGTAATTTGTATCATTTGGATCATCTGGATTTGTATCTTTTACTTCTCCTTTTTCATCTGTTACTACTTGTAATACTACAAAATATCCTGATATACAGTTTTTATAACCTGTTTTATTTTGAGTTTCATCTATTAAGTATGTATATGTTTTATTTTGCATACAGCTTATAGTTCTACTTGTTGTACCATCTTCTAAAATAACATCTGGTACAATAATCTTATCTGATTCTTGTTCTCTTACTCTTATTGCTGCTCCATCTAACTTACCATTTTCACTTCTATCTGCTGTAATTAAATTTCCTTTTTCATCTTTTTTATTTAAAACAAATTCAAAATTTGTTTCCTGATTTGGAACAATTATTTGAATCATTCCATCATTAGTAATATTAGTTGTCATATAGCCTTCTGGATAACTTGCTGCATTTTCACCAATTAATTCTACTTTAATATGATCTTCTGTAATTTGTTTAACATTTGTAACTCCATTTAGATCTATAGTTACTTGTACAGTAACACCTGATAATAATTTATATCCATCTTTTCCTTTTACTTCATCAAGTTGGAATATATCTTTTCCACCTGTTACAAGTTCAATATCTTGAATATTAATTACACCATTTGAATTAGTTACAGGATTTTGTGTTCCTGGCTCATCAGAGTTAGTATCATATGCTATCCAATCTGCTGCATTTCCTGCACGCATTCTAACTCTAAATTCTACACCTTCAAGTTTTTTCTCTACATTATCTTTATCAACTTTTACAATTTGGAATCCATATTTTTCTGGCTCTTTTACAATCTCTGAGTCTTTCATATTTATAGTAATAGTATTATCTTCTACTTCTAATACACATTTACTATACAATAATGTTTTTATCTTATCTTGTAATTGTGTTCCATCTACAGATTCAAAATCAACATTTGTTCCATTTCTTCCAACATCTGCTACATTTCCATTAGCATCTATTCTTATAGTTAAGTGCACTTTAATGTTTTCGAAATCATTATTAAATCCTTCTGGTGCATTTGTTTCTTGAATGTAATATTCATACACAGAATTTGGAACAGCTTCTATATCTGCAAAATCCCATGTTGCTGAACCTTTATATATTTCTGTAGTACTTATTTGTCCTCTAGAATTTCTAGAAATTTTATCTATTTTAAATGTTCCGCCTTCTAATATTTTACATCCAGTTATATCTGTTGTTGATTTATTATCAGCTCTTTTTCTTAAAGTCATATGGTATGAAATACTATTTGCAATTTTTAAAACAAATTTATTTTCATTCCCTGAATCTTTTACTAATTCTATATATTTTCCATATGTATTTGCATCATATTTTGTTGTTTCAGTTTTGCCTTCTTCTACTACACTAATAATTTCTCCTTTAACAGTTCCATCCTCATCAACAACTATTTTTAATACTGCTTTTTTAATTTTGTTTACATAGTTTTTGTTTGGTTTTTCTTTTTCTTCTACTTGATAATAATATGTTGTGCCTAATTTTACTTTTTCTTGGCTATCAATTTTTTCTTCTTTACTACTATCTGTAATAAGTGAATCATTTATTACAGTCCACCCATCATCATCTCTTTGTTTTCTTTCAATATTGAATTTTACACCTGATATTTCTTTATTTTTATCTCCAAGTTCATGTTTAAATAAACTCAAAGAATAGTCTCGTGTGGTTTGTGGATTTTTAATATTTAGAGTAACTGTATTAGTCTCTTCATTAATACTTAATCCATCTTTTACCATATCCACTGCCTTGGCTAATCCAGATGTATTATTTAGATCTTTTGGTTCTACTTTTACTACTGTATTTTCTTTATCTACTTTTCCATTTTTATCAATTGCTACTTCTAATTTTATTCTGAAATCCTTAAATACATTTTCATATAAATCTTGTGCATATGTTTCTTCTATCGTATATGTATAAGTCTTATTAACTCTTACACCGCTTTCTTCTTTTACAAATCTACCAGTTGGTTCATCATCTGTAGTTCTTTGTAAAGCTTTATCTGTTTGTATATTTCCATTAGGACCATTAATTGTAAATCTTGCTTTATTTAAATATTCGCTTGATACTTCTGCATCAACTTTATTAATTTCCAAATTATACTTTGTAGTTTTTTGATTTGGAACTGTAACTGTTATTGTTTGAGTCTTATCATCAACTTTAATATCTAATCCTTTTTCTAGCATTTCGCTTTCTTGTTTTGTATTTTCTGAAGATTTCATTTGATTTATAGAAACTGTTGCATCTTTTACAACGTAAGATTTTCCATCATCAGAAACTCCAGTTTTAACTCTTACAATTAGTTGATGATCTTCAATCTTTGTATATCCTTCTGGAACAGATTTTTCTTTAATAGTATAAATATCTCCATTACTATTTGGTTTAGATATTTCTACCTCATCCCATAATACTGCTATACCTTCATCTCCAGCTGTTACTTTATCACCAGTAGAGATTTGTTTTGGATTTAATCCATTAAATACTACCCCTTGTATTGCTTGGCTTGGATTATTTGCATCTCTTTTCTTTACTTGTATTTTATATTTACCTGTTAATTTAGGATTTTTTACTTTAATGTTTATGTGTCCTGTATCTTCATTTATTGTAAACATTACTTGTTTTGAATCATCATTTTTACTTACTTGATAAGTTGTACCATTTTCTTCAACAATTAATGTTGTTTTATTAGAATCTAACTTATATGCCCCATCTTGTTCTTTCACTTTAACATCCAAAGTAATTTTTCCTTCAAACTTGAAATAACCTTCTGGTGCTAGTGATTCATTTATTACATACTTATCATTTTGATTTTTACTTGTTATATCAAAACCTTTTCCTTCATCGATTGATAAAAATCCTTTTTTGGTAACCTTTTCATCTCCATTAACAATGAAAGTTGCTTCTTTGTCATTTATTGTATTTCCATCAGTATCTACTTTATTTAAATTCAAATAGTATTTACCTTCTAATTTTTCATTTGGGAAACTTACTATTATTGTATTTGCATCATTTTTATCAGGCTCAATTGTTGCTTTTTCTAATATTTCTCTTTGTTTTTCAGTACTAGCTGAAGCACTTCTTTGTGAAAGTATCTTTTCGTATTTTGTAATTGCATAATTGCTTCTATCTGAAGAAATACCTTTTTTAAGTCTAATTATTAAATCAAAGTCTGTAATTTTTATATATCCCTCTGGTGGTGTTATTTCAGAAATAACATATGTATCTTCTCCTTTATCTGTTGTTATTTTTATATCATTAGCTATCATTCCTGTATATCCAAGTCCAGTTGATACTCTATGATATATCTGATCTTTATCTAACACACTAAAATCAGTTTTATCTGTAATCTGCTTTCCTGTAGCTTCATTAACTTTTATAAGTTTTAAATTATATTTAGCTATTGGTTCATTTTTTACTGTTAATAGTATATTGTTATTTCCCTTATCTGTTATGTATGTATATTTTTTACCAATTACACTATTCCATGTAGAATCATTCCATTTTTCTATTGTAGCCTGTGCAACACCATTACTATCTACTTTAATTTTTACGATTACTTCTCTTACAGATGTGCTGTAAGTTTCTGGAACTTTCTCTTCTATTATTCTATAACGATACATTGTATTATATGCTACTTTAGTTTTAATATCAATATTTCCTTCTCCTACTATATCAACAGTTTTAGAACTAAGTATATCTTTATCATTTATACCATTCCAAATATCAATATCTGGATTTATTTCTTCTATTTTAAAAGTAATTCCATCAGTTAATTTTAAATTATTTAAGAAATTACGTTTTTCTATATTAAAGCTAATATCTGTTACTGGTTCTATTTGTAATGTTTCAAAGTCATCATCATCTTGAGCACCAGGATAATAACTTAAATTTTCTTTATCTAATACATTTTCTTTATAATAATTATCCAAATTCAATGTATTTTTAATTGTATCTGGTAAAGAATCTCTATCTGTATTTTTTGTTTCTCCATAATATTCACCATATTTGTTGCCTCTTTCATCCTCATGTGCTGTAATTTCTGCTCTGTTTGTTAAATATTTTATAGTATATCCTGAATCTTCTGTTACTTTACATTTCAATTTAACATCTGCAAACCAACCTGTTGTTTGTAATCCAACTAATTGTTCCATAAGTTGATTTTTTTCCAATTCTGTATTTTTTAAGTAGTTTGTTTTTAAAGTTGTTGTTCCATCATTATTTTTAGTTACTTTCCAATCATAGTTTACTCCATCAACTTCTGATGAATAAAACTCTAATCCTTTTGGTAAGTAATCTGTAATTTCGGCAACCTTACCTTTAATATCACTTTCATTGTATACTCTTATTGTATATGTTACAATATCTCCATTTTTTACAGTAACAGCATCTTTTTTATGATAATAATTAGCTGTTCCTTTTGAATTTAATGCAACTTGTGATGTAATACTAAAAGTTGGAACTCTCGAATTTTCTTTAGTTAATTCTGTATCATTTACATTAGTAATAAACTTTCTTAAAGCCAAATCAAATGTATCTGTATTTTTATTTGCAACTGTAACTACTATTTCGTTATTTTCTTTTTTAACAGTTACTTTATCTTCAGTACCTTCTCCTACATTATCATAACGTTTTAATTCTTCAACTTCATGTCCATTTTTATTTGATATTTCATATACACTCATTGCTCCTATCTCAGCTGATGATTTTCCTTCTTTGTCTACATTAACTACAATAACCATATTATCTACGACTTTTTTATGTTTGTCTGGAGCTTTCATCTCTCGTATATTATAAGCATATCCTCTACCAACATCTACTCCTGTTGCTTTTATTATCGCACCACCTATTGGTATAGTAATATTACCATCAGAATCTTTACTTATTTCATTTCCATTACTATCAACAATACTCGTTATTTTACTATCAGAAACAGGTTCAATATTAAATACTGCTCCTTCTAATTCTTCTCTTGTAATATTATCAACTTTCTTTAATTTAAACTCTATATCTGTTATTGGTTCTATTTTTACAGTTTCTTTATCATCATCATCTTCATATCCTGGGTAATATTCATTTGAATCATATGTGATATTTGAATCGTAATCTAACATATCTGCTGAATGTTCTGCTTTTACATTGTTTGGTTTAGAATCTCTATCTGTAACATTTAGTACAGTTTCATTTCCATTATCATCAATACTTACAGCCTTATCTTGTGTAATTTCTGCTCTATTTGTTAAATATTGCACTTCATATTTTGGATCATTTACCACCTTACATTGTATTTGAACACTAGTCTTCCATGTTGTAGTTGGACTATTAAGTAAATAGTTTTGTAATTGATTTTCATTTAATAAAGTATTTGCAAGTTTAGTAGTCTTTACAGTAGTTGTTCCATCACTGTTTTTAGTTCCAGACCAACCATTGTTTCTATTAAAGTCGTTATTAATGTATTCTAAACCACTTGGTAAGTAATCTGTTATCTCTGTTGCATATCCCTTTACAAATCCTTCATTGTAAACACTTATTGTATAAGTTATAATATCATCTTTTTTAACAGCTACTGCTTCTTTTGTATGATAATATCCTGCTGTTCCATTTCGCTTCCACATTACTAATGAAAATACATTTAAGTCTGGTATTCTGTTTTTCACTTCACTAGTTATGCCATCCCTTTCAATTCCTGTTATATATTTTCTTAAAGCTAAATCAAATCCCTTTTCTTCATTTGCAATTCTTATATTTATGTTATTTCCTTCTATAGCAAATCTATAAAATTCTGAAACATCACTTCCATTTTCTGCATTATATAATATTCTTGTTCTTGCAGTATCAAAGCTTCCATCTTCATTTATAGTTACTTGTATATATATTGGAATATCTATTAATATGTTAAATCCATCTGGTGCCTCTGTTTCTTGTAATTTATATAAATAAGTACTTCCTATTTTACAATTATCTCTACTAATAATTTGCATTTGACTATTTCCAGTTGTTATTGGGGCTAAATTATTTATTACTTCATCCATGTTATCTGGATTAACTTCTGCTAAAGTAAATTTAGCTCCATTTAATGCTGTTGGAGTATTATCATCTAATTGTTTTTTACTAACTTTTAGTAAATTAATACTAAAGTTTGTTGTTTGCTTTACAAATACAGTTTCTTTATCGTCATCATCGTCATATCCTGGATAATATTTATTTGAATCATATGTAATACTTGAATCATAATTTAACATATCTGCTACATGTTTATCTTTTACATCTTTTGGAGTAGAATCTCTATCTAATCCTTCTCTTTGTACATTTCCATCTTCGTCTATATGAGCTGTAATTTCTGCTCTATTTGTTAAATATACTGTTTGATTTGTATTTTGTAAATTAACTTTACATTTTACTTTTACATCTGCATATCCATCATTTTTAAACACGTCATAACTTTCTGCTGCCACAATAAAATTTTTATCTGCTAAATATGATGTTTTTATTTCTTTTCCATTTGTTCCTTCTACAACACTCCAGCCATAATTTATTCCATCAACTTCTGATGAATAAAATTCTAGTCCTTCAGGTAAATAATCTGTTATTTCTGTCGCTTTTCCCGCTTTTTCTCCTTCATTATATACTCTTATTGTGTATGTAATAACATCACCATTATTAACTTCAACAGCTTCTTTTGTATGTTTGTATAATGCTGTATTTCTTAATAATAATTCTGCATATGATTGTTCATCAACATTTGGAACTCTATTAGTTATTCCTTCATCATTTACACCTGTTATAAATTTTCTTAAAGCTAAATCAAATTTTTTATTTTTTCTTACAGTTAAAGAATCATAATCGTCATCATCTTCCTGACCATAGAAGACATAATAACCATTTTTATCCATATCATTAATGTTATATTTCGTTACATAATTTTCCCACGCAGCTATAGTTGGAAGTTTAACACTACCATTTTGTTTTGTTCCAGAATCCACATCTTTTGTTAGAGTAGCTCCACTAGTTTGATACTCATTTATTTCTGCAATATTAACAAGTCTTTTATCTGGTTTTGCATCATCTTTTACTTTACATCTAACATCTACAAATGCACAATTTGGATCTACATCATATTCTTGCATTTGTTTAGTATATTTATCTATAAATCTATTTTTCAAATATGTAGTTGTTAATGTTGTAATTTTAGTTTCATTATTTGTTTCAGCTGTCCATCCATAGCTTTTATTTAATTCATCATCTGGTAAAAACTCTAATTCTTCTGGTAGATAATCTTTAATTTCACTTGCTGTTGCATCTACAGAACCTTCATTAAAAATATATATACGATATGTAACAATATCACCTTGAGTTGCATATAATACATATTTATTTATATGATAATTTGCTGTAGTTTCACCTTGTTTTAATGGTGTAACATCTATTTCTCCTAATCTTTTATAATTTGTATCTCCGATACTAATTATTGATTTCTTTAATGCTAAATCAACTATTTTATTTACTTTAACTTTTTCAAAATCATCATCATCTTGTTGCCCTGGATAATTTGCTGGCTCAGATTTTTGTTTTCCATCTTTTCCCCAATAATTTTCTAAGCTTGTCTTTTCAGATGGTACTGTTACATTTCCTTGTATAGAATCTCTATCCACTTTTGCTTTATTTGCTTCTATAAAATTAGATCCATCCATATAACCATATTTTGTTATTTCTGCAATATTAGTTAATACTCCTGATGCACCGTTTTTTACTATCAATTCTACTTCCACACTTTTAGAATTTGCTGTCAAAGATGCTTGATTTGTAAGTTTTGCTATTTTATTATTTGCCAATCTTTCTGTTGTAATATATTTAACATTATCAAGTTCTGTATCTGGTATCTTAGAATATTTTAATTTTCTAAATTCTGTTGAATTTAAGAAGTTTGCTACCAACTGCTCTCTACCATTAGGATTTTCGGCAAGATACTTCATGTTTGATGTTAATCCATTAATATCTGGTTCTCTTCCAAGTATAACATTATATAATAAAGTTATATACTTTTTATTTGTTAGTTTACTTGTATTATTTTTTCCCTCTGTACTATTAATAATATCAGAAATTGTTTTTTCAATTGTTATTCTACCTGCTCTAAAACTATTCCAATAGGTCAAAACATCTGGATTCTTTTTTAATTGTTCTTCTGTTTCTTTTCTATTTAATACTTGTTTGTATAATTTCGCAATAAGCTTTTTAGAATCTTCGTCATTCCATTTAGCTTCACTACCATCGCTGGTATATAATCTCCAATTGTTTTTAGCATTTACATCACTTGAAATATTAAATTTTAGTCCATCTGGTAGATAATCAGTTATCTCTTTTGCATATCCATCTAAATCTTTACTTTCATTAAATATTTTGATTTCATATTTTACTGAATCGCCAATATCTACACTAACTGGAGTTTTTCTCATATTATATGTAGCATCTACTGATGTATTATTTAATAAGCCATTTGCATCAATGTTAAGACTTCTTACATTGGAATCTACATTTACACCATTTATTTGTGTTATTTGTTTTTTTAATGCTAAGTCTAAATATCCAGAAAAATAATTACTATCAAAATCAACAGAGCTTCTCTCTGGATCTCTTGAATACGTAGTTATTGGTTGTCTACCATTATTATTATCCCAATACATAGTAACACCTGTTTTATAAGATTTAACAGATACACTTCCTTTAATATTATATTTTGTTCCCTTAGATAATGTCTTATTTAATTTTATATAAAAAGTTCCATTGTACTTATTATATTCATCTATTTTTTTACCACTATTATCAACAATAGTATATCCACCATCAATACCACTAAAGTTTTCTACATTAATTTTATTTATTTTACCATTACTGTTATTTAATTTAAATGGTCCTATTTTTCCATCACTACTTAATTTTAAACCACTTTCTTCATCTTCAGTAACAGTAACTATGTCTGTACCATCAGAACTATAATTTGTATTATCTTCCATTCCTTTTGTTAATGCATTATACATTGCAAGTTGATTTGTTGAGAAACCACTTATTGAAAGACCTGCCCCTTGTATTTTATTCCATATTATCATTTGTTGTACTTCAAATATTTCTTTTTCGGTCAAATTATCAATATTTCCACTATATCCATATTTACTAATTAATAAATTTATATTTTTCTTATACATAGTTATTTCATTAGGTAAATCAGCTCCATAAACACTATCATTTATCGGCTGAAATACTACAACCATATTGTCAAAAAACCATTTTAATTTATTATATATACTAGATTGATACCAGCTATATGCAGAGCCTTTATTTGTTATTCCACTTGGAATACCCTTTCCATATGCCATACAATACCCATCATATAAATTTCTATTAACTATAAAGTTTCCCATATAGAAGTTTTGAAACTTATATCCATTTCGATTTAATGATAATGATATTGAAGCTTTAATTTGTTCTTCTTCACTCAAACTAACTATATCTGTTGTAATATCAGATTTGCTACTTCTAGCACATATAAAGATATATGTACCAACAATAACTGTAATAATAGCTAAAATCATTACAATAAATAAAATTGCTTTTCTTTTTGTCTTCTTCATAACATTACTCTCCCTTTTTTTATAATTAATTTTATTTAAATATTTTTTTTTAATCTGGTCAATATGCCATAGATACCACTTTTTCTTTAAGCAATAAAATCACTATACGGATGATTATTTTTTATGTTTTATAATTTTTATATTAATTTTAAATTACACTTTAGTAACAAGTTTGTAATATTAATATTATTCAATTATTTATTCATACTTTTTGTAATATTTTTGTAAAATTCGCACAAAAAAAAGAAGAGGTATAAACCCCTCTTTTAAACGAGTTTTTATATCTCTTCCCTATTTATAGTACTTTGTTTATTTTATTATAATACAAATTTCTTTACTAAAATTAAACCACCTGCTAAAATTCCAAGTACAGCTACTGTAAGAATTACATATGATTGTTCTTCACCTGTTGTAACTGAAAGCATTACTGGTGCATCATCTATATCATCTTCTCCTGGTACTTTGTTATTTGGTGTTGAATCAATATCTGGTGCTCCATATTCATTATAATCTTTGCTTATTTCTGCTGTGTTTACTTTTAATCCCATATTATCTTCGCTGTTTATCCATGTTAATAATATACTAACTTCAGCAGTTTCTCCTGGTTGTAATAATGTATCTTTTAATTGATCTGTTACTACTTTTCCATCTACTTCTTCCCATAATGGATTATCTTCTTTAACAAATTCTAATCCTTCTGGTATATAATCTGATATTTCTTTTGCATATCCTGCAATTTTACCTTGATTTTCAATTCTAATTTTATATTCAAATTTTACTGTTACTTTATTTATATCAGACTTCTTTAAATCCACTTTTACTACAGCTTCTGGATCATCTTCTGCTTTATGTCCTGTTTCTGTTACTGTTTCTTTTCCATTTTCTGTTACTATCGCTTTTGTTACCCATTTTCTTAATGCTAAGTCAAAATATTGTACTTTTATTTTCTCGATGTCTTGATCATCTTCTCCTTCTATCCATTCATTTGGTGTTGAATCTTTATCTGTTACTTCATTTCCATCTTCATCACTATCATCTGAGATTTGTGCTTGATTTATAATAATTTCTTCAGATTTATCTGGCATATTTACTTTAAATGAAATTTTTACTTCTCTATAATCTGGTTCTTTTATGCTTCCTGCTTCATATGCTTTTTTATCAAATGCTTTTAACAAGTTTTCTCCTGCTGTTTTTTCTTGTTCTTTTGATAAATAATCACTTGTTATATATTTTGCATCACTTGCATTATCAGTTTCTTTACCATATTTATCTAACATAATCCATCTATATTCTTTGTTTGTTTCGTCATCAGGTAAAAATTCTAGTCCTTCTGGGACATCATCTTTTATTTCTTTTGCATATCCTGCAACTTCACCTTCATTATATACTCTTAATGTATATGTTACTATATTAGAGTTTGCAACTAATACTGGTTCTTTAGTATGTTCATATATATACTTTCCTTGTTCGTCTATTTTAAATACTGGTATTCTTGTTGTAACTTCTTTTCCATTTACACCTGTAATAAATTTTCTTAATGCTAAATCAAATTCTTTATCTTCTGGATTATTTGGTATTGTAATTGTAATTGTATTTCCACTTATTTTTTTGCTTACACCTTTTTCAAGCATTTCTTTTTCTGCTTGTGTATTTTCTGAACCACTTTTTTGTGAAATACTTACATCTACATCTTTTACTTCATAATTTTTATTATCAGATGTTAATCCTGTTGTTACTCTAACTATAAGTTGATGATCTTTTATTAATACATAACCATCTGGTACAGATTTTTCTGCAATTACATAATTATCTATTGATGTTTTATCTTTTTCTGTTTTGGTTATATCAACATCTTTTGCAACTGTTGCAATTCCACTTGCATTTGTTGTTACTTCTGATGAAATTTTATTTCTATCTAATACTGTAAATACAGCATTTTGTAATACTTTATTTTGATCCTTGGCATCTACCTTTTTAATTTGAATATTATATTTTCCTGGAATTACTTCTTTTTCGTTTGGTATAGTAATTGTTACTTGTTGTGGTTCTGTTTCATTTTTAACTGCAACTTTAATCTTATCATATAAATCTGTTTGATCTTTTGTTACTATACTTCCATCATTATTATTTATAGTAAATCCATATTTTGAATAATACTCATTGGCTGTTTCATCTTTTTGGTAAGCACCTAAGACTAATTTTTTATCACTATTCATATATGTTGCAATTGTAATGTATTTTCCATTCATTACATTTACATATTGTGGAGCACTTTCAACTTCAACAACTTTATATAAATATGTAGTATTAATTTTTACATTGTCTTCTAAAACTTCATAAGTACCTTTAACTTCTTTATTATCTAATAATACATCATTTTTGTTTTCTTTAAATCTTTCTACTGTAAAGTCTGCTCCAATTAAAGGATTTCCTTCTTCGTCTACTTTATTTAAAACAAATTTAAATTGATTTGAATCTGGTTTAACTATTACATTTTCGAAATCATCGTCATCTTGTTCACCTTTATAATCTTTGTTGTCTTCTTTATATTGAGGTTTTACATTATTGTTATAATAATCATCTATATTTTTAATTTTGTCATTCTTTTTAAATACATTATCTTCTTCAGAATCTACATCTACACCATCTTTATTGGCTTCTATATAATTTCCATCTTCACCTGTATATCCATAGTTTGTAATTTCTGCTACATTTACTAATAATTTACTATCTTGTACATCATCTTTTATTTTGCATTCTATTTGAACCATTTTACTAAATTCTGGTTCTTTTACACTATTTCCTGCTGATTTTTGTGCTACATAATTTAAGAAACCGTCTGCACCTTGTGATGCTTTAATTAATTCTCCTTGTAATTTATTTGTTTTTACTGTTGTTGTTCCATCTTGGTTTTCTGTTGCTGTCCAACCATTATCTTTGTTAATTTGGCTATCTTTTATAAACTCTAATCCAGCTGGTAAATAATCTGTTATTTCTTTTGCATATCCATCTATATAACCTTCGTTATATACTCTAATTGAATATACTACTGTATCTCCTGGTTTAACTGTAACAGGATTTTTTGTGTGATAATATCCCGCTGTTTTAGTTTGTAAATATTTAGTTGCTGAATTTACATTTATTTCTGGATTTCTATCATTTCCTATATCTACATTTTTTCCATCTCTTTTTATTTCTGCTATATTTTTTCTTAATGCTAAATCAAATTCTTTTGGTTCATCTTTTTTATTTGGTACAATTACTTTAACTAAACTATTTGTATTAGTCATAGTTACAGTTCCTTTTGTTCCATCTTCTAATGTTACAGTCTTTTCTTTAACATCTTTATCTTTTTCAAAAGAAGCTTTTGATACAACATATTTTCCATCTGCTATTGTTTTAGTAACATATATTTTAATTTGATCTTGTACTTTTATTAATTTATTTTTACCTACATTTACTTCTGTAATTGTATATTCATCTACACCTTCTTTTGTTATTTGTTTTCCTTCGAATACTTTAATTTCTCCGTTAGAATCTGTTGGTCCGTAAGCTTTTTCTTCTCCATTTCCTTCTTTTACTTTAAATGTAACTCCAGAAACTTTTTCTCCACCAACTGATATTTTTTCTAATACTAAACTATAGTCTCCATTTAAATTTTCTTCTTCTACGATTTCTGTTTTAGTATTACTATTATATGGTTGTTTTCTAATTGTTACTAATGGTTGATGATATTTATTAGTTGTATCTAATAGTGTAGCTATAGTTTTATAACCACTTAATCCTACATTAATACCTATATTATATTTTGTTCCTTTTGCAAAACCTTTATTATATGTAACTTTTACATAAAACTCACCTTGAGTTTCTGATACGCTAACAGCATTTCCACTTGCATTTACAGTTTCAACTTTATCTGCTTTATCTGAGTTAATTGTTGCACTAAAAGATTTTGATACAGATGAATGATTATTTTTTAATTTATATGGACCTATTAGTGCTGATTTACCATCATTTGCTACTGTTACTTTAGTATTAGCTTGTTTTTCTATTTGAACATCAAAACTACGTCCTGAATTATTTGGTGATTTATAACCATTTTTTTGTGCTTCAGCTGCTAATTCACTTAATGTAATATATAGTGCTGTATAATGAACTTGCTTTGCTTTTGCACCTGGAATAGCATTATAACTTCCATCTGAATTTTTCATTGTATTGTCATATGCACTTACAGAATTTTTTACATGATCCCATATTGCATATTGTTGAACTGCATATAATGTTGTCTTATCATTTAAAACATCATCTATTGCGTTAGTTATCCATTTATCATTAATTCCATTTCCATGCAATTTTTGATTTAACAATCCATTTCCGTTTGCATCTTTATATGTATTATATTTTTTCATTATATTAATAAGATTTTGTCTCATTACTTTTTGTGTGTTTGCATCTGTTCCTTCTGTTAAATACATATTATCTAATATCCATTGAATTGCACTAGAATCTTTTACAACAGCTCCTGTAGTTGTATATAAGCTTACTCCATCATCGCTTAATTGCATACCTGATTTTAGAGTAGCTCCACCTCTAACACAATATAAATTATTATATCCATTAATTTTTACAGTATATATTGATGTTTTTCCTATACCACGTCCTGTATTGCTCATATTTGAAACAACAACATTAGCTGACTTAACATAAGTTGGTACAAACATCATAGCTAGCATGCAAACTATTATTAGTACACAAACTAATTTTTTAAATACATTCTCCTTCATACAAATAAACACTCCTTATATTTTATTTATTTTAACTTTAAAACAATTAAATATCATAATTATTTATATGATATTTACTATATTTTTATTTATCTTTTGTACGATTATATTTTTAAAACCCATATTACAATTATATTACAATTTCATTACAAAAGCAACTATTTTACATATATTTTTTTGTTTTTTTCCTATTTTCCGTAGCCTTTCACAGTTTTTGTTTATAATAATATTTATAGTACTTTATTATGCAAAAATATTGTTTTGTTTTATCAAAATAACAAACTTGTCAATCTAATACTTATATGTTTTTAATGCATACTTCTCAGTTATAAAATTCACTCAGAAGTTATGTAATCTTCTTTATAAAACAATTGTATTTCTTTTACTTTTTTAATTCTAACACTACTTTACTATTACAAATCTATTTCAAACTTTCATAAACATTGTTTGGTATTTTATTATAATAAAAAAAGTGTATAAATGTTGTTTTATCAACATTTATACACTTTGCTTTGGAGGCGACACCCGGATTCGAACCGGGGATCAGAGTTTTGCAGACTCGTGCCTTACCACTTGGCTATATCGCCATAAACTACATAAGACTATATACCAAATATTTTGTTTCTATACTATATTTAATTTTGGTATGTCGTTTGTTTTCTTTATATTTTATTATATGCTTTTACTTATTAGATATGACACTAATTTTAAAAATTTATATAATAAAATTTGGAGCGGGAAACGGGGCTCAAACCCGCGACCTCTGCCTTGGCAAGGCAGCGCTCTATCAACTGAGCTATTCCCGCATATGCTTCTTTTTCCAGAAGCAATTACTATAATAACAAATTTAATTATAAAAGTCAATATGTAGATTTCAAAAATTCTAAAAAGTAATCTTTTCTATCTTTCTTTTTTATTTCTTCATTATTTACTATATCTACTACTTCTACTACTTCTTCATTTAATGTTATTTTTAAATTTCCAATTACATCACCTTTTTCTATTGGCGCTTTCAAATAATATAAACAATTAATTTCTATATTTATATTATCAATATCAGATTTTTTTACTGGTATTACTTTGTTTTTTATTTCTCTTAACTTCAATACAACAGTTTTATTTTTTCCTTTTTCAACTTGTATTCTTTTTTTATTTATTTCTTTCCAATTACCAAACTTTTCATTTACTATATCTTCTATATTTAGATATTTATAATTTTCATATGCATATTCTATCAAATTTATACTATCTGCAGTTCTTATCTTTTTAGTATCTGCTCCAAGCACTACTGTAATTATTTCAAAATCATTTCTATTAACAGATGTAACTAAACATCTTCCTGCATTATTAGTAAAACCTGTTTTTACACCACTAACTCCCTGCAAATAACCTAATAATTCATTTGTGTTACATAATTGTTTAGCATATCCATTAATATTAATTGTATGTTCTTTTGTACCTACAATTTTTGCAAACATTTCATTTTTCAGTGCATAATCTGCTATCTTAGCAAGTTCATATGCAGTTGTATAATGCTCTGGATCATCTAAGCCATGTGGTGTAACAAAGTGTGTATCTTTTAATCCTAACTCCTTTGCCTTTTTATTCATCAAATTAGCAAATCCTTCCTTATCTTTTCCAACATATTCTGCAAGTGCTACGGCTGCATCATTTCCAGAACGTAACATTAAACCATATAATAAATCTTTAATTGTAATTTTATCATCTTTTTTTAGTCCAAGTCTCGAACCACCTGTTCCTGCAGCTTTAGCCGATACCTTAACTTCAGCATTTAAATCAGCATTTTCTATTACAACTATGCATGTCATTATTTTTGTTGTTGAAGCCATTGCACTTCTTTTATTTTCGTTCTTTCCCCATATTACTTTCCCAGATTTTCTATCATATATAATTCCTATTCTAGAATTTATTATTGGTTCTGCAATACTTTTGCTTGCAACATTAATTACTTCACTTAATTCCTTTTCTTCTAAATTCTCTTCCAACTCATCATCTGCATATATAACTCCGTACAAAACTAAATAATAAAATAAAAATAACTAAACAAAATATAACCTTCTTCCCAAACATAAAAAATCACCTTTATAATTTATATTTTATAAAGGCGATTTTTATTACTATTATTTTATTTATTATTTGGTTGTAAATTTATTGTCAAACTATAAAGTTTTACTGCTTTGTCTTTTTCTTGCTTTGCTTTATCTTTATTTCCTGAGAATTCTGGTAATATTCTTATTGCATTAAACACAAGTGAATCGGCATTTGCACCATCATCAAAATATTTATCAAAAGGTAGTTGTATAGTCTTTTTACTATTAGGTAAAACAACTAAGTTTCCATTTTCTAATCCTTTAACAGTTCTTGTATCTCCATTAACTTTCATAACAACTTCATCAGATTCTGTATTGTCTAATAGGTTTATATAGTTTCCTGTTTTATTAGTAATTTCAACCGTATAATTTTCTGCTTCATATGTTACATCTTTTTTTACAATATTTATTCTCATATACTCATCTTCTGCTATAATTCCTAATTGTTTCTCTCCTATATAACCATTTAGTGATAATTTTAAAACACCATTTTCTTTTTGTATAGCTATTTTTTCTTCTTTATATTCATATCCATCAGTTGTTCCAGTAGCTAAAATATCTTCTAATAATCTTATTCTATAGACATATACATTATCTACATTAGAATAATTCTGAATATTATAGATTTTCTTTTCATCAAACAATTCATCAACATATGATTTAAAACCATCAAGGGTATTACAATATTTAGATTTAAATTCATTACTCAACAAATTATATGCATTTTCATACTCTTTATTATTACAATAATTCACATAATTGTCTATAAGATTGTTAATTGGCTCTTTATATTCATCAGGCACTTTATCTGTTTCATCCATTACCGGACTATGTGGATCATATGTAGTAATTGGTTTTACCGGTTCTTGCTTACCTTTCAAAAAATAATTTATTGCAATAATCAATCCCCAAATAATTACAATTATAATTATTACTCTTTTATGTTCTCTAAAAAACTTCCTTACTTTTAATCTAAAATCTAACCAAAATTTCATTTACTTTTCTCCTTATATAACTTGGAATGATAATACAAAATCGTTAAAATTATTTTCTTTTACTACAATTCTCTGACTTTTTTTAGCCTCAGTTTTATCTACATCCGGATTAATAACAGTTATAGTAAGTACATAAATATATCCTTGCCTATCTATATCATTATAACTAAAAGAAACAAAGTCAGGATATGTTTTATTTACATATTTCTTAAAGTCATCCAAAGTTTTAAAATATTTATCTCTAAATTCTGGATATAATAAATCATATGCCTCTTGATATTTTGCATTTTCTATATATTCCATAAACTCAGAAAAGTAATATTCCATTCTTTCTCTTTCTTTCATAGATTTTAATTTTTCTAAAGTTTCTTGTTCTTCATCTTGTACTGTATTTGTATTAGTACTATTACTTATATTAACATTATTTACATTACCAGTATTTTTTACTGTCTTTCTATTTAAAATTAATATTATGTTTGTACATATTAGCACTAATATAACTAATATTATTATTATATTCTTTAAATTAAAACTATTTTTCATCATAACCTCTCGTATAATAACAGTATAACTCTAATCATTATACGAAACTCCTTTCTTTTTAGTTATTTTGTTATAATGCTTATTCTTATATTTTTACACTTTTTTCAAATATTATCAGTTAACATTTTTAATACTAGTCTTTTATAAAACTTCTAATATTGATTCGTTATCTTTAACGTTATTTTTTAAGAATATTTCTAATTGTAGCTCTTTATTATTTTCATATAATATTGTTAATTTTGCTTTTACTCCTTCTTCAACTTCTTCTACTGAGTCTTTTATAAATTTATACGATTTAAACTTTAACGTTTCACCCTTTAGCTGCTGAATATTATATTGCAATTTACTAAAACAATCATAGCTTGTTATTCCCAATTTTCTTTTTGCATATTCCTGATTTGCAGTTACATTATAATATTTTTTTATATCTGATTCTGATTTTCCGTTAAACATCTTGTAATACCTTGGTATTAAATCATTTGCCATTACATAAATTGCCCTTATTACATCTTCTTGAGATGCACTACCTTTATATTTCATCAATACTAATCCTGAAAATTGTGGTTTTACCAAATCTTCACTAATATCTTCAAAAATAAATTGTTCACTCTTACTATATTGGAGTACATTTTCCGATGCACTATTATTCATTCGTATAATATTAATAATTAACATTATTAGCAAAGCAATAATAATTAATATTACTATTATACTTTTTAATAAATTTACTTTTTTCATATTTATCACCCTTAAATATTTTATTGAGTAGATAAGAAGTTAACATATTGTCCACCAGTTCCATACTCATCTCCATATCCTTCTTCTTCTAAAAATCTTTTTGCATCAGTCTCACCATGTAAAATATCAAGTGCTAATTTAGCTTGTGCATTCCATCTAGTATTTAAACTACCTACTGTACTAGTTTTGGTACATGCATATTTTAATAAATTAATAATAATTTCTTCATCACTCATTGATTCATTTATTGCATTTTCCCATCCCATATATGGTCCCCAGTTTACCAAAGACCCTAAAGTTCCTTGTACAACAGCCGGTCTTTCTTTCATCCATGATAACTCTAAATCGTCAAAATTTTGATATTTTTCTTCTAATGCTATCTGTATTTGTAAATCCAAAAATGCTTCTTTATCTCTCTCTGTTATAGCTTTAAAATCTCGTTTTAAATAACTATCTTCAAAAGTTGGCTGCATTGCATACTTGTTAATTAACGTTACACTATCTACATCTGCATATTTAGCCAAACTTCCACATAAGTTACTATCTAATTCAGCAAGTTTACCACAAAGTGCCTGTATATTTGCAAGTCCACTTGTCATTGTAGTCCACTGACATATTCCAACACCATGTTCAATTCCTGGTTGACATGCACCAACACTAGCTGGTCCACATCCTTCTATACACCATTTTCCTGCTTCATAATATGTAAAATAGAAAAATTCATATTTCGAATCGTCTAAACTTCCTGATTTTTTCTTAGGTGCTTTCATATAATCTTCTATATTGTTAATAATAGCCTTCTTTTCATCACGCATCAATAATTTTATATCTTCATCTGTTGTTACTCCTATTACTTGTGATTTTTCCAATTGAGCTCCTTCTGTTATATCAGAATTTATAGTTATTCCCTCAATTTTCATAGTCATATTTTTAACTGTAGTATCTGCTGTAAATTTTAATGTTATTGAATTTCCATCTATCTTTATAACTTTTGCTTCTCCTGGAGTTATAACATCTAATCCTGCTTCAAAACCAACAGTATGTTTTTTCTTTTTGCTTGGAGCAGAACCTCCTGTTGGAAGTGTATCAGGAACTACAATACCATGATAATGCCCATCGGCTCCACTTATCATATATCTTTCTACAAATGATTTTACTCCACCTTCATATTTTGCCTTATAAGGATTAGAACCATTACCTGGATTACTTAATATTAAAGTTCCATCTGATTTTTGACCAAGTATAACAATATAATGTGCTCCAGACGTAAATCTTGAATCAACTGCACCAGTTACACATACAATCATCGGCTTTCCTTCACTTAAAGCTTGATTAATCGTATCTATATAAAAATCAGTTGATTGTCCAGCTTTTGCTATACTACAAGTTACTCCAGCTTCTGCTTGCATTGCATCTGCTATTCCCTCTACATTTCTATATGGTATATATTTGGCCATTATATCAGGTGTAGTAGTACAACCATATCCAGATGCCAAAACTGCAGTTGACGTTGCACCACAGCCATTTTCATTATCATATCCAGGTACATTAGACCAATCTCCCCAAGCACCAACACCATATGCACCATATGGTCCTTGTTTATAATTAATATATGTTACACCATTAACAGTTTGTGTTTTATCCAAATCTGTATTGCTTGAACTTGCTGAAATTTCTTCTTCCTCTTCTTCTTCCTCTTCTCCATTTTCTGCTTTTTCAGCATCCAAACTAGCTTTCGAACGAATATATGTTCCATATTCATTATCTTTCTTTTCGTACTTTTTATCTGGCCATACTTCCGGAGTATATGCTGGAATAAGCCAATCTAAAACTCCTGTCTCAATTGATTTAAAATCTGCTTCTGTAAAGTATCCCAACTCAATCAAAAATTCTTTTAAATCATGATATATGTACTCTCCATCTTGTGTATGAACATTTTCTAATATTGAAAATGCTGCAAGTGATGATTTTTTTGCAAAACTAATTTTCTGTAACCTAACTTTATATTTCTGTCCAGAATCTCCATTTTGTCCTACTTTATATGATGCATTTGCTAATTCGTTATTAAGTTCTTGTGCTTTCTTTTCTATTTCTTCTACAGTTGCAGTATCTGAAACATTATTATCCTTATCTGTTAATACTTTTGAATTATCATAATTTATTAACAATGGGTTTGATGGTTCATATCCAAAGTTTGATAAATATTTTCTTGCAGATTCAATTTCTTCTGCAGTTTCAAGTGTACCATCATAAATAAAATAGTATCCATTAGTTAACCAGTTCTTTACTTTGTTATGCCATTTTTCATCCTTTATAATATATGGTTGATTTATCTGCTCCACATCTTTGTTATTACCATCTTTTCCAGTTAATGTATACATTATCTTACCTGTTTCATTTAATTTTTGAATAACTTCTGAATCTGCTAATCCTTCTGGATTAAATTCATCTTCTTTTCCATTTATTTCTTTTGTGAAGTCATATGCACTATCCCAGCTATCTGGGGTTTTACCTGGTGTTTTTACAAAATATAAGTCTCTATACCAGTGATGTGTAACCTTATTAATATATGGTTTAAATGTATGTACACTTGTAGATTGTGTAGACATTACTTTATACAATAATAGAAATACATCTGGATCTATTCCCCATTGATTTTCTACAGAGGATAGATTTTCTTCTATTATTGGTTCTACATTATTTTGTATCTTTGCTTTATCCTGTTGTATTTTTCCCTCTACATCTATTAATAACTCATTCAATTTTTTGCAAAGTTCATCTAACTCTATTCTATCTCTTATATTTTTCTCATCCACACCATTAAAAGTTGTACCATACTTTTCAAACATTTCTTTTGCTTTTAACCTATAATAATTTTGATAACCATCATCTGGTTTATTCCAAGTAATTTTATCATCATATTTTTTCATATAATCGATACACATATCTATACTATTTAATAACTCATATAACCCCATTTCGTGGGTATACGCATTAACTGAACCAGTTTCAGTTTCTAAATAAATTAAAGCATCAAGTTTTGCTTTATCGCTTTTTCCATTTAATATTGCTTTTAAATCTTGAAAGCTTAGACAGTCATATTCTATCATGTATTGTTCAACATAGTACTCTTTCTCAGAAGCTATGTTCCAAGAATCATTTCCGTTATCTTCTGTAAATGTTGGTTTTCCTGATCCATCAACCTTTATTGAATATGATATAAGTTCCCCTGTTGTTCTATTAACTAGTTTTATAGGATTTCCATCTTTATCTAATGCCTTATAGTACATAGTTTCGTTTGTATCAGAATCAGTAACTTTCACTATATTAGTACCTTCTATCGTATCCATTGTTGCTGTATGGCAGCTCTGTCCATCCCATTCATATCGCTCTAATTTATCTGCTTTGCTAAACAATGCATCATAATTTGCATTTACACTAACTGTTTCTTTAAGCGAATTATATTCATTCACAATTTGCTCTTTACTTATAGTCTGATTGCTATCATTTATGTGGAAAGCATATTCAACATTGTACTCCATTTCTTGTGTACTTAATTCAATATCTGTTTGAAGATCTCCATCAGTACAAAAGTCATATACAAAATCTGGTGCCATAGTAGATAAATGTAATGCTAATGATAATTCTATTGGTTTACCGTATCTTCCTGTCCATCCTGTTAAATCCCAGTTCATCTGGCTTGTAACAAGAGTTCCTGTTTTTATTGTTAATCTATTATTATCTCTATCAATTGATGCACTAAAATCATCTATGCTATTCCACCAATCTTCGTTCATAGAATCAGGATCAAAATGTATCATTCCATATTGATCCTTATTATTTATATATTTAGTATTTCTAATTGAATCTTCTAGAGCATTCGATATATTCCCTATTATTGGAATACAAGACAATAATTTATTAAAACCTGTTTTTTGAACACCTCTTAAAGTATATGTTCTTTCATTTTGTAATATATATGCATATAAATAATTTGGAGTATCTTCATCTTTTTCCTTATATTCAGTAGATACTTTATTTACTTTTCCAGTATTAGAATCAAATCCTATTTGTTCTTCAGTTGCAAAACCATATTCTCTTAGACCATATCCTAAATTTTGTATGTAATTGGCTAAGTCTACCAAATCAGTTTCACTAACTTCTATTTTTTCAGCACCTTTTACCCAGTTCCAAAAATTTTTACATGCTTCTGTAACTTTCTCCATGCCCAAACCTGGCAAAGTTACAAAAAATCCTATAAATCCTATTATTAAAAATATAATAAGTAAAGCAATTCCGAATAGCACTTAAAGCAGAAACAATTGGAGCTAAAGATTTAATATTTTTGGCTTTTTTTAAAAGATCTCCTGCTTTTTTAGCTGCATCTTTTCCTTTTTTAGCTGCATTCTTTCCTTTTCCACCAGTAGATGCTGTTTCCATTGCATTACCAGCTTCTGCTTGGTTATCATCTGACTCGCTATTAGACTGGCTATCAGAACTTCTAGTTCCTCTATTACTTTTTATTAATCCCTTAGCATCCCCAAATGCTTGTTTTGCAGAGCCACCTTTTGGTGCTCCTCCTGAACCACCTTTTGGTGCTCCTCCTGAACTACCCTTTGGTGCTCCTCCTGAACTACCCTTTGGTACTCCTCTTGAACCACCTACTAGTATTCCTCCTGAACCACCTGCTGATGCTCCTCCTGAGCCACCTTTTGGTGCTCCTCCTGAGCCACCTGCTGGTGCTCCTCCTGAGCCACCTGCTGGTGCTCCTCCTGAACTTCCTGCCATATACTATTCACCCACTTTCTTATTACTATAACACTCTATTTCTTTGGTTTTCTTTTCTTTGGTACCTTTTGCTTTGGCGGTTGTATTTGTCCTGCTGCAATTAATCCTAATGTTTCCTGCATTTTTTCTTTAGTGTCTTCCTCGCCAACAACCTTGTATGTCTTTTGCATCTTACTTGCATAACTAAAGTATTCTTTGTCTGCATCATTCATTTCTTCAGCCTTAATATCACCATTCAAATATTGTTCTGTTTTTGTTGCAATTTGATCATTTGTATAACCTGTCGATTGTCTATAATTTTGATATGCTTGAGCAAAGCTCTCTTCATTATCCATAACTAATCTGTTAGCTTTTCTTGAACTTGCAATTCCACCAGCTCCTTCTGCTAATGAATTTCCTGCATGCATACCAGCCAAAGCTCCCTTGCTAGACCCTGTTGATGCTCCTAATGCTGCCAGTGTACCAACTGTTGCAATTTTTGCGCTCGCTGCAATAGTGCCTTTTATTGCAGGTGGCAATCCATCATATGCTTCTTCAACACTATTAACCGCTTTACTTGCACCTGCTTTGATTTTTCCTACTGCTGCTACGAATTTATTTGTTTTTCTTTTTGCTGGTTGTGTTCCTCCTAGCTGTGTTCCTCCTGGTTGCGTTTCCCCTGGTTGTGTTCCTCCTGGTTGCGTTTCTCCTGGTTGTGTTCCTCCTGGTTGCGTTCCTCCTGGTTGCGTT
>ERZ779981.236-NODE-236-length-30049-cov-3.12302_pt1 | contig 30049 bp, 25 predicted proteins | sample MGYA00511182_ERZ779981 | MGnify/ENA primary metagenome ERZ779981 (study PRJEB29588, sample SAMEA2149539) | human gut metagenome | biome: human gut; feature: human-associated habitat; material: faeces | place: Denmark | collected 2008/2010 ... | reverse complement strand
CCATACGTTATGCATTTAACTCTACGATGAGCAAATATAAAGGAAGGGGTGCCGGCCAAAGCGAAAAGAATCGTTTATAAGATTCAGATTAAGAGATTACTCTACTAAAAAGGGAGAACCCGGCGGCAATATGCCGAAAGATTCTCAGTTTATCAATTGAGAGATAGTCTGGTTAAATCAGGAAAAAAGTCTTTTCTCAGTACTGCCAAGGAAGTACTTCAGTACTGTCAAAGGAGTACTGTAGTACTTTCAGGAGAGTACTCCAGTACTTCCAAGGAAGTACTGGTAATGGGGAGAAAGAATAGCAGCTTCAGGTCTTAACAGGTACAGAATGTCTTGCCTGAAGTGCATTATCCTTGTTTTGCTTTCTGTAACGTGAAGACAAATTCCAGTCCGCCGGTCGGCATGTTTTTGGCAAAGATGGTACCTCCGTGGAAAAGAACGGCATTCTTGACGATGGCCAGTCCCAAACCTGTGCCTCCCAGTTTCCGCGACCGTCCTTTGTCTACACGGTAGAAACGTTCGAACAGGCGGTTCAGATGCTCTTCCGGAACTCCCACGCCTGTGTCTGAGAAGCTGAAATAGTAGAACTTTTCATCTTCCCGGAAACACTTGATGGTGATTTGTATGTTCGTTCCTGCGTATGCGATTGCATTATCTGTCAGGTTCCGGAAGATAGAGTAGAGCAACGAACTGCTTCCGGTCAAGATGATTTCCGGCGGGAGCTTGTTGACCACCGTGATGTGTTTCTCTTCCAGTCCCAGTGTCACTTCATTCAGAATGTTCTCTACAATCTTGCTTAAGTTGACAGATTCCTTTTCTACCATTTCCGGGGCTTCATCCATTCGGGTCAGGACGGAGATATCCCGTAGCAGGAAGGTCAGCCGGTTGCTTTGCGCATAGCTTCTTTCCAGGAAAGTCCGTACATTCTCCTGAGGAATATTTGGATTGTTGATGATGGTTTCCAGATATCCCTGAATACTGCTGACGGGCGTTTTCAGTTCATGGGCAATGTTTTGGGTCAGCTGACGTTTCAGGCGAGCCTGCTCTTCTTCCTGCGTGATATCGATGATGGATATCTCAAACGACATATCTTGGAAGATGATACATTCTAGCGTGAAGCTGCGCGCATTCTTGTTGATATGTAGAGAATAGCGTTTCTCTTCTTTGTTCAGATTGCCTTCATTCCGGTTCAGAAATTCCGTGATAGGTTTCAGTTCCGGAATGTCGAAAATCTCATTGGTGGAACGCAGGTTTCGGTCAGAAATGTTGTTGATGTATTGTGTGAACAGGTTATTGACCAGAATCTCCTTTCGTTCCTTGGTGAAAACACCCAGTCCCTCGTGTGAGGTCTGGAGGTGAGAAATCAGTTTTTCACGTTCAATGTAAAGCGCTTCTTTGGCCCGGTGCAGTCGTTTGTAAATCTTGATGATGTGCTGAGAGATTTCTCCCAATTCGTTTTTAGGGAAAGTTTGCAGAATATCCATGTCAATCGGCTCATTGCGGTCGGCCTTCATCGCGAACTGCTGCAGTTTGGTGATAGATTTTCCCAGTTTCCGGGTGAAGCGGTAGAAGATAAAAATCAATACCAGGCAGATGACAAGGGCAAACCACAGGTAGCCGGAGTCTGCTTGCAGATGCTCAGCCAGGCTCAGGTTGTAGGGTAGGGCGGCCCGGATGATGAGACGATACGGGGGAAAATAACGTGCCGAGTAGAAATATTCTTCTCCCTGAATGCTTTCCGACTGTCGGCTGATGGAATACCCGCTTCCATACATCAGTGCTTCCTGTACTTCCTTGCGGGAGGAATGGTTGGCAAATTTCTGCCAATTGGCGTTGGTGTTGTCATAAATCACCTTTCCGGAAGGTTCGATAAGGGTTACACGCAGGTTCGGCATCATGTGAGTGCTCACATAACGCTGCATGGAATCCGGGTTGAATCCGTGGTGTTCGGAAATGAAATCGCACAGCTGGTTGTTGTAATTCTGTAGTTGTGTGTTCAGCAGTTCTATTTTATAGGCTTTTTCGCGTTTGTATTGGAACAGCATGAAGCATACTGCATATCCCAGAAACAGGAATATGACAGAAAAAAACAACCTCTGGCTGAAAGGGAGGATGCGGTAAGAAAATTTTGTCATGGTTATACAGCCCTCATTTATTCACATTCAAAACAGTAACCATAGCCGAGGCGGGTTACAATGTATTGTCCATATTCACCGATTTTTTTGCGAAGACGTGTGATATTGACGTCGATGGTGCGGTCGAGCACATAGACTTCGTCATGCCATACTTTGGCCAGAATGTCTTCGCGCGAGAATACTCGTCCTTGATTTTGAAGCAACAGCAGAAGTATCTCGAACTCTTTCTTGGTCAGTGAAACTTCTTCATTATTAATGGTGACTTTTTTCTTGGGTATATTGACCACCAGACCTTTATAAGTGAGCTGGTCTGGCACTTGGGTCTGTACACCAGCCGTACGGCGCAACACGGCCTTCACCCTCATGATTACTTCACGGAGGGAGAAAGGTTTGGATATATAGTCATCCGCTCCCAGGTTGAATCCGGTCAGCGTATCGTTTTCCGTGTCTTTGGCCGTAATGAAAATGATAGGAATATTTTCGGTGTCCTTGTTCTTTTTCATCATACTGGCCATTTTGAAGCCGGAGATTTCTCCCATCATCACGTCCAGCAATATCAAATTGTAGTGTGGAAGATCCAGTTTCAACGCTTCTTCGGCAGAGTTGGCTGTGTCTACCGTATAACCTTCCATTTCGAGATTGAATTTCAGAATCTCGCACAGGTCTTCTTCATCGTCTACGACTAAAATCCGATAATCGTTCATGTGCATTTTCTATTAAAGTTAATACAAAATTCTATATGATTTAGTTTTCGTGACAAAGATGCCCCTTTCTTGTTTCGTCCTTATGAAATAGATGTTACATTTGGGTTACAGTGTGGGCTTGGTAATCTCTCCGGCAATAGAACGGCTCATTTCAATGCGTATTTCCCTGGGGCTGAGCTTGTGTCCGAGCAAGAACATCAGTTTGGTCAATACACTTTCTACCGTTGCATCATAACCGCTGATGACTCCAGCATCCAGCAAATGAAGTCCAGTTTCATAACGTGCCATTTCGACCATACCGGTCTGGCATTGGGAGATGTTTACAATGACGATTCCTTTGGATGTAGCTTCCGACAGCAGCCGGATAAACCAAGGCTTTTGTGGAGCATTTCCCGAACCGTAGGTCTTTAATATGACTGCTTTCAGGCCAGGAGTATTGAGTACGGTATGTACCATATTTTCCTGGATACCCGGGAAAAGAGTCAGGATAATCACATTGGTATCAAATACGTAATGAGGGTGCATGGGTAAATTCGGGTCTACCTTTCGGATGCGGTCGTATTCATATTTGATATGGATTCCGGCGGTGGCCAATGGGGGATAGTTATAGGAGCGGAAGGCGTTGAAGTTTTCCGCATTGATTTTTGTGGTACGGTTGCCGCGGAGCAGGAGGTTTTCAAAAAAGATACAAACCTCCGGCACTACGGCTGTTCCGTCAGGATGTTTAGCGGCTGCTATTTCGATAGAAGTAATCAGGTTTTCCTTCCCGTCTGTACGTAAGACTCCGATGGGCAGCTGACTGCCGGTAAGAATCACCGGTTTGCTGAGGTTCTCTAACATAAAGCTCAGGGCAGAGGCGGTATACGCCATGGTGTCGGTTCCATGCAGAATGACGAAGCCGTCAAAATTGTCGTAGTTGTACTGGATAATCTTGACCAGTTTGGCCCACAATGCCGGTTCCATATCTGAGGAATCGATGGGAGGGTTGAACTGATAGGAGGAAATACGATAGTTGAATCGTTTCAGTTCCGGCACATTTTCTTGTAGCTGGTCGAAGTTGAATGCTTCCAATGCACCGGTTTCCGGATTTTCAATCATACCGATAGTTCCCCCTGTGTAAATCAGCAGTACGGAAGGATAATCTGGTTTTATCATGTGGCTCTTCGTTTAGTTTGGCACAAAGATAGCTAAAATATGCTGAAACCGAAAGAATAAGCCCTTAAAAATAGCAGAATGATTAATTATTCTTCCTTTTTCAGCATTTCTTTCAGTTTGTCGATGGCTTTTCCTGGATCTTTTTCTTCTTCCAGCAGGGTGACAAACTTACTTCCGATGATGCATCCGGCTGCATGGGCTGCGGCTGCTTCATAAGTATTCTTATTGGAGATGCCGAAACCAATCATACGCGGATTCCGCAGGTGCATCTGTTCGATGCGTTGGAAGTAAGCTTGTTTCTGTGCGTTGAATTCTTTCTGTGCCCCTGTCACGGCAGCCGAAGAAACCATGTAGATGAATCCGTTGGTATGTTCATCAATCAGGCGGATACGTTCTTCGCTGGTTTCCGGAGTAATCAGCATAATCATGTGGAGACCGTATTTCTCGGCTACGGGACGGTATTCGTTCATATAATCCTTGAAAGGCAGGTCGGGGATGATGACTCCATCGATGCCACATTCCTGACATTTCTTGCAGAAGTTCTCAAAGCCGTATTGCATGATGGGATTCAGGTAACCCATCAGTACCAGTGGCATTTGCACTTCCGGGCGGATATGCTCCAGCTGGCTGAACAAGGTACGGAGGGTCATTCCGTTGCGCAGGGCCTGAGTGGCGGCATGCTGGATGACGGGACCATCGGCCATCGGGTCGCTGAACGGAATACCGATTTCAATCATCTGTACCCCTTTCTGTTCCAAGGTACGGATTACCTCGACAGTTCCTTCCAAGGTAGGAGTGCCTGCACAGAAATAAATGGAAAGTATATGGTCTTTGTGTATATGGAATAATTGGTCAATGCGGTTCATAGTTGCTAATTTTTTAAAAGTTGTACTTGTTTTGTTTGAATGAATGAATAAAAGTGGAGAGAGAAGCGGCATCCTTTATACCGGGAGTCTGTTCGAAGCCACTGTTCAAGTCAATGCCAGCCCACCGGGGGTGATGAAAGGCAGACAGGACTTTCAGACTCGTAGGGTTCAACCCTCCGCTGAGCAGGAACGGGACGGACCCTTGGTAGTGCGTCAACAGTTCCCAGTCGAAGGTCTTTCCGGAACCTCCGTATTCCTTGCAAGGGGTATCGAAGAGAAAATAGTCACAATAAGGAACATACTCTTCTGTGGCCTGCACATCTTCGGGAGTGCGTAAGGAAAATGCCTTGATGACTTTTACGCCTGTAGGCCGAAGTTGTTGGCAAAAATCGGGCGATTCCTTTCCGTGGAGTTGTACGAAATCCAAGCGCCAGTCAGCGACTCTTTCCTGAATGTGTGGAAGGGAAGCATTGACAAACACTCCCACTTTTTGCAAGGAGGCCGGAAGGTATTCCGGTATCCCTTTTACATAACGTGGCGAACGGTCGTAGTCAATAAATCCCATCCAGTCGGCCCCGGTCTGTTCTACCTGACGGATATTTTCCGCGTCCCTCATTCCGCAAACTTTGACAATCATAAGGCAGCAGCTTGAATAAAATCTGACAATGCCTGTGCCGGAGAAGGCGTTTTCATGAATCTTTCTCCCATCAGGAACCCTTTGAATCCGGCTTCCCGCAGTTGCTTGAGGGTGTCAGGTTGTGAAATGCCGCTTTCGGATACCCATAAAAGTTCTTTGGGAAGTTTTTGGGCCAGGCGGAACGAATTCTCCACGTCTGTATGGAAAGTCCCTAAGTTGCGGTTGTTCACCCCAATCAAGTCTACAGATTCATTCACGTAGTCGAGTTCTTTTTCGGAATGAATTTCCAGCAGGACTTCCATTTCCAGCTGATGAGCCAGTTTGCCCAGTTCTTTACATTCCTCTATGGTCAGGTCTGCGGCAATCAGCAGGACCACATCCGCTCCTGCAACCTTGGCCTGATAAAGCTGGTAAGGGCTGACGATGAAATCTTTTCGCAGTATCGGCAGCTCGGTCAGCGGGCGGATGGTTTGTAAATCTTTCAGTCGGCCACCAAAGAATTCCTGGTCGGTCAGTACAGAGATGCCAGAGGCTCCGGCATGTTCGTATCCGGGAACGATAATAGCTGGATCAGCTCCTGGAGCAATCCATCCTTTGGACGGAGAGTGCCGCTTGAATTCAGCAATGATACCCGTTGGAGAGGTAGTCAGTGACTGTTTCAGGCTCTTTGCCGGACGAGGAGGATTCGTTTCCAATTGCCGTATCAGGAAGTCACGGGATACGGCTTCCTCCTGGTGGGCTATTTCTATACGTTTATGGGCGACAATCGTTTGTAAAATATCAGTAGTCATAATTTATTCTTGGTTGAGAGTAAGGAATTTTTGCAGGGTGGCCAGTGCTTTTCCACTTTCGAGCGATTCTTTGGCCAGTGCGACACATTCTTCTATTTTCTTCTGCGGTTCCAAGGCTTGGATGGCAAAGGAAGCATTGATCAGTACACAATCGGTCTGCGCCTTGCTGCCTTCATTGTGAAGTACACGGTCGAAAATGGCGGCCGCTTCTTCCGGGGTCTTTCCTCCGTAAAGTTCTTCCTGGCGGGCCATCGAGAAGCCCAATTCAGAGGGACGGTAGATGGTCTCGTAACGATTGGTCATAACCTTGAATTCATCGGTCAGCGAAATTTCATCGTATCCGTCCAGGTTGTTGACCACCGCAAACTGAAGGCCGAGCTTCTGAAGCGTGTTGGTGTAAAGTCGCATCTGCGTCAGGTCGGCTACTCCCAACAGCTGGCAGGCTGGATGACAAGGGTTGACCAGTGGGCCCAGCAAGTTGAACAAAGTTCGTACGCCCAGTGCCTTGCGGACAGGGGCTACGGTTTTCAGGGCCGGATGGAAGAAGGGTGCATGCAGATAGGCCATACCGCACTGGTCGATAGAGCGTTTCAGTTTGTCCGGATTGTTGGTGAACTTCACTCCGTAATGTTCCATGACGTTGCTGGCTCCACTTACTGAAGTGGCTCCATAGTTGCCGTGTTTGGCTACCCGATAGCCGGCTCCCGCCACTACAAAGCAGGCACAGGTGGAAATGTTGAAGGTATTCTTTCCGTCTCCTCCGGTTCCCACGATGTCAATCGGATGAAATTCATGCAGGTCGATGGGGACACAGGCCTCCAGCAAGGCATCTCGGAAACCAATCAGTTCGTCTACCGTAACGCCTCGCATCTGGAAAGCCGCCAGCAAGGCAGCTGTTTGGGCTTCGTTCATTTCACCACTGGTCATTTTGTGCATCAATGAGCAGGCCTCTTCACGGGTCAGCACTTCGTGGTGGAATATCCGTTTCAGTATTTGTTTCATATTGTATTTCTAAGTTTTATCAGTTATAAAATGGGTTTCTTTTAGAGGTTTATTGGTGCTGTATCCAGTTCGCCAGTATTTGCTTTCCGTCGGGAGTCAGTACGGATTCGGGATGGAACTGTACGCCGCGTACATCGAGTGTCTTGTGACGGAGTGCCATGATATACCCTTCTTTGCTGACCGCAGTGACTTCCAGACAATCGGGAAGTCCTTTTTGGTCCACTACCCAGGAGTGGTATCTTCCGACTTGGATCTGTGAGGGAAGTCCTTCAAACAGATAATCCGGGGTGGTCAGGGTGATGGGGCTCTGTATGCCGTGGAATACTTCATCCAGGTTGGTAAGTTTGCCTCCATACACTTCGCCGATGGCTTGTTCGCCCAGGCAAACGCCAAGAATGGGTTTCTTTCCGGCGTATGTGCGGATGACATCCAACAGGAGTCCGGCTTCTTCCGGAATACCAGGTCCCGGGGAGAGAAGGATTTTGTCGAACTCTTCCAGTTCTTCCAGTTTGAATTGGTCGTTGCGTTTTACGGTGACCTCAGCTCCCAGTTCTTTCAGCAGGTGACTCAGGTTGTATACAAATGAGTCGTAGTTATCGATGATGACAATTTTCATAGGATATTATCTTTTTCGGCCAGGAGAATGGCTTTCTTCAAGGCTCCCAGCTTGTTGTTTACTTCTTGCAGTTCATTGTTCTCGTTACTCTTGGCTACGATGCCTCCTCCAGCTTGGAACCAGAGTTCGTTGTTACGGCTTACGAAGGTGCGGATGGTGATGGCTTGGTTCAAGTCGCCGTTGAATCCGATGAAACCGATGCAGCCTCCGTAAGCACCTCGGTTGTGCGGTTCAATTTCACTAATCAGCTGCATGGCTTTCACCTTTGGAGCTCCACTTAGCGTGCCGGCTGGAAACGTATCAATGAACGTCTTAATCGGGTCGGCTTCCTCATCCAAAGTACCACTTACCCGGCTCACCAGATGGATGACGTGGCTGTAGTACTGCGGCTGTTTGTAGAATTCCACGTGCGTATTGTGGCAGTTCCGGCTCAAATCGTTGCGGGCCAGATCGACCAACATCACGTGTTCTGCATTTTCTTTCGGATCAGCCAGCAAGGCCTCGGTCAAGGCTTCATCGGTTTTTTTGTCTCCGCTTCTGCGGGTAGTACCGGCAATCGGGTCGATGGTTGCTTTTCGGTCTTCAATCTTGCAGTGAGTCTCGGGAGAAGAGCCGAAAATACGGAATCCGCCGAAATCAAAATAGAACAAGTAAGGAGAAGGATTGATGCTTCTCAAGGCACGGTAGAGGGTGAAGTCATCGCCTTCGTAGCGTTGGATGAAACGACGGGAAAGTACAATCTGGAATACATCTCCTCTTTTACAGTGAGCGATACCTTTACGGATGTTGGCTTTGTGCTCTTCATCGGTCAGGGTACTGGTGGTTTCACCGATTGCGTGGAAGTCGTAGGTCGTATAGTTCCGGTTCTGGACTGCCTTTTCAATTTCCTCGATGTGGCTCGGCTCGTTGTCAGCTTGCAGTTCTACCAAGACCATTTCGCTTTGGAAGTCGTTGAATACAATCAGGTATTTGTAGAGGATGTATAGAATATCCGGTGCATCGTTTTTCGGGTCGCTGCTGTCTTTCACCGGAATCGGTTCAAAATAACGGACCGCATTGAATGTGGTGTAACCATAGACACCGGCATAACGGGCATATTCTCCTTTTACCTCAAAATGTTTCAGAAAATCCTTGAAAGCATCTTCCACTTGGAAGTCAGGAGACAAAGGACGTTCTTCGCGGCTTTTGTCAGGGAAGACGGTAGTGACTATTCCGTGGTTTACTGAAAAACTGGCGATAGGGTTCAGTCCGATAAAGGAGCGGTTGTTTTCCACTCCGTGGTAATCTGAACTTTCCAGCAAGATGCTCTGCGGAAACAGGTCGCGTACTGTCAGGTACGTGCTTACGGGAGTATGCAAATCGCCGGGAAGTGTTTTGTAGCTGGTTGTATAAGCAAAAGTTTTCATTGTTTTCTCGTTTAAAATTGTTCAGGGTGATTTTTGTATCTCAAATAAGTTTCGATGTCTTTGTCTCCTCTTCCTGATACGGTCAGAACTACGATGTCAGAAGGCTGGAATTTAACTTTCTCCAGTGCTCCTAAGGCGTGAGCCGATTCCAATGCCGGAATGATGCCTTCCAATCGGGTCAGTTCGAAGGCGGCACGCAAGGCTTCATCGTCGTTGATGGCCAATACGGTAGCTCGTTTCTGGGCGGCTAAGTTAGCATGCATAGGGCCGATGCCTGGATAATCCAGTCCGGCAGATACGGAGTAAGGTTCCAGAATTTGTCCGTCTTCATTTTGCATCACCAGCGTCTTGGAGCCGTGGATGATACCCAGGCGTCCCAACTGGATGGTAGCGGCTGAGAATCCGCTATGGATACCTTTGCCTCCCGCTTCTGCCAGAATGATTTTTACCCGGTCGTCGTCCAGATAATGATAGATGGTGCCGGCGGCATTGCTTCCGCCCCCTACGCAGGCCATCAGGTAATCTGGATAGTCACGTCCTTCGTGTTCCATCAACTGTTTCTTGATTTCCTCGCTGATGACCGATTGCAGACGGGCCACCATGTCCGGATAAGGATGAGGTCCTACCGTAGAACCAATTACATAGTACGTGTCTTCCGGGTGGCAGCACCAGTCACGTATGGCTTCGTTGGTGGCATCTTTCAGGGTCATGTTGCCGGAGGTGACGGCTTCCACTCTGGCTCCCAGCATTTGCATGCGTTCCACGTTCACCCGCTGGCGTTCCACATCGGTCTTTCCCATATAGACCACGCATTCCATTCCCATTAGGGCACATACCGTAGCGGTTGCCACACCGTGCTGTCCGGCTCCTGTCTCGGCAATGATTCGTTTCTTTTCCATTCTTCGGGCCAGCAGTACCTGACCGATGGCATTGTTGATTTTATGGGCTCCCGTATGGTTCAGGTCCTCTCTTTTCAGATAGATTTTGCATCCGTATTTTTCTGACAACCGTTTGGCGAGGTAAAGCGGAGAGGGGCGTCCTACATAGTCTTTGAGTAAAGCTTGATATTCTTTTTGGAAACTTTCATCTTCCAGTACCTGGAGATAAGCGTTTCGTAATTCTTCCACACAGCGATGGAGAATTTCCGGGATGTAGGCTCCACCAAAATCTCCATAAAATCCTTCTTGATTGACTTGATAAGTTTTCATGAGTGTATTTGTATTTTAGGGGTAAAAACAAAAAAGGCTGTCGTAAGTACGACAGCCTTTCTGTATGGTTATATCTTTTTGAGGTATATACGCGCGACTGAGTTCCCTTACGACTTATGAAGTTGTAAGCGGCGCCACCAGAAGAATGTATTTACCATTGAATGTCTCATAATGTTATTTTTCTTGTTTTTTTATTGTTTCGGCTACAAAGGTAACGATTGCTTTGAAATTTCCAAACAAAAGAGCGTAATTTTTTTAGTTTTTCCTATCTTTGCCCGAAATTTTTAAATCGTGTATATAATAAGGTCATGGAGGAATTCAGACTGGACGGTTTGACCGTCAAAGAACATCTGCTGATATTGGCAGAAGATGGAAACCGCAAGTTTACGGAAGGGCTTCACCCGGGTGTGGAACATGTGTTGGGCATTCGTTTGCCGGCACTGCGGAAATTGGCTGCCAGGATTGCCAAGAGCGACTGGGAAAAGTATCTTGAGACAGCTGACGGATATTACATGGAAGAACGTATGTTGCAGGGGATGGTATTGGGATGCATCAAGCTCGATGAGGATATAGAGGTCTACCTTCACCGTGTCACCTGTTTTGTATGGAACATCAACAGTTGGTCGGTGTGCGATACGTTCAAGTTTGGGGGTGGCCCGGCGTTTATCCGTCAGCATTCAGACCGTCTTTGGAATTACCTGAAGGAATGGATGAAGGCATCGGGCGAGTATGAAGTCCGCTTCGGGGTGGTGATGAGCATGAGTTATTTCTTGGATGCGGATCATGTGGATGAATTGCTGTCCTTGCTCGATGGTATCCGGCATGAAGGATATTACGTACGCATGGCTGTGGCATGGGCCCTTTCAGTATGCTTGGTGAAATTCCCGGAAAAGACTTTGGCTTTCCTCCAAAACTGTCACTTGGATGATTTCACCTTCCGCAAGACCCTTCAGAAGATTGGTGAATCTTATCGGGTAAGTGAAGAAATGAAAAAGGCTGTCAAAGCATTGAAGCGCTGACAGCCTTTGCTGTTTCCTTATTGGAGAATCTTATTTTTTCATGATGAATTTTACAGCTGCCCAATTGTGTTTTTCGCGGTGGTGTACATATTCCATGCCCAGGCTTTCTGCCTTTTCACGCAATATTGGAATATCCTGTGTATAGAAACCGCTGATATACAATTCAGAGCCTTTTTTCATACAGGCTGCATAAGCCGGCATATCCTGCAACAGGATGTTGCGGTTGATGTTGGCAATGATGACATCAAATGGTTCGTGTCCTTTCAGCAGGGAAGCGTCGCCCAGTTCTACGGTGATGTTGGAGATGCCGTTCAGGGCAATGTTGTCGCGTGAATTGTTCACGCACCAGTCGTCAATGTCGATGGCAGTCACCTTTTCTGCTCCTCTCATGCTGGCCAGGATAGCCAAGATGGATGTACCGCATCCCATATCGAGTACCGATTTGCCTTTTAAATCGGCTTCCAGCAATTCACCTAAAATGGAACTGGTGGTTTCATGGTGTCCCGTACCAAATGCCATCTGCGGATTGATGACGATGTCATATTCTGCCTTCGGATAATCTTTATGGAAGGTGCTGTGAATCACACAGCGGTTGTCGATGACAATAGGTTGGAAGAAATTCTTTTCCCATTCTTCGTTCCAGTTTTTGTCTTCCGGCTCTGTGATAGAGTAAGTAATGGTTGTATCAGGTATCGGGAAATTCTCCACTACCTGTTTGAGGGCCTCTTCATCAAACTGGCTTTGCTGGATATAGGCCTTCATGCCGTTTTCACATTCCACGAAACTTTAAAAGCCGATGTCGGCAGTCAGTCCCGAGAGTACGTCGGTGATGATCTCATTGCACGGCTGTGCGGTAAAGGTCACTTCAAAATATTTCATACGTTTGTGCGGTTTAAAATAGAATTTTAGACAAATGTACGGAAAATCCTTGACATAGTGGATTTATCTGATATGAAAAACAATCACTATATGTGGGGATATTCTATCGTTTATGGATACGTAAAATAACCATTTTTGGCGATTTCCCATGGAATAGGCTTGTCGTATTTTTGCAAAGAAAATTTTTACTTGTGTAAAAAACCTTAACCGAACTATTTTATGGATAAAAATCACAACGTAGGGCTCTTGTTGGCTCTATCTTTTCTGTTGCATATAAGCGCTTTATATGCAAGCTCTTCTCATGGCACCCGAGAGACGATGCCACAGATTGTGGTGAGGGGAGTCGTGACCGATGGCGGTGGACAGCCGTTAATCGGGGCCGCTGTACAGAATGTACGGAAGAAAAGCGGTGTCGTCACAGATTTGAACGGTCAGTTTGAAATCCGTACTTCTGTGGGTGAAAAATGGACGGTCAGTTATATTGGGATGAAACCCTATGAGTTTGTTGTTAAGTCGGAAAAGAAATTGCACATCGTGTTGGAATCCGATGTGCAGGCCTTGGCGGAGGTGGTCGTGACGGGATATAGTAAGGTGAATTCCCGATTGTTTGTAGGGGCTGTCACCAAAGTTTCTACTCAGGACTTCCTTTCAGCTCCCCAAGCCGATTTCAGTCGCCTGTTGGAAGGAAAAGCGCCGGGATTAAATGTCTCTGCGGTTTCCAGCACTTTTGGGGCGGCTCCGAAAGTCAACATCCGAGGAGGCAGTTCCATTCATGGAAATGTGCAGCCTTTATGGGTGGTGGATGGAGCTGTAGTAGAGGATATGGTCGCTTTGAACGAGGAACAGCTGGCTTCCGGGGATGCCATTACGTTGGTCAGTTCTACACTGGCCGGACTGAATCCGGCAGACATTGAAAGCGTGGAGGTGTTGAAAGATGCTTCGGCCACTTCTTTATACGGAGCCAGAGGGATGAACGGAGTCATCGTCGTGGAGTCCAAGGCTGGCAAACGCGGAAAAGGACTCCATGTGACGTATAATCTGACGACCTCTTTGCGACTCAGACCCTCTTATACGCAGTTTGACATGATGAACAGTGCCGAAACGATGCAGGTTTATCACGAGATGGAGAATAAAGGCTATTTTACGATGAACCGCGCCCTTTATGGGCGAAGGGGAGGGGTATATTCTCAAATGTATCAGCTTATCGATTCCTTTCAGCAAGACGGATTCGGTTTACCCAATACGTTGGAAGCCAGAAGGGCGTTTTTACACAAGGCATCCACGTATAATACCGATTGGTTCAAGCACATCTATACCCAGTCGCTGACACAAAATCATTCTTTGTCCTTGAGTTATGGGGGAGAGAAATCGGCTACTTATGCTTCCGTGAGTTTTTACAATGATCCGGGTGAAACGGTAGCGGAGAAGGTGAAACGCTTTACGGGTTTCTTGAATTCGAGTTTCTTTCTGTCTCCCCGTCTGAAAGTATCTGCCAATCTGCAGGCCAACTTCCGGGAACAGCGTGCCCCGGGAACATTTCCACGTATCCGGAACCTGGAGGCAGGAGCTTATAAGCGTGATTTTGACATCAACCCGTTCAATTATGCGTTGAATACGTCTCGTACGTTGCGTCCTTACGATGAGGCAGGAAATTATGAATATTACCGGAACGACTGGGCTCCATTCAATATTCTTCAAGAGTATCAAGAAAATTACATGCGTATCCGCGTGTCTGATTTCCGTTTCTCGCTGAGCGGGGAATGGGAACCTGTCAGGAAGTTGCGTCTGTCGCTTTTGTTGAATACCCGTATGGCGGTGACAGGGATGGCACATTTTCTGGGAGAGAACTCCAATGTGCTGTGGGCGTACCGGGCCGACCGAAGCTTGTTGGAAAGACAGCACAATATTTACCTTTACCGTCCGGAGAAGGGGGAGCCGCAGGTAATTCTGCCCATGGGCGGGGTTTACCAGAAATCGTCACAGACGATGAACAGTTATTTGGGACGTGCCTCACTGGATTATGCTCACGAATGGGGCGGACACCGGATCAAGTGGTTCTCTTTTGCCGAGGTAAAAATGAACGACTTGTCGTCCGATGCTTTCAAGGGATACGGCATCGGGTTTAACCGGGCCAACAGTGTCATGACTTCACCGCTGGTGTTTGAAAAGACACTGAATGAAGGAGAGAATTATTTTTCCTTGCGCGACCGCCATGAGCGTGACATCGTTTTTTCCGGTTCTTTCACCTATGATTATCGGAACCGGTACATTCTGAATCTGGTAGGAAATTACGAGGGTTCCAATGCGGCCGGAATCGGTCGTCGGGTCAGATGGTTGCCCACCTGGAACGTGGGGGTGAAATGGAATGTGGATGCCGAGTCATTCTTTGCCCCTTTCCGTCATTTTTGGGACCGGTTTTCCCTGCGCATGAGTTATGGGTTGGTGGCCAAGATGAATAGTGAAGCCATCAATTCCTTGCCGGTGTACGACAGTCGTCTGACCTTCCGCAAGGATATCTCCGACCGGGAATATGCCATTTACATCCAGCACTTGGAAAACCGTGACCTCACTTGGGAAAAGATGTATGAGTTCAATGTGGGGACCGACCTGTCTTTTTGGAACGACCGGATTAGCTGTTCGCTGGATGTGTATTCGCGCCGTTCATTCGATTTGATTGACTGGGTACAGACTTCCGGTATCGGGGGGGAGTACAAGAAATGGATGAACTTTGGGGATATGAAGACCGTGGGCCTTGATTTTCTGCTGAATACGCAGAACATCCGGCAGAAAGATTTCAGCTGGAATACGGTCTGGGGATTTTCGTTCTATCACCAGGAAATTACCCGGTTGCTGAATCGACCTACCACTTTCGACATGGTGGCAGGCAACGGGCGGGGAAATATCGAAGGGTTTCCTCGGGGAGGGTTGTATTCTTTCGACTTCCGGGGACTGACGGATAGAGGATTACCCCAGTTTTATTTTGGCAATCTGCCATTGTCGTCCAACGGCTATTCGCAGATTGCAGGGGCCAACTTCTATGATACGACTTATAACCGGTCTTATCTGTTGTATGAGGGCCCTTCCGATCCGTTTATCACTACCAGTCTGGAAAACACTTTCCGCTACAAAGGTTGGAGCCTCTCCGTGTTCCTGACTTCCCGCATGGGTAACAAAGTGCGAATCAGTCCGACGTTTGACCCGGAATACAACGACCTGAACGTGTTCACCACCCGTTATCGCGACCGCTGGCTGGTGAAGGGGGATGAACAGACCAAAAGCATTCCGGTCATCCCGGGATATGACATTTACAGCTTGATGGGGAAAGAGAATGTGGAGCGGGCGTACAACACCTACAACTATTCGCAGGTGAATGTGGCCGACGGAAGTTTCGTGCGCTTGAAGAGTCTTTCGCTAGGGTACACCTTTCCCCGCTCGGTTTGTGAGAAAATGAAGATGAAAGGCCTCAGTCTGTATGCTCAGGTGACCAATCTTTTTTTGATTTATGCGGATAAGAAACTACAGGGAAGAGATCCGGAGTTCATCAATTCTGGAGGGGTTTCTTCTCCCACTCCCAGAACGTACAGTATGTCGGTACAGTTAAGTTTTTAATGAATAGAAAAGATGAGAAGAATAAATAGATATGTTTCCTCCCTTTTGGGAGCAGTTTGCCTCGTGCTGTCTGCCTGCAATGATTTTCTGGAACAGTATCCCGATTCGAATACCTATACGGAAGTCGACTCCAAAGAGAAGATTGCCCAGCTGCTGACGGCTGCTTATCCGGAAGCCAGTTATTTTCGTTTCCTGGAGTTGCGGACGGACAATGTAGACGACCGGAGTGCGAAATTGCCGGCTTCACGGTTGAACGAGGCTATGTTTTATTGGAACGATTACCACGAGGAAGAGTTGGATTCTCCCAAGCTGTATTGGCTGGACTGTTACCGGGGAATCGCTCAGGCCAATCAGGCGCTGGAGTTGTTGGCCGCTTATCCGGACAAGGAAGACCCGCAGTTGCAGGCACTTTATGCCGAGGCGTTTTTGGTTCGTGCTTACCTGCATTTCATGGTGGCCAATATCTGGGCGCCGCCTTTTGCCGACGAGGAAACCAACAAAGGCCTGCCCGGCATCCCTTATGTGGAGAAATCCGAGAAGAATGCGTGGGTGTCTTATCCGCAAGAGAACTTGCAGGACACTTACCGGAAGATTGAAAGAGACCTTTCCTATGGACTGGCTTGGGTGAGGGACGAGTATTATGAGAAGAAAAAATTTCATTTCCATAAAAAAGCGGCTTATGCATTGGCCGTCCGCTTTTTTGCTTACACGGGACAGTGGCAGAAAGTCATCGACTATGCCATGTATGTGCTGGGAAACGATGTCAAGAAATCCATCTTGCCTTATCAGGAGTATAAGGAAAAATCGGTGGAGGAGATGGTGGAGAGGTATGCTTCGGAAGATAATCCCAGCAACCTGCTGATTACTACGGTGGAGAGCCTTTGGGAAGAAAACTACAAGACCGACCGCTACGGACTGGGAAGCGTATCGTATGAGGAGGTTTTCCAGCGTTTCTCGTCCAAAAGTATCCGACAGATAGAAGGTTATTTCAAGGCGGTACGCAGACTCGACCGGACCCGTGCCTACTGGCCGAAGTTTACCCATTTTCAGTCGGCCGACGGATTGCTGAACGAACGTCGCGGACAGTACACACAGAATGTCTTGCTGACCACCGAAGAAGTTTTTCTGCACCGTATTGAAGCCTACGCCATGACGGGCCGTGCTGATTTGGCCAAAGACGACTTGATTACGTTCATCAACCAGAAGCATATTGCGGATGGTATCGGGAGTGAGTTGTCGGGTACTGAAATCGAGAATGTGAAACCTGCCGACCGGGAGCGGATACAGCCTTTTTATCGTCCGCTTACGCAAGAACAGGCCGCTATTCTGTACTATGTCAGTGAGGTGGCCCGGCAGCAGTTCATTCACGAAGGACTCCGCTGGTTCGATTTACGCCGTTTCAATATTAGTGTAGACCGCAACCGGGTGGGAGAGGCCAAGAAGGCACGTTATGTGTTGCAGCCGGAGGATTCCCGCAAAACACTCTCTTTGCCCGAGGGGGTAACTCTTATTAATCCGTAAACTTATAATGATATGCGAAAACAGATTTATTTATTGCTTTTGGTAGGAATCGTTTGCTTGGGAGGGGGATGCCGGAAGGAAGAGGGGGCCGTGCAGTATCCTTTTGCTTCGGAACCTGGACCACAAACCGAATTGGACCAATGGCTGTCGGAAGAATTTGCTCGCCCCTATAATATAGAGGTTGGGTACACCCGGACGCCTTACAGAGAAACAGACTGGCCTGACAACCTGCCGCCCAATCGGGAGAAAATTCGTCCGTTGCTGGAGGCCTTGAGGGCTTTGTGGATAGTACCTTTTGAACAGGCCGGTGGTATGGCATTCGTGAAGGAATATGCCCCCCGGCAAATCCTTCTGCTGGGAGAGGCCAATTTGAATTCCTTGCAGATAGGTGAGATCAATACCTCTTTGGGAGAAGCGATACTTCCAGTGTTTGGGGTCAATCGTTTTTCGGCGGCAACGGCAGAAAAGTTGTTCCCATATGTGCGGATGGCGACTTTTGCTTTTGCCAAACGGCTGGTGCAAGGACGACTTTCCTTACTCGACAAATTTGCGGCACTCAATCCATCGTCTCTTTATTATGAGTGGTCGAAAAGTGCGGATGTATCCAAAGGGGAGTATCAGTTTCAGGGTACACCTTACAGTTGGAAGAAAGGTTTCTTCAGCAATGGGGCGATGGAATCTTCCCTCTGCGATTTTGCCGAGACATTGAGCATGCTTGTGTGCTTGTCTGTCAGTGAAATCAATGAGTGTCTGAACACGGCACAAGAGCTGGGAGGTGAAGGAGCCAAGGCGACATTGCAGCGTAAAATGGCTTTTGTCGATGAGTTTTTGTGGGAGAACTTTAAGATTCGCAGGGAAGCGCAGCTGACCCGGGTCATTTCAGCTTCTCTCAAGCATTATAATCAACAACCACACGATGCTCCGGCATCGTGATAAAAAACAGTGTGATGAAAAAATTGATGTTTTGCATAGTGATGGCTTGCGGATTAGGCATGGGGTGCAGCAAGCAGGAATCCATTCCGGTGCGCAATATTGAGGACTTGCCGGCGGCAAAGGATTTCCGGGAACGCTTATGCCAAGCGGAAAATGGATGGCTGGTGCGTTATTTCCCGCAAGTGGACAATTATTTGAATACGAATATCACCGAAAATATAAAGACGAACTACAATTCGTTGTATCCTGAAATCTTGTCCCGCCGTCTGGGCGTGGGAGGCTATAATCTGTTTGTAAAGTTCCAACCCAACGGCACCCTGAAGATGCTGACGGATATTGCCTACCGGCAGTCGGACGCTGACCAAACGGAAATGGAGCGGAAAACCTATTATGCGCCGGAATTCAATCTGGAGGTGACGGAGGCAAACTACGAGATAAAGGTGGCGGAAGGGTTGAACCTGATTTTGACGACGCCTACCATGCTCGACCAGTTGAAAGGATTTGAAGTCAATGTGGAAAACCGCTTCTCTCCGGTACGGGTGGAGAAAGACAAAATCGTGTTGCGTACGGCAAATTATCTGGGGGAGGGTTCCGAATGGATTGAACTGACTCCTCTCGATTTTCCGATGGAGGAATGGAAAGAACGGATGCAACGGCGGATTGACCGGAAAGAACGGTTCCGGAAACGCTCTTTTGCCACAGGCAACCAGAAATCGCGGCGTCCTTGTGTCTTGCAGATTCTGCTGACGGCAACTGGAGAAGTGGTGTATCAGAGCACCATGGATTTTGGTTATACGCTGATGGACGACCGTATGACTTATCATTATGGTCATACGCGGGAGAATGGAGAACGGGTGGCCCGTTACGACCGTTTGCAGTATGAACTGTTCTACAAGAACGAACAGCCGGAAAAGACGGTGGAAGGCTACGATGGCAGCACGTATTATACGGCGCTGGGGTCGGGATATATTGCTACTGAAGAGGGCGTTTCTTTCTTGCCCGGGTTGAAGTTCAACGAGGAGGTCGTGTTTCAGGAGTTTGTAGAAAAAGGAAGCCGGGAATGGGAAGGGGTAGCAGGACCTTATACCGCTCGGATAAAATTTAATTGAATTGATAAATGAAAAAACGTATGAAATATTATGTATGGGTAGGAATGGCCGTGCTGCTGGTCGGTTGTCAGAAAGAAACGGCGGAGATGCCGCCCGAAGATTACAGCAAGTTTATCTCCTTGAAAGAAGCCGACAAGTTGCCGCTGGAGTTGGGAGTACCTTTCAACTGTTTCCCGAAGCATCCGGGCGACTGGGGTGTTATTCCGTCGGATGAGTTTCAGAGGGAGGATAAAAATACTTATTCAATAGACCTGAATTTCTATGCGCGGGCAGACATTCACAACCGGCAGGACCCGGCCAATCTGACGGCCATGGTGATTCAGTACTTGGACACAGATAACCGGCTGGTGGTCGATACCTTGTACGACGGGAAGAACTGCATTACTTCCCGGGAACGTAACGGAATATTGTCTTTCTCCGGAAAGCAGGTCGACCGGACGTATACGATTGAGAAGAAAAGTGGCGACCTATTCTATTTTGCCGTGTTCCTCAGTCCGTATGGCCGGGTGGATGTCTCTTCGGAATTCTATGTCAATGGAGATGCCGATGATACGTTCTACGGAATGCAGTACGAGTATAGCCGGAACGCGGAATCCTTCCATATTACCGATTATGGGGTGGACTACCTGATTTATTCAAAAGCTATGTATTTACCTTAACTTAAATAATTTATCAAATGAAAAAAATCACTTTATGGATGATGTATTTGGGGAGTGCAGCTTGTCTGCTCTCCGGTTGTACGAAAAAAGAATTGGAAAGAATGACCGATTCAACCGAAGAGAAGAAAGAGGAGCTCCTGATGGAATATAAGTTTACTCAAAACGGAATTTCTACGGTGGACATTGGAGAATCGAGAGAAATGATTCTGGCTTTCCGCCATTTCAACAATGCCATCAACAGTAAGACGCAGAGCAATTTCTCCAAACAGCTGGAGAACTACCGGAAGGACATTGCGGGTACCTTATCTCCGACGAATGAATCACTCAGAAAGCCGGTGGCCGACCGTATTTCCGGACTGGCAGACCAGCTGTATGCACTGGTGAATAGTGAGGCAGTCAGCCGGAAAGCACAGCCAGGCGTGTCGGGTACGGTGGCCGTGTCGAATGAAGAATCCCGGATGCTGGACGAAAAAGGGGTGGAATTAGGGCAGGTCATCCAGAAAGCCCTGATGGGGGCTTTGACGCTCGACAAGGTCAATTATTTTTTGGATAAAGCCCTGAAGGCGGACAATGCATCGCCGGTGGCCGGTAAGAACTATACGGAGATGGGGCACAGGTGGAACCCGGTCTATTGCTATTTGGGTACGTTGGACGTAGACCCGAATCGGCTGGCTCCTTTGTTTTTGGCCAACTATATTGAAAAGGAAGCGGTGGGCATGCAGGGACTGAGCGGTATCAATACGTCGGTCTATCAGGCTTTTTATAAGGGTCGGAAGGCCATTGGGGACAACAATCTGGAGGAAGTGCGGAAGCAGGTGGCTTTCCTTCGCGGGCAGATGGCCCAATTGTTTTCTTTGCGTACGGTTTATTATTTGCGGGAAAGCCAGACCTTTCTGGAACGGACGGTTTCGGTGCCGAGCGAAGGCTATTTCCATTCCATGGGAGAGGCGCTTGGGTTTATTTTGGCTCTTCCGTTTGTGAAGGATGAGGCTGGAAAATCCCGGATCACGTGGGAGCAGGCGGTTGCCCTTTACGACGGACTGACGCAAGGCGAGACCGGCGTGTGGGAGAAAGACCGCCTCACCGGGGTGCAGGAAGGTTCCATCAGCGCGGCTATCGAAAAAGTACATCACTATTTTCACTAAAAACGCATTGACGAGACATGAAGAACTATGTGTGGATAGGCCTGCTTTTGCTGTGTGGCATGGTGGGTTTTACCTCGTGTGTGTACACCCCCATCAAAGGATACAATGAAAATTCCAAGATTGATCCGCAATACCTGGATTTCTGGTATCGGCAACAGATATTACCTGCCTATGCTGGCTATTTGGCTCAGGTGCGGCGTTTGGATGAAATCGCTGGAGAACTGGAGAAATATCCTGAAAAATTAGTAGAGCTGAAGCAGCAGTATGAGACCGCTTTCCTGTCCTTGCAAGACCTGATTATTTTCGACCAGCCTTATTTCGTGGGAGAGCTTTATGGCCTGTACCCGGTATCGGCCCGTTTTCCGGTCAATAAGGCCCAGTTGGAAGATGCGGTACGGAATCGTTATTCGGCGGAAGTTTTGTCGGAGCGGTTGGACCGTGGAGTGTTGTCGCCCAATGCCTTGGGGTATGCGGCACTCGATTATTTGCTGTATTCCGGCCGGGTGGATTTGACTGGAGAAACGGGACGAGAGAATCTGTCTTTTCTCCCGGCATTGACTAGGTTGTTAGTGAAGCAGGCTGAGGCGGTGTATGCCTTTTATGAGAAAGGTGGCGATAATTTTGTGCGCAACGATGATTTCTCCGTGGGCGGCAGCCTGAACGTGGTGCTCAACCTGCTGATGAGTAACTTTGAAGCCCACATCCGGACGGCTAAGGTCGGCATTCCGGTGGGTATTTATGGAGTCTCAGTCCATCAGCCGGAGCCGATGACGGTAGAGGCTTATTACCATGGAGAGGGACTTTCCACCCGCTTGTTGGTCCGGTCTGTTCAGGCTTTCCAGCGATTTTACGACGGTTATCCGTACGGGGATTCCCCGGTCAAGAATGGGGCGCTTTCTTTTGCTACGATGTTGGGAGAGTACCTTCCTCCTGCCAAGAGAACGGAAATTCTGCAAAAAATGGAACAGGTGTTTACGGCGCTGCATGCCGAACTGGATAACGAGTCGGCCGACCTGGCCCGGCTGGCTGCAACGCCGGAAGGAACGGAGAAACTGAAGCGGGTGTATGCGGAATTACAAAAAGTAGTCGGCATCTTGAAAACGGAAGTCGTGTCGGCGTTGGGACTTACGGTGACGTACAGCGACGGCGAAGAGGGCGATTAAAAGCGGAGGACAAATGAAAAAGATTTTATTGTGTGTCATTTTATGCGGTGGAAGCATCGGGTGGGCAGTGCCGGGATTTTCTCAGTCGCTGCTGCATCTCTACGGCGATATCCAGTGGGAAGAAAAGCAGGTGAAAGGACCTGTTTGTCTGGAAATCTTCGGACTGGCGGGTAATCAGTCGGTACAGGTGCAGACCAATGAAAAAGGAACCGGGTATGCGCTTACCGTGAAACGTCCTGATTACACCTTCCTGTCCCTGATGTTCCGTCGCTGCAGACAGCCCGACAAGGTGGCTTACGTCAACGTGCAGCTGACGGAGAGTGATTCCGTGCGGTGCGACCTGTCGTTCCGCCCGCAGGAATATATGTTAGGTGAAGTACAGGTGAAGGGCAGTTCTTCCCGCAAGGAACAGGGACAGCGCTTTATGCGCGATGTGGAGGAAGCCATGATTTTCGCCGGCAAGAAAAGCAACGTGACTCTGACGGAAAATATGCTGTTCAACAAGGCGGCCAATAATACCCGTCAGTTGTTCCGGAACGTGCCCGGCATCACGATTCAGGAAGGAAGCGAGGGCGGGCTGCAACTGAACATCGGTACCCGGGGACTGAACCCCAACCGTTCTTCCAATTTCAATATGCGGCAGAACGGCTACGACATCAGTGCCGACCCTTTGGGCTATCCGGAAAGTTATTACACCCCCAATGCCAATGACATCAAGGAGGTGCAGGTGTTTCGTGGGGCTTCGGCCTTGCAGTACGGTTCACAGTTTGGGGGAATGGTGAACTTCAAACTTTCGGAGCCTCCGGCCGACAAGAAAGTGGAGGTACGGCAGCACGTGTCGTATGGCAGTTACGGCTTCCTGAGTTCCTATACCCGACTGTCGGGTACACTGGGCAAATTCGCCTACTACCTGTCGGGGACGGTCAAGAAGGGAAACGGGTGTCGTCCCAATGCCGACTTCAAAGGATACAGCGTGTTAGGTCAGTTCTTCTACCGGCCCAGTACCTATGAACTTTACAAGCTGGATGTGCTGAAATACCATTATCTGGAACACCAGCCCGGCGGACTGACCGACAAGATGTTTGCAGAGAATCCCTACCAAAGCAACCGGGAACGCAACTGGTTCATGGTGGACTGGAACATTCTGTCGTTCAAGTACCGGAAAACCTTTGAGGAGAGTGGGGATGAGGTGAATTTCCATGCGGTCGGTTTGTATGCCCGTCGCTTTACGGTGGGATACCATACCAAGCGGGTGGGTTCGCCCGACCCACAGAATGTGGAGCGGGATTTGCAGCGCGGCATCTTTGTCAACTGGAGCCTGGAGGCCCGTTACTTGAAGCGTTTCCGTCTTCTACGGTCGGAAGTGAAATCCTCGTGGGTGGTCGGCATGAAATATTATCAGGGACGGAATACGGGGGAACAGGCTCCGGGCAGCCGGGGAAAAGGCCCCGATTTCACGCCGGTGGAGCGGACCACGGATTTGTCGGACATGAACGGCAGGGTAGGTCTGCATTCTTTCTACCGCTATCCCAACCTGAATCTGGCTTGCTTCAGTGAGGCTTCCCTCCGTCTGGGAGAGAAGTGGACCGTGGTGCCGGGTTTGCGTTTCGAGATTATCCGTACCGGAATCTTGGGTGAGTTGTCACACTACCGTGTGGCCTACACCGACGGGACACCCCAACTGCAGAACGATGTGCTGAAAGATCGGGTGCATAAGAACCGGACCATCCTCCTGGCCGGAATTGCGGCTTCGTGCAAGTTGCCCCGAGCCGAGTTTTATGCCAACGCCACCCGGAATTACCGGGCCATTACGTTCAATGACATGCGTACCGTATCGCCCGGACTGGCCGTCAATCCCGACTTGAAGGATGAGTCGGGCTACTCCAGCGATGTGGGAGTCCGTTCCCGAGGGAAGAGTTTGCTCAGTTATGATGTCAGTGCTTTTTTCCTCTACTACGGTAACCGCATCGGAGAATACTATCGGGAGAATCCGGAGATGAAGGGCACCTACCACCGTTACCGCGACAATGTGGGGAACGGTATCAGTTATGGGGTGGAAAGTACCTGTTCTGTCGATTTGTCTTCCTTTGCCCGGGTGATTCACGAAGACTTGAAGCCGGAAGTCTATGCCAGTGTGGCTGTGACCGGCTCCCGTTACCTTGGGCAGTCCCGGAAGCAGATAGAGTTTGTGCCGTTGTATAACCTGAAAGGAGGACTTAATTTGAGTTTCCGGCGCTTCTCGGCAGCCGTGCAGGTGAGCGGTACCTCTTTCCAGTACACCGACGCTTCCAATGAACCGATGGACCCTAACGACGGAGTGTACGGTATCTATGGAGCCATTCCCGGTTTCTGTGTGGTCGATGCGAGTGTCAGCTACCAGGCCACACGTTATGCGGGGCTGGTACTCTCTTTGCAGAACATCGGGAACGAGATTTATATGACCCGCAGGGCTACAGGCTATCCGGGGCCGGGCATCATTCCCTCGGCTCCGTTCAACATGATGCTGACCCTAGAATTACATTTATAAAATCAACGCAGAAAATGAATTGGATGGAATTATTTAAAGAAGCAGTCTGGTTGCCAGTGGCGTATTTGTTCGACCCTGCACGGAGAGTCTTCATCGGCTATCTTCTGATGTCCGGACTGATAGGGCTCTGCCTTTTGTATTTTGTACATGGAAAATCGTTTGTGGAAAGCTGGAGGGAATTGTTTGCTAAGCGTAACTGGTGGAGCAGTTCTGCCCGTACGGACTATGGTCTGTTCTTCATCGGTTTGTGTTTCAAGGCGGTATGCATCGTACCTTACCTGTCGGTGGGATCCATGCTGGCCTACGCGATGTCCATGCAGCTGACCGATTGGCTGGGACCTCGTCCAGACGCTTCTTCCAGTCTGTGGGTGGCATTCTGCTATCCCGTGATTTTGTTTCTCGTGAAAGACTTTTTTGTCTTTGTCACCCATTACTACCTGCACCGCAACCGCTATCTGTGGGAGTTTCACAAGGTGCATCATTCGGCCACGGTCATGAATCCGTTTACGCTCTATCGTATGCATCCCGTGGAAATCCTGTTGCAGAACTTACAAGGTATGGCGGCTTTTGTGCTGGTGACCGGCCTTTTCTTCTACTTCAACAATCACTTGGTGGCCCGGGCCACAATCTGGGGCGTCAATTCGTTCAGTTTTCTGTTCTTCATGGCTGGGGCTAATCTCCGCCATTCCTCTGTGCCGTTGAGCTATCCGCGGTGGCTGGAAGTAGTGTTGATGAGTCCTTATCAGCACCAGATTCATCACAGTGATGAAGCCCGGTTCTGTCATAGCAACTTCGGTTCCCGCCTGGCTATTTGGGATTATTGGTGCCACACGTGGGTACGTTCCGTCGATTGTCCGGAAAAAGACCTGCACTTCGGTCTGCCGGGTCGGGGACTTCATGCTTCGAATACCATAGCCGGAAATTTGCTTTCTCCTTTCAAGGGATGTGTCAGCGTTTTCCGGAATGTAGGCTGCCGGAAACCACGCAGGTAGTAAGGCAAAAGCCGTCTGGAGGTCCGTCATGGCAAAAGATTGTTTCATGACGGGCTTTTTTTGTGGAAATCCATTTGTCATATCAAAAAAAGTTCTAATTTTACACGGCCAAGGTCGGCGGTTTGTTTGCCGATCGGACGATCACGTTTGAACGTAAAGCGCACAGGTATGATGAAAAGCACATTCCGTATGCTGCAATGCAGTATCCTAAGTTTGATGTCGGTGTTTGCCGGATGCAACAGCGAGGTCTTTATTGATGAATTTTTGACGGATGTTCCAACCGTTTCTCTATCGGAGACAGAAAACGAGGTTACGGTTCGTTTTGATACCGACAATTGGAGCATTATAGATATAAATTATTTGCGGTCGGATGTGTCCGTGTTTGCCACCGACCTGGAAGGGGAAAACGGAAAATCGCTTCCGTTTGAAGAAGGCGAAACCGGTATTGTGCATTGCCGAAATACCTTTCTGGATTTTCAGGTGGAAAAAAGGAACGGTCGCGAGTTGCATCTGATTGCCGGAGAAAATCTTTATGACAGGCCGTTTGAGGCCGCAATCAGGGTAGGTAACCGTTACGAAGAAAAGATGATTCAAGTTTCTTTTGCACCGACCAGGAAATATCAGGTAGACAGTGTAGCATACGACTGGAGTCAGTTCTCTTTTTATGACAATATGTTGGAGCCGGTAGACGAAATGGTAGTGAATACTTTGAACAGTACCCAGCCCGTGACAGTGTGTTTTTATCCCTACCGCAATTCAGCCCGTACAGTAGAATTTTCCATGTTGGGTAGCAGTGGAAATATAGGGAGAGAGGATGTACAGCAATTGTTGGAAGATTCTCTTTCTCAGGTTGAGATTCCGGATGTGGTGAATGGCGTGCCGGGATTATATGGCACGAAGGTGTCTTTCTGTGTTCAGGAGCAAAGGCTGGATGCGGGGCTGGACAAAAACCTGGGGGTGGAAAAGAAACTGGGACCCGGCAAGAAAGTACGCTTGGAAGTCTTTACCGAAATGAAGATGTATAATATACCTTATAAGGTTTATCTCTCCAATTCGTTTACCGGAAAGAAAATGATATTTTCCGGGACGCTTTTCAGTTCAACTCCATTCGATTATTTGATAGTACCTTTTGACATTACCAATGAAGATGAATAGATTCATAGTCAGGATGTACGTAGGTGCAGTCTTGTGCACTTGCGCCCTGTCGTTGTATGCAGGCGGCCGTGACAGCCTTTCCCATAAGATGGTGCATGCGGTAGGCTTTGACCTGAAGCCGGCCTATGTGTTCCCCACCCATGAGTTTTTTGCCGGGAACAATGCGGCTTTTGCGCCCATCCGGAAAAACCTGTCGGTCAACCTGAAATACGGATTCAAGTTTGCCCCCGATACCTATTTCGGCCGGATGTATCCTCATGCCGTGCAAGGTATCGGAGTGGGGTACCACTCGTTTTTCAATTCGGCCGAGCTGGGAAATCCCTGGTCTGTTTATGTGTTCCAGACTTCCCGTATTGCGAGTATCACTCCCCGTTTGTCTTTTGATTATGAATGGAACTTCGGAGCCTCTTTCGGCTGGAAAAAGTTTGATATCGAATCGAATTTCTACAACCGGGTGGTCGGTTCCAAGGTGAACGCTTATCTGCATCTGGGATTTCTGTTGAACTGGCAGCTGGATGCACAGACCAGTCTGCGGGCCGGGGTTGTCGCTTCCCATTTTTCAAACGGGAATACGGGCTATCCCAATGCGGGTGTGAATATGGTAGGAGCCACTATTGGCATTACCCGTTATTTTGGAGGGAGTGAAAAAGCGGCATCTGCCTACACCTTCCGACGTCCGGCTTTCAAACCCTATCTCAGTTATGATTTGATTGTGTATGGTTCCACCCGGAAGAAAGGTGTGTTTCTGGAAGACGGCACTCCCATTCTTGTGCCCGGCTCCTTTGGTATTCTAGGATTGAATTTTACGCCGATGTATAATTTCAGCCGCTATTTCCGTGCCGGAATATCGTTGGATGCCCAGTATGATGAGAGTGCGAATATTTCCCAGCATATCGCCAACAGTGCGACACCTCCCGATGCAGAGACCATCAAGTTTTATCGCCCTCCGTTCCGGGAACAGTTTGCCGTCGGACTTTCGTTGCGTGCTGAAATTGTGATGCCCATTTTCTCCATCAATCTGGGAGTCGGACGAAACCTCATCTGTCAGGGAGCCGACACCGACGCCTTTTATCAGGTATTGGCCTTGAAGACGGATATCACCAAGAACCTCTTCCTGCATGTGGGCTACCAGCTGCATGATTTCAAGGACCCCAACAACCTGATGTTAGGAGTGGGATTCCGTTTCAATGCCAAAGGAAGGGAATAGCGTATCCCTTCACTTTGGGGCGGATTATTGCACGGCTTTCAATGCGGCTTCATAATCAGGCTCATTGGAGATGTTCTTCACCAGCTGCGTGTAGCATACCTTCCCATTTTCATCCACCACGATGACCGTCCGTGCCATCAGTCCTTCCAGCGGACCATCAGCTAATTGCAGACCGTAGTTCGTGACAAAATCCCGGCTGCGGAACACCGACAACGGCACCACGTTGTCGAGTCCTTCGGTAGAACAGAAACGTGATTGCGCGAAAGGCAGGTCCATGGAAAGGCATAAAACCACGGTATTTTCCAGTCCTGCCGCCTTGGCATTAAACTGCCGGACAGATAGCGCACATGTCGGCGTGTCCAAGCTGGGGAAAATATTCAGAATCACTTTCTTCCCTTTGTAGTCCGACAAACTGACCTCTTCCATTTTCGCATTGACCGCCCGGAAGTCGGGGGCTGTTTTCCCCACTTTGACCATCGGTCCGGAAGTGTGTGCTTCTACTCCCCGGCAGATAACGGTTTCTCCTTTTTGCTGAGGCTGGTGGCTGGCAGATGTGCTGGCTGTCACATTCAGCGACAGGCAGAGCAGGCACGCCGCCGTCATTCCTAAGATTCTACTGATTTTCTTCATATCAAAAAACAATTAAGGGTTAGGGCGCTAAAGATACGGAGATTTTTCGATTCTCCAAATGGAATGGGAAGTCTTTCCAAGTTTTCAGGCGTATCGTGTATCGGATGTTGAGGTGATGACAATCACTTGAATTTGAGGAAAATCTCTTTGAACAGACAACCACCTGTCAAGGTATTTTTTACGTTTTCCTTACGGGAAACGTACGTTTTGCGGCAAGGAAACCTACGTTTCCGCCAGGAAAGACGTACGTTTCTGGACAGAGAAACGTAAAAAACGATAAGGCACTTTGCTCAAAATGTGGGCGCATTGCAGGGAACAAATAGGGGCGTTTGGTGTGATTGTCTGCGGAAAATCTGAATCTGCGCTGCGATTTTGGGCGTGTATGGGTGAGATAAGAAAAAATAATCCTTCCTTTTAAATTAATTAACTGTTTGTTTATGTAGTTGTTACGGTAACTTCGTAGATTTGCGAAAAGTTCGTAGAAGACATGGATCGATATGGAAAAGCTAACTTATCAGGAGAAGAGACTATGCGTTTCATCTGGCATTTTGGACCGTATTTCGTGCAAGAAATCGTGGCCCGTTATGACGAGCTGAATTCTTTGTTCATAAGCCTTCAATTTTTATTATAAATTACTGAACGTATAATATTTAGGAGATATTTATATGAAAAGTTTTGTGTCATTTTTATCAATAGTATTGTTTAGTTGCAATACTATCTTTGCTCAGTCAAATAGTGATGGTTCTTTTGCATTGAAGAAAGAGAATGGTCATTATTATTTTGAAACCCTAATTAATGAAAAAGCTCCGGCTAAAATGATGTTGGAATCCGGCATTTTTGTCATGGTGATGGATTCCATTTATGCATTTGAAAATAACGAAGCCATCAATCTTGATTATACTCGGACACAGGGAAATGAGAACATGAATCTCGGTGGAAAAGTCTATGATATCACCCACAAGGCAAAAGGAAAGATCC
>ERZ779981.228-NODE-228-length-30986-cov-5.02577_pt1 | contig 30986 bp, 25 predicted proteins | sample MGYA00511182_ERZ779981 | MGnify/ENA primary metagenome ERZ779981 (study PRJEB29588, sample SAMEA2149539) | human gut metagenome | biome: human gut; feature: human-associated habitat; material: faeces | place: Denmark | collected 2008/2010 ... | reverse complement strand
TATTTTTGTTTGTGCTGACAGGAATCATACTACCTGTCAGTTTGTCCGCACAGACCGTAAGCGGAAAGCTGATTGATGAAAACAATCAGCCGTTGCCTTACGCCAATGTAGTGCTGCTGTCACTGCCTGATTCGGCGTTTGTGAGTGGAACCGTCAGCGGTGAGGACGGAACATTCACGCTGGAGACAACCTCGCAAAACCAGATTGTAAAAATATCCTCTATCGGATATAAGACAGTATATAAACCAACGGTTCCTGCTAATATTGGTATCGTCCAACTTGCTTCGGATGCACAACTGCTGGGTGAAGTGGTTGTAAAAGCCGACTTACCCAAGATGCAACTGAAAGGAGATGCTATAGTGACTACCGTGCAGGGTAGTATCCTTGAAAAAGCAGGAACAGGAGAGGATTTACTGAACAAGCTTCCGGGGGTATCAGCCGATGATGGAGAAGTCCGTGTGTTTGGTGCTGGTGCTCCGGAAATTTATATCAACGGTCGTAAGGTGCGAGACAATTCCGAGTTGAATCAGCTTTCTTCGGATAACATCAAAAGCGTGGAAGTGGTAAACAATCCCGGTTCACGCTATGATGCGACGGTAAACGCTGTTATCCGTATTCGGACCAAAAAGCCGCAAGGTGAAGGCTTTGGTTTCGATAACCGTTTCTATACCGAATATCGCTATGACTGGACAGTGCGTGATATATTTGATTTCAACTATCGTAAAGGAGGCTTTGACTTGTCGGGTATGCTTTCAGGCAATGACAGACGAAGCGAAAACAACAAGCGCATCGTACAGGAAACTTTTCTCGACCGTACGTGGAAACAGGAATCCCAATTGAACGACCGGGTGCACATTCAGAACCTGTCTGCCATGCTCTCTCTCAATTATCAGTTTAATGAAAATCACTCGTGGGGAATACGCTATAATTTTGACCGTTCACCGAAATTCCATGATGAAATTAATATGCAGACCAATGTGGCACAAGATAATATGCCTTATGAGAAAAGCAGCAGCATCGGATGGCAGAATCATGAAAGTTTCGGTCATACACTGAACACTTATTATAACGGACAGGTAGGCGACTGGCACATTGACTTTAATGCCGACGGGATTTGGCAGGACAATAGGATAACGCAGGAAATGCTGGAAGAAATTATTCCGGCAGACGGTGAACGGAAAGAACAGACTGTTACCAGCGAGAGTCTGGATAAAAATACACTGTATGCTGCCAAGCTGGTAGCCGAGCATCCGCTGTGGAAAGGCAATTTCTCGCTTGGCGGTGAATACACTTACACCAACCGGTTGAATAATTATCGGAATGTAGAAGGAATTCTGGATGATGACGAAAGTCGTATCCGTGAGAATAGTTTTGCCCTTTTTGCGGAATATGGTTTCCGTATAAGTCAGTTACAAGTAAGAGCCGGAGTTCGCTATGAGCACTTGGCTTCTGATTATTTCGAAGAAGACAAGCGCATTGATGAACAGAGTCGTACATACGATAACGTGTTCCCTTCTGTTTCACTTTCTCTTCCTGTCGGTAAGATTCAGTTGCAGTTGAGCTATGCGGGTAGTATATACCGTCCATCGTACTGGATGCTCCGTAGTAACACAACGTATATCAACCGTTATACTTATGAAAGCGGAAATCCTTTGTTAAAGCCTTCTGTTATAAACAGGCTTTCGTTTAATGCTTCATACAAGTGGTTGTATTTCAATACGCGTTACATTCACGGTCGTGATGCAATCCTTCAACTAAGTCAGGCTTATTCGGATGATGATCCAACTATTTCTTTGTTCAGTTATTATAATAGATATAGTTCAGATAAGTTATATTCCAGTTTGACGCTTGCTCCTACGATTGGTATATGGTCTCCTCAACTTACGCTTATGTTGCTTCAGCAATGGTACAAGGTAGATGTCCCCGGTGGCATAGATAATTTCAATAATCCTATAGGTTCGTTTTCGTTCCGTAACCACTTCAGTTTGCCGTCTGATTTTGGTCTTGATATAGATTTTGGAGCAGATACTCCTGGAGATAATGAAAATGCGTATGTATCTGAAGGCTGCTGGTATGCTAATGTGGGTTTATATAAAAGCTTCTTTAATGAACGTCTGAGTATCAGGCTTCAGGCTGATGATTTATTCAATTCCAGCGCTGCCAAAACTGTTTTGTACAGTGGAAATCGTGTGATGATGCTAAAACAGGAAGTGCATCGCAGTATCGCTTTGACTCTACGCTATAAATTCAATACAGCCAAGAGCAAGTACAAAGGTACCGGTGCCGGAGAAAGTCAGAAGAACCGTATGTAAGAATCAGCATCGTAAAATTAATATTGGAACTCTCTTAAAATGACAGTGGGGCAGCTTTAATTATATTAAGGCTGCTCTTTTTCTTTAAATAAAAAGGTGGATATAATCCAAATCAGCATGGATATTTCTTAATTTTGCCACAAAATTAGGGAAATGAGAAAGATAACACACTATATATTGTACATCCTGATTGCTTGTACAGCCCTTTTGAATATCCAATGCAGCGGGAACGGTAAAGAAAAGAAGCCGCTTCCGGAACTGGTTCAGGCTGAGTCCGTAATGTTCGACCATCCCGACAGTGCGCTGCACATACTGGAGTCCATGCCGATGCCTTCTGCCCGAAGGGATAAGGAGAACCATGCGCTGTGGTGTCTGCTGACATCGCAGGCACAAGTAAAACTAGTCATGAAAATCTCCTCAGATTCCCTTGTAAGGATTGCATACGATTATTATAAACCAACAAACAATGCCCGTAGAAAGGCTATGTCTGCACTTTATATGGGAGATATAAACTATGACTTAGGGAATATAGAAGAAGCCATGCAGTATTATCTGGAAGGTAAAACAGAAGTAGAGAAGACAGACGATTATAAGACCGGATATCTGATAATGTCTTCTTTAGGAAAGCTTTATTTATATCGCAGTCTTGCTGATTATGCTCTTGAAGCTTGCACGAAGGCATACGATTATGCAGTGAAAGATTCTAACAGACGTTATCAGATGGCCTCTTTAAAATTTTTGGCCAGATGCTATTGTATTGCTGATGAATTGCCTAAGGCTATAGAAATCTATCAGAAATGCAGTGAAATTGCATTGGAACTTGCTCCTATTAGTTATTATTACAATATACAGTCAGAAATAGCTTTGGTATATACTAATAGCGGTGAAGCGCAAAAATCTCAGGATTTGTTGAAATCATTTCCCGAGAAATTCTATCCGTTACTTTTAGCTGGAACTAATTATTTCCGTTTGAACCAATATGATTCTGCTTATTATTATTTGAATAAGGCATTAAATACGGACAATGTTTACACAAAAAAAGATGCATATAGAATTCTATATCAATTAGTCGATATTCCCCAATATCGTAAATACCTGAAAACCTATTGCGATTCACTTCTTTTTTATACCGACTCTGTCATGTCCTTAGACAAAGGCAAGGAAATCATCGCCTACAAAGAGAAATACGACCACCAGAAACTCATCAACGAACAGCAGCGCCTGAAGCTGGAGAAGACGGAAACCCAGCGTACCCTGATCGTCGTCACCCTCTGTCTGGTGGTACTCATAGCCATCACGATATACCTGTATCAGAAACGGCTCGTGTGCAAGGAAACCACCATCCGCCGTCAGTCGGAACAACTGCAGGCCTACATGCTGCAACTGCACGACAACGAAAGCCGACTGATGCAGAACCGGCAATACCTGGAGGAACTGAAAACACAGCTTGCCGCGCATGAGGACGATGCCGACGGACACCGCGAAGAACAGGAACAGATGGAAAGGCTGGAGGCAGAAAACAGCCGGCTCCAGACCACCATCCAGAGTCTGCAACAACGCATCGGTGAATACTCCTCCCGCCTGAGCAATGCCCGAAAGGACATGGAACAGCTGCGCAACCTCTCTGAAGAAGCGTTGAAACTGAAGGAGCGCGACCGCCGGCTGGCCGACCGACTGGTGGACAACCATCCCCTGATGGCCGAACTGCAAAAGAAATGCCGCACGCTGAGCGAAGCGGAATGGCAGGAGCTGGTTCAGCTATGCAACGATACCTGGGATGGTTTCACCACCCGCCTGCAGGCCCGCTACCCCCAGCTGACGGAACAGGAGCTGCGCCTGTGCCTGCTCATCCGACTGCGGTTCGGCAATGTCCAGCTGGCCGCCATCTTCGCCGTATCGCCCGCTTCCATCTCACAGAAAAAGTTCCGCCTGAAGAAACATCTGAGCGATACTCTGCAAGACGGTCTTCCGGATGAAACGACACTCGACAGATGGGTGGCAGAGTTCTGAAAAATGAAAATGTAGAGAAAGCCGTTCTCATCTACACACGCTTTACCGTTGATTTACAACAATATACATCATTTTGCTCACATCTAAAATGTAGAGATGCCTGCCATTCTGTATAGAGAAATAACCTCTATTTTTGCAACAACGAAACATCAAAAAAGAAATTAATTATGCTAAGAAGTTTTATGTTTATAGGCATACTTTTATGTTGCGGTTATTGCGACCAATTATCAGCTCAGAATGTAAGGCAAATATTGAGAGCCAACGTAAAATGTGCTTCAGATTCTTTACCACTTCCTTATGCAAATGTGGTTTTGTTGGACAGTGATTCACTTTTACTTCGTGGTACTCTAACTGATGACTCAGGAGATTTCAGTATTGACAATTCTGATATGAAAGGGAAACAAATAAGTATTAGTTTTCTCGGGTATGAACCTGTATATATATCGGTTAATTGTTTGCCAAAGACAATCTATCTCAATTCGTCTTCCGTAGCTCTTCAAGAAGTAAGTATTACCGGCCATCGTCAGTATGTAAAAGCTTCACCGGATCGACTGACGGTTTCAATGGATAATAATCCCATAGCCAAATTAGGAACTGCCTATGATGCTCTTCAGCAATTGCCTATGATAGATGGAAGTGGCGGAAGTATTCAAGTGATTGGTAGAGGTACTCCTGAAATATATATAAACAACAGAATGGTAAGAAGCCAGGACGAATTGAAACGCCTGTCATCTGTTGATGTTAAAGATGTTCAGGTTATAACACGACCAGGTTCACGATATGGGGGTAATGTGACTTCTGTTATAATTATCCGTACGCGCAAAAGTTTAGAGGGCCTTAGCGGTACTGTATATGCAAAAGGGCAACGTACGGAAGTTACTTCAGGCAATGCATCTGCTGATTTGAATTATAGTTTTATCAATGGGGTTACATTATTTGGCGGATTTAATTATGCAGACAATGGTTTTAAACAGGATAGAGAATATCATGAGGTTTTTAATGATAACAAGTTATATACTGATTCCTATCAAAATGCTTCGGGACGTACAAATCAATGGAATTTAAATACGGGCCTTTTATTTGACTATGATGACAATTCGGTAGGTTTACGGTATGAAATGGATAAAACACCCACTTCTAAATTTAATTCTAACGGTGAAGAAGTTACAAATGCTTCAACCTATACAGATCTTTTGTCAGACTATCTTTATAATAGCAACTCATATAATCATCATTTCAATGCGTATCTGATTCAAAAAATAGGTAAGGAAACTACATTAAGTATAGATGCCGATTATATTTTTGGCAAAAATACAACTTCCGGTGATTTGAAAGAGACCTCTGATAACTTAAATATTTCTTCAGTTTTTACTGAGAATGAAAGTGACTATAATCTGGCTGCTGGAAAAGCCAATATCAGTGTTCCTTTATGGGGTGGAGCCTTCGACGGTGGAGTACAGTATTCTTTTACCAACAATACACAGAATTTCCATACTCAATCAGAAGGTGAAACACCAGACCTGCAACCGGGTACTGACGAAGAAACGCAACATTTGGGTGCGATATACTTGTCGTATGATCATTCATTAGGAAACAATTGGAAATTGGGAGGTGGTCTTCGTTATGAGATTACTGATTTTACATATTATGCTGATGAGAAACGGGTGGATGCGCAATCAAAGTCTTATCATGACTGGCTTCCTGAAGCACATATTAACTGGCAAAAAGGTTCTTCATCTGTGGGTTTATCATATCAAACCAAAGTAAAGAGACCAAGTTATTCTTTATTGAATACAAACTATACTTATGTATCTCATACTCTGTGGGAAACAGGAAATCCACTGATTCGTTCTTCTCTTACTCATGACCTCTCACTCAGTCTCGGTTGGAAACAATGGATGATGAATATATCTTATCTCCGTAGAGTGCGTTCGATACAGTCTGTATATACATATCAAGAAGACCTGGGTGTTAACGTCCGTGCAGATCAAAATCTACCTGCTTACAATGCATGGCAAATAACTCTTTATAAAGGTTTTGATATAAAGTTTTGGCATCCTTCAATTCAGGGACTCCTTGCTTTGCAAGATTTGAAATATGGAATTGATAAGATGCAGAAATATAATAAGCCTTTATGTAGAATAATCTTGAACAACCGGTTTGATTTGCCTCTTGGCTTTTATCTGTATTTGTCAGGTATTTGGCTTAGTAAAGGACATGACGGCTTATATTATACACATGGTGGAGGTATGCTGAATTTTACGTGCAGCAAAAGTGTGGGAAACTGGAGTTTTAATCTTTCTGCTTCAGATTTTATTAATACATGGCAGCAGAAAAACAGTGTTCATACAAATGGTGTAGCCTATGATTATAGAATCAAAGGTGCCTCACGCGGCATATCCCTTTCTGTAAGTTATCAGTTCAACAAAATCAAACATAAATTCAAAGGTGGTTCTGCTGCGAAAGATGAATTAAACAGATTGTATTAAAAAAATAAAATGGCATATGAAGTGATTATGGTCTATCATCTTCCTATGCCATTTTTTATTGCCATTTTTCTATGTTTGCTTAAAAATTCCATCCGACAGGACATGGCACTCCTAAAGAAGCCAACGCAATGCTTGCAGATATGCCTGTAGAGCCATTCGAGACTTTCCCAGAGGAGTTTCATGTCTGTCAGGAAACGCATATACATGCCCCTCTATACAAAACCAGCCTACCTCGTCCTGCTTCAAAATCTCACCGGTTCTGCATAAATTACAACATTAAGTCTACATAAGTCTACAGAGGTCTACATAAGTCTACAAAGCCTCGGCACATCTTCTTATATTCGCACTGGAAATTTTGATGTTTCCCACCACGGAAACATACGTTTTCCACAAGAGAAACGTATGTCCTCCGTGCGGGAACCCTACGTTTCCGCCTGCGAAAACATAAAAAACAATTACACATATCATCAAAACCATGGAAGCACAATATGATTTTCTTCCCGTACCGGGAACAAAGAACGAAGACAAGAACCCGAAGCTTTATCCGAAACTCGTGACCAGAGGGGCTGTACCCTTCAGTGAAATCATCCGTCAGATAGCCCGTTCTTCCGGATTCAAGGAAGGTACGGTCATCGGGGTGATGGAGGAAGTGGAAAAATGGACGGCTTACTACATCGCTCATGGGGAGTCTGTGGAAATAGGCCACATGGCCTACGCCGTAGCCAACCTGAAAGCGGAAAAAGAAGTAACCGACGAAGGCGAGATACACGCACAAAGTGTCTGCTTTGACAAAGTGAGGTTCCGCACCGCCAAAAGCTTCAACCAGCGATGCCGCGGACCACAGCTCTCGCGGGCCAAAGCTGGATGGAAGTTTCAGCAAAGTTCCGCACGCTACACGGAACAGGAACGACTGAATCTGGTCATGGAATACCTAAAACAGCACCCGTTCATCACACGGACAAAGTACGGAGAACTGACCGGGCTACAGAAGTCGAAGGCCTGGAAAGACCTGAGCAAATGGGTAAAGGAAAAGAAACTGGGCACCCAGGGAAGAGCGCCACACAAAATCTATGTGCTCTTCACCGGACAGCCTATTTCGACAACAGACGGCGGCTCAGGTAGCGCACCGGATACCACACCGACAGAAAGCCTACCGCCAGCACGGTAACAAACACCAGCACCACGTCCTGCCAGTGTACGCTGACCGGATAAGCATCGACAATGAAACTGCCGGAAGCTCCCAGTGAAATCAATCCGAAGGTCTGTTGCAGCCAGCAGAGCAATACGCCCAGTACGATACCTGCCACAGCCCCAATGAACGATATCAGACGCCCCTCGAAGAGGAAGATACGCACAATCTGCCGGTCACTGGCACCTAAGTTGCGCAGAGTGACCACATCGTCACGCTTGTCGATGATGAGCATGGACAGGGAACCAATGACATTGAAACAGGCAATCATCAGAATAAAGGTCAGGAAAAGATAAGAGATAAATTTCTCGATTTTCATGATGCGGAACGTGTCGGCTTGCTGTTCGTAGCGGTCGAGCACGCGGAAGCGTTCACCCAACTGTTTCTCCAACTTGCGTTTGAAGGCATCCACGTCGGTGCCCGGCTTCAGCTTCAGGTTGACGGCACTGACTTCGGTGGTGTACTGAAACAGCTTGCGAGCAAACTGCAAAGAGGTAATAATATAAGACCCATCGTACTTTTCCTGGTTCACGGCAAACACCAGTCCGGAAGAGAACAGATTACCTCCGGTGAAGGAAGCAGCCGGATTGGCCATGTTCACCTTGGCCCCACGCTTGGGGGCATACACCTCCAGCGGGTCAAGGAAACGGATACCGGTGCCCAGATTGGCCAGCAACTGCACGCCGGGAATAGCATAGTCTGCCACCTCGTCGTGAAGCAGCAGGTCTCCTTTTCCAAAAAGGATGGTATCAAGCGGAGTCAGCTCGGTGAAATTATCTTCCATTCCCTTGATGACCGCCATGGCCTGCCGCCCCTGATATTGCACCAGGGCATTGTCTTCCAGCGATTCACACACCAAGGCCACTTCGGGCATCTTCCGGAGGGCCACAATGGACTTGTCCTGTCCGTCGAACACCTTTCCGGCAGCCGGCACTACTTTCAGCTCCGGATCGAAAGCGGTAAAAAGATTCGAAACCAGGTCCTGAAAACCGTTGAACACGGACAAGGTACACACCAAAGCCAGGGTAGCCAACGCCACTCCGCACACTGAAATGCCGGAAATCACATTGATGGCATTGTGCGACTTCTTGGAAAACAAATAACGCCGGGCTATGTAAAAAGGGAAATTCACCGTTATACCTTATTTATATTATGGATAAAATAAAAACCCACAGAAGCTACAGGACCTGCCGCGCACTCTTCTGTGAGTATTTACTCGTATCTTACATGTAATTATTTCTTCAACAATTCGTCAATCTTCTCCGCATAATCCAGCGAATCGTCCACAAAGAACTTCAGTTCCGGAATGATGCGCAACTGATGGCGTACGCGGTTGCCGAGTTCAAAGCGGATGGACTTCATGTTGGCATTGATGTTCTTCACAATCTCTTCACTTCTCTCCGAAGGGAAGACACTCAGATATACACGCGCGTAACTCATATCGGGACTGATGCGGACAATGCTGACCGAAACCAGCACTCCCGGCATAGACTTGGTCTGCAAAAGGAAAATCTCGCTCAGTTCCTTCTGAATGAGGCGGGCAATCTTGTTTTGTCTGGTTGTTTCCATATTACTTTTTTATTTTTTACGTATGATAGTCAGACCGTCGCGCAAGGGCAGGATCACTTTCTCCACCCGTGTATCGGCAGCCACCAGGTCGTTGAACTTCTTGATGCCGATGGTCTGCGTGTCGGTGTGATGCGGCTCCTCGAGCACATGTCCATCCCACAGGGTGTTGTCGACGATGATGTAGCCGCCGGAATGCATTTTCTTTAGAATCATCTCGTAGTATTCCACATAAAAACGCTTGTTCCCGTCGACAAAGGCCAGGTCGAACACAATGTCCATCTCAGGCACCATCTGCAAAGCGTCTCCGATATAGAACCGGATTTTATCGGCATACGGGGAATTTTCCAACCACGGACGGGTGAAGTCTTCCTGCTCGTCATTGATCTCGAAAGTGTGGAGCATGGCTCCGTCCTCCAGACCTTCTGCCAGACAAAGCGCAGAGTATCCGCTGTAAGTACCTATCTCAAGCACCTGCTTCGGACGTATCATCTGCACAAACATCTTCAGCATTCTTCCCTGCAAGTGACCCGAAGCCATACGGGGACGCAGGAGTTTCACGTGCGTCGCCCGGTACAGCGCTTTCAGGTAGTCACTTTCTTCATCGATATGCTGAAGAATGTATTCATCGAGCGCGTCTGTCTCTTCCATGATTACAAGTAACGGTTACGGTTGGGCAACACGTAATCTTCTGCGCTTTTCAGCACGTCGCCCACCTGATTGATTTCAAGGAAGGAAGTATGAGTTCCCTGTTTACCACCGCTCAAGTAAGCCACCATTTCATTTTCTGACAGCACGCCGTCGTTAATCAGCTTGCGCAGGGCAGTGAAGTAGTATTCCTGTCCGTTGGCCTTTTCCGGCATGTAGATAGCTTCCACACCGTATGACAGAGCCAGGTGACGCATGGTCTTTTCCTTGTAGCAGATAGCCAGTACTGGATATTTACCACGGAAAGCAGCCAGGTTACGGGCAGTCAGACCGCTGAAGCTGTCGGTAATGATGGCACGAATCGGCATCAGGTTGGTGGCACGTACCGCCTGTTTAGCCAGGAAGCTGGTTACGTCGGTATTTTCCGGAGTCAAAGGAATTGGAATATCGTTTTCTTCCATCTTGTCTTTTTCAGCCTGGGCTGCAATCTTCGCCATAGTCTTCACGGCTTCTACCGGATACTTACCGTAAGCTGTTTCGCCACTCAGCATCAGGGCATCAGTACGGTAGTAGATGGCATTGGCAATATCGGTTACCTCGGCACGAGTCGGACGCGGGTTGTTAATCATCGTATGCAACATCTGTGTAGCCACGATAACCGGCTTCTTGGCCAGGATACATTTCTTAATCAAGATACGCTGGATACCCGGGATACGTTCCTGCGGCACTTCGATACCCAGGTCACCACGGGCTACCATCACGCCGTCGGCCACTTCCAGGATTTCGTCGATGTTGTCCACACCTTCCTGGTTCTCAATCTTGGCAATAATCTTGATGTCGCTGTGGTGTGCATCCAGAATCTCGCGGATGTCCAACACATCCTGACGGTTGCGCACGAAAGAGTGAGCGATGAAGTCGATGTCCTTTTCGATGGCGTAAAGAATATTGTTGCGGTCTTTTTCTGTCAGTGAAGGCAAGTTGATGCGTACGCCCGGTACGTTCACACTCTTGCGGCTTCCCAATGTGGCATCGTTGCACACTTCACAGAACAGTGTATCTTCGTTCTTGTCAACAACTTCCAGTTCCAGTTCGCCGTCGTCCATCAGCACCTTGGCACCTACAGACAGGTCGTGTACAAATCCCGGATAAGTCACTGCAATGCATTCGTGTGTGGTTTCCTGTTCCGGTTTTCCCACAATACGAACTTTATCACCAGTCTTGAATTCAATCGGGCCTTCTGCACTGGCCGTAGTACGCACTTCCGGTCCTTTGGTGTCCATCAGGATACCGATACGGTTGGAAACGGTACGCACATTATTAATCAACTTTTCGAAACCTTCGCGGCTGGCATGTGCCGTATTCATACGAACCACATTCATACCTGCATTAAAAAGGTCTCTGATAAAATCTACTTCGCAGCGCAAGTCCGAGATGGACGCAACGATCTTTGTTTGTTTAAGCATCATAATAAATATACTATAATTTGTTATTGACTAAAAAGGACTCTACGGCCAGACGATAGGAATCCAGGCCAAAGCCGCAGATAACGCCTACACAGGCGCAGGAAATCATGGATTTGTGACGAAACTCTTCCCGTTTGTGTACATTCGAAATGTGAACCTCCACGACTGGAGTGGTCACCGCACGGATGGCATCCTGAAGAGCGATGGAGGTGTGGGTGTAAGCACCCGCATTCAGCACAATGCCGTCGTACGAAAAACCAATTTCATGAATTTTGTTGATCAGCTCCCCTTCTACATTCGATTGGTAATACGCAAACTCAACCGACGGATACTTTTCTTTCAACTTTTCCAGATAACTTTCAAAAGATTCTGCTCCATAAATGGAAGGCTCCCGTTTGCCTAACAGATTAATGTTCGGGCCATTGATTATTTGTATTTTCATCTGTTTACTTCTGCTGAACTTTTAATACTTTTGTAGAAGAATTTGGCGCAAAGATACGAAAAAGAAATGAAAAAGGCCGATAAAAAAAACATAATAATAAAGTATAAGCAATACTTGAAGCTAGAAAAGTCACTCTCAGCCAATACTGTAGAAGCCTATCTCACGGATCTGGACAAGCTGTTTGCCTTCCTGGAGCTGGAAGGCATCGACTTCAGCAATGTCACCTTGGAAAATCTGGAGACGTTCTCAGCCGGTCTTCGCGACATCGGCATTCATCCCCGCTCACAGGCCCGAATCCTGTCGGGCATCCGCTCCTTTTTCCGTTTTCTGGTGCTCGACGGATACCTTGAACAAGACCCGTCCGAATTGCTGGAATCACCGCAGATAGGCAAACATCTGCCCGATGTGCTGAGCGTAGAAGAAATTGATAACCTGATAGGGGCCATCGACCGCACCTCCCGTGAAGGGCAACGCAACCGAGCCATCTTGGAGACCCTCTACAGCTGCGGACTGCGAGTATCAGAACTGTGCAACCTCAAACTCTCTGATTTGTACCTGAAAGAAAAGTTTATCCGAGTGGAAGGGAAAGGCAGCAAGCAACGGCTGGTACCCATTTCCTCACGCGCCATCCATGAGCTGGAATTATATTTCGCCGACCGAAACCAGGGACTCATCAAGCCAGGCTACGAGGACTTCGTGTTCATCAGCCGGTTCGGAAAGAACATCTCCCGCATCATGGTGTTTCACATCATCAAGGAGCTGGCCGCACAAATCGGACTGAAAAAGGCCATCAGCCCACACACCTTCCGTCACTCATTTGCCACCCATTTGCTAGAAGGAGGAGCCAACCTGCGAGCCATACAATGCATGCTGGGGCATGAAAGCATCGGCACCACGGAAATCTACACCCACCTCGACCGCAGCCGTCTGCGGCAGGAAATCCTAAAACACCACCCGCGTAATTTACATAAAAATGAATAAAATCCCCACTTTTTAAGCTTTTTTCCCAATGATTCTTCAAAAAAAAGCGGATAAAGATTAACACATAAGGGAGTTTTTCTTATCTTTGCCCGCAAATATGAATGGAATTATTCATTTATACAAACTAAATATTTAACATCATGATTAAGAAGTTGTATTTGCCGTTAGTGGCATTGTTAGTCCTTGCTTTCTCTTCATGTAGCAAGATGGGCGAATTGTCCGCTGATTACTTCACAACAAATCCTGAAGTGTTAGAGGCAGTTGGAGGTAAGGTTCCTGTTACTATCACGGGTAAATTCCCTGAAAAGTACTTCAAAAAGAACGCTATCGTTGAAGTTACTCCGGTTTTGAGATGGGATGGCGGCGAAGCTAAAGGTCAGCCAGCTACCTTCCAGGGCGAAAAAGTACAAGGTAACGACCAGACTATTTCTTACAAGACTGGTGGTACTTATACAATGAAAGCCTCTTTCGACTATGTTCCTGAAATGGCTAAATCTGAATTGTACCTTGATTTCAAGATCAAGAAAGGTAAAAAAGAATACACTATTCCTTCTGTAAAGATTGCTGATGGTGTTATCGCTACTTCAGAACTTCCTACTGTAAATTCAGCTAACGCAGCTTTGGCTCCGGATGCATTCCAGCGTATCATCAAACAAGCTAAAGAAGCTCAGATCATGTTCTTGATCCAGCAGGCTAACCTTCGCGCAAGCGAATTGAAGTCAGACAGCTTGAAAGCATTCAACAAACAAGTTGTTACTGTAGCAGGTGATACTAAGAACTACAAGCTGAACAATATCGAAATTTCTGCTTACGCTTCTCCTGATGGTGGTGTAAAACTGAATACTACTTTGGCTGAAGATCGTCAGAACAATACTGAAAAGTATTTGAACAAAGAATTGAAGAAAGGTAAGATCGAAACTACTGTAGATGCTAAATACACTGCTCAGGACTGGGAAGGTTTCCAGGAATTGGTTTCTAAATCAAACATCCAGGATAAAGACCTGATCTTGCGTGTTCTTTCTATGTACAACGATCCAGAACAGCGTGAAACTGAAATCAAGAACATTTCTTCAGTTTACAAGACTTTGGCTGACGAAATCCTGCCGCAGTTGCGTCGTGCTCGCTTGACTGCTAACTACGATGTAATCGGACGTAGCGACGAAGAAATCAACGCTGCATTTGATACTGACGCTAAGGTATTGAGCAACGAAGAATTGCTGTATGCTGCTACTCTGACTAACGACAACGCTCGTAAAGAAGCTATCTACAAGAAAACTGTAGAACTGTATCCGAACGACTATCGTGCTTACAACAACTTGGGTATGATGGCTTACGCTAACGGTGACTTGGCTTCTGCTGAAAACTACTTCAAACAGGCTGCCAGCAAGAACGCTAACGCTGCTGAAGTAAACACTAACCTTGGTTTGATTGAATTGACTAAGGGTAATGTAGCTAACGCTGAAACTTACTTGAGCAAGTCAACAGGTGCTAACACTGCTAACGAAGCTCTGGGTAACTTGTACATCAAACAAGGTCAATATGACCGCGCTGTACAGGCATTCGGTGACACTAAGACTAACTCTGCTGCCTTGGCTCAGATTTTGGCTAAAGACTACAACAAAGCTAAATCTACTCTGTCTGCAGTGAAGAACCCGGATGCTTACACTAACTACCTGATGGCTATTGTGGGTGCAAGAACTAACAACGCTGACTTGGTTAAGAGCAGCATGGACAAAGTAAAACAGCAGGATGCTACTTTGGCTGCTAAAGCTCAGAACGACCGCGAATTTGCAAAATATGCAAACGAAATTAAGTAATCCAATAAATTACAATTCAAAAACCGGAGTCACTTCAAGTGATTCCGGTTTTTTTATGGCTTGACCGGAAAGAATAGGAAAAACATGCAAGATTATAGGATGAAAATATGTATTTTCGCATAAATAAAAATCCGTTTATGAAAAAATTATACTTGCTTCTCTTTTCAGTCTATCTGCTGTTCTGTCTGGATTCCTGTAAACAAAACCAAGAATTTGAGCTGAAAGGCGAACTGGAGGGCATTACTTCCACCATGATTTTAGTGGTCCATGATGACCCGGAAGCCAAGCTGGACACCATCTACCCGAGAGACGGCAAGTTCATTTATACCTTTACTCCTGATACAATAAGCACCTTCCGCCTGGTCAACGATTCAGGAAAAGTAATACCCATTTTTGCCGACAAAGGCTGGCAAGTGTCTCTGAAAGGGGACTTCACTCATCCGGAAATTCAGGGTGACGGTCCCAATAACGAACTCCAGGAATTCCGACAAAGTATTCAGGCCCTCAAAGATCAAACCCAAATCAGACGGCAAGCAGAAACATTCATTCAAAATCATCCGGAATCGTATGCCTCTGCCTATATCTTATGGCAATATTTCAGCCAGACCGACCAACCTGACCTGACACTCATTGCTAAACTGGCTGAACCTCTGAGCGGAAAAGTAAAAGACTGCAGAATACTCAATGAAGTACTACAGAAAATACCCGACAAAGAAAAAAGCGGTACTACCTATTTGAACTACATTTCGGTGAAGAAAAGAAACGGAGAGTACCTGTCATGGAGCGGTAGCAATCAGAAGCAATATTCTCTGCTTAATTTCTGGGCCAGCTGGGACAAGGAAAGCCTGACCCTCAAAGATTCCTTGTATGCCTTAAGCCAACGGTCACTCAAAAAAGATTTCAGAGTTATCAACTTTTCTTTAGATTACCAAAAGACAGAATGGCTAAAAAATACAGAAAAAGACAACGAACAATGGATTGAAATCTGCGACTACAAAGGATGGAATACCCCAGCCTTGAAACAACTGCAGGTAAGAAATATCCCATTCAATGTCCTGGTTGACCGTAACCGGAAAATCTTGGGACGTAACCTTTACGGAAAGGAACTGGAAGAAAAACTGAAGACCTTGATGGCAGAAAGCAAAGAACAAAAATAATACGCCTTTTAAAATAACCTTAAATGCTAGTAAAACTCTTTGGAGCTGCGGTACAAGGAATAGATGCAACCATCGTCACCATTGAAGTAAATTGTTCCCGCGGCATAAAATTTTATTTAGTGGGTCTCCCCGACTCTGCCGTAAAAGAGAGTCATGAACGAATTGTATCCGCCTTACAAGTGAACGGATACAAATTTCCGACACGGCAGATTGTGGTCAATATGGCACCGGCAGACATCCGGAAAGAAGGAGCTTCGTACGACCTTCCACTGGCCATCGGCATTCTGGCGGCCAATGAGACTATCTCGGCCAAGCACCTGGCAGATTATCTGATTATTGGAGAGCTGAGCCTGGACGGCAGCCTGCAACCCATCAAAGGGGCCCTTCCCATTGCCATTGCTGCCCGCCAACAAGGATTTAAAGGTATCATTCTGCCACAACAGAATGCTTCGGAGGCAGCGGTCGTAAACAACCTGGCCGTCTATGGCGTGGAACGAATTACAGAAGTAATCGATTTTCTGAACGGTACGCGCACCTTACAACCCACCATTGTACACACCCGAGAAGAATTCTATAAACATCAGTCTACTTTTCCGTTCGATTTTGCTGAAGTAAAAGGACAGGAGAATGTGAAACGAGCCCTTGAAGTGGCTGCTGCCGGTGGCCACAATGTGCTGCTCATCGGAGCCCCTGGAAGCGGGAAATCCATGATGGCCAAACGCCTCCCCAGTATCCTGCCCCCTCTTTCCTTAGGAGAAAGTCTGGAAACCACGAAAATTCATTCGGTAGCCGGCAAGCTGAAAAAAGGCTCGTCCCTTATTGCGACCCGACCGTTCCGCAGCCCACACCATACCATCTCACAAGTAGCCATGGTGGGAGGAGGAGCCACACCTCAGCCCGGAGAAATCAGTCTGGCCCACAACGGAGTGTTGTTTCTCGACGAACTTCCGGAATTCAGCCGCAGTGTGTTGGAGGTACTCCGACAACCGCTCGAGGATCACCGAATCACCATTTCAAGAGCCAAATACACCTTAGAATATCCGGCAAATTTCCAACTCATCGCATCCATGAATCCGTGTCCGTGTGGCTATTATAACCACCCGACACGTCCCTGCGTATGCACCCCGGGACAAGTACAGCGCTACCTGAACAAAATTTCGGGTCCTCTGCTCGACCGTATCGACATCCAGGTAGAAATTGTACCTGTACCCTTTGAAGAGATAGCCAAGAACACTCCCAGTGAAAGCAGTGCCGCCATCCGGGAAAGGGTGATTCGCGCCAGACAAATACAAGCCCAGCGCTTTGCCGACCAACCAGGCATCTACAGCAATGCCCAGATGACACCCAAGCTGTTGCATCGCTATGCCCAACCTGACGCGTCCGGCCTAAATCTTTTACGAGCCGCCATGAACCGCCTGAACCTTTCCGCCCGCGCATACGACCGCATTCTGAAAGTCGCCCGTACCATCGCCGATTTGGAAGGCTGTTCTGACATCCGCCCTGAGCACCTGGCCGAAGCCATCAGCTACCGCAATCTGGACCGTGAGAATTGGGCAGGATAGGATTCCATAACACCGCAAACGATACGAACAATCATTCATGCTCTTTTCACCCCATCAATCGTCTTTTCATTCCCCTGCTACAAGATTTTCCTACAGTTTTTCTTGTAAATTCCACAAAAAGGATTTATTTTAGACAAATCACCAACAGCATTCTCATGAAAAGAACAGTCTTCTCGCTCCTAATTATGTTATGGGGAACCACTGCATGCCTTCATGCACAAACAGAGACCGGCACCATCGACAGCCTGAAACAGCAAATCCAATTAGCTGAAAAGCAACAAACTTCACGGGAAAAACTGACTGAATTATATCAGTCACTCGGAGCAGAGTATGAGACTTTGAACCATGATTCGTCGTACCATTATCTGCAAAAAGGACTTGCCCTATATCCGCGACCTGCATTCCACGAGGAAGGCTACCTGCAATTGGTCAACTCATTGGCCAATTACTGGTTCATGGAGGGCAAAATGGAACAAGCCAAAGAAACATTTAAAACCGTTGCTGCCCATGCATGCAAACTTAAGAAAAGACAATACGACCTGGAAGGAGTCGTAGAATCTTCCATCGGGGTCTGCTATCGAAAATTAGGAATGTTCGATTCTGCTGTATATCATTACAACCGAGCCATTGATTTCTGTAAAAAGGCAGGAAAGCCAGAAGACGTGTCTTCTACCTATTACAACATTGGAGTACTTTACCATCTCCATAAACGGTATGAAGAAGCCTTGACACAAGGCCTTCTGTCAGCCGAATATGCCCGAAAAGCCCACGATGAACTCATGGAACTCTACGCCAATAGTCTCGTCGGCGCCAGCTACAGTAAACTGGGGAAATACGACGAAGCATGCCATATTCTTAAGACCAATATTCACAAGGCTCTGGCCATCCAGCAACCTTTGCTGGCTATGGGCTCCCTTTGCCCCCTGCTCAGCACCTATCAGTTATGGAACAAGAAAGATTCCGTCCGGATAATCTTGCGAAAAGGAGAAGAACTCATCCGGCAAATTCCTCGAAACAGTCCGACAGCCCTTGAATTTTACAGCACTCAGGCCAGTCTTTACCAGTGGATAGGAGAATACCAGAAAAGTCTCCAAATACTAACCGACAATCCCTTGATTCAGACACAGCTGCCCTACGACAAGTTCCATACCCTCCTTGCCCGCAACTATGAAGGGCTGGGTAACTATCAGAAAGCATTCGAACACCTGCAAGACGTATGCGTGTACCAAGACTCCATCTTCAATGGAAAAATCAAGGACGAGCTGTCAGAGCTGAACGAAAAGCTCCGTGTGAGTGACAAAGAACTGAAAATAGCCCGCTTGGAAAAAGAACAAGTGCAGGAAAAAGAAATCCGTCTGCGAAATACGGTTTATTTCAGCAGTGTCATCCTCCTGCTACTGGTAATGATTTTCATTCTCCTCCATAAACGGAAATTGCAAAAAAAGGAAACAGAACTGGTTGCCGCCCAACAATACATTGAAGGGTTGGAAAACGAACGTAAACGACTGGCCAAAGACCTGCACGACGGTGTATGCAACGACCTGTTAGGAGCCATCCTGCAGATACAGCAACAGACCTCTTCGGAAGCACTCAAGATATCCACTCTCCACACTTTGGGAGAGATACGGAGCAGTGTACGGGCCATCTCCCATGAACTGATGCCCCCTAACTTCCAGTTTGCCAATTTAAACGAAATGCTGGCCGATTATTTCTCCAGAATGCAAGAAATATCCGGGGTTATCATCCACTACGTACCCCATCCGCAAATCAACTGGTCGCATATTTCAGAATATATCGGATATGAGATTTACCGCATCCTGCAAGAAACAATCGGCAATGTGTTGAAACATGCTCATGCAAGCCTCATCCACATTCAGCTGAATGAACAGGACGGAGAACTGCGTATCGACGTACAACACGACGGACAATGGGAACAGCCGACAGAACCCGCCAAGGGCATCGGACTACGCACCATCCATGACCGCCTGAAAACAATAGGAGGGAATTACGAACTGAAAATCCAAGGAAAGCAAATAAGCATGCATATCCAAGTACACCTTCATGGGAAAAATCACGGTTTTCGGTGAGATGCGTTTCAATGAATCTCTTTTTCTTTGCAATATAAAAATATCCGCATGACAGGCACAAAAGCAAATATCCTATTAGTCGATGATCATAGCCTTATATTGCAAGGTATCCGGCATGTCATCTCACAAATGTCAGAAATAGATAAAGTGTACACCGCCTCTTCAGGTGCAGAAGCCCTGTCACTGATAAACAGGCAACCTTTCAATCTGTATGTGCTGGATGTGGAACTGCCTGATACCAACGGATTCGACCTGATAGAAAAGATTCAACAAAAATATCCAGACGCCCGGATTCTGATCAATACCATGCACGAAGAGATATGGATACTTAAAAGACTGACCAAATCTCCTATTCATGGAGCCATATTGAAATCGGCCGATATCCACGAACTCACATTGGCCATCCAGACCATTCTGAAAGGCGGAAACTATCTCTGCAAACGATTCAAATCTATTTTAAACCGCCTGCAAGCAGAAGAACAACTGAAGGAACAGCTTACGTTACGAGAAATGGAAGTGCTGCAAGCCATTGCCAAAGGATACAATACGAGAGAAATTGCGGATCTGCTCCATGTATCTGGCAACACCATTGAGTCACACCGTAAAAGCCTCATGAGCAAGCTGGAAGCCAAAAACGCGGTCGACCTTGTACTGAAGGCCATCCATTTAGGCATCATCCCCTTGGATTGCAAATGATTCCCACAAAAAAACAGCAGTTTATGAGGACGACTATTCATTTTTCGCTATATTTGAGGGCGTAAAGAAATCTTTGTATCACCTTAAAAATACACGAACTATGAGTTTGGAAAGAACACTCGTTATCCTGAAACCCAGCGCCGTGCAGCGCGGGCTTATCGGGGAAATAACCCATCGTTTTGAACGGAAGGGCCTGCGATTGGCCGGCATGAAAATGATGCAACTCACGGAAGACCTGCTTAATGAACATTATGCTCATCTGGCCGGGAAACCTTTTTTCCCTCGCGTGAAGGCTTCCATGATGGCATGCCCCGTCATCGTATGCTGCTATGAGGGAGTCGACGCCATCCAAGTGGTACGTTCCATGACAGGAGCCACCAACGGGCGAGTAGCCGTCCCGGGTACTATCCGTGGAGATTATTGTGTCAGTTCACAGGAAAATATCGTTCATACTTCCGATTCACCTAAAACGGCCGCAGAAGAAATCGCACGTTTCTTCAAGCCCGAGGAATTGTTTGAATATGATAGAGCCATTGTCGACTTTCTCTATTATCCAGAAGAATACAAGCTTACCTAAGCGAGCATAGTAGAACAAAAAAAACGTGACAGTCACACGCTGCCACGTTTTTTATACCTTAAATTTTCTCGTTTATTTGCTCAGAGCCCGGGAACGCTCTCCCAAATATCCTCCATGATGACGCTTGCTGTATTCCTCAATAGTAAAGCCCGTTTTGCGCATAGTCTCCACCACCAGGATATCTCCTATCACCGTCATGACTGTGGTCGAAGTAGTAGGTGTCATTCCCAGCAGACATACCTCATCAGGATGTCCTGTAGCCAAACAAATGTCGGCAGACTTTGCCAAAGGGCTATCCGGATTTCCCGTGATGACAATCTTCTTCAGCGTAGGGTCCAGCCGTGCCGCCAACTCTGTAAGTTCTACAATCTCGCGGGTTTTTCCTGAATTTGAAATCAACAGCAGCAAATCATTTTTCTGCAAGATTCCCAAATCGCCATGCTGTGCCTCACTCGGATGCAGAAAAACCGCCGGTATACCTGTAGAACAAAATGTAGTAGCTATATTCATGGCAATCTGCCCAGCCTTACCCATTCCACTCGTCACCAGCTTTCCGCCCTTTTCATGCACCTGCTGCACAATCAGCTGCACCGCTTTTTCGTATCCGTCGGTCACTGGGATATTCAATACAGCCTGAGCCTCACGCTGTAACAATTCTTTAATTGATGAATTCATATAGAGTATGATTAAATGATAATTCTATTCCAACAAACGAGTCAGCTCGTCGAATGTATTGGCCACCTCGAAATAATTCTTTAACGGACGGTGCGCAAAATGCGTTGCTTCCAGTCGCTCCAGAAACACCAGCAGGTCATTCCAAAAACCATCTATATTATAAAAAATCACCCGCTTGTCATGGTAGCCAATGCTGCACGAAGCCATCACATGAAACACCTCATCCAATGTACCTATTCCGCCAGGCAAAGCCACCATAACTTCCGCCTCCTGCACCATGATGTCCTTCCGGTCACTCAGGTTTACCGAGTGGAACGACACGTCAAGCAAGTCGCTCACTTTTCCATTCTCTTCCAATTTGGTAGGCACCACACCCATAATCATGGCCCCGTTTTCCTTCGCACTTTTCGCCAGGACCTCCATCAGGCCTGTATTGGAACCTCCGTAAACCAGCCATTTATGATGTTGCCCCAGCCATGCTCCCAACTCCTTTGCTTTCTCCATAAATACAGGTGCAATGGTATCCGAAGCTGAACAAAAAACTGCAATTTTATTCATATATTAGTTTTAATATCCTTCAGTGCAAATATCTGCATTTTTTGAAGAAAGGCAATAAGTATTTATTGTAAATTTGCGGCAAAATCGAAATTACACCCGAAAATGGCATATTCAACTTTCACCCTCCCTAACGGACTGCGTCTCATCCATACCACCAGCCCCACCAATGTGGCTTATTGTGGCTTCGCCGTTGATACGGGTACCCGCGATGAACTCCCGCAGGAACAAGGAATGGCACACTTCGTGGAACATCTCATCTTCAAAGGAACCCAGAAGCGGAAAGCCTGGCACATTCTGAACCGCATGGAAAACGTGGGAGGTGACCTGAATGCCTATACTAACAAAGAGGAAACCGTTATCTACAGCGCCTTCCTAAAAGAACATTTCAACCGGGCGGCAGAGCTGTTGACCGACATCGTGTTCCATAGCCTCTTCCCCGCTCACGAAATAGAAAAGGAGGTAGAAGTCATCATCGATGAGATACAAAGTTACGAAGACAGTCCGGCAGAGCTCATTTTCGATGACTTTGAAGAACTCATCTTTCCCAATCATCCATTAGGACGAAATATTCTGGGCAATCCGGAACTCTTACGAAAATTTACCAGCGAAGATGCACAACATTTTGTACGCACACATTACCAGCCAAAGAATATGGTATTCTTCGTATTAGGTGACATCCCTTTCTCAAAAGTCATCCGAACCTTAGAGAAGCTCACAGCGGATATTCCTTCGAGTACAGACGCTCAACCACTACGTACACACCCGGCTCCATACCAACCTCGCCAACTGACCCTTCACAAGGATACACATCAAGCACACGTCATGATGGGAGGAAGAGGTTATCATGCTTACGACGAACGACGTACCGGTCTGTACTTACTTAACAATATCTTAGGAGGCCCTGGCATGAACAGTCGACTGAACGTGTCTCTACGTGAGAAAAGGGGACTGGTGTATACGGTAGAATCAAACCTGACCTCTTATACAGATACGGGGACGTTTTGCATCTACTTCGGCTGTGACCCACACGACACGGATCATTGCATTTCCCTGGTCCACAAAGAACTTAAGAAAATCCGTGACAAGGCACTGACCAGCCTGCAGCTTCATGCAGCCAAAAAGCAAATCATCGGTCAGATAGGAGTCGCAGGTGACAACTTTGAGAACAACGCCCTCAATATGGGCAAATGCTTTCTTCACTACCAGACTTACGAAGAAAAAGAAGAGGTATTCAAACGAATTGAAGACCTCACCGCCTCCCAACTACTTGACATTGCTAATGAAATGTTAGCAGAAACCTATCTATCCACGTTAATCTATCAGTGAAATAAAGGCCGAATAATACATTTTTTCTACCGTATAGTAACAAGATACTCATATATATTCTCAAAACTCATTTTTTGTCTTTTCATTCATTTCTAAAACTTTCTACTTTCGAAGAAAAATGGAAATAATGAGAAAGAACGAAGTAATCAAAAACAGGCTGGAAGAATGGATCAACCAAAAGGGGTATTTGAATTCCCGCATTACCATCATACAGCTAAGCAAAATCATTGGAGTAAATAGAACCTACCTATCCAATCACATCAATACCACTTATGGTACAAACTTCAATCTCTGGATCAACCGTATGCGCATAGCAGAGGCCAAGCAACTTATCAAATTATCACCCAAACGTAATCTGTCAGAAATAGCTACCCAAATCGGATTTACTGATTTAGCACACTTCAGCAAGCAATTCAAGTTACAAGAAGGTGTGACACCCTCCGAATGGAGAAAAAACATATAAGTTTTCCCGATGGTTCACAACCTTATCAAATAGGTTTCCTATCATAAATCATAATATAACTAATCAATCAGAATTCTCTTCCTACCCACCCATTAATCAGTTTTTTTTACTGAATAGTCACAAATATTGTCTGAATAAACATTCTTTCCATACCAATAACACAAATCGACAAAAAAGAGTGCTTTTAACTCTTGTCTATTTATTAAATTTACCCTTAGAAAATAAGAGAAATACCGTCTTCCAATCAATAAGTCCCCAACCAAAGCCGGGAAGCTTACTTTGCAACAAGAAGACATTCTATTACTTTTTAATGAAAAACCAATAGTTATGGAAAGAATATTTTTTGCTATGGAAATTATCGCCGGTATTAGCAGTTTAATACTGGCCATCTTCCTTCATTTCTCCGAAGTTCCTAAAGGAGAAATGAGCAAACGCAGCAAACATAGCCGAATTTATGTAGAAATTGCCTATATCATCGTAGGACTTGCCTCACTCGGTGTCGCATTCACCAACAACGCCTATCATGAAACATTAAAAGCCTTCTTCATCCAAAGTCTGGCTCCTATCCAGGCACTTCTGTTTCTCTGGTCTATTACATATCCTATATATATAGGCCATAAACTAAAAGGATTTATGCAACGGCAACTCATATATACCATTCTGTTGGCTGCAGCCAATCTGATTTATTACTTCGGCATGGATGGGCAGACAGGAACGCTACCTTATTATCTCCTTATGAGCTGCCACCTCCTTCTACTAATTCTCTACATACGTGTGTACCTTCGTATCTCCAAACGCTGGGTACAAGTACACCCCGAACGTGAACCCTATCTAAAGAAGGGGATACACCCAATCTTTATCGGATTGTGCATCATGTTCATGCTTTCCGTCGCAGTAAATATTTATCCTTACTTCATCAGCCAGTTAGTATTCACGGGGCTATACACCATATTCTATATCATATTCGCTTTGGAATATCATAATTATGGCATTCGTATCGCCAACTATTCGTTCAACGAAGCAAACCAACCAGTTATAGAAGAACAACATCCTACAACTGAGACTGTTACTGAGGACAATACCACATCCACCAAAAAAGGCTACAAATGGAACTATGAAAAAATAGAAGAAAAACTACAGGAATGGATATCCAACAAAGGCTATCTTCACCCCAGTCTTACCATTCAAGACATGAGTAAAGAAATAGGTATCAACCGTACCTATCTATCAAACTTCATCAATGAAACCTATCAAACCAATTTCAATGGCTGGATTAACGGGTTACGAATTGAAGAGGCTAAACTCCGAATGCATAACAATCCAGATTTAAGTCTTGCCGAAGTGGCCGAACAAGTAGGATTTGCCGACCTTGCTCATTTTAGCAAACAATTCAAGCTCAAAGAAGGCTGCTCTCCTTCTACGTGGAAAAAGAAAAGCCAAGAAACCGATATCTAGCTCCGTAGTAGGACAATTCATCTTCCACGCCTACAAGAACAAACTGACCAAGGAACAGCAAGACGAATGCAGCAAACTGATACAATAATACAAATAGAATACGGCTCGGTATAGCCCAAACGAAAAACTTTATTTTTCGTTTGTCTCTACTCTCGCCTTTCACTATCTTTGCGCCATTGAACGGATTATCATAAAACTACATACACGCATGAAAATAGAAGATAAACTGACGGCGTCCGTAATCAACGGCGTGAAAGAGTTGTACGGGCAGGAAGTTCCCGCCAAGATGGTACAGCTGCAGAAGACCAAGAAAGAGTTTGAAGGCCACCTCACACTGGTTGTCTTCCCTTTCCTGAAGATTTCCAAGAAAGGTCCGGAACAAACCGCACAGGAAATCGGAGAATATCTGAAGCAGCACGAACCTGCCATCGCCAGCTACAACGTAATCAAAGGATTCCTGAACCTGACCATTGCTTCGAGCGTATGGATCGACTTGCTGAACCGCATCCAGGCGGACAGCCAATGGGGTATTCAGAAAGCTGCCGACAATGCGCCACTGGTGATGATTGAATATTCTTCTCCGAACACCAACAAGCCGCTCCACTTGGGCCACGTACGCAACAACTTGTTGGGTAACGCATTGGCCAATATCATTGCTGCCAATGGCAATAAAGTAGTAAAGACCAACATTGTCAACGACCGCGGTATCCATATCTGCAAGTCCATGCTGGCTTGGTTGAAATATGGCAACGGCGAGACTCCGGAATCATCCGGGAAAAAGGGTGACCACCTGATTGGCGACTACTATGTGGCTTTCGACAAACACTACAAAGCGGAAGTAAAAGAACTAATGGCGAAGTACGAAGCAGAAGGCATGAACGAGGAAGAAGCCAAGACCAAGGCAGAAGCCAACTCTCCGCTGATGCTGGAAGCCCGCGAGATGCTTCGCAAATGGGAAGCCAACGACCCGGAAGTACGCGCGCTCTGGAAGAAGATGAACGACTGGGTATATGCCGGCTTCGATGAGACCTACAAGATGATGGGCGTCAGCTTCGACAAAATATATTACGAATCACAGACTTACCTGGAAGGAAAGGCCAAGGTATTGGAAGGACTGGAGAAAGGACTCTTCTACCGTAAGGAAGACGGCTCTGTATGGGCTGACCTGACTCCGGAAGGACTGGACCAGAAGCTGCTGCTCCGTGCAGACGGTACTTCGGTCTACATGACACAGGATATTGGTACAGCTAAGTTGCGTTTCCAGGATTATCCCATCAACAAGATGATTTATGTAGTGGGTAACGAACAGAACTACCACTTCCAGGTGTTGTCCATCCTGCTCGACAAGCTGGGCTTCGAATGGGGTAAGGACTTGGTACACTTCTCTTACGGTATGGTGGAACTGCCGGAAGGTAAGATGAAGAGCCGTGAAGGTACCGTAGTCGATGCGGATGACCTGATGGAAGCTATGATTGAAACGGCCAAAGAAACCAGCAACGAACTGGGTAAACTGGACGGACTGACAAAGGAAGAGGCCGACGACATCGCCCGTATCGTGGGACTGGGTGCCTTGAAGTATTTTATCCTGAAGGTGGATGCCCGCAAGAACATGACGTTCAACCCGAAGGAATCCATCGACTTCAACGGAAATACGGGACCGTTCATTCAGTACACTTACGCACGTATCCAGTCTATTCTCCGCAAGGCCGCAGAAGCTGGTATCCAGATTCCGGCTGCAATCCCGACAGGCATCGAACTGAATACCAAGGAAGAAGCACTGATTCAGATGCTGGCCGACTTCCCCAACGTGGTAAAACAGGCAGGTACGGACTACAATCCGTCTATCCTGGCCAACTATGCCTACGATTTGGTGAAGGAATACAACCAATTCTATCACGACTTCAGCATTCTGCGTGAAGAGAACGAGGCTGTGAAGATTTTCCGTCTGGCATTGAGTCAGAACGTAGGAAAGATTGTCAAGCTGGCCATGGGCTTGCTGGGCATCGAAGTACCTGAACGCATGTAATTCATTTGAAAATAGCGGGTGGCAAGGGAGCCACCCGCCTTTTTTAACCTCCTTATCTCTTTATGGCGAAAAAAAAATTCTATGTAGTGTGGAAGGGTGTGAATCCGGGAGTATATGCTTCTTGGACTGACTGCCAGCTGCAAATCCAAGGATACAAAGGAGCCATCTATAAATCATTCGACACAGAAGAGGAAGCCGCACAGGCTTTTGCTACTCCCGCCCATGTATATTTACACCGCCACCGGAAACCAACGGTTCAAGAACCTTCTGCAAAACAGCTTCCGGAAAATTTCGACCTGAACTGCCTGGCAGTCGACGCGGCCTGCAGTGGAAACCCTGGTCCCATGGAGTACCGTGGAGTATACCTGCTTACCGGACAGGAGATTTTCCATTTCGGACCAGTATATGGGACCAACAACATCGGAGAGTTTCTGGCCATCGTACACGGACTGGCACTGCTCAAACAGAAGCAGCTGGACATGCCGCTCTACTCCGACAGCCGCAACGCCCTCCTTTGGGTGAAACAGAAGAAATGCAAAACCAAACTGGAACGCAATGCCCGAACCGAGACCCTGTTCCAGCTGATTGAACGGGCGGAGAAATGGCTGAAGGAGAACACTTACACCACTCCCCTGCGTAAATGGGAAACAGAATCATGGGGCGAAGTCCCCGCCGACTTCGGACGTAAATAATCAGACCTAAACAAATGAAAAAGAGACTTGCTTACCTGGGATGTATTTTTGCCGCTATTTTAGGCTATTTCCTCCTCCAGAAACCAATCTTCATGCTCTACAACGGAGCTTTAGAGAAAGAGGTATCTTTCATGGACTACCTGAAAGTGCTGTATCACGGCTTTACCCTTGATGCAGCCACCACGGGCTACCTTACTGCCTTTCCCTGGCTGATTATCCTGGTAAGCTTCTGGTTCCGCCGTTTCCCACTGCGAAAGATTCTCGTGGGCTACTATGCGTTGATTGCCCTGGCTACGACCCTTGTCTTCATCGGAGACATGGCTTTGTATCCGTTCTGGGGATTCAAGCTCGATGCCTCCATCTTCCTCTACCTAGACTCTCCCAAAAATGCCATGGCCAGCGTGTCAGTCGGCTTTATCCTGATACGGATGATGTGTATCCTGATACTATCAGCCCTGCTCACATGGGGACTGTATAAAATAACGCCTGCTCAACTCCCTCAAGTACTACAGATCCGCAAACGTCTCACAGGCAGTCTGGTCACGATTCTGTTGGGGGGTATCCTCTTCATCATCATCCGAGGTGGTGTCACCGAATCGACCAGCAATGTAGGACAGGCGTATTTCTGTGACAACGAATTCCTGAACCATTCGGCAGTCAATCCGGATTTCAGTCTGCTGTCGTCCATCAGTAAGACAACCGACTTTTCCAAGCAATTCAATTTCTTTAACGAGAAGGAACGGGCCAGCCTGTTCGACGGGTTGTATGCAGACACCGGAGAGAACACGGTATCCCTGCTGAACACACAACGCCCTAACGTACTGATTATCCTGATGGAAAGCTTCGGAGGCGTGTTTGTGGAACCGTTAGGAGGGCTCCCGGATGTCAGTCCCAACTTGAACCGGCTGAGTAAAGAGGGCGTGTTTTTCACGAACTGTTACGCCAACAGTTTCCGTACCGACCGAGGTACAATCTGTACTTTCAGCGGCTACCAAAGCTTTCCTACCGTGTCGGTCATGAAGTCACCGGCCAAGAGCCGTACGCTGCCTTCCATTGCCGGGAAGCTGCGGGAGCAAGGTTATGCCACTGACTTTCTGTACGGAGGAGACATCAACTTTACCAACATGAAGAGCTACCTGTTAGGCAGTGGTTACCAGCATCTCACGGCCGACGTGGATTTCAGCCTGGAAGAACGCAAAAATCCCTGGGGAGTGAACGATGACATCACTTTTGAACATCTCTACCAACAGATAAAAACACGCACTGGCAACCAGCCTTGGCACACGGCCTTTTTGACTCTTAGCAGCCACGAACCTTTCGAAGTACCTTACCACCGCCTGAACGAAAAAATTCCCAATGCCTTCGCCTTTACAGACGACTGTCTGGGAAAATTTATCGACAAGCTCAAGGCGCTTCCGCAATGGAAAAACCTGCTCATTGTCTGCCTGCCGGACCACGGCTTCTATTATCCGGAAGAAGGACTGGTACACGACCCGCGCATCCATCACATCCCCATGCTCTGGTTAGGCGGTGCCGTGAAGCAACCCATGGTCATCGACAAGCTGATGAACCAAAGCGACATGGCCGCTACCCTGTTGGCACAGCTGGGGCTCAGCCACAAAGAATTCAACTTCAGCCGTAACGTGCTGGGTAAGGATTACAAATACCCCTTTGCCTACTACACCTACAACAACGGCTTTGCCTTCTGCGACAGTACCGGTGTCACCCTGATTGACAACAACTCCGACAAGGCATTAATAGAATCCCCAGCTCCGAACGCACGACGCACAGAACTGGGGAAAGCGATTCTACAATCTTCTTACGATGATTTGGGAGCGCGATAACCATTACTCCACAAACATCACTTTCGATGCATCACGAGGCTTGGCAGCCGGCGATTCATCCGGATATCCGAAGGCAATGCAATACAACAGGTCATAGCCTTCGGGAATGTTCAGACGTTTCAGGTATTCTGCGGCTCCGGGGTCGGTCTTCATGAAACGTATGGGACCACCCAGACAGCAGGAACCGATGCCCATAGACCAGGCAGAAAGAATCATGTTCTCACCCAACAATCCACAATCCACTTGTGAGAAATCGTAGGCAGTGTCGTTGGCAATAAACACCACCGTCGGTGCATTGCGGAACATATTCCGGAAATTCGGATCGTCCGCCACTTTCGGGTTGGCTTTCTTATACACCTCCGTCAGACCATTGATGAATTCCGGATTGTCTACTACCCGGATTGCCCATGATTGTTTGTTCTGTCCGTTAGGCGCATTAATACCACAATTCAAAATCACCTGCATCGTATCCCGGTTCACCGGCTGTGGCAGATACTTCCGTACACTGCGGCGTGCCATAATGGTCTCGATTACTTGATTGGTACTGTCTGCCTCGTTTGCGGCTGCCGGCTGTGATTGCTGTGTCTGACCGCCACAGCTGGAAAGACAGAGCAAGCCTGCCCCCAGCATCGAATAAATCATCTTTTTCATACGCTTTATCTTTGATTAGCTCAATCTTCAATTGCTTTCGCCTTCTTCCCCACACACCGACTGCAGAAACAGCCGTTCTTCCTCTTCTCCCGGCAACAAACATATCTCTATCCCTGCCACCATCCGACCAAATATAACAAAAAAAGCGGTTCCCCGAAGGAAACCGCTTTCATATTTAAGAATTTGTAAGTCAGAATTACAATTTCGGACCAGCAGCAACCAAAGCTTTACCAGCTTCGTTACCAGTGAACTTAGCGAAGTTCTTGATGAAGCGAGCAGCCAAGTCTTTAGCTTTTTCTT
>ERZ779981.214-NODE-214-length-32098-cov-5.75218_pt1 | contig 32098 bp, 30 predicted proteins | sample MGYA00511182_ERZ779981 | MGnify/ENA primary metagenome ERZ779981 (study PRJEB29588, sample SAMEA2149539) | human gut metagenome | biome: human gut; feature: human-associated habitat; material: faeces | place: Denmark | collected 2008/2010 ... | reverse complement strand
AGGTTGTTGGCAATCATATTCGGATCTGTTCCTTGTATCTCAATCATAATCTGTCACTTATTTATAATGGTTCGACAAATCTGTTATATTGCATATTGTAGCTATGGTTTCGCCTTCCTTTGTCCGTTCCTCAAACTCGATGCGGTACTGGTCGTTGACCCTTACTGACGAAAGTCCGACCTTGTCGCCTTTCAGCTTCTCATAATTCAGCGAATTATATCTCATAAGCCCTTGTACGTTGGATGTCTCCATCATTACATCGATTACGCGGATATATTTGCGCACCACCTGCGGTTGATAGCGGTGTTTTTTGTCAGTATGTCCTGTAACATACATTTCTTGCAAATATTTTTCGTTGAATATGATTTCCATACTATTCTGGCTAGTCCACGTGGCAAAGATAGTGAAAGGCGAGAGCAGAGGCAAATGGAAAACAAAGTTTTCAACGTTTGACTATGCCGAGCCGCATCCTATCTTCTACAAAGATAGTAAATTATTTGCAATAGTCCACTAATTAAGTGGATTTATTTTGCATGTCTGCCATCAGTTTCCCGTTTTCCCAATATGTCAAAGAACGCATAAATAGAGTAAGTGGCAATTTTCCAAATCATAATTGGATCGCCTTCTTAATTCCATCGCATGACTGGCTACAGATCCGCATCTACGTCTCCGCCGTATCTCTGTGTCCAGTCCGTGATTTCGAACGTGGAGAGCTCGGCTTCTTCCGGTGTCTCAACCAGCGTTCCGCCGAGGGTCAGCGATTCGCCCTTTCCGGTGTTGAACTCCTTGAGAGCTTCCGTGAGGTCGCTGGTCAGCGTGGTGGGGGTCGGGTTGCCGTCGACATAGCGTATTTCGCCCGTCAGCATCTGTTCCGTGCCGGTCACCCCCAGCAGCCGCACCGTGGCTTTCCACTTGCCGGCATCGGCCCCTTCAGTAATTTTGGTGAAGGGCAACACGACGCTCGAAGCGGCTCCGTAGGTATCGGTAGCGAAGTCGAGTGTTCCGGCTACACCCGTCAGATGGGCAACAATCTCCGTGATGCGTCCGGCGGCATCGCCTGTCGGTTCGACGACAAGCGTCAGCTCGCGCACCTGCTGCTTCATCGCGGCGGTCAGCGGATAGTCCTTGTCTTTCTCTATCAACACCTGCTGCACGTTGGTGAACAACCACCCCGGGGCGTTGCTAATAAAGGCCCCTGCGCCGGTGTCGTTGCCCGTGGCTGCGGCAACGGTGGCTGTGGTGCCATTCACGGTGATTCCTTCAGCCGGATTCCACACCGCCAGGGTGTAGCTGCCCGGCACGAAAAGATATTCGGGAGTATGGGTAGCTGCGGTCTCCGTACCCGTATAGTCGCCCATGGAGACCGTCCATGTGGTAGGTATGTCGATACCCGTACCACGTGCCGACCAGTCGGCTGTCACCGCAATCATTCCGTGGTCAGGGTGTGGCGTATCATAGAGCGTGTCCTTCACGCAGGAAGAGAGCAGCACAGCGGCTGCCATTCCCATCATATTTATATATTGTCTTGCTTTCATATTCTATTCCTCCGTGTTAGAATAACTTACATAAATCGGGCTGCGCCTCGACATTCTAAAGTAAACTTTAATGCGCTCGGCTTGCACCAATTTTCCATACCAATGTCACACCGGCATTGATGGGTCCCCACCAGTCCTTTGTCTCGTTGCCGCGGCGCACGCGCACGCCGTCGATGACCTCATATTTCTCGTAGTCGGCATTCAGGTAGCCCAAGCCGAGGTTGAAATCAAGATTCAGTGCCTTGTTCAGCCGCAGCTGGTAGCCGACGGTGATGCCGCCGCCCATCAGGTCGCCCTGCTTGCCTGTCGTAGAAAGCTTATAATTGAACTCTCCGGTCTTGAACATAGCACCCAGATACCAGGCTTTCTTCTCGCCCATATAGTAACGTACTTCCGGAGCCACTTCCCAAAGGGCATAGCGGCGGTCCTTGTCGTTCCAGCTCCAAGAAGTCCACGAGCCGTTTACGACAATGCCCCACGACGGGCAGATACGCCATTCAAGTCCTAAATCGGGTGTCAGGGTAGCCCAACGCAACAGGTTGGCACGCAGGGAGAGATGATAACCGGTTGTTGTTTGAGTTTCCAACGGAGTATCGGCAAGTGTGTTTTGCTGAGCCTCTTTCCCGGCTTCAGCCTTTTCAGCGGCCAGTCGGGCTTCGCGCTCCTGCCCGGCACGTCTCTCTGCTTCCAGGCGTTCGGCCTCAGCCTTGCGTCGTGCCTCTGCCTCCGCATCAGATACAGTAGCCTCCCTTACAGGAACCGTCAGGCGCACGGTGACGAAATCACCCTCTGTCGCATGGTTGCGGGTGATGAAACATTCTTCCTTGATTTCCGCACGGATAATCAGTTCGGATTTCACACGGTTGGCACGGATTTTCGCCGTGGCAAGATTATCGGCTTCACTCCCCAGCGAATTACAATAGCCATCGACAAAGAGCGGCCGTTTGCCGTCAAGAATGTCCGCTTTGTTGCCTTCGATGCAATCCAGCAGGCGGGCAAGCTCTGTGTCATTGCCGTTCCACGGCACATAGAACATATCCTTCTGCGGCACGAAGCGGAAGATGTAGGTCGTGTCTGCCTTCTGCTGCGCAAAGACAGGGGAAGCCACTGCCGCCAACCACAGAAGCAGGATAAGAAAAGAAACTTTTTTGCTCATATAGGTTTGAATTTATTATCTTTCTCTTCCCCAAAGATAATAAAACATATCTATCGACCCAAATATTGAAAAGACTTTTTTCTATTGATTTTCAACATTTTATGAAAATTGTCGATAGAGCACTTTTCAGATTGTCGATAGAGCACTTTTTTGACGACAAGGCATCCTCCCTTTGTCAATAGAGCACTTTCCGCCAATATTAATACCATCGCATCTTATTCCCGCCTTATCCAAGATTTGCCTTTCTCCACTTGGCCGGCGTGCACCCCTCCTTCTTAGTAAAAGCCTTGATGAAGTAACTGCGGGACAAGAAACCGGAAGCCTCAGCCAACTTCTGCACACTCATTTCCGGATGTCCTTTCAGCATATCTTTCGCATATTCCAATCTGAGACCGGTTATCCACTCACGGAATGTCATTTTATACGTAGTCTTGATATAACCGGAAAGGTAGGTGCGGTTGGTATGAAGTAATTCGGAAAGTTCCCTAATGGTAAGTCCCGGCTGCACATAGCCGTCTGTCCTTATCCAGCACTCCACCTTCTCCACCATCTCAGAATAGGATACCGGCACTTCGGGCTCATCCTTCTCTTCCGCATCTGCCTCCGCCTCTGCCAGGAATTCATTTTCTGACGGTACGTCCTGCTCAAAGGCATTCTCCACTTGCTCATAGAACAGCAGGTAGTTCTGATAACAATAGAAGAGATAACAGTAGAAGGGTATGGATGACAGGATCCAGATGTAAACGTATTCGTCGGGCAAGAAAGTCAACAGGCCGCATCCCACCCCAAAGATAACGGCCCAATAGGTAAAGGTGGACAGCCATTTGATGTATGCTCCCATGTCATCCGCGTGCGTGTCGTCAAAGACCCGGACGGCCCTACGGTATGCCACAAGAACCCTGCGGGCCAGCACGAGCCCGTAAGCCACCAACCATGCCGCCAAAGCCAGCAAGTCGACCTTCTGCACGGCGCCTCCCGGCAACAGCAATAATACGACCCCGGAGAGGAAAGTGAAGATGACCCAGAGGATGACATGTGTCCGTGACCTCCTCTGCGTGATGTAGAAACGGTCGAGCAGCGTTATCATTGCCGAACTAAACAGATAATAGCACAAGAAGTAGGTGGACAGATTCATCAAGATGGCCGCATTGACATTCCTGAACCTAATCCCGAAAAAGAAATGTACCGAATAATTGGCGGCGAGCAACAGCAATGCCAAGCCCATCATGCGCCGGGAGCGTAGATAATTCTTGAAAATGCCCTTTTCCGGCGTCTTGGCAAACAAGAAGTAGAAGCCGAAGAATACCATCAACGGCAGGGCGATGCAAAGAGAAAAGCTATATATTGTTAGTTCCATTGTCATGCATATTGGCTTTGTGTCTGCAAAGTTAGCAAAAAATCAATCCTTAGAGCAGCCTAATTCCTCCTTTTTTGTCTCTCAGGGTGCGATAATTCAGTTATGAACATTATCGCCTTGCAGGACAGACTTCCCTGACTCCCCGGCCCCGCCGTTCAGGGGCTGCACAGCGACAAGACGCATAAGTGCCCAGCCCCACATGAACGCCGCAAGGCAGACATAATTTAAGTATACATCCTCCAAAAATCTACATTCAAGCCCTAACGACAGAGTGGACACCACGCCTCTTTCACGCACATTATCAGAAAAAACCGCCCATCGGCAGGATGATCCTGCCCTATAAGCATGCCTCCAAACATTCATATTTCTTCATTTTACCATCCTTTATATTTCCTTTTATCATTTTTTATTCGTATTTTTGTGATCTAAACCCTTAACCACAGAAGGCAAATACGCCAAATGAAACATTGCTGTTACCCTTCTGTCTATATCTATCTTATCCGCTAAAAATGAACGACATACAGATCATAACCCCCAAGACAAAAGCAGAGATGAAGGTCTTTATCCGCTTCGGACTTCATCTCTATGCCGGCTGTCCCTTCTACGTGCCCGATTTCGAGAGCGATCTATGGGATCAGTTCAATCCCAAGAAGAACCCTGCCCTAAAGACCTCTGAGGTGCAGCCCTTTCTGGCTATCAGGAACGGCAAGGTGGCCGGCCGTATCGCCGTATTCTACAACACCCGCACCAACGAGCGATGGCATGTGAGGCAGGCCCGCTTCATGCTCTTCGATTTCATCGACGACGAGGCCGTCTCCTCCGCCCTTCTGAAGGCTGCCGAAGACTGGAGCCGGTCAAAGGGCATGACAGAGCTCATCGGTCCCATGGGCTTTACCGACTTCGACAAGGAAGGCATTCTCCTGAGCGACTTCCATATCATGGGATCCGTCAACACGCTCTATAACTATCCCTACTACCCCACCCACCTGGACCACCTCGGCTATGAGAAAGCCGCAGACTGGATACAGGTGCGCATGCAGGTGCCCCCGCATATCCCCGACCGCTATACACGCGTCAGCCGGTTGGTAAAAGACCGTTTCCATCTCACCATCCGCACGGTCACGGCCCATGACATCCGTCACCGCGGCTACGGCGAAAAGATCTTCAGGCTCTTTAACGAAGCCTATGCCCCCCTCTTCGGATTTACGGAGATCGACGCCGAACAAGCCGCCGGTTTCGTAAAGCTCTATCTGCCGCTCATCGACCTGCGCCTCGTCCCCATCGTGGAAAACCAGCAAGGTGAGCTTATCGGCGTGGCGGTCTGCATGGCCAGCCTGTCGGAAACGATGCGACGCACTAACGGACGGCTCTTCCCCTTCGGATGGTGGCAATTTCTCAAGGCACTCAAATGGAAACACAGCCAGCTCGTCGACCTGCTACTCATCGGCGTGCGTCCCGACTATCAGAACAAGGGAGTGAACGCCCTCTTCTTCGAACATCTCATACCCACGCTCAATCAGTTGGGATATACCATGGCCGAGACGGGTCCCCAGCTCGAGGATAACACAAAGGAGCTGCTGCAATGGAAGCACCTCAATCCACAGACGCTCAAGCGGCGCCGCTGCTACAAAAAAATGCTATAAACTGAACAAAGTAGGGCCTTTGTCCTCGGACATTCTCTTTACAGTTTCATCGTTTTGTCCGTCGGTCTGCGTATCAAACTGTATACGCAGCTGACGCCAGAATGAGGAACGGACATTGATCTTATACACGCCCCTGTTCGTCTTTTCGATGAGATCGTCAGAATGCCGGCAATGATGACGGAGATAGGAGACTACGCCTTTTCGTACTTCCTCCAAAGGTACGGACTCAAACAGACTATTGTGACAATTATACACATGCAATACGATCTTCTGCAAGCGAAGTCCTTTCTCGCCTGCCTCTATCAATACACGAAGTATATCATCGCTAAAGGTCAATATTGTTTCTAAGTTAGGTACCGGAACTGCATAAAAACACAAATACCGCAACAGACTACATCCCAAGGACATAGCGTTGCGGTATCGATGTGAAAAGCGGAATTTAGGCGAGGACTACCTTACCGGCGTCACCCTTTACCTTACCCTCTTTCAGAAGCCAGCCAATGCCGAGGAGAACCTCAACCTCGGTCTTTCCTGTAGCCTTCTCCAGCTCCTCTACAGAGAGAGAAGTGCCAGCTGCAGAAAGTGCCTGATAGACATCACCTGCACGGAATCCTGCATTGTCAGCATCCACGAAAATGGCTGCCGGCTTAGTGGCTGCCTTCACTGTTGTTGTTTTTCTTGTGGCTCTTACAGCCTTTGCTTTCTTTTCTACCATAATGTTTATACAATTATCGGTCAAGCTACATTTAATGTTTTTTTGACCTTTATGCTTGCAAATATACGATATATTTTTGATTTCTTCTCTACTTTATTCCGCATTTTCTCCTCTTTTTCCCTGGTTTAAAACCCTTGTGAACAATTTCTTGATTTATATCAACAAAAAACAACATTATCGGGCCATATTTTAACCTTATTATATAGCACTGATGACAATATGCAAGTTACATCGTATTTCCGCTTACGCACTATCATGAATAGCATAGAAAAGGCGGTCACCTATAACAAAGCCAGGTGACCGCCTTCCTATCCGACCGGCCTTCATTCATTACAAAAGGCCGTTTGTCTTCTTCTGATCCAAGAGCGAGCTCTTAGTCTTTCCTCAAGTCTACTTTCAACTGCAACTCGTCCAGCTGCTTGGGCTCCAGCTCTGAAGGAGCCTCGAGCATCACGTCGCGGCCCGAATTGTTCTTCGGGAAGGCGATGCAGTCGCGGATGCTGTCCAGACCTGCAAAGATGCTCACCATACGGTCGAGGCCGAATGCCAGACCAGCGTGAGGAGGTGCGCCGTACTTGAACGCGTTCATCAGGAAGCCGAACTGAGCCTCCGCACGCTCAGGCGTAAAGCCGAGCACCTGGAACATCTTTTCCTGCAACTGCGTGTCGTGGATACGCAGGGAGCCGCCACCGACCTCGATGCCGTTGCAGACAAAGTCGTAAGCCTTGGCACGTACCTGCTCGGGATGTGTGTCGAGCAAGGGAATGTCATCGGGATTAGGCATGGTGAACGGATGGTGTGTCGACATGAGGCGCTGCTCCTCATCGCTCCACTCGAACAACGGGAAGTCGATGATCCACAGACACTTGAACACATTCTTGTCGCGCAGGCCCAGACGGTCGCCCATCTCCAGACGGAGAGAGCAGAGCTGTACACGCGTCTTGTTGGCATTGTCGCCACTGAGGATAAGTACGAGGTCACCATCCTTCGCACCCATCACACGCTTCACCTCAGCGAAATCGTCTGCGGTGTAGAACTTGTCAATGGAGCTCTTCACCGTGCCGTCTGCATTGTACTTAATGTAGACCAGTCCCTTGGCGCCTACCTGAGGTCTCTTCACGAAGTCGGTCAGCTCATTGAGCTGCTTGCGCGTGTAGTCAGCGCAACCCGGCACGCAGATACCGCCAATATATTTAGCCTCGTTGAATACAGAGAAATCTCCACGGCCATTGAAGGTGTCCTTCAGCTCTACGAACTCCATGCCGAAACGCAGATCGGGCTTGTCCGATCCGAAGCGGCGCATGGCCTCAGCCCATGTCATCTGCTGCATCTTAGGAATATCCACGCCGCGGATCTCCTTGAAGAGCAGACGCATCATATCCTCAAACAGGTTGATCACATCGTCCTGATCGACGAACGACATCTCAGCATCCACCTGCGTGAACTCCGGCTGACGGTCGGCACGAAGATCCTCATCGCGGAAGCACTTGGCAATCTGGAAATAACGGTCGAAACCGGCCACCATCAACAGCTGCTTCAAGGTCTGAGGGCTCTGAGGAAGGGCATAGAACTGACCGGGATTCATGCGGGAGGGAACCACGAAGTCGCGCGCGCCTTCCGGTGTACTGCCAATGAGGATAGGCGTCTCCACCTCAATAAACTTCTTCGAGTCGAGGAAGTTGCGGATAAGGATCGTCACCCGGTGGCGCAGCTCCAGATTCTTGCGTACAGCCGCACGACGAAGATCGAGATAACGATACTTCATACGAAGGTCGTCACCACCATCGGTCTTGTCCTCGATCGTGAAAGGAGGAGTGAGCGAGGGGCTCAGAACCGTCAGCTCCTTTGCAATGATCTCGATGTCGCCCGTGGCAAGCTTCGCATTCTTGCTCTGGCGCTCCGAGACAACGCCCTTCACCTGTATGCAATACTCGCGGCCCAGTTGGTTGGCCCGGGTACACAGTTCAGCATTATCACTCTCATTGAAAACCAATTGCGTGATGCCATAACGGTCGCGCAAGTCGACAAACGTCATGCCGCCCATCTTTCTTGAGCGCTGCACCCAGCCGGCCAAAGTCACTTCCTGACCCACATTGGCGAGTGTCAGCTCTCCACACGTGTTCGTTCTATACATGCTTATTGCGTATTTATTTGATATTAAATGCAAAATTACGGTTTTTTATTTAAAAAGGGAAGAAAATCAAGGGAAACTTATTTTTCTTCAGCACTATGAAAAAGGGGCACTCCGGAGACTAACGACAAACAGCATTACGCTCCCGGAAAGCAGTGCTGCCCTTGCACCGTCCTGATCCATCGAAGGCAGCCGTAAGGCCATGACCCGTTGAGGCTGAAAGCCAGCTACCCCCATACCTCCGCCCTGGCACGCAGGGAGGCAGGCTACACTCTGTAACCTGCCTCCCTCATTGCAAGATAAAAACGGGCAACTGCCATCCTTACCTGTCCCAGACGGCAACACGCCTCAACTGCCCGCGCATGGCTTATCTGATACCGTTGTCATTATCCGAATTGCTCAGCTGCTTGCGCTCTGTCTCGTACTTACGTCCGTGACTGAAATTGTACGACAAAGTGAAGTAGAACATGTTGCCATTGTCCTTGATGAATGTATGCGACGTGCTCTGGACATATTTGCTGTCCGTCTTGCTCACATAGTCAAAGCCCTGGGCATAGCCAAGCAGCAATACGCCAAGTCCCACCTTGAAGTCCTTGTACTTATAGCCCACGCTCAGGTTTGAGCCATTCTCGCCTTTGGTCATTGACTCGGCGAAATAACTCTTTGGAGCGGTATAATAGCTGGCAGCGACATTCCACCGTCCCAGCATAAGATTGGCCGACGAGCCCCATTTCCACGCACCGTACTTGTGAGAATAATCAAGGCCCCGGCTGTCATAATGCGAATAATCGCCATAGAGGGAAATATCGAGCACATCCCTAATGGCATGCAACGTGAGATATGCCGTAACCGACTTCTGGCTGAAACTCTTCTGATTCTCCGGGCGGGTGATGAGCAGGTAAGTGCCGTCGCCTTGCTGCTCCGGGACATAAGAGTTCATGATGATATCAGGGGCATAATACCAATTACCATATAACTGAAAATCGCATATCGGCAAGCTCCAGTTTATCGTGAGGTTGTTTCGGTAAGCCACATAAGGCTTCAACTCCGTATTACCGTCGCTGGCAAAGAGCTCGTCGCTCTGTTGGCGGACGTCACTAAGATCCGACAACGAAGGCGTGAGCTGGCTGATGCGTCCGGAATATCTCACCGACAAATTATCCGTTATGTTCGTCGACAAGCTGAGCTGCGGGCGCAAGGTCCATCTGTTGAATCCTATGTCACCCTGATGAATGGACACATAGTTGGCTCCCAGACCTGCCTGATAGTTCAATATGCCCAGTTGACCCTGGAGCTGTGCGAAGAAATAAAGATTGTCTGAATTCAGCACGGCATCCGTGTTCACCGCACCTGTATAAGCATTGTCGGTATGGCTGACCGTGTATTCGCCTCCTGCCGAGAATGCCACCTTCTTGAAGTTCTTGGTATAGATGGCCTCGCTTATCAGAGAGTATTTGCGTCCGGTCGTGGCATAACTATAATCGTTGACCGGATCGGCCTGCATCGACTGTTCCGGCGACTGATTGAAAAGATAGTTGCGTGACAGATAGCTGTAGTCGGTGCCTATGTACGTACCCACCACATTCGCCATGATGTCCTGGTTCTTCGGAAGATGGAGCGACCAGTAGATGTCAAGCGACGGAGTATAGGTCTTGCTTGATTTCTTATTAAAAAGATACAGATCGGGGCGTGACGTCTCCTGCGCCAACTGGTTCGCACCGAAATTAGGATTGTTTGTCCCGTTATAGTTCATAGTCACATTCAGGGTGTATTTGTCAGGATCGGACAGGTTGTACCCCAACTGGACGACATTGGTGGTGTACATAAAATCGGTATTGTAACCGATATAGTTGCGATGGCGCTCTGTCCCGTCAGGGAAGAAATAGGAACTCTCACTGTTGACCTTACGGCCATCGTACCCACGGTAATTAAAGCCATAATAGACGCTGAACTCCGACTTCTTATAATTGTACTTAAAATAAGCATTACTGTTGTTAAAGCCCGTGGTGAACGCCTGCATGGTACCCAGTCCGCCCACATATCCGGCATAGCGTCTCTTTACGACGAAATTGATGACAGCGTCCAGAGTACCGTCAGAATATCTCACTCCGGGATTGTCGATATATTCAACTCGTATCACCTCATCGGGACGCAAGGAGGTGATGTCCTGCTGATTGGCCTTAATATCATTTATGCGTACCTGCACACTTCCTCCCCGCATTGACGTTATTGCCTGTCTCTCCGGATCAATCCTGATGCCATTGAGCATCATCTTATTTAATAGATCATATCCGTCAGACGAGTGTTTTTTCATGGCAGAGGTAGGCAGAAGTATCTGTCGGTCGACCTTGTTAATCACACGCATTCCCCTGACGGTCACCTCACCCAGAGTATATGTGGTGTCGACTTTTAGCGAGTCTGTCTGAGCATACATCGAAATGCTGGCCATGGATGCTGCAAGCATGGTTAAGATTTTGCCTGTATTCATTACAATAGTTTTTAATTAACATTAATGTCCCGTAAATTCTTAAAAACTGAAGGGGCAAACAACAAAGGACTGCCCATGATCCTGCCATGACAAAGACCCACACAACAGAATTCTGTCGACAATTCTTCTTTTAAACACGACAAAGATACAAATAAAAACTGAAAGACCACTTATTTCTATAAATAAAAAGCCGGCGGGGTATTTTGTTATAATATGCCATTTATGCAAGCATTTTTGCATAAGACTATTACCCGTCCGGCCATTTTCACGTACATATATAACATAAGTGTCCATCCCTGCCAGTATATTTTCTTATGCCGACCTTTATACAATACGATTGATTGGGGGATTATATATACAACTCGCACTCTTTCCTCACAGAGCATGCCTTTCTGAGCATCACATTTACAACTGCAAGAAGCAATCCGTTAATCTTTCTTGCATGATGCGGACATACCGAAACACAACGCATGCAAGAAATACAAACATTCTTATCCGCTCTTACCGGATTGTTCTTGTCGATGGCTCCCACAGGGCATTTCGAGGCACATAAACCACATCTGACACAATTCCTCGTTGCATGGGGTACGAGTCCGACCTTTCCTGCTTTTTTGTACGGTCTGTTACCCGGTATAGCAGGCGCAACAAGACTTCCGCCGCTCAGTTTGCCAATGATCTGGTCTGCGAAGCCTTTCAACCCAAATCGGTCATTAGAAGCTAATTTTTTGTGGCGTGGGTTGTAACTATTAGATATACAGCAATTTATGATTGCAATTTTCTAATGGCGGTCATTAGAAAATTGCTTTTCCAAAGTATTGAATATTAATGAATGACAAACGAGACCACGAAAATACACATATTCTAATGACCGATTTGGGTTCAATAAATCATAATCCTGCCGGTCGGGCCGGCCTGCCGCATACTTATGCGCTATCGAATGTTCGGCGACAGCTGCCACGGCCGCTATGACGGCGAACCCTGCTTGCCGCACACAATCCTGAAGCTCGACTAAGGTGTCTTCATAAGCACGATTGCCATATACGCAGACGATAACGGCCCTGGCTCCATGGCCCTGAATCCGCGCGACACGCTCAGAGACGGGAACGGGCATACGCCCACCATACGACGGGACAGCAATGACTGCCATGTCCTCATCGGTAAGGACGACATCCTGAAAGGCAGCGTTACGGTCTGACAAATCAACACTTATAATCTCCTTGCTGAACTGGGCGGCTAAAAAGCCAGCAACCTTTTGGGTCCCTCCCGTAGGACTGAAACATATCTCATAAACTTTCATCACTAATCCCTTTCTTATTTTAGTTAACACCCCTAATCGCCATGAGACCGCAAACTTGCATCTTGCGGTTGCCCGATGTCTTCCACCCTCTTGCCGGTTTCCTGTCCTGCGCCCTGTCACGACATAGCCCGCTATTCCTTCGACAAGACGTGGCAGCCCGACTGTCCGGCAATGATAGCGTGAGATCTCTCGAACCTCCATGACCGATTGGGGTATCAATGGATTTATGTCACTCTCCTGTTTGTTAATTGCTAATGTACAAAGATAAAGAATAATGACCATAATCACCTATTTATATCTTAAAAACTAATGTGCTTATAGCAAAAGTATTGAATGACATCCACACAACCTGCTCATCTGTTCCATTTCTACCTCCCAACAGCCATTACATAGGACAAAAAATGGTGGCGTTCCATTTAGACCTATAAAACCAACTGTAATAGCCATAAGTGACAGATAAAAGATACCTTCTTGACCATGTAAAGGGAAATCAATAGTGTTAACAAAACGGCTATGCTCATCCTTCTCCTTCCTGCATTCGCCTATCACTCATACCGGTTTTATTCATACTGTCATTTTCAAGTTATATACCGGTCAATTATAATAAAAACCGTTAAAAGAGAGTAGCTATACAGAAAATTTTCTATCTTTGTGCGTTCTTTCATGGTTAGGGCTAGTTTTCTTGCCCTTCTACGACAGATCCAAACAAGAAAAAGGAACAAAAAAGACAGATATGAAAAAGTTTTTAACAATGATCCTGCTTGCCCTCTGCAGCTTCCAGCTCGCATCTGCCCAGGCAAAGATCAAGTTCAATGAGGTGTCCCACAACTTCGGAACATTCCTCGAGAGTAATAGTGTTCAGAAATGCACATTCACATTCACTAATGTAGGCGATCAGCCTCTGGTAATCAATCAGGCCATTGCCAGTTGTGGCTGCACAGTCCCCACTTACACCAAGACACCGGTGAAGCCCGGTCAGAAAGGTGAGGTCACCATTACCTACAATGGTAAGGGCAAATTCCCAGGACACTTCAAGAAGACGATAACCGTACGCACGAACGGTGTGCCTGAGATGACCCGTCTTTATGTAGAAGGCGTGATGAAAGAGGACACCGCATCGGCTAAGAAATAAGGTCCTCCCAATAACAATACGACATAGGAGCGCTGCCAATCGGAAAGATGGTAGCGCTCCTCGTCTATTTGTAGGATATCTATATCGATGGCCACCCGATGATGAGGATCGTGACGTACCCGGCCAAGACGCGACTCCGTTGCCTTCAGCTTAGCATTAAGCGCCTCATAGCCAAGATCGGTCTCCCCCTTTACCAAAATATTCAGATACTGCGGTCCCTCATGTCCTATAGGATCAGTCCAGATGGGACGGGTGAAGGTAAGATTTGAGAAAAGCGCACACAGCTCCCTCACCGCAGCCTGCATGTGGTCCGGAGCTTCGAAATTAGAACCTAAAGAAAGTAAGAATTTCTGCATGATCAATCTACTCCCACTAACCCACTATCGTCATCAGGCCGCAAACATTTATTTTATTGGCCTGCCTGACGTCTTTCCTCCTTAAATGACCGATGGGTACTAAAGAAAAGTCATCCCTTTGAAGATAAGGACCTTACTCCGTGCTCTCACTGGTAAAAGAGAAGGGCAACACATCGTGTACGGAATGAAGACGGTAGACGCCTTTCGTGCCATACAGCAATATCTCCATAGGCTTCTTATAGCGTTCCTCCACTTCAAGCATCACCTGCCGACAAGCACCACAGGGCGTGACAGGATCGGCCATCAGACCGTTATCGTTGCGTGCAGCAATGGCAAGCTGACAAACAGGCTGGTCAGGATAGTTGGCCTGAGCGGCGAAAAGAGCCGTGCGCTCAGCACAAAGGCCTGAAGGGAAGGCCGCATTCTCCTGGTTGGCACCCGTCACAATTGTGCCGTCTGCCAGACGGAGAGCTGCTCCGACACGGAAATGGCTGTATTCTGCATAGGCATTATCGGTAGCGGCAATTGCACGACGGATCAAGTCGGCCTCTTCCACATTCAACTCGTCAAGCTGACAAAAGTCGTAATTGATTTCTATCTTCAAGTGTTTCATAATGTATATCGGTTAATCGGTTTTTACATATTCATAAGCCCCCGCATCCGGCTCCTCATCTCTTGGACGGGCAAGGCGGTCGGTAGGCAATGCAGTGGCGGTGTTGGCCGCGCCAATGGCTACCGATGTACTGTCGAGTGAGAAGTCATAAATGAAATTGTCTATATCCATCTTGCGGAAATGATGGTCGGAAGTACCCACCGTATCTTTTAGGTTCTCATAAATAACATGGGAAAAATAAACGCTGTCGGCCGTAGTTACCCGTGGCGTACGAAGCACACAATAATTAAAAGCATAATGAAAGGCTTTTGTCGTATCGCTCTGCATGCCCATCACCACATCGTCAGCATATCCTGTGATAAGACTGTTCTCCACTGTAAGACGCTGCAATGGGGAATTATTGGTAAAGGTGAAGGCGGCTCCACGACCGCCATCAAAAGGATAGAACTGCCCTATCGTACAATTATTGATCGTCACATCGCCCCCGTCAACATACAGACAGTCATGAAGAGCGTTCGTGATCTGCGTATTCAGCATTGTCATCCGACAATTGCGGGCCCACACGCCATATCCCTGATTGTTATGCACGGTACAGGAATTCAATATCAACTTACTGTCCGACAGAGCCGCCGAGTCGGCAACGATGCCATCATAAGCACTGTGTAAATCCGTGTACTGCCAGTCGTTTCCATAAGAAGAAGCATAGAGATGCACGCCTTGCCATTGACCCGGTGTACGATCATAGGGCAAATAGTCGAACATGTGGTCGAGGCGGTCGCCACGCAGCGTAACCGGCTGATCTGCCGTACCTTGTGTTCGTACGGTTCCATAGACCCGGAGACCGGCATTCTCATGGAAATAAAGCGTGGTTCCTGCTCCAATGGTCAATGTGGCCGCACTGTCTACCGTGAGATCGCCATAAACGACCACGGGTACAGACGGAGAACAGAGCGTGGTGTCCCGAGAAATATGAACATCCCGAAGCCGGACCGCTTTCCAGCTCGCCGCATTCAAGGGAATGCGTTGCTCAACACCACTCTCCAACCTGAGAACAAGCTCATCCGTTATTGGCAGGAAGGCCTCCGACTGATCAGCTGGGGTCTGCAGATCGACATAGATCCGCAGACTGTCCTTCTTGCGGATTTCCACATCGCCTATCTCCTCTGCGGAGCCCTGCCCCATCGACTCCCCATCGACATTGACACGGAAGCCCGTCGAAGTGCCGCTGGCAAGACGCACACTGGATAAGCGCAGATCATGATCCGTGCGGTTATACACCCACAACGACTTAGTCGGTGTAGTGGTGTTGTTGAAAGCCGTGTCGAAAGTCAATGTATCGACAGAGAACGAGAGGGAGTATGCGGACGATGTGGAGAAATGCTCATCGTCCGTACAAGCCGTTATCAAAGCGATAAAGGCCACGACCATTGCTATAGGGAAGAGACGGTTCATCGCTGTAATAACGCTCCATCAACGGTTTTTATTATTCAAATACCAGTTATGCACCACAAAATTATAAAGCAAGAGGCCAACGGCTACAAGTACGAGAGCGACAATTGCCTCAGCCTGTATGTCACCAATGACATAGGGGGTTGCCAAGCCCACGGCCAGTCCCGACTCATAAGCCAGGAAATAGGTCGACTGCGCCGTAGCGCGCTCACAATGGCGCGACAACTTGATGAAGAAGAGAAGGTAACGGGACGTCAGCAAGCCGAAGCCATTACCCACCAGGAACGCCACCACAGAAGAGAAGCCCTCACCATGACGGGTAAGCTGGATGAGGCAGGCCATACCGAGAAGGATATATCCTGCTATCGCCTCACTCTTCAAGTCTCCATTGAAGAAAATCATCCGTTCGGCGACCAAGGCAACGACCAGTCCGATCAAGAGGAAAGCATAATCGCTGGCAGTAGTGAAATGCCCCACCATCACACCCCCTGCTATCGCGGCAAGCAGAAGCGTGAAAAACAAAGGACAGCCGCGTAGAAGCAGATAACGGTCTGTCGACCAGCATACATGTCTCTCATCCGGAGCCTTAAAAGGGAAATGAACCCCACTGATAAAAAGGTAAGCCAACAGCGCAAAGACAGCCGAGACAACAAGCTGAAGACCTTGGGAAAAAAACTCACGGGCAAAAAACACAGACATGGCCATACCTACCAGCGGACCTATCGCTAAAGCAAGACGCAACACCCATGAAACCACATAGTTGGCTTCCGTACGCTGAAACGAATCAGTCGTATCAATAATCAATGTGGAAAGCAATACCATCTGAGCCAGTCCGTAAAAGACACCCAACAACAATGCGACTACTCCGATTGTAATCCCACTGAAGAATATCTCAGGCATAAAATAAGCTCCAGCCAAAATCACTATGATCATGAAAATGGAGAACTGGCAAACACGATTGCGCTTATACTTCTGGAAAAACGGCTCTATAAATCCTCCCAGCAAATAGAGACCCACTGCAAAGCTCAGAAGTCCGTAGGTCTCCCAACCTGAACTGATACCCGTATCACTGAAAAGAGATCTCAATACCGGGATCTGCACATAGATTGACATTGCCAGAAACAACTCTGCAAGAAGCAACATTTGGAAATGGCGATGCCAAAGCCGAAGATGAATGGAAGTATTTTGTGTATCCAAAATTAACAGATATAGTTCTACATTATTAGTAACGCAGCAATTCGCTCACGTTCAGATCATTATAGTCGCTTATCACGACATCGGCAAGAGGACGGATGGCATCAGCCGGATTAGTCGTGGCAAGACCGACAGTGTACATGCCCGCAGCCCGGACAGCCTTCAGCCCGTTAAAGCTGTCCTCTAAGCCCATACAGTCGCATGGAGCTACGCCCAGCCGTGCCGCAGCCTTAAGGTAGCAGTCGGGATCGGGCTTTGACGCAGCGAAATCCTCACTGGTGAGAATAGCGTCAAACCATCGGGCGATCTCAGGACGTTTCTCAAGCAACGACTTCATTTTCTCCCGGTTGCTGCTCGTCACGATGGCAGTGAGAATGCCACGCTGGCGAAGAGCCTCAATGAAAGGCTCAAAACCGGGAATCGACGTGAAATCCATATTACGCTCAAAATCGTCAAGTGCACGGGTAATCTCCTTCTGCACTTCCGGGAGACCTTGAAAATACTCATCATAGATCTGTACGAGCGTCATGCCCTTGATCTTCTGCTCCAGATGGGGAATCTCAGGATGGTATTTCTGACACTGACGGCCCCAAAAGACCGTATATTGTGACTCGGTGTCAACCACCACTCCATCCAAATCAAACAATGCGGCTTTAATCATTATTTTATCTTTTTGGTGCAAAGTTACAATATTTTACTGTAACTTTGCACACATGACGGCAAAAAACATTGTATACAAATACTTTACCCAGCTGACAGATACACAGCAAAAGCAGATCGATCAGCTCGACGAACTCTATCGTGACTGGAACGCGAAGATCAATGTGATCTCCCGTAAGGACATCGACGGTCTCTACCTCCACCATGTGCTTCACTCCATGGCCTTGTCAAGAATCCTCCGCTTCAAGCCGGGCACACGTATTCTAGACTTTGGCACGGGAGGCGGATTCCCGGGCATCCCTCTTGCCATCCTGTTTCCGGAATGTCAATTCCGCCTTATCGACGGCACCGGCAAAAAGATAAAAGTAGCGCAGGCGGTCGCCGATGCTATTGGTCTGAAGAACGTGGAAGCCGTGCATCGCCGGGGCGAAGAGGAGAAGGACAAGTTTGACTTCATTGTCAGCCGTGCTGTCATGCCTCTCCCCGATCTGGTGAAGATTGTCCGCAAGAACATTGCCCGTGAGCAGCACAACGCACTGGCCAACGGTCTGCTTGTGCTCAAAGGCGGCAATCTCAAAGAAGAAATACGTCCCTTCAAGAACATTGTCGAACTGACACCCCTTTCCGACTATTTCGAAGAAGAGTGGTTCCAAGAGAAATACGCCATCTATCTGCCACTATGATGCCATGACAGAGACAGGCCCATGCCACTTCAGTAAACGCCTGTCTATCAAATAAATCATTTTAAGAGATTATGCTGAACATTCAACGATTTGTCTGCAACGACATTCAAGAAAATTGCTATATTGTAAGCGACGAGACAAAGAAGGCCGCCATCATCGACTGCGGTGCCCAGTATGAGGCTGAGCGCAAGGCCATCCGACAATATATTGAACAGCAAGAGCTCCAGCCCGAGCACCTGCTCGTCACCCATGGACATATTGACCACAACATAGGTAATGCGTGGGTGTATAAGACCTATGGTCTGAAACCGGAGGTGCACAGCGATGACCAGAAGCTGATGGAATGTCTCGACATACAAGCCCAAGCCATCATGAGCACCTCTCTGGACGAGCCCATGCCACCGGTCGGACGATATCTTACAAAAGACGATACCATCACCATCGGCAACCACATCTTCTCCCTGCTGGAGACCCCGGGACATACCCCCGGTGGTGTCTTCTACTATTGCGAGCAGGAGCATCTGGCCTTTTCCGGAGACACCCTCTTCAAAGGCAGCATCGGACGCACCGACTTTGAAGGCGGCTCCATGTTCATGCTCATCCAAAGCCTCCGTATGATAAGCCAGCTTCCCGACAACACGATCATCCTGCCCGGACACGGCCCGCAGACGACAATGGGCGAAGAGGTAGCGCATAATCCTTATCTGGATAGATGAACGAGAAAATAATACTCGGAATCGATCCGGGCACCAACGTGATGGGCTACGGAGTGCTAAAGGCACGGGGCAATAAGGCTGCCCTGGTGTCTATGGGAGTCATCGACATGCAGAAGGTGAGAGACCCCTATCTCCGCCTGGGACGTATCTTCGACCGTGTGACAGGCATCATTGATGAGTATCTGCCTGACGAGATGGCTATCGAGGCGCCCTTCTTCGGCAAGAACGTACAGTCCATGCTGAAGCTGGGACGGGCACAGGGAGTGGCCATTGCCGCCGCCATCCGTCACGACGTGCCCATCCACGAATATGCCCCGATGAAAATCAAAATGGCCATTACAGGCCAGGGCTCCGCTCCCAAAGAGCAGGTGGCCGGCATGCTTCAGCGGCTATTGAAGATCGATCCCAAGGAAATGCCACAGTTTCTGGATGCCACGGATGCCCTTGGGGCTGCCTATTGTCACTTCCTCCAACTCAGCGTCCCTCACAGTGAGGGCAGACACTATAGCAGTTGGAAAGACTTTGTACGCAAGAACGGCGATCGACTCGCCAAATAGTATAGTTATATAGTGTAGAGAATAAAAGGTAAAGAGAGAAAATGCAGGAAATCATCAAAATAGAAAACGGCGTGACACGTATGCCGGCATGGCGCATGGCCCAGCCCGTAAACTTCACCCTTAACGACGGCGAACATATAGCCATCGTAGGTCCTAACGGAGGCGGCAAGTCGCTGCTCGTCGATATCATCGTCGGCCGTCACCCCCTGCTGATGCACGATCCTAAGTATGACTTCGCACCCAGCACCCGTCCGATGGTTGCAGACAACATCCGTTACATTACCTTCCGTGATGCCTACGGCGGCGACAATGACAAGACCTACTACCTGCAACAGCGGTGGAACCAGCAGGAGATCGATCCGAACACTCCCACTGTAGCCGACCGGCTCAACGAAGCCTATCAGATGGCAGGAGAGGACACCACCGAGCATCGTGCCCTGCGCGACAGGCTCTACGACCTTTTCCACATCGACCGCCTGCTCGACAAATACATCATTCTCCTCTCCAGTGGCGAGCTGCGCAAGCTGAAGCTGACAGAAACCTTGCTTTCTGCTCCCCGTGTCCTCATCATGGACAATCCATTCATCGGACTTGATGCAGAGACACGAGACCAACTGAAGACACTCCTCAAGGTCATCTCTGAGGAACGGGCCCTGCAGATAATGCTCGTTCTCAGTAAGACGGATGACATCCCCGATTTCATCACACATGTCGTACGTGTCAAAGAGCGTCTGGTGGAGCCAAAGATCACACTCGCAGAGTTCCGTGCCAGTGAGTCCGCGGTCCCTGCACATGTCCTTCCTGAAGACATGCGCCAGGAGATCCTCCACCTGCCGCATAAAGAAAAGGAATATCACTCCGAAGAGGTAGTGAAAATGAACCATGTGACGATCCGATACGGCAAGCGCACCATCCTGCAGGACCTTGACTGGACGGTGCGCTGTGGAGAACGGTGGGCACTCAGCGGACAGAACGGAGCCGGCAAATCGACGCTGCTGAGCCTCGTATGTGCCGACAATCCCCAGAGCTATGCCTGCGACATCGCCCTCTTCGGACAGCAACGCGGCACGGGTGAAAGCATCTGGGACATCAAGAAACATATCGGCTACGTATCACCCGAGATGCACCGCGCCTACCAGCGCGACCTCCCTACCCTCCGTATCGTAGCCAGCGGACTCCACGACTCTGTCGGACTCTACGTGAAGACAGACGACAGCCAGCTCGACATCTGCCGCTTCTGGCTACGCATCTTTGGTCTGGAAGGCAAAGAGGAGACCAGCTTTATGAAACTCTCCAGCGGAGAGCAGCGTCTCGTGCTATTGGCACGTGCCTTCGTAAAGGATCCCGAACTGCTGATACTCGACGAGCCGCTTCACGGTCTCGACATGACGTTCCGCCGACGGGTGAAAGACATCATCGAGACTTTCTGCGAACGCAGGAACAAGACGCTGATCATGGTGACCCACTATAAGGAAGAACTTCCTGCCTGCATCGACCACAGTCTCCATCTTACCAGACACGACTAAAGAATAAACATTATCGGCACTCATTTCTCCATACTCTGAATTGTGAGAAAGAAGTAACCACCTTTAAAATATATAAGATTATTAAGTTATGAAAAAGTTGATCCTTTCCCTCTTGCTCCTCTGCGGAATATCACTCGCCGCACCGGCACAGGAGATTTATAAAGAGGTGCTCCGCATCCAAAAAGATTTTGAAAACAAGAAAAACGACACATCCAAGAAACTGAGCGAACGACGCATTGCCTCCTTCCAATGGGATGCTATCCAATACATGTTCTACAAGGCCGGCTCTGACTCCACCTACAATGAGCGCATACTCGGTGAGCAGACAGATGCACTGATCGACTTTGTAAAACTCTACTTTAAGCGTCTCGGCGAGGCCAAGAAGCAAAAGGACAAGGATATCGTCGTTGCCCGCTTCCGCAATGCCAGCCTGAACAACAGCTATTTCTACGATACGGACAAGGAAGTCACACTTGCCTACGTAGACAATCCCCAGTACACGACACCCTTCTCTTTAGACACCGACTGGGTGAAGGCACTGGCGGAAATACGAAGCGTAGCCTGGTAAACGAAAAAAGATCCCAATCGCTTGGGATCTTTTTTTATTTCTACTGATTGATTGTCGCTGCGCGGACGCGGCTCAATGTCTCCGGTGTCATCTGCAGATAGCTCGCAATATACACCAAGGGCGCGCGGAGCACCACCTGAGGCATGAGCTTACAGAGCTTGAGATAACGGTCCTGCGCTGTCTCGAAGCGGAGCAGGTCCGCATGTACCTGCGAAAGGATCAGGCTCTCCTCCAATATCTTACGATAAAGGATCTGAATATTCACATTGTGCAAAGCGACTGTCTCCAGCTTATGTTTCGGCAGAGCATAGATGATGGTGGGCTCAAGAGCCTCTACCTGCAAATAGGTGGGTTCCTCACGGAACAGGCTCTCTATGCACATCACCATGCCTCCCTCGGTAGACATGTGCTCCGTCACCTCCTTTCCTTTTTTAAAATAGAACTGTCGTACAAGACCTTTCGCCACATACATGATATTCTCATCGATCTGTCCTTCCTTGAGAATCATCTCATTCTTGGCAAACTTCAACGGCACGAGGATACTTTCCAATTGATCAAGTTCCTCATGCGTCATTGTACTATATTTGCGAGCAAGCTCTCTGGCTACATCGCGCGTGTTCGTAAGTAGTTCTTTCATAATTCTATATCCCCCTTTCAGGAGCACCTATTTATGAATTTTTACTTCATCCTCATTTTATGACAAAAACAGCATAGAGCCTAAAGCCAACAGGGACAAGTTCCGACAGACTTTCACACGATCGCGCATCAGTCGAGCTTGAGCACGGCAAGGAAGGCTTTCTGCGGCACTTCCACATTACCGATTTGCTTCATACGCTTCTTACCCCTCTTCTGCTTCTCAAGCAACTTACGCTTACGGCTCACATCACCACCATAACATTTGGCAAGCACATCCTTTCTCACCTGCTTCACGGTCTCGCGTGCCACGATCTTGGCACCGATGGCCGCCTGGATGGCGATGTCAAACTGCTGACGCGGTATCAGCTCTTTCAGCTTCTCGCACATACGGCGTCCCAGCGTCACGGCATTATCCTGATGAGTCAAGGTAGACAGGGCATCGACAGGCTCACCATTCAAGAGAATATCCAGCTTGGCCAATTTCGAGGGACGATAGGAATCGATATGATAATCAAAAGAGGCGTATCCCTTGGAAATAGACTTCAACTTATCATAAAAGTCTATGACGATCTCGCCTAACGGCAGCATGAACGTCAATTCCATACGGTTGCCCGATACATACTGTTGATTGATGAGCTCACCCCGTCGGTCAAGACACAGCTTGACGATAGGTCCCATAAATTGGGCTGCCGTAATGATGGAAGCACGGATATAGGGCTCCTCGATATGATCGATACTCGTCACCTCCGGCAAGCCTGAAGGGTTATGCACTTCCTTGCATCCTCCCTGCTTGTCATATACCATATACGACACATTAGGTACCGTGGTAATCACATCCATATTAAACTCACGATCCAAACGCTCCTGGACGACATCCATGTGGAGCAAGCCGAGGAAACCGCAGCGGAAACCAAACCCCAGAGCAACAGACGACTCCGGAGAGAATGTCAGCGAGGCATCATTCAACTGCAACTTCTCCAATGACGCACGCAAATTCTCATATTCGGTAGGATCAATGGGATAGACGCCCGCAAATACCATCGGTTTCACCTCCTGGAATCCGGAAATGGCCTTGTCGCACGGATCGGCCACATGAGTGATCGTATCACCCACTTTCACCTCCGTGGCCTTCTTGATGCCACTGATGATATAGCCTACCTCACCCACACCCAACACTGAGCGGGGTTGCATGTCCATCTTCAATACGCCGACCTCATCGACATTATATTCTACGCCGGTATTGAAGAATTTCACCTTGTCGCCTTTACGGATCTCTCCATTCTCTACCTTACAGAGTACGATCACTCCCCGGAAAGAGTTATAAATGGAATCGAAGATCAGAGCCTGCAAAGGCTTTTTCGCATCACCGACAGGAGCCGGAATGCGGTCGACGACAGCCTCAAGGATCTTCTCCACTCCCTCACCTGTGCGGGCGGAAGCACGGATAATGTCGGAGGGATCACAACCGATGAGCTCGACGATCTCGTCCTCCACCTCATCGGGCATGGCATTAGGCATGTCTATCTTATTGATCACGGGAATGATCTCCAGATTGTGGTCGATTGCCATATAGAGATTGGAGATGGTCTGGGCCTGCACACCCTGCGTAGCATCTACGACCAGCAAAGCGCCTTCACAAGCTGCAATGGAACGGTTCACCTCATAAGAGAAGTCAACATGTCCCGGAGTATCAATCAGATTAAGAATATATTTTTCTCCGTCCTTCTCATACTCCATTTGTATAGCATGGCTCTTGATAGTGATGCCACGCTCCCTTTCCAGATCCATATCGTCGAGCATCTGCCCTTCGGTGATCTGGATAGTCTGAGTCTTCTCTAAGAGACGGTCGGCAAGGGTAGACTTGCCATGATCTATATGTGCGATGATGCAAAAGTTTCTTATATGCTCCATGTCGTACGTGCCTTTTGTTGCAAAGATACAAAAAAGCTACCATACATTACGATTTTTAAATAGAAAAATGAGACGATTACTTGATTTACATCAAGCGTCGTCTCATTTATTGGTTACTTTGAAACATTTATTGTAGGTGATCAATCCATCTCCTCGTCAGCTTCATAGCCTCCCATCTCACGGATGGCATTCTTTAACATCACATACTGATCGAAAAGATTGTTGACAGCTTCCTCGCCCTTGGTGAAATCATGCATAGGACTCTTGAGGAAGAAACTCAGGAAACGCTGGATGCCATAACGGCCGGCACGTGCAGCCAGATCGCTAAGCAATGTCAGGTCGAGCAATAGAGGAGCGGCAAGGATGGAGTCGCGGCAGAGGAAATTGATCTTGATCTGCATGGGATAGCCCATCCAGCCGAAAATATCGATATTGTCCCAGCCCTCCTTATTGTCATTGCGGGGAGGATAATAGTTGATACGTACCTTATGATAGATGTCACCATACAGATCAGGCTGGTCTTCCTTGCGCAGGATCGTCTCCAAGGTAGAAAGCTTCGACACCTCCTTTGTACGGAAATTAGCAGGCTCGTCAAGAACCAATCCGTCACGGTTGCCAAGGATATTGGTAGAGAACCAACCCGACAGGCCCAGATTGCGTACCTTCAGAATCGGAGCGAAGCCTGACTTCACAAGCGTCTGGCCCGTCTTAAAGTCCTTACCGGCGATAGGCATCTTCTCCTTGTCTGCCAGCTCCCACATAGCGGGAATGTCCACCGTCGTATTAGGTGCGCCCATAATAAACGGGCATCCCTCTGTCAGAGCGGCATACGCATAGCACATTGAAGGTGCGATGTGCTCACGGTCGTCTTCCTTCATGGCTTTCTCAAGTGCGGCCAATGTGCCATGAACCTCTTCATTATAAGGAACGAAGATCTCGGTAGAAGCAGCCCAGATCACCACAACGCGGCTGACACCCTTCTCCTTCTTAAAGTTCTGAATATCTTTCTTCAATTCCAAGACCAGATCCCAGCGGGTGGCACAATCCTTTACATTGTCACCATCAAGACGCTTTGCGTAATTCTTATCAAAAGCAGCCTTTAAAGGTACGATCTGCTCCAGTTCCTCGCGTACCGGCTCAATATCTTTGGCTTTCAGGACTTCTGCATATACCGCAGCCTGGTAAGCATTCTGAGGATACACGTCCCAGCAACCGAAAACTATATCATCCAGCGTTGCAAGGGGGACGATATCTGCATAGTGAAGGTATTTCTTATCCGCACCTTTACCTACGCGAATCTTATCATACTGGGTCATGCTACCTATGGGCTTGGCCAATCCTTTACGAACCATCAACACTCCGGTCATAAACGTTGTAGCGACAGCACCACAACCCACAACCATAATTCCCAGTTTACCATCTGCAGGTTTTACATTCGATTTTTTCATATTTAAGTTGTTTGGTTTATAGGCTTACAAAAGTATAGAAAATTTATAACAACTCAAAAAAATAGCAATATCTTTAACAAATCTTTCACGACGCACTTTCTATATCTGTTGATCTATCACGTATGGAAAATGACATAAATATTGCATGTATATGCCTGTATTCTTCTATTTATTATTTACATCCTTTTATATTCTCTGTCATCCATAATATAAATAATCCGGAGGCTAGAATTTCACCACCGGATTATCTATTTCCATCTGTCACTTGATTCTTTCCTTATCGAGGAACTGCTGGAATTCTGTCTGATAGCCATTAAAGACATTAATGTCCACTGTCCCATGTATGCCCCTGACCCGTCCGTCGGGAGCCAGTTGCCAGATCCACAGTTTCACATCCGGCTTATACTCTCCATAACGTGCGATCCAGACAGGATAATTTTCCTTCAGATCGGGAGCAGAAGGAAGGTAACGGTTGACAAATATCTGCGATATATACAGAATAGGACGGACTCCGACACGCCGCTCTACCGTACGCAGCCATACGCGTACCTCCCGGAAGAGTGCCGCCGTGCCTCCCATCTTCCTGATCATGCTTGATGTGGGCTCCAGGTCAAGTACAGGAGGCAGGTCACCCTTCCTGAAATGGCTGTGTCTGAGGAAATGGGCCGCCTGCTGTGCTCCCGTCGACGATGTGGTGAAGAAATGGTAGGAGCCTACCGGGAAGCCATGCGCCCGGGCCGCCTCATAGTCGCCGGCATAATAAGGATTACGCACGGTACGTCCCTCTGTCGACTTGATAAAGATAAATGATACCTTATAATCGACCTTTCCACTCACGTTCTTTTTCGACAACGAACCAAGATGAGAGATGCGCAGCCGATCCCAATCTATGCCATAACGGTGCTTTCCTATGACATGCTGATGTTTGGATATATCTATGCCATAAATGCGTTCTGAGGTATAGTTTAACCGCTCACCTTTATATACATTGTTTTTCCACTCTCCTACACGGAAATAGCGGGACTCGGACGAGAAGCCGAAGCCGTTGCGCTTGTCACGCTCCCAATGGCCTTCATAATAACGCTGCAAAGAATCAATATAAGCGCCGTGTCCTGAAGCCCGCTGCTGTCGGTCGAACATTCCGACATAGACACCGCCGGCATCTGTGCGCTTTCCACTGACTAGCGTATCCGCCTTCCAATATCCTTCTATCCGCCGGCCTATACTGTCGGCTGCTCTTCCCTTGCCTTGTCTGAGCCCGTTCGCCCACTGACCCTCATACACCACACTGTCACCTTGCATAAGGACACCCCACCCTTCGGGACGGCCGTCTACAAGCTGACCCGTATAGACAGTGGAGTCGCTGAGCCGCTTCGTACGCACGTCACCGGAATGGACCGTACAGGCATTAAAGAGAAACAAGACACATAATGACAGGGCTACAAGAACAAGGCTAGTCCTGCACGATGGACAACAAGTCATTTTGGTCGTGTGTTTCATCGTACTATCTCCTTTTTAACGCTCACACCCAGACAATAGCCCCGCTTCGTGAATACGGAAGCGCCATCAGGGGCAAACATCCGTGGTTGGGACAGCCGGCCGTGCTGCAACCAGTTGTCGACGAGCAACGTGTCCTTGGGTAATATCACGACGGTTAATGCCTTACGCTCATTGTTGCGCAACGTCCAAGGGAAAAGGCTCACCGCACAGGCGCTCGAAGGCGTCGCGTGATCGGCTGTGCGCAACCATACCGACCCATTGCCGGCCGACACCATCTGGCGGGTCGACTGATCAAAATGACCGGTCCACACCAATGGCTCGCAAGGCATGCGCATCACCTGCCCGTCGCCGTCGCGACAGACCACCGTGTCGTGCTCTATGATAAACAGGCTTAATGGGACTTTGGCCGGGATGGCTTTCAACGCATTGACCAGCTTCCTCAAAGCATCCACCACCCGCTTCTGCTCGATCGAATACTGCGCTATACGGTCATAGCCTTCATCCTGCACGCCATGGGTACGGAGATAATAGGCCAGCTCCTTTGACTCTATCTCACGCCGATGGAGCACATCCTGCAAAGAGTCGGTGGCTTCCTCAAGTCCCTCACGCAACGCCTGCTGGCTCACGGGCCAGCCGTAGCGCTTGAAAAAAGGAATGACCGGCTCAGACGTAAGTAAACGGCCGGAACAGCTTGGTGCCCACCAATGACGATTGGCCCACACTCCCTGCCGGTGGGTCGGCGTACGACTCAGAAGCAGGCTGTCCTTGCCGGTACGCAAATAAAGCAAAGCCTCACCGTCTATCGTACATGAAGACCGCAGCATGTCTGTCCGGTCGAACGGCCACACATTCCAGCATGTCCACCCTACCGCAGTCAACAGCACTACCGTAATGACCAACAGAAGCCAATGACGGCATATTGATGCGAAGAAAGTATTCTTCATCTTACCTAACAATCTATCTTAGTGCAAAATTACAACTTTTAACCATAACGGAGTAAAGATTCTCCATGTTTTTATAACCATCCTGAAACCACTTTCACTAAAGATGATCAAGCACCCCGAAAGCCTTCCCACACTATTCAACCATCTCACCCCTACTACTTACTATTTAATCAAGGTGTAAATGCCTTATTTCCTTTATAGCAGAAATACATATACCTACATCATGTATCTCTATATGACCTATATTGAGAAACAAATCGGCAACTGCCTTCGTCATGGTTAAAACAATTTAAAGAAAAGCATAACACTTGCAGAAACCAAAAAATGAGTGTAATTTTACGCTCGAATACCAAATCACCAAATTAATCATACTAAAATCATCAGAATTAAACCATTATGAAAACAAGAACTATTCTGTTGACCTCTTTGCTGGCCACAGCCATAGGGGCCCAAGCGCAGGTACAGATCAATGTTGACGCAGCCCATCCGGGTATCCATGTATCTCCCACTCTTTACGGCATATTCTATGAAGACATCAATCATGCGGCCGACGGCGGCCTCTATGCTGAGCTGATCCGCAACCGCTCTTTCGAAGATAACGACAAGAAAGCCGATAATTGGACCACCATCGGCAACGTGACAGCCACTTTAGCTACGAAAGGTCTCCTCAACACGGCACAGCAACATGCCCTTGAGCTCACATTCCCTGGCAAGTCTGCAAAGCCGGCCGGCATATCCAACGAAGGCTTCTGGGGCATCAGCAGCGTACAGGGACGCACCTACCGGCTTTCATTCTGGGCCAAGGGCAAGCTCAACAAGCCTCTGACAGCCCGCCTCACGGATGCTTCCGGTAAGAAGATCTACGCAGAAGCTACTATCGACGGAAAGCTTACCGGCAAATGGCAACGCTATACAGCTACGCTGACCGCCAACGCTACCGATGGCAATGCACGCCTGCAGCTCACCACCCTTGGCAAGGGTAAGATGACACTCGACGTGGTCAGTCTCATGCCGCCTACCTTCAACAACCATGCCAACGGCCTGCGTCCCGATCTCGCAAGCATGCTTAAAGACCTGCATCCCAAGTTCCTGCGTTTCCCTGGTGGATGTTTTGTTGAAGGGCAAGAGTCGCCCGACAACGCTTTCCGATGGGAGCGTACTATCGGTCCGATAGAGCAGCGGCCAGGCCATAAGAATGTCAACTGGGGCTACCGCACCAGCGACGGCATCGGCTTTGACGAATATCTGCAACTGGCCGAAGACCTCGGCGCCAAACCTCTCTATGTGGTCAATGTAGGTATCTGGCATGGTGGAATGACTCCTCTCGATTCCATCCAGCCCTGGATCGACGAAACGATGAACGCCCTCGAATATGCCAACGGGCCCATCACCTCAAAATATGGAGCACTGCGTGCCAAGAATGGACACCCCGAACCTTATAACATTGAATATCTGGAGATCGGCAATGAGAACAACCAGCCCGATCCGACACAGCAGTCTGACCACTATTACGAGCGCTTCAAGATGTTCAAAGATGCCGTGCTCGCCAAATATCCCAATATGCACATCATCGGCAACGTGGCCGCCTGGGGCACCGACGACCCTACATGGGACTCGAAAGAGAGCGTAGAGCTTGTCGACGAACATTATTACCGTTCACCGGCCTGGTTTGCCGACAACTTCAACAAATACGACACCTACAGCCGCGACGGCCATAAGATCTATGTCGGCGAGTATGCCGTTACACAAGGTTATGGTAATCACGGATCACTCAATGCCGCTCTCGGTGAGGCCGTATACATGATGGGCATGGAACGCAACAGCGATGTGGTGAAGATGGCCAGCTACGCACCGATCTTTGCCAATGTCAACGACTTGAAATGGCGTCCCGACATGATCCAGTTTGATGGCACATCGGCATTCGGCACTCCTTCCTACTATGTGCAGAAGGTGATGGCCGACAATATCGGCACACGCGTACTGCCAACGACACTGCATAATCCCTATACTGACATAGCCGCACAGCAGGCCGTGAAGCCTGAGATCTGTAAGGTGGGCGTGGGCACATGGGGCACGCAGGCCTCCTTCACCCAGCAGCAGATCCATGGTGACAACATTACCACGACAGCCGATCCCGCCACAAAAGACCAACAGCGCGGCGAGTGGAAGGAAAGCAACGGCGTAAGCAGCCAAACCTCTGACACAGAAGGCGCTATGAAGATGGAACCGACCCTGATCAAAGGCAATGAATACACCTACAACGTTCGGGCCCGCAAAGACAAAGGTGCCGAAGGATTCCTTGTTGTGTTCAACTATGTAGACCCCGACAACTACTGCTGGCTCAACATCGGCGGCTGGGGCAACACACAGAACGCCATCGAGCAGATCATCAATGGCAGCAAGGCACAGGTGGCCACAGCTGCCGGACACGTAGAGGATAGCAAATGGTATGACGTCAGCGTACATGTGAAAGGCGACTCCGTCTATGCCAGCCTTGACGGCAAGCAACTCTTCGCTGTCCAGCTGAAACCGACAACCTTCGCCGGCCTGTTCTCTAATGCCACCATGGATGAGAATACTGGTGAGGTGATCGTGAAAGTGGTCAACACCACCGGTATGAATACGACGGCTAAGATCAATCTGAACGGTAAGACAGCCACCGCAGCCACCGTCATCCGTCTGGCCAGTGCGAAAGGAACCGACGAGAACAGCCTCGAAGATCCTACGAAGGTCTACCCCACCCAGCAGACTCTCAGCCCCTCCGGAAACAGTGTCGAAGTGGCACTCCCCGGCAGTTCGCTCAACATTATCAGAATCAAATAATCTGTTAAAAGTGTTAATAGAGGAGAATTAAGACAGGCTATCTTTCTGTTATTCAATAAAAAAGTAGTAACTTTGCACCCGCTGTCACGAGTTGGCAGCATTAATTCAAACCTCAAATAATATTTAAATTCAATGGCAACAAGAATCAGATTACAGCGCGGCGGTCACAAGGCATATCCCGTGTATCGCATTGTGATTGCTGACGTGAGAGCACCACGTGATGGTAAATTTACTGAGAAGATTGGTACATTCAATCCTAACACCAATCCTGCTACCGTAGATTTGAATTTCGAGCGTGCACTCTACTGGGTAGAGACAGGTGCACAGCCCACCGACACTGTTCGCAACATCCTGAAGGGTGAGGGCGTGTACATGATGAAGCACCTCAAAGGCGGTGTGAAGAAGGGTGCCTTCGACGAGGCTACATGCCAGAAGAAGTTCGACGCATGGAAGGCTGAGAAGGATCAGAAGCTCACTGCTGCTAAGGACGCACAGAGCAAGAGTCGCAAAGAGGCTGCTGCCAAGGCTCTCGACGCCGAGAAGAAGGTGAACGAGGCTATCGCTAAGAAGGTGGCCGACAAGAAGGCTGCTGCAGCTGCCGCTAAGGCTGAGGCCGAGGCTGCCAAGGCCGCTGAAGAGGCCGGTGCTACAGAGGAAGCTCCTGCTGAGGCATAAGCTCTAAGCGAATCTTTAAACATAACAAGGGGAAGAGCCACTATGGTTCCTCCCCTTGTTTTTTATTTCAAGCCGTCGGCATATTTCTACATCTTATCAACACACTGACACGAGTTTCATGAAATCTGGATAACGTAAAACATGAATGCGACTGCCAGCTGCAAAGGCAAATGCACCCAGCTGCAAGAGACAAGTCACCTATATTCCGGCTCACCCGATAAATATGGGGGATTGTTTAGCTTGGGCCCGAAAAAGACATCATATCCTTGCAAGACCGAACGACAAGTCTGGGATGACGCTGAAGCCGTGAACATCCGCACAGTTTCAACGTGATCTAAAAATAAGAAATATTCTTGACACGACCAAAAACTCTTCGGCCTCTTGT
>ERZ779981.197-NODE-197-length-34406-cov-2.39548_pt1 | contig 34406 bp, 49 predicted proteins | sample MGYA00511182_ERZ779981 | MGnify/ENA primary metagenome ERZ779981 (study PRJEB29588, sample SAMEA2149539) | human gut metagenome | biome: human gut; feature: human-associated habitat; material: faeces | place: Denmark | collected 2008/2010 ... | reverse complement strand
ATGTATCTGCATTTTATTTCCATTAATATCAATAACAGGGTCTTGCCATTTTCCACTTACAATGACCTCTAAAGACGTTGTAGGAAGTACTGTACGTGATGTGATTATTTTTGCAATCATAGAATCACAATAATCTTCTTTACAAAGCTTTATTCCTTTGGTCTTGTCACCATAAAGTTCGTTTCCTTTTGCACAATCTATAACGATTTTAAAAGAATGTCCACAATTTAAGAACCCATGGAATAATTTGTTCTTATCCCATGAACATAATGAATAATCTTCTTTTAAATCACAATCGCAAGCACATGAACATGTATCATCATTTCCCTTAAGACAATCAACACAACAGCTTACACAAGAATCATAATCATCATCAAAATCCAAACAATCCATGATATTACAAGTATCATACGGAATGATGAAAGTTGTTAACGGGTCGGCAAAATGCCATATTCCCTCATAAAGTTTGAAAGAAACATCAATAGAAAATGAATTGACATATTTTTCATAGCTTTCACTCATTGAATCAACATAAGCATATGCCCACATCAATCTTCCATCTTTTATGGACCATAGTTTACCTTGCTTTAAAAGATTCATGCTTGCCCATCTTCCGATATATCTTCTATCTTCTCTACGATATAAACGATAATCAAACTTAAGTGTCATAGAGACGTCTTGTGCCTCTAAAAGCATAGATTCGCTTTTAAAAGGCACATAATCTCCATGAATATATGACAATGATGTTGTATTGACTTTAGTTGAAATAGAAGTTTCTGCTTTTTGCAACATTTCTTCCGATTCAAAAATTAAATCATTAAATTGTACGTATTGTCGGTAGGGGCTAAATTCGTAATCACACATCATACCGCAATAGCCCCCATAAATCTTTTAGCTTTAACATATCCATCACCACCATGAGCTGTTTTAGAGTTGATACTTACTTGTCTGTTGTCGTAGTTGTTAATCGTATTGTTGTTATTGATGTTATAGACTTTTGACATGTTATTTCCATTAGCATACTGCCTTGTCAAAGTATAGAACCAATTTTCAAGTTTTCCCGAATTGATAACGTCTAAGAAGTCAGTTCCGTATTTGTTAACAGAAGATTTTCTTATTACATATTCGCCTTGTGTCAACATAGCAGGTATAGTATCTGTTCCACGAGGCACAAATGCGGTTAACACACCACCATCTGCACGATATACAGGACCGCCCTTTGCTTTAAATAAAGTTTTTAATGCTTTGTCAAACAAGTTAGCAAGATTGTATCCAGCACCACTACTTGATTTATTACCTTTTCTTCCTGAATTTGAAACAACACCACCACCCGATTTGTGTACTTTTGCTTTTACAGTGAATGAAATATTACTACTGTCTAAAGCACTCTGTACACCACTTGCAATGTTATTTCCAATTGATACGCCACAAGCATGTCCTAATCTTGGGAATGTTCCTAAAGCGTTGGTAATAGCACTTCTAACTTTTGTATGTGTGAATCCACCATCCGAAGTCAAGCCTTTACACATGTTATCTCCAAGCGTTTTACCTACGTTTTTAAATGCACTGATAACAGATTGGTCTGTTCCTACAGAAGTAACAAGAAGTAACATTCCATTATTCAATGTTTCTTTTACAGAATCATCTGTAAACCCTGTCATTAAACTTGTTCCAAGCGATTCACCTGTTTGAATAAAGTCAGCACTTAAAGTTGTTAATTGAGAAACTAGGTTCTTTATCGTATCTGTAAACGATTGGAATGGATTGTCATTTCCATCTGTTGGCTTGAATTCTTCACTCAATCCTTTGATTTTATTTAAGCAATCCCTAATCGCATCAATCTTTTGACCAAACGCATTTACATCAAATTGGGTAGTAGATACAGTCACTAAGTCAGTCAACGTTTGTTGGATAAAGCTGACTTGTTGTTGCATCTTTCCGAAGTTTCCTTTGTTTACAGAGTTTATCAATCCTTTTTCGGCTGTATTTCCATCTTTATCTGTAGAAGTAAATTTAGCTCCAACCAATTCATTGATTTTATCCATAGCAGTTCTTATGCTATTCATCTTGGCTATGAACCCTTGGCTTTCATCACCGATATTAAATTGTGTGTTGGCAATCTCCGATAAAGACGCTAATGCTTCTTTTATCGAGCCGATTCTGTCGCTCAAACCACCAAAATCAACTTTATTAATAGATTTTACTTTCTTTGTTTCAAAACCATTAATTGTATTAATAGCTGTATTTAAATCGTTTAATTGAGATACCATCAAATTTGTATCAAATTGTGTTCCTGCTACTTCCGATAAAGAAGAGATTGTTTCTTTTACAGCTTCTACTTGTTCCTTTAATTTTGTGTATTTCTGTTTAGAAATATTTTTAGCTGTTCCAGCCATTCCTTTGTCATCTTTACCACTACTCATTAATGGCTGCAACGCTTTTTGTAAAATTTCTATATTCTCATTAAATGAATCTAAGTTTGAAACACCTTTTAATTTTTCATTCAATTGATTGATATTGTCTACTGATGTAATCAATCCTTGAACTGCTGTAGCAATGCCTTGATAACTATCTGATGTACTTCCTATCTTCTTGGCTATATAGTTGAAAGACGAAGTATCTTTCTCACCATCTTCTGTTCTAAAAGTAAGTACAGATAAAATATCTCTTAACGATAATAATTTCTGCTTGTATTGTGCTATGTTTTGACTGCTTAATTGCAATCCATCAAGTTCTTTTAATGATGTGGCAACTTTAACCATTGAAGAAATAAGTTCACCAAGTGTCTTTGTGTTACCTCTATTCTCTGCATTTATGATATTATCTTCATCTTTTCCAAAGAATTCTTTTCCATTGAATTCAGACAAGATATCTTTAATGTTAGAAAGCTTTTCTTTTAAACTCTTTTTAATATCCTTGTCAATATCAATATCTTTTATCTTTTCTAATGATTCAGCGAATTTGATAATGAACTCTAGCTGTGTGCCTTTAGCAGAATAGTCGGCTTTTGCAAACAATCCATCTAATGCTTGTTTGAAATGTCCGCCAGTGTTAAGTGTATCTGCAACTTCCATCATCATTTTTAGTTTCTTTTGCACATTATCAATCTTTAATGGCATCTTATTTAATTCGCTTAAACCTTTTGCCATGGAATAGATAGCACCACCTGTAGCAAACAAATCCCCTAGACCAATTAAGTTTCCGATTAATACAGGAGTCACTCCAGCACCAATCATTCCCCATGCAGTAGTCATACCTTGAACAGCAACAAATACTTCGCCTAAAGTTTTTAGTTTATCCCAAATACCATTTAAATCTATTTTTGCTACTTCTTGTAATGATTTTGCAAGCAACCAAACACTACCACCACTTGCAAACATTGACACTGCTGAAGCTAATTGGTTTTTCCAATTTACCCTCCAAGCGGAATTGGCAAGTGTACTTAATAAATTGTTTAATTGACCTATAGCTGTTACAGCAATTCCAAGTCCTGCTATTCTTCCTGCTATTTCAGCGAAATTCATACCTTGGGTAGCATCATTGAATTCCTTTAATCCTTTAGCTAAAAGAACCATAGAGCCACTACTTGCAAGCATCATACTTGCTGTTCCAAAATTGTTATACATTTTCGTTTGAGCATTACGCATATTAATGGAAGAATTCTTTAATGTTTCTACAGGTTTTGGTGCTTCGACTGTAGTAGTATTAGTTGAAGTGTCAACCATTTTTTTAAAAGGATTTAGATTCTTTATTTTCTGTACGATTGTAGATTGTGCAATGTATTCTTTTATTTTTGCGTTCAATCCTCCGAACATAGAAGTCAGTTTTCCAATCGTATTAGCATACAGATTCAATCCTTTTATGCTGCTACTAAATCCTGTAGCATATTTATATATTTTACCGTACACTCCAAACAATGTTCCAAACAGTTTGATTTGCTTTCCAACAAAGCCAAATACCAATCCGACTTCTTTGAATCTTAGTATGATTTTTAAAAATCCAAGAATCTTATCGCCATTACCTACTAACGATAATAATGGTCCAAAAGTCTTATCTATTACTCCTATAAAATCTTTTCCAAAAGCAATAGATTCCTTGATGATGTCGCCTATTCCTTTAAAGAATTTATCTGCATCAAATTTTCCAAACATATTTCCGAATTCTGAAAATTCGCCTTTTAGTTCTGAAATAAAATTTAGGATGTCGTCTTGATGTGAAGCAACATATTTAGAAAAGTCTTGAATCTTTTCCATCATGACTTCTGTAAAATCATATATATTTTGATAGATGTTTAAACCTGTAGCTTTCTTTACCATCTTGTCAATCATTGCTATAAAATCAGCACCAGATTTTCCAATACGAATCTTAATCAAGTTGAATGCATTCCCAATTGTCTGTGACGTCTGTTTAGCCATGTCAGACAGTTTTTTTAAGCCACCGCCACCATTCTCATTCAGTTCAATTAAAGCGTCTTCAAACTGCTTTAAAGATATCGTAGGGGATGGTCCTGTAAATTTTTCACGGAATTCAGCAAATGTCATTCCCATCTTTTTTGCAACAGCTGTAAGTACAGGTGTAAAGTTCGAGTTCTCAAACGATAGTAATGTTCTTGCATCCATCTTAGAACCCATGATTTGAGAATATTGTTCAACTACGTTATTTACGTCTTCGGAACTACCGCCAAAAGCTAATACACCATTATTGATAGCTTCAAACAATTTCGATGAGCGTTCTATATCATGGTTGATAGACGTAAACTTCGTGACCATAGATAACGCATCATTTAATTTTGTAGGCAATCCCTCGATACTATCACTTAATTCTTGTTGCGCTTTAGCTGTTTGCTGTGTTGATACACCTAATGCATCCATTGTACGTCTAGACACATTTAATTGGTCATAACGTGTTACAGCTTGTGATAATCCGTCCGTTAATTGATTGATACTTGCATTTACAACTTGACTAGCACCATTAAACAGAACTGTCTTCGTTAAAAAGTCAGATATTCTACCGATAAAGTTATTGCCATTGTTTGTTACAAGAGTAGAAAGTTGATTTCCTAAAGTCATTAAATTGCTACCAAAGGAACGCAATTCTTTTGACTTATTCATTAAACTTGTAATTGTATCTTCTGCTCTTTTAACACTATCGTACTTAACTTGAAGATTAGGCTTCACTTCATTTAGTTTTGACATATCTGTATTAAGTTTTTTAGCGTTACTTTGTGCATCTTGTAAATCTTTATCAACTACAGACAGCTTTACAGTTTTTGCTTGTAATTTAGATATTTCATTGTCTATATCTTTGATTTGCTTTTGTACTGCATTATTATCTAGACTTTTGTTTGTAAAAAGGGATAGTTTTTTAGATTGTAGTGCTTCTATCTTTTTCTGAATCTGCTCGATTTCTTTTTTAGAAGCTTGAAGAGAAGATATATCACTATCAACCTTTATTCTTTTCTTGTTGATGTTATCAATGACTTTATCAACACTTTTTAAGCATTTTTCGACTTCTTTCGAGGATTTTATTGCATTCTCTGCAATAATTTCAACCGCTAAAGTATAGACTTCATCAGCATTTTGCATGTATTAATCCCCCTTAAATTCTTTTTTGCTACGATAGAATTTAACTGTATACATTTTAGGCAATTTCATTTTCTTCTTAGATGTCTTGTTATATTCTTGGACTTCATAAAAATTCTTTTGACTGTCTTCATTGGCATATATTCCATACGTAACAATTAATTCAGAAATGCCCCAATGGTTTAGAATCTCATTGGGGCGTAAATGTAACTTTTTGGCAACAAAATAAGCCATTTGAGAGTATATATTAATATCCGCTAAGAATTTTGTTGAAGAATCGACAGAACATTCTTCGTTTTTTTCTTTCTTAGCGATTATCCAAAAAGTACTTCAAATTCATTTAGGATATTAGGGTTCTTATCAATGATTTGATAGAAACAAGTAAACACATAATACGAATCCATTTTGTCTTTCAAAGTATCATCAATACCAAGTACTGAAGCAACGAATTCATTTAATGCTTTTCTTACATCATCATTGGACCATGCAATAAGTCGAATGACTTCTACACCATAATCGTTTGTGATATCATCAACTTTCTTTCGATAATTCGTATCATTCTTGTCGATACTAGCAATCTTTTTATTCATTTTTTCCGTTAGCTTGTCAACATCGTGAAAGAACGGCATTAATTTCATTAAAGAATAACCACTTCTTAAGCAATCGTTTGGATTGATTTCAACGTCTTTAAATTCCTGTGTCAAATACACCTTATTTCCTACAACTTGTGCGTCTTCGGGAATCTTTTCAAACTCATCTTTTCCAAAACAGAATCTCATTTTGATTGAAGAAATAGTTTCTTTTTCTGTATCGTTTGGGTCTCCAATAATACTTAATTGGTCATTGTTGTTAACCAAGAATGGTTTTTCACTATCTCTAGCTTTTTCAACTACTTTATGCATTTCTACCACTTGTGATGGTGTAATTGCTTGCTCGTTATAGCCTTTAATATCGTCAACTGTGAATTTTTGACTCATTTTTGTTACCTCCTATATTAGAGAAGTGGACTATAGAAGTCCTGCTTCTCTATTGATAATTGTTTGTCGGATATAAATACCCTGAGAATCTGGTTGGATAGATACAGACAATGTTTTTTCGCTTGAGTTATCGGTATTTAAATCCATTGGGAATGCTGTAATCAACACATTACTAAGTTGGTTGATAAGCATTGTTCCATCACTTTTCTTTTCAGGGAATGTCATTTTATAACGCTTCTTATTGATTGATTTTGCATCATACACGATTTGTTCACTGGCATCAGCTGTTTTTGGATAAGAAACTTTTAATGTTTTTCCTACCAAGCTTGCATCAACATACAGATAAGAACCAACTACATCAGCATCAGGGTTTTGTTCTGTATTGATAACTTGGAATTGACGTTCATCTAATGTCATGCGGTTTGGACTGTTGATACGTTTCAACAATGCATCTGTAATGTTGCAAGTATCATCCAAAGAAGCATATACATAACCACATTCATCAATGAAATGGTCTTGTAGATGGATACGACCTTGCTTTTCGTTATCAGGGTCTTTTTCGACTACGAAATTCTTTGTAATCATGTAGAATCCACCGTCTACATCAATTTTTCGAGCCATAGGGTGCAATTTCCAAGCGTTTGGAGAGTATTTCTTGAATGCAATATCACGTGTCAATTCAAGCTGACTATCGTCTAATTGAGCCGCTAAACAAGCTTCAGCTAACGCTGTGAAACTATCATTTCCATCAATAGATGCTAAACAAGATAATTTAATTGCATCATTACCTTCTAAATCTTCGATTGAATCAAACAAAGAAATTGAAGAAATACCAACAGATAACGCTGTTTCAGATTCAGTTGAAATTTCAATATTGATAACTACACCATTTGTTGTAGCTGTCCATCCCTCACCTACATCAGCAGTTGGCGCAATTGCTAATTCAACAGATACTGGATAAAAACCTCCGTGTTTTGCTACTACAGTCTTTGTGTACTTATCAGCATTTTGCTGTTTATCATCTTTTAAATCAGAGATAGTTGTATCAATCGTATAAGTACCTTCTTTTGGCAAGAATACATAATAAGAAACAACACCCGCAAAATATTTAGTTGAATCAGAAATTGAACTAAATTTTCCACTAGCAACAGATTTACTTTCTTTTAATTCTCCAAGGATTGTACGAGTACCTGTGTTTTTACATCCGAAAGTTTCACAAATGTTAAATAAATCTTGTGGAGTATTCAACGAACTATAAGATGTAATGTTTCCATGTGTTTCAATGAAATGTTTTGTGTTGATTTTTGCACAAGCTTCGATATCTTGCATTGCGGTAAAATCAACTTCCGTATATTTATCTAATTTTGAAGTTTGAATCAGATTAGCAATTTCCATATTAGAACAGTTTGACATTACGCTAATCCTCCTTTATTTTTTGCAATGACTCTATCCATTGCACGATTTGCTTTAGCTGTACCAACCATATTTAAGACATTCATTTTACGTGCTATAAAAGCGTCTACATCAACTTTAGGTTTTACAGCTTTTTTTACTTCTGCTTTATTTTCAGCCATTATATTCTCCTTTTCCTAGATATTAGGATTATAAGTTCCTTTAGATTTTGTATTTCTTCTAGCTTTAACTTCCATAAGTGCTTCATGCATGAAATTATTAGGCTTAACAGGTTTTACTTTCTTTGCATATACATATCTGTCCGAACCTTTTGGTTTGAATTTTAGATACTTTGCCCTAACTGGATAAATAGTTCCATGTCCACCCAAAACATATTTAGCGTGTGGGGCAATAGATTTATCTATGAACACTTGAACTTCATATTTTCCGTTACTTTTCAAACGAATAGCCTTTCTAAGTGTTCCTGTGTCTACAGGACATTTTGCTATACATAGATTTTTCATCTGTGTGCCGATTTCATGACTTTTTCTTTGTGCAATGGAGTTTATCTTTTTTTCAAGACCGATTGTACCTACTCGGTTTCCAACCTTTACATAAGCCATTACTTAACCTCAACGAAAGGATAAACAGTGTACTTACCAACTTGATAAGAGAAGTTTTTTAGATATTCTCCATCTTCTTGCGAAACTTCTTGCGGATGTCCGATTCTAAAAGTAATAGATTTTCCACTTGGAACTTTGAATGAACGTGTGAATTGCACTGTACGCTTTCTAACGACACGGGCACCGCATACAGGGCAACCACTAGATTTTGGTCTTGTTTCTTCTATACCTGTGTATTTAATTTTCATACAACCATTCCTAAAAATCTTCTATGTCTACCACATAGAGAAATTATTTCTAATTGTCTTGCATATGTCTTTACAATACTTCTTCTTACAGCAATATATGTATTTAATTGCTCGTCTGTATTGTCAAGGTTTACAATCAAGTCCTTTTCTGCATCTTCGTAATCTTCTGTGCTGTTGCATGTATCACACGTGCTACATTCACATCTGTTCATTTCAATTACATACTGTAAGTAATCACAAAATACAGGTAACAAACATTCAGGTATTTGTTCAAACCCAGCGTCATACGTGACAATTAGTTTTTCTACTTTTTCGCAACTACATTCACCTGTTAAAAGATAATCAGATAAATCAATCCATAATTCATTTGTTGTAACGTCATATTCAAAATGTGAATTATCAATATCAATATATTTGATATGGATACCATCTCGAATCTTTAATTGGAGTTTGATTGAATCTGGTTGAACTAAATCATAGAACAATTCGGTATTCATGATTCCATTGTCGCATCTACAGCATCTTGAAATTAAGGATACATCAATATATTCGACACGAGTTTGCATTAAGAATGTTTCGCAAACCTCATCACCACGTTTCCAACAAGTCAATGTTGAAATAAGGTTGATTAGTTGTTCAACATTCTTAGCAAATTTATCTGTGTCTTTTAAATCCTTATCTTTTAAGCAATCACAATAATCTTTTAGTTGCTGAATAATAGGTTCGTATAGTTCCATTAGTCAGTCAAGATTGGAACGATTGTTTCAGGTGTAATTACATAATCCAAGCCATCTAACTTAGAACCTAAGCAGTTAGCACTCATTGGAACTTTAGTAATTACAGCAAGTTTATTAGGGTCAGAAGTAAATGCAAGTCCTGCGTTATACATATAAGTACAGATATTTCCACAACCCTCTGTTGGAGTCTTTCCGTGAGTATCAGACTCGAATACATATTCATCTTCAGGACGTGGAGTTGTGATTAATAATTCACCTAATGCATCTCCATCACACATCCATACTTCACCATTTCCCGCTGTAACGTCTACAGGAATCAATTTATCTTCAATAAATTTGTGACCACGGAATGTAATTTCATCGCCATCACGTGACCAACCCTCAGGATATTCTCCATTTTGTCCTTTCGTGATAACCGAACGGATTCCATCCATTACTAATGGGTGACATACGAATACAACGTCTGAACCCTCTCCGATAACAGAAGAACGACAACGAATCTCATCAAAAGCACCTAAGATATTAGTACCTAAGATTTTGATAACGTCAGCACCTTCCATAACTTCCATAACACCATGGAATTTCTTTAATGTATCAGTAGTTGTATCACTAGTACCTAAAATCAAGTTACGAATCGTGAAGAATGCCATAAAATCTTTTACAAAACGCATTTTTGCATCATTGTAAGTTTCACCTTGTCGCATATAGTAAGAAATCATATCATTTCGTTGGAAACGTTCTTTGTCATATAAGAATTTTTCCATTACGTTTTGACATTCTTTCATACATAACAAGTTGAATGGTGCATTAGCTCCGCATTTTGCTAAATCAGGTGCAATCCAACAGCATTCACCTTTTGTTGATTCGGGATAAGTAGTACCCCATTTGTAAGGCAATGTTACTTGGAAGTTCCCATCATGGTCTTTTGTGATTTGTAAACTTCCGTTGTTGAAAGCGGATTTTGCCATCAAAGATTGATTTGTTTGTGCTAACCAATTGAAAAATGGGAAGATATTTTGGAATGCATTAGCTTCTTTGTTTTTGGAATAATCTTTACCAATACCAAATTCACCAATGTTACTCAATTGAATCACATTTCCCATATCAATTGAACGATTTGATAATTCTGTTTGTGATAAGTTAAACATTTAGTCTATTCCCCTTTCTTATCCAAATACAGCATCAGATTGTTTTTTGCTTTCTTTAACTGTACTTACAGAAGATTTTTTTAATAACGCATTTAATTTTTCGAAAGATTCACTCATGGAAGTATTTAATTGTTTGTTTTGTTCCGCCAATTGTTCTAATTGACTGTTCAAATTCGCTTCATTATTGCTGTATTCATTTACTTTTTTGGTTAATTCAGCAATTTGAGTGTCTTTATCTTTGAGTAATTGTTCTAAAGCTTCATACTCTTTAGACAATTCAATATCTTCTGCATTTTCTTCTACTTTTTCTTCATCTTCTTTAACTTCTTCTTCAACAGATTCTTCTGTTTTTTCTTCTTCAACAGATTCTTCTGCTTTTTCTTCTTGAACGTCTTCAGAAGCGTTTTCAACAGTTTCATCTTTTTCTGTCTCTACTTCTGCTTCTTTAGATTGTTCTTCATCAGAATAAGAAGATAGCAATTTACTAAAAATGCTCATATTTTCTCCTTTGCTCATATGTAAATCGGTAGAACTTGCATTAGCTGGATTCCCTACGACCGAGAAACCTCTTATAAAGATTTTTGAGAAAACACCAGTTTCTAGAACTTCTGTTTTCTCCCAATCATATTCGACTTCCATTTCAACACTTACACTCAATGGAATGTTTGATGTTGATAGATATTGTACAAACGGGTTATTTTCGTCAAAATGTGGTGTACAATTCAAACCGACTCTACCATCTTTTGTTGGTACAATTTCTAAATCTGATTTTTCCCAATATCCTAAAATTAATGGGAAACTACATACATCAAAATGACCGATATTGATATACCCTACATAATCATCGGGCAATAAATCATAATAAGCCTTGATAGTACCTTTTGGGATAATAAATCTTTGTGCAATATTCTTACCTTCGTCAAGCAAACGTACCTTTTCACCTTTTTGAACAGACGTATTTAAGAAGATACATTTAGGCTTGCTTTTGTTTGACAAAGCTAATGTTTCGTCAAACTTTTCTTTTTCCTTTTTACGTGATTCTATATCTTGGTTAATCCAAGAAAAAATAGTAGGTAATTTCATCTATTCACCATTTGAAAAATCGAACATCTTAAACACTAACTTTTTAGTTCGTCCACCACATGATTTACACATAGTAATCTCATAATCAATTCCCAATGCTTTTAGCATATCTTCGGCTTGTTGATTGTAGCTATAACGAACAGTTTTTGCTTTTAAATATCGCAAAGCCTCGCTGTCAAAGTCTTCCACATCATAATTCTTGTTGATTTGGAATGTTGAACGCACCCAAGACAGATATCCTTTATTTTTTTGCGGATATACGACTTCTTGATTCATCTCAAAGCAATTTTGTAGTTTAAATGTTTTATTTGACATTCTTTTTCACTTTCTTTTCTTTCGGCTTTTTGTCTTCGATTGGAACTACGTCCACCTTTTTGTTTTTACCACGTAAATAGGCTAATCTTTCTTTTTCCGATTCAAAGTAAATAGGTTCTTCCATAAATTACTCCTTATCGGGGTCTTTACATTTACCCAATGTTTGGTCTTCTGTTTCTGTCGTAGCCATTTTTTCTACCATTACAACGTCTTGTAATTTAACAGAAACAGTAGTTGTTACTTCGTCAGCTGTTTTTTCAAACACGAATGGGCGTTCATAATGTCCGTTCATCCAAGCAGAATAGAAATTTTCTGCATCAGCATCACCTAATACGATAGGTGTCAACCCCGATTGTGTTGAAAACGTAACTTTCGTAGTAAAACTTCTTTTTACAGTCTTTACAGCCATTTCTTCATGCTCCTTTCATAACTGCACCCTTTCGGGCAATATTTATACTAAAAACTCAAAAATTGAGCTTTAGTAACAAAAAATGTCCATATTTTCGCATTTATAACAAGGTTTTTAACGATTTTTGTTCATTAACGCTGTTTTCGTCTTCTTGAATAGCCTTTAAAATAATTACCATATCATCAATAGACAGTGAATCATTGAACTTGTTGACAAATTCTGTATCACTTACACTGCCTTTAGCTAAAAGCTTATAATTTTCATCAACTTTACCAACGATATATGTCGGAATATTCTTAAGATACACATTGTTGCTGTCTTTTCCTTTGATAGCTCGATAGTCAACAACAAATTCAAGTGCTTTCTTATTGCCATATTTAGTGATTCGGTAAACATTTTTAGTGAAGATTTCCGGATTCACACAAATATTTTCAGAACGAGAACGAGCATAACTTACTCCATCAGGATTCAATGGTCTTTCATCAAACTTTACCTTACGCCCTTGAATTTTTTCTTTAATCAATTCACGTCTGTTGCGTTTTTGCGCTTCTTGAAAATCATAAACATTTTCACCATCAATAGTGGCAAAAGGCACCGCTTCAGTTGCTTTTAAAGTTTCTTCTAAATAATCCATAATTTTTCTCCTTTTTATTCTAATCCCATCTTTTTAAGTACGCTTTTCAGCTTACTTGTGGATTTTTTATCTTCTTTTTCTTTATCTTCTTGCTTTTTTTCGTCTTCTTTGATTCTGTTGTACTTTTCTCTTGAAGTTTCATAAGACTTGTCGGGTTGATATGCACCAAGTTTCTGCATCATGCTATCTAAAATCGCATATGCTGTTTCGACACACTTTTCATCTCGAACACCATTTTCATCTTTTACGTTCATCAAGAACTGTACTGATTCTGAATTTTTAAAGCGTTCAGAAGAATCATCAATCTGTTGTTGTAATTCGTATTTATCAAAGAAAACTTTCTCGACACCAAGATGATAAGAAAGAGAATAACTAAATTGTGTTGCAATCTTTTCACGTTCAGGAACGATATTGTTTTGCATAGCGTTATCAATGATTTTTTCCATTGAAACATTACCGCTTACATCACCTAGACCAATAAGTTCCGGTGTGATACCAAAGTTTTGAGATAAAATAGAGCCCTCTTTGTTCAACCAATCAAAGAATTCAGTACCTTTAGTAACACGTGGCAAGTGTTCTATGTTTTTATCGAACATGCTTGAAGCAAGAACTACTTCATCAGAAGTACTGTACTTGATTTTATTTCCTAGTTCTTGCAATTCATTAATTGCTTGTTCTTGTCTGCTTTTTTGCGAAGCAATAGAGTTATCAATCAATTGGCTAGATGATAGGTCTACAGCACCACCGTTGAATATATCGTCTTTTAACCAAAAGATGATACGACCAGGTCCGTCATATTTGATATCGTAGTTTAAACGTGTATAAACGCTAGCAAGCAATGTTAAACGCTGTTTATCTTTCAATAAGACAGATTCACCATTTTCATTGATAGGTTTATTACGTAGATTCACAAAATCTTCCGGTAAGACCACAACGATATCTTTGCTTGTACTAATCAAACGTCCATTTTCCAAGAATTCAGCTTTATCTAGTTCAATAGACTGTGTCATATTAATAGCAACGTCTTCATTCGTGCTTACTGCATAAGCTACAGTACGTTTGAATCCTAGATATTGTTCATCATCTTGTGTAATGGATACATAGTGGTCATGTGGAACTAAAATCCAACCATCTTCATCCGATAACCAACGCAAACCACATTTTCCATATTCTTTAGCGTGGATAACAGCTTGTTGCAATGTCTCGTAATTGGTGATTCCTTTGGCATTTTGCTTGTACATAAAGCTTTTCAGTACTTTATCACCCTCAAAATCACCTGTTGTAAGTCCATTAGAGAACAAGTTGTTGATATATTGTCTTTCTACATATGGAAGTGTAGGAAGATTTGCAATCAGCCATTCTAGTTGTTCTACATCATCATCAAATGTCTTTGGAAAACCTACACCACAACCCTCTTTGCACTTTGTTAAGTTGTCTAGCAAATCGAGGTCGGTAAAATCCTTACTTATCTGCTTTGGATTGTGCTGTTTCTTGTTGTATTTATAAGACATTTTCTTTGTAGCAATCTTCTTTTTTCTTCTTCTACTCAAATTAATTGCTCCTTTTCATTAGGATTATCTACTTTGTTTGTGTAATTTTTATCATAAACAGGTAAATCATTGCCTACATTTAATATATATAACAAAAGTGCATGGATAGATAAAAGCGTACTATCTAATTCATCGGGTGAATGTTTTATGATATGTTTTATCTCATCCTTTGGTATTATACCAATTTTTCCACCGCTTTTGTTTATGCTACGCACTGCAACCATCTGTGGTGCTAGAATCTTGGCAATAGGTGTTGTAAACCATATCTTTCTGCTAGTCATCAACTCTTGTAAATCGAGATGTAATTCAGCACGCATATTACTTCCGTACTTAGCAGAGAAATGACTCATCTTTTTTCTGTCAGGAGTTGTACCTGCTCCAAAGTTTATTCCGACAACACGGAATCCATGGGCATAGGAGTGCTTTGCAAGCCCCTCAACAAGCCAAACACCATATCCAACGTCCACACATACCATACGCACACCAAATTGGTCTATGACCTTTAAAACGGACTTTATGATGTTCTCACTTGTAACACCATCAATCCATTTTTTGCCTTTGTTCATTTCATACATGTCTGCAACCAATACTTGACCCATGTCATTGATACCTGTAAGAGTGAGAATGATACTATCTTTACCTTTATAAGCACTATCAAGCCCGATAAACCATTTAAATCCTTGTAATTCCATCAGACTATCAATATCTTTGTATTGGATGTTCTTGAACATTGATGTATCACCATCTGTTTCAAGTTCACACAAGAAATATCTTTGACATGTGGAATCATTTTTAAAGAAGTCAGACTCTTTCACTCGTTCTATACTAGGAATACGACCTTCTTCTAGAACTGTTCTAACATCCATCCAAATAATCAATGAGTCTTTTGGTGGATTTTCTTCTACCAATTTATCGTAGAATTGACCTTTTTGATGGGGGTTAGATATCTGCACAAGCAATTCTCTTTCACCATCTACGTTTGAGAAGTCACGTCTACCGATTTCAGCAAACGCATCATCACTTGTAAGACTTGCTTCATCATGAATATAAACACCACCACGACCAATAGCAGATGAACTCTTCTTATGGTCGCTTGATGTAGAACCTAACGTACCACTACTGATAGAACCACCAGAAACAAACGACAGACTTTCTTTTGTTACACTTGAATTCAATTTATCAATCTTATCTCTGTATTCCAAAAGCGATTTCTTAATTGAATCATCTGCGGTTTGAAGATGGCTTAGTACATTTTTCATTATGACTTTAGTAATATCATCTTTACCGGCCACGATATTTACATCCTTTTTTTGCAATTTTGCCAAAAGTATAGCAACCATGGAAATTGTCCATGATTTTCCATATTGTGAAGTGGTTACGATTGTGATTGTCTTATACTTACTGAACAAACATGCACCAACGATAAGTGATTGTGTGAAATATGTCATCTCACCAAAGCTCGCATTTACCACGGCAACACCTTTTAAAGCTAGTTCTCTAGCTTCGTCCATATCAATATTCAATCTCTTGTAATGCTCTGGTATATATCCTCTAAACCACGTTTTAAGCTTATTGTGTGGTGTGGCACTTTCGCATAAAGCTAATGTACGCTCTTGTGGACTACTCATGTTCTACAACTTCCGTTTCAATGACATTATCATTTTTATGAGATTCAAGTAACATTCTTTCAGCGTTTTCCAAAAAGGCTGTAGTTTTATCTTCTATACTTAGATTTTCTACATTCGTTACATTAAAGACATTGTTTCTCTTCCGATTCCATCCATTCGATTCAATTCTTTCAAAGCATTGATTCTATCAGAAACATTTAAATCTTCGTTCTTACGAATACTATCTAGCCACAATCTTCTTTCTTGGATATTGCTTATCTGCTGTTGATACATTTCTTCTTCCGAATCTTGGTATTCCTTGATTCTTTCTCTGTTTTTTTTAGATATTACATTTCCTAGAGCTATAGCGGAATTATATTGGTAATGTGGAAACACACTTAAAACTGCTTTAACCATTACGTGTCCATTGTTTTCCCATTCTTTAAGGATTTTAATCTCGTTTTCTTTACTGCAATATGTATGCCCGACTGTAGTTCTTCTCTTTTTCTTTGTTATAAAAACCACCCCTTTGTATTAATATATCACGTTCTTTGTGTACTTTGTAAAATGACAAAGGCTCGTTTTTTTCTAACGAGCCAATTTGAATATAAATTTATTTTTTTCAATCTATAGGGGGCGGTCATTCTTCTATTGATGGTTTTGTGGTGTTGCGTAGGGTATGAAGATGGTGGGTGTTTGGTAGGAGGGGGGAGCGTATATAAAGGCAAGTGAAAACCTGTTGCGATTTTCACTTTTTCAAAATTATTTTTAAAGTTTCATAAATTAGCACTATCGGAATGATAATCAGCCCACTAACTAATCCCATAGTTGATAGTGCTAAAGATATTAGGAATAACATATCTCAACCACCCTATTCAATTCTATCAACTTTTTCTTATATCCATTCAATCTATATCTTTCCCTTTTAGTCTTATAAGAATCGTTAGTATATGATTCAATCCAACTGTTCAAACCTTTTTCGTATAACTCCAGCAACTTAATATACATGTCTTTTTTACTGTCAGCCGTTAGAATTATTTTATAATCATCTCTATAGAAAAAGAAACAAATTTCTTCGCACGTGTAAGGCTTTATATTGAACCACGTAATTATATTATGTCCAAAACAATGTTTTTCGTTTTCTTTTATGTACTCCCAACTTATGTTTTGGATACAATTACAGATATTTTCAATATCTTTTTTTAATATTTTAGTCATATCCTCTAACCTCTCTTTACATTATTATAATATCATATGCATCGCATATAGTCAAGCACAATGTGCTAACATATTTTGAAAAACCTGGATAGCTACGCTTGCTAGGTAAACCATAGCAATCCGATAGATAGTCTTGTTCATATTTTTTTACACTTCCATATTTTGAAATATATGTTCATAGATATACAAATTCTTCATGCTTCCAACTGTTAATTTATTGAATTCTTTGCATACACTATCGAGTTCTTGTTGCTTTTCATACGCTTTTTTGTAAAGTCTTTTCATCTCTTTAATTCTTTGTGGAATATCATCAATATATTCGTTACTATCGTTAAAAAGTCTAAGGTCGTTAAAATCTAAAACCTGTATTTTATTTTTTTCTAGCAACTTTTTTTGTTTTCCATCGATATATTTTGCGCAACAGTCAATATTATAAGTATTTCTAAGGAAGCCTAAAGGTATAATATTATACATTTCTGTTTTGATATAAAATGCACAATTTGTTTTTTCCTTTATTTCGTTTCGAATTTTTTCACTTGTTTTAGGCCCATAAGGCTTTCCTTTGTACTTCGTAAGCACCTCTAACGCTGTAGGCATCACCTCATTGAAAAGTGCTATTTTTGCGTTACTTTTCAAAATTTTAATAGAAATTTGTAAGTCTTCTTTTTTTTCTTCCAATCTTACAAGCTCATTTACTACGGCTTTTTTTTGTTCGTGTCTTTCTTTCAAGTCGACGATATCTAAATATGTACGCTGAAGTTCTTTTGTTTTTTTCTCAATATTTTTTATAGTGTTATGCTTTTCAGCTATTTCTTTTAAAATATCATTAAATTTTTTCATGGTCTTCACCGTCTTCCTCATCTTCAAACGTGTATTCGAGCATGTCTTTGATGATTCTTAAGCTTAAAGGAATCCGATATTCCAAATATGAACGTAAATCACTAAACGACTTGTAACCGCCAACAATACCATATAAATCCATTGCAAAGTACTGGTCGTCCAAGTCTACATTAGCAGTTAATCTTTTTTGCTCTAAATTGTTTGCGAATTCAAACGAATTGAACTCATTCGTTCGGTAAACGCGCAGCCCATCTACATGTAAATATCCGCAAAATGCGTTGTAAATTTCATACAAGTCTTCTTCGTCTGCGTGGTCTAAATCTCTGCAAGCCTCAACTAACCGTGTACGGAAAGGACCATACGTATAAATCACTAATTCCAGCTCTTTTTTAGTCAATTTAATTTCTTCCATATTAGTACCTCCTAGCCCTTTCTTTTGGGCTCTTATCTTTTACACTTACATTATAACCCCTTACTACATATTGTCAACATTAAATGTGTACTTTTTTTATTTTCTTTTTTCTTCCTTATATATATACACAAGCAATTCACTTGTGATATTTTCACTGCTTTTATCATGCTAATAATTGCCATTTTCTATCATGTTAGAAATTGTTGTTTTCTAGCATGTGAAGTTTCTCTGTTTTATCGCATGCTAATATTTCCTACTTTATCGCATGCTAATATTTTCGCATGCTAATAATTGCCATCTCCTAACATGCTAAAAATCATATGATTCTATCATGCTAGCAATCATATTTTTTTATCATGCTAAAAATTGGTGTTTGTTCACAATCCGTGAACAACTTTGTTCTCCATTTTTGTCTTACCCCCGAGAAAAACCGACACTTTGTTCACGCTCCGTATACAGTTTGTTTGAAGTACAACTAAAAATTTTTTCGTTTTTTTACAGTTTTTTTCGTGTACAACTGTTTTTTTCGTTCATTTTTCGTTCATTTCAGCCATTTTCAGCCATTTTCAGCCGTTTTTAGCGTTATTTCACACCAAATAGCACTAATATTACCATCTTGTTACTATCTTTCCATACAAGCTTAAAAAGGTGGCATATAGAGTATATAAGTCATATTGGTTTATATATACGTATATATATAGTTTTTGTAATAATCAGTCTTCTTTTTTATCGAAGTAGTGCATATGCCTAATTTATATATATGTAAGTGTTTAAGCCTTTATTTATGCGTATTAATTGATGTTCAGCGTTCTTATTATTGTATAATTAAGTTCCTGTAGAAGTATGTCTTTATCGTCTGGAATCATATATACACTTATCTTTTACATTTGCTTTCTTTATGTACTTATACTTGTATTTATTGTCTTATAGGTATGTTATTTATGTTTATATAGTATTATAGGCTTATATATTGTGTCTATCTTATATATCTTATATATATTTATATTGTTATTATTGTTTGTTTTGGCAGGTTACCTTTTTATAAAAAAAGCCTATATACATACAGCTACTACATAATACGCATGGCTTGTTACACTTAAATAACAGTTTCAAGGCATTTACTTAGTTTTTCCTATTGCGTTCAAAGGGGCTACTCTATTGCGATTGTAGGGGGTTATTGCGTTCCAATGGGGCTATTGCGATTATAGGGGGTATATTGCGATTGTAGGGGGCATTAAAAAGGCGGCAGTATTAACACCACCACTTAATCAATTAGCTTCAACATACATTCTTTTCACTACTCCCATTTACATATACAAGAAAGTGCCTTATAATGCTTAAGGATGGAAGTACTTTACCTTCAGACATTATGTCTACTTTCTTTACATTTTTACTTCCATCTTTTTTTATTGGTTTATCAGCTTCCTTATATCATCAACTAAATCTTTGAGTGTGTACTCCGTATTGTTTTTACACTCATTTTCTAACGTATCATAGTAATTGATGTAATTAGCTATGGTATTCAATACAAGTTCTTTATTCATTTTTTTCTCCTTTCACAAGTTCTTCCAATAAGTATTCATCATCAATTGGTAAATTATATTCATCAAGATATATCACTCCGTAATTCGTCAATTGACTTAAAGCTATCATTTTGTCGTACTCCGGCCATTCGCTACTTATCTCATTTGCTGTTTTCATCTTCTTTTGCCCCTCTTTCTCTTTACACTTACATTATAACCCCTTACTACATATTGTCAACATTAAATGTGTATTTTTTCTAAAAAAAAGGATAAAGCCTTATTTTTTAGCTTTATCCATATCTTTTCTTACCAAGCTTTTTATGTATCCTACCATGTTTTCCTTATTTTCCAAAAAAGTTATCATATCCGCATCCGTTTTGCGGTTTAAGCTTAACGTAATATTACGTTGCATTTTCTTTTTGTATTTGGCTATAGCACGTCTTTGTGCTTCTGTTGTTTTATACTCCATGCTTTTTTATATCCTTTCTTATAAGCTCTTTTAGATAACCCGTAGAATTATCCATACTATCAAGCCACTGTATAATATCCATGTCATACTTTTTGTTTAAGGTCAAACTTTTATTGATTCGGTTTTTCTTACTATACTTTAAATTGGCTTGACGTTGGCATAATGGGGTCTTCACTTCATTTGTCATATTTTTTACTCCTATATATGCACTTTATATATTACACCTTTTTCAAATCTTCTTCAATTTTCTTTTTTACATAGTTTTGAAAAGAAGTATATCCGAGTTTTTCATATTTCCGATTTTGCACAAAATCATAAAGCTTTTTATCACTTGGGTCTGCTGTTTTAAACTCTACATTTTTACATTTGCACTCCCATTTCGCTTTAAATCGTCTTCTTCTGCTATCAAATCCGTCTTCAATTTTCATCAATCATCTTCCTTATCACTCATATCAATAACATTATAATTTGCTTTTTCGTTTGCATATCTAGCCAAGTCTTTTAAATCAATGCCAGCCATATTTAAAGCAATGTTTAATTTATATATTTTATATAAAGCATACACTTTTTGTACTAGATACATCACACAAATACCTAAAATAAAACTCACAATATCCATTTTTAAAACCATCCCTCATCGCTTTCAATTTTTCCAGCTTTAATCATCCTAATAACTTGTCTATCGGCTTTAAAATTCATGCGTTTTAAAATATCATCTGCTTTAATGCCTTTGTACATCACCATTTGGATATACATGACCATCAAATCACTGAATTCATCCAACAATCTATCATATGTTGTATCGTGTGTTAACTCCACAAAAAGTTCTCCGCATTCCTCGAAAAATTTCAATTTCTGTTCATCTTGGTCAGAATTATCTGCGATACACTTGATTTTATCTAAGATTTTTTCTGTAAGTTCGCTTCTACATTTTTCATCCATAATTGTTTGCTTTCTAACTCCGTTCTTGCAGCTAAATGCTTTTTCAAAAGTTTTGTATAATAGTCTATATACGTCTGTTGCTCTTCAATTCTACGTTTAAAAAAATAATCATCAATTTTACACTCTTGGTACTCAAACCTCGACATTAAAAATTCGTTTCTGAATCCTTTTAATTCTACTACAATCCAATTATCTTTAATTTTACGCACAAGTTCGCACTCAAACGTCCTTTTATCTACGTCCGAGTGGAACAATTTTGTGTGTACAACATCGCCACGTTTTAAGCTTTCATATTCAATCCTTGACCACATATAAATTCCTAAAAATATTTTTAAAAGGGTAAGTCGCTATCTTTGATATCGATAGGTTCGTTATACTCTTCTCTGCCAAGCGTTCGTACTCCATCATACTTTGTTGTCGCTTGTTGTGTACCTTGATATTCCTGTTTTTGTGGCTGTTCCGTATTTTGATACTCTTGATGTGTACCTTTGCTTTCTAAAAAGTGAAAATTTTGTACGTTTACTTCTGTCACATAGACACGTTGTCCTTGTTGATTGTCATAATTTCTTGTTTGAATACGTCCATCAACCCCAATCAATGAACCTTTGGACAAGTAATTACACATCGTTTCCGCTGTTTTTCCCCAAGTCACACAATTAATAAAATCAGATTCGGGTTGTCCATCTTTTACAAAATTACGTCTGACAGCTAGTGTAAATCCTACATAACAATTACCGCTTTGTGTTTGTCTAAGTTCTAAATCTTTTGTAAGTCTTCCAATCAAACATACGCTATTTAACATTTTCTTTTCCTACCTTTTCTACAAAATCTTTTAATACTTTATAAGATTGTTCTGTTTTCACTTGATACTCAAACATCCTGTTTTCCGAGTATCTAAGTGCCATGGTTTTTAACCATTCTAATGATTCGACTAATTCATTAAATCCATTCGTCATTTTCAACTTCCTTACTTTGCTTTCGGCTAATTCTTTCTTGCCTAATTCGTGCGTTTCTAGCATGTTCTTCGGTTTCCATGTATGTTGTTTTATAGCATACTTTATCAACTATTAAGCAAATAATCGTGAAAACGATTATAAAGCCAATTACAACTATATAAATTAAATTAATCATAATAATATATTTACTCAAAAAACAAGAAACCTGGTATCATCAATAGCCCATATTGCCAAGCCCATTCATGACACATATAACAACTTGCTAAAATCAATACCACTAAAGCTACATCTTTAATCGCTTTCATCTTTATTCCTTTCGTCTGCCATCATACAAGCCTTTTCCACTAGTCCGATAGCACAATATGTTCCATTTCCAAAAAACATCTTATCCATGCACTTTTCTTTTAAAAGCATTTTTATCTTTTCAAAAGCTTGTGTGTATGTCATATCCACTTCTATATCACTATTTTTCATACAGCTTATTAAATCCACCCTAATTCTTCGCACTGCTTATTAATCGCCACAAGTGTATTCACATTTATTGTGTAATTGCCAGGTTTAAATTCACATTTTTCACATGGTATAAATAGACACGACTCAATTTTTCCATTCATAATGCCAAAAGTACCGAATCCTTCTTCTAAAATATCATCATAATAACGTTCTAGATTTGTTTCTTGCTTTTCTTCAAAATGCTCATTTACTAATTCATATAAGAGTTTCACATCTTCATTCAATTGTCCTTTTATTCGCTCAGATTCGTCCGAAAAACGACACATATTGTAAATTCTAGTTAATGCATTTTTATATTCTTCTTTTGTTGTCATTATATCCACCCCAATTCTTTACATTGTGCTTTTTATTCATATAGTCACACTTAGCCAACCTAATTCCTTTGCTTGTTTACATATAGCTAATAACAAAGCGTTACTTATCGTATAATCTTCATAGCAATCAAAATATTCAATTTCTTTTTCCATTAAATCAAACGTTATTTCAAGACATAAAAATTTACCATTTAGATTTTTTGTATATATTAATTTTTCTGAATCTACTTTTCTTGTATATCCTAGTTTTTCAAACATTTCTTTGCCTGTCATTTTCTACCATCTTTCCATTCTCTACACGATATTTTTTAATCATTTCATCCAAAAATGTTTCACTTGTATTGTCAGTAATGCAAACACAAAGCTCATTAAGTTCCGCCATTCCGAAACGCTTAAATGGTGTTACCCATAAACCATTGCTAAGCTTGGCCCACTTTGACACTGGCATCTTGTGGATTTGTTTAATTTTCGGACCATCTTCTTTTAAAAACTGTCTAAATGTTTTAATCTCTACCATTTTCCACCTTTTCAATTTCTTTGTTAACTAGTCGTTCTATCATTGCGATATCCTTATCGCTTTTCTTGCTATAGTACTTTGACTCTTTACACAACACTTTGACATTTACCATAGCACACTTTAGTTCTTCGATATCCGAATTGTTTGCTGTATCTAAACCACTTTGACATTGGACTCTTCATTTAACATCAATTGTAATTTCTCCATTAAGAATTGAAACAACTTCACTCTGTAAAATGTTTTCATTGACAAACGTTTTATAACTGTTCAAATAAATATCTCCAATAAAAATTCTCCCTTTTTTTGTATCTGCATAAATTCTTACATTGTGATAATCCATATATGGCAATAAATCTTTTAATGTCATACTTTTAACCTCCTAGATTTCTAAGCATATCTTTTACTTCATCTTTCAATTCATCACTAGCTACATGTTGTTCGGTTTTTGTGTACCATTGCGGAACTGTTGTTCCGTTTTTAATAAACGACTTTACATCTTTCAATTCATAAAATGTCAGCCATCCATGTTCTATCGACTGAAGCACTACTTTTACCTTGGACTTTTCATCTAACCCATCGAGTTTTTTTAAGCATTGTTTCATTGCTCTTGGTGTTAGCGGTTTTTTCAGTACTTTACGCATTTCTTTAAAATCCAACAAAGCACTAACTAGTTCTTCGCTGTTTGTGTAATTGTGGATAACGGAATCAATACTTTCTTTTTTTATAGTTTTTTCTTTATTAGTATTTAATTCTTTAGTATTTTGTTTATTAGTATTTATTTGTGGTTGATTTTCCGTGTACGGATTTACCGTGCACCGATTTTCCGTCCACGGTAATTTATTATACGGTTTCTCGTAAATATCGTAGACGTAATCGAATCTTCCTGTTTCGTCTTGAACCCTTGTACGTTTTAAATACTTATGTTCTTCAAGTTCTTTAAGTGCGGATTGAACTGCTGCTTTATTTTCCTTTACAATTGCAACTAATCCGTTTATCGAATAATCCCAATTGCTAGGTAAAGAAAGCATCAAACCAAGAAGTCCTTTTGCTTTTAGTGAGATTCCTTTATCTTGAAAGTGATAATTGCTCATCACTGTAAATCCTTTAGTGTTATTTACTCTAATAACTGACATACTTCATTTCTCCTTGTGCTTTTATTTTACTATATTTGTGTACCATATGCAACACTTAATTTAATCTTTTTATAAATATTTCAACTCGTGGGTTTTCTTTATCAAAAAGTACTCTACTTCCATCGTGACTGACAATGATTTTAAAGTTATCATCTTTAATGATATTAGCTTTTACCAAACAATCATCTGTACATTCCAAAAGATTCGTTAGGTCGCATCTAATACGTGTTTTTCTGTAGTATAGACATGTGACCTCTATAGGCTCGTTTAGAGGCTCATTTGGTACAACATGACTATTTATACATTGTTCACAAAAATCTTTCTCATACGCTCTATAAATGGCACTAGGAACGATAAAAGGACCTGTACGCTTTCGCCAATTCTTAAAACGTATTTCTTGACTGTTTTTTTTGGTTACAGGATTCCCATTAATTGTTATCTTCAATATCTTCATCGAATTCTTTTAAAACTCCTTTTTTTATAAACCACTCGATTTTTTCATCAACCTTGCATGGTGTCGTGTGAAATTTTTTATCCCACTCCAACTTACCAATGTTGTGAAATAAAGTATGATGATATCTACATAGTGGAAGAACCCTAAGCCCGATATGACTGATTTTTTCTCGGTTTCCTTTGGTACCAATTTGGTCATAGTGGTGGATGTCTGCTCCTGCTCTTCCGCAGATACAACAGGTCCTAGACAATATCATAGAGTACGTTTGTTTTTCACTGAATGTGTACCCGTTTTCCAAACATCGAGCAACATTTGGACAACCAATTCTTATTCCAAACTCGATAATACAATCAATCAATTCAGAAGCTTCTGTTTCACTATAGTCCATCAACGATGTGTGACATATTTTCTTTGTGTCTTCATACGATTTTTGCACCGTAGCTCGAATAAGTTCCTTATTTTCTCCTGTATACTCTGACAAATCTTTGCATAATAGGAAAATAAACTTCCGTTGATTTTGTGTTATGTGCCTTTTGTCAACAATGTTAACGTCTACTTCAAGCGATTCTCCACTGTCCAATAGAAGAGAATCACTCATTTTAATTTGTAGTCCGTTTAAAACATATGTGTTGCCTCGTTTATATAGCTTTGGCATTATCGCACTGTAATCCTTACACTTTCTTTAACAGGAATTTCTTTTTCAGTGCAATAACAGCTATATAATCCGTCAGCTTTAAGTTTAGAGATATCTACATCATCCTTATATCTAACGGTTGGCTCGATATACGAAATTTTGATGTCATCATTTTCAAACGATTTAACACCACTTTCTTTCATAGCTTTGATAAGTGCTGTTTTTAAATCATCTTCATATTTTTTTATTTCTTTCTTTTGACGGTTGAATTCTTTCAGTTTTTCGACCACTTCTTGCTGAATCAATAATTGGTTATTTTCTTTGTTTACTAAATTTGCCATTTTTTACATTCCTTTACCTTTCTTTAATAAAATTGCACCATACACATTTTTCAAACGTGTTAAGTTGTCATAGTTCCAATAATTTGTTTCCCCCAAATTTAAAGTTTCAACTTTAGCTTTTTCTTTTACAAAATCAATGACATTTTTGTCTTCTCTAAAATCAACTCCAATGCCAAGCAATTCAGATTGTTGTTTTGCAATAATTGTAAACAATCCCTCAATAGCTTTTGTATCATCTTGCGGTTGTGCAACCTTTTTTTGTCGCTTAGTGACTTTTGCTTGGCTATTAGTTCTAGCATTGTTTTCTTCATACTGTTCATCTGTATCAGCATCTTTTGTATCGTCAATGTTAAACAACCCATTCAACGCATATTTACGAGCGTATGAACTACATGAACCCGTGAGTTGAGAACCATCCATACCTGTTTTCTTTTCTTCTTCTCTAGCATAAGCGGAAGAAGAAATACTGTAACCTTTCCAATCACAAAGCTTTGCAATAGCTTTTATATAAAATCTTCCCTCTACAAATACGATTTCATCATTTACAATCAAACTTGTATGATACTTTTGACAGATAGGCTTTGCCGATTCCAAAATCGTTTCGGCATTTCTGTAATAGTATTTTCCAAACTTGTTGTACAAGTTTTTTGGAGCTTTCAATTCACATTGAATGTGTGAAAGTTTTTCGTAAATACTCATTTTTTCAATTTTTTCTTCAAATTTTTTTGTTTCGTTTTCCATGATTTTATCTCCTATCTTTGTGTAATTTGGACTAATTGATACCCAAGCATAAATAGCGTTCCTAGAAAGAAACTCATTACCATCAACATAATCCAATTGTTTCTTTCTTCTCTTCTTTCTTTCTCAATTTGCACTTTAATTTTTTCTTGTTCTAGTTTTTCGTTTTTTTCAAAGTTTCTTTCGCAAACCGAGAAGATATCATAATCTAGCATGTGTATGCATCCTCAATATGCAACTCGTAATCGGCAACGTCATATTGAATCTCTTTCCAATTATTTACTTTTTCTCCGTTGCTTGTGTACCTTGCATCACTAAGAAAATTTGCAAATCCTCTTCCACAATAAGAGTGTTCAAATGCATATTCTAAATCATCTTCATCTTCAGCCATTACATGTACTTCTACTTCAATACTGTCAAATCCATACTTATCAACACACTCATCATACATATAACAAGTGATTGGTAGTACATACTCCTTTAACTCTTCATCCGTATTCGGGCGAACCACATAATTAATTCCGGTGTCAAAAATGTTGAAAAAGTTCATATCTTTACCTCCCAAAAGTTTATTAACTTCTGTTTCTTTACACTTCTTATTATATGCGTTGCATATACTTTGTCAACACTTTTTGTAATTTTTTGTATTTAACAACCAAGTTGTCATTTCTTTAGTTGTCATTTTATCTTTAGGAACATACCATTCTTTTTTATAGTAATACTTTCTAACAATGCTGTTTCCCAAGTCTACATCTTCATTTACATCATAGTCATGTTGACACAAAATAACGATTCCGACTGAATCATCATGAGTAACACAATCACACACATGTTCAAGTGCTAACCTTTGACCTTTTGGCATTGGCGCATCCTTGTACTTTGCTTCGTAAAAAATGTACAATCCATCTTCTTCATAAAATCCGTCAATGTCAATGGGGCTAAGCAAGCCACGCTTTGTCATATGTGCTAAAGAATCAAAACAGATTAGTTGTTTAGCTCTGTTTCTGTGCTTATACCCATAATCTTCAGCATTTTTATAACTACTCATCTACTTTGCTTGTGTAATTATAGTCAATGCTTGTTACAGCCACCCCCAAAATTTTGCACAACTTCACAAGTCTAGAGTATGGAATATCAACGTGTCCATGTTTGTAGTTATAAATTGTTTGACGTGATACCCCAACATTTTTTGCTATGAATTCGGTTTTTAATCCACTAGAATCCATAGCTTCTGCTAATGTGATTTTATTTTTTTTCACCATATCTTTCTCCTTTTCTATACTTACATATTACACCCTTTGTGTACTTTATGCAACAAAAATATTAATTAAATTTAATAAATAAGTTAGCTATTTACACATAATATGTTTGCTTTTTTGTGTACTTGATATAAAATTTAATTAAAGAAAGGAAGTGTTAAAGCATGGCAAAGAAAACAATATCTAAACAGACTTTGATTAGACAAGGCAAGGCTTTAAGATACATAAGAAAAAAGTATAAAAAAGGATATATTGCAATACTTATCATAATTTGGATTCAGATATCTTTTATCTTTTTTTGTATTATACAAAGTATTCTTGCTGTATTTTTGTTCGTTTGTTTCTAAAAATTCATCCCATATTGCATTTAGAGTAAGTTCACTTTCGTTTTTTAATTCACTTTTTTCCAGTAATTCAAAAATCTTTTTTTCTTCAAAATCTAATGCTTTTTCTTTAGTTTTAAATCCACTCTTTTGATATCTTCTTTTAATACCATCCTTTGTGTACGATATGTATACTTCATATACAATTCCACTTTTATTTTTCCTTTTACGTATTGCCATGTTTCTCCAATCCGTGCTAACTGTCAAAATCGGAGTGTATCATACGATACATATCAATCATACATCTAAATAAAAACCCATGCAAATCTGCATGGGAAAGCACGAGTGGAGTTAGCACGTAGTCTTTATCTTTAGAGGAGTAAATTATATATGACAAACAAAAATCAATGCAAAAAACTTTTAGTATCAAAAAAACATGGAAAAAAAGAAACCAAAAGCGGAGTATTCTTCACGCACTAACTCTTTATTAGTATACACTAAAAAGTACACATTTAAAGTAAGCAAAGAAAAAAGGCTCGCTTACGAGCCATTGTGTGGACATTTATTGATACCTGACACTCCAACGGTTAAATCTCGTTGGGTTCTTATATACGTAAACTTCCAAATATACTCGAAAGTATATAAGACTAGTTTATTTTTATAAGACTTTTATTATCAATCACTCCAATGAGTGAATTAACGATAACATTCGGCTCGTGTCAAAACCGTTGCTACGTAAATCAATAGTATATCCAACATTATCCTTATTATAGCACTTATTTATTTTGTATAAAGAAAAAAGAGATTACCAATCACAATCCCTTTTCCCCAAACAAATGCAAATTTTGAAACGTCGACCTAAGCCAAATACCTAATCTTAAGTCGTTTAAATAATACCACATTAAAAGTAAAAGTAAAGCATAAAAAAACCACTAAGTTCAGCAAGTTCTTAATGGTTTAAAATGAAATTAACTAAGTGAGGTACTTAGCATATGAAAACTGGTAGAAACAATAATACAGTGAAATTCAATGTTAGTAATGGTTAGAGAGTTATAGATTTTAGAGATATATTATTACATATATTGTTCCTACAAATTAATACTAGCATAGGTACACAAACAAAGCAATAAAAAAATACATTGATTGCTCAATGTACTTTTCCAACGAATGTAAAGTAAACTAGGTTTGACACCTAAAATAATAAACAACGTTTGCGTGTCTCCACATACACATACTAGGGTTAACTTATTCGGCAACCATGTACCTACAATCCCTAACAAAGATAGCGATTCTTTGCTAATTGTAGACGTTTATCATGGGTAGGATTGTCCTACACCACCAACAGGCTTAGGGAAGATAACAGAACCATACGATTCCATTAGGTTGCAATTAAATTTTTTTAGCCATTCTGCGGTGGCACTTACTCGGTATCTTATAGTTGCTTTCACAACATCAAGGCTAATCAGCTTGTTGGGTTTCCAAAGTTTACATAAGCTCCCACATCATGCCTTACTTGGATTCTTCTACACTGTAGCGTCTATTACGCTGACGATACCTAAGTGACCTTAGCCTGTCTAGTACTATGCACAACTTCATGTTTCGGTTCGTTACACCTATGTCATAAATTCGCACCTATGACTTTGTTTTCAGACCAAGTATCCTTGGACTTTCCACAACACTAACGAAGTTTCTCAGCCATGTTGCACATGGTTTATCACTGAGTTCATTTGTTGTTTACCAATGAATTATACCAAAATAACGTATATTAGGCAATACACAAATAAAGTAGATTTTTTGTTTTCTTCTTACCAAAAACCTATATCTTCAAAACCTATATCTTAAAAATGAAGATATAGAAAATTGGGACGTATATAAATATACTAACAAATCAAATACTAAAGAATTAAATACTTAATAATATATAGCGATTTTTTCAATTACGAGAAACCGTATGATAAATTACCGTGGACGGAAAATCGGTGCACGGATATTCCATGCACGGAAAATCAACCACAAATAAATACTAATAAACAAAATACTAATAAATAAAATACTTAATAATATATATATCTTAAAATTGAGCAAGACCTACAAAATGTAGGCCTACAAAATGTAGGACTACAAAATGTAGACCTACAAAACGTAGGTGCTTATATAAATACTAATAAACAAAGTACTAATAAACAAAATACTTAATAATATATATAGTGATTTTTTCATTTTTGAGTCAAATCCATAAAAAAAGCCTACATAATCGTAGGCTTTGCTTTTTATTTAAGATTGAAAATCTTTTTAATAAATTCGATAATAGTTTTTAACAATCCGTTAGTTTCTTTTAATGTGTTATTAAGTTTGCTATTATCATTACTATCACTAGGATTATCACTAGGTTTATCATCGTTAGGCTTGTCGCTTGGTTTATCAACTTTGTAGTGGTCAAAGTCTACATACATTGCGTTTTTATCAATATTTGTACCTGTTTTAGTATCTATAGACGTGTATTGATGGATTGTACCTCGATTGGAAGTGTCGCTGTGATAGTATCCATCATTAGCACCCCATTCGGCTACCCACTTGTCATAATCATCTAATTCTTCGTTCAACCAATTATCAAACCACCATGTGCTTGCATAGATACCTGTATAGTATCCCTCTGCTTTTACTTTGCTACAAAAGTTTTTGGTAAATTCTAACACGTGTTCCTTATCCAAAACACCTTTTTTCTTTTTATAACCATCTGCATCTTCCATATCAAACCAAACACCAAGTGGTGGATTCAATCCTTTGATAGTATCTAAAAAGTATTGTGTTTCTGCATCGCTAGATTCTTTATCAATTGCGTAGGAATAGTGATATACCCCAAATGGAATTTTATTCTTTTCGCACACCTCAACAAAATATCTAAAGTACTTGTCTCTATTTGTACCCCAAGACGAACGGATAATAACAAAATCCCATTGTGTTAAATCCAAGTCTTTGGCATTATGTTCCGAGATATCAACACCCCAATGTTTGACGTTGCTCATGTCGATAGTGCCTTTATCTGGTTTATCATTAGGTTTATCACTTGGCTTATCATCTTTATTCGTGCTGTCGTTCGTTTTAACGGGGTTCTCGGCGTAAAAATCGAACCATTCAGTACTTCGGTTAGGTGTTGGAGAACAAGCGATATAGAGCATTTCTCCGTCGTTTTTCTTGACGATATATCTATGAGAATCTGTTACACATTTATATTGATACTCGATAACATCACCACTGTTAACTAATCCTACAGACTGACCGTCGACTGAACCTTTACGGATATTGATTTTGTCTACTTTAGCTTTAGCCCAACCATGTTCTTCGGTCAAATCTACTTTCTGTTCAAGCGGTTCAAAAGTTGCCCAAGGGTCTGTGCCTTGTTCGTTTCCATTGACAGCAACAAAGTATCTGTAGCTATGACAGTCCGCTTGATGTTCTACCCACGAGATATACCTATGACCATCACCTACCCACTTCTGCGTATATTCTAGCTTGCGACCTGCTTTAAGCGTTTCTACGGCTAATCCTGTAGGTGTATCTCTACGCTTTTGTACATCAAACTTAAGTGTCGCATAAGCGTGTTCATTGATTAATTGACTGTCACTGTAGCTAGATAAAAATTTTGGTCTTAGGTATCCGTATGGACTGCCACTGACACTTAAAGGTAAAAATCTTGCATACGGGTACTGTGCGTAATTTTGCTGTAGCAACTGTCCGTCTTTATAGATTCCGATATGACCATAATTAGGGTCTGCATTAGTTACTACTACATCCCCGTTTTGTGGTGATGATTGTTTAGTAAAGTATTGACTCAATCCATTAGAATTAAAGTTTCTCCACCAATCAATTGCATTACCACGTGGGCATACAGTGCAACCATTGTATTTCATGTAACCTTGGATAAGACTTACGCACTGGCCTGCAAAAGGATAGCTATATTGTACGACTCCGCAATTATTGATTTCTCCTTTGCTGTCAAATTCGTTTCCTGTTGCGTAACTCCACCAACTACTTAAACTTGCCATTTTTCTATTCCCCTTTATTTTTCAACTAAATACGAGTTAAGTTCGTTCAGCGTTTCTTTCAATTTGTCTATCCCATTGTTTGTAATATCGTGGTTGATAATCACAAAAAGGGATTTTAAAACGATTTTGTTTGTTTCTTCGGCATCTTTAAGGCTTTTAATGATTTCCTTGATATCATCATCATGTGATTCTGTTTCTGATACTATCTGTAGACTAGCCGATTCTAGTTTTTCCAATCTTTGATTGTCTTTTTTAAGTAAATAATCATGATGTTCTACTAAATCGTGCAAATCGTTAGACGGTTTCTTGATTTCTTTCACAATCTTCCAAACACCCCAAATGCCTGTAATCAACGCACAAAATCCAATCACTTGTTCTAGGTCAAATACAAACTTAATGCCTTGCATATCTTATCCTTTTTGGCTATCTACTTCTGGTAAACCACCTAAGCTTGTTAAGATTGATAAAATGCCTGCTAGTACTGCACTAGACAAGACCACTTTCCAATCCACTTGCTGAATCATTGTGCTAGTTCCAATCATTGCCACTAGTGTCTGACATACTGTTTTTAATGCTCTTATCAAAGAAGCATACCACCATTGTTTACTTGTTAGTTGTTCCATAATAATCTCCTTATTTAACTGCGTTTTTCCATTGTTTTCCGTCATAAACTTTGATATTTACCGCCTTTACAAGCTTGCTTCCGTTATACATCTGCAAATATCCTTTTTGCCAACTCTCACCGTTGTATCTGTACAGCTTTGGATACTTTGGCTTTGGTTCAATTGTTGGGAAGAATCCCCTTACATCACGTGCTGTCCAATCTCTTTCGGGTGTTGCGTAGTATGAACCTAGACCTGTAATCCATTGTGTGGATTCTTGTATCAAAGGCAATGTTCCATCGTCATTGTAGTTAAAAATCTGTGCCGCTTTTCTAGAAGTTCCATACCACCATGAGAAACCATCATCACCATTACCTAGTGGAGTATTTCCTATCCGTCCTACGCTGACTACATCAGTTAAGTCCAAAACGTTTGGATAATTATCTACGTTATCGTAACTACCGCCATTAAGTTGCCACCCGTTGTTGACAGTAATATTTTGTAAGTAATAGGCAGTATTTCTGTTGTAGTTGCTAATCATCTGATTGTCGATAAGAACGATAATCTGTCTATCCTCTAAGTTTTGCTTGTAGTAGTAGTAGTTATAAACTCTATATACGGAAGTTTCTAAAGCAGGCACCGCTTTCCAACCGACATTTACCCAATTTCCCCAAGGCATAGGCTATGACTCCAATTGGATGTAGATATCACCTACTTGTAAACCCGATGTAGGCGGTGTCTCTGATGTTCCATTATAAATTCGAGTTGGTGTAAAACCTAAAGCGTCAGTAACATTTTTCTTTTCAATGCTAATTTTAGAACCTGTTGTAGTGATGTTATCTCCGATAGTAACACCACCTAAAGTAG
>ERZ779981.189-NODE-189-length-35450-cov-3.80381_pt1 | contig 35450 bp, 34 predicted proteins | sample MGYA00511182_ERZ779981 | MGnify/ENA primary metagenome ERZ779981 (study PRJEB29588, sample SAMEA2149539) | human gut metagenome | biome: human gut; feature: human-associated habitat; material: faeces | place: Denmark | collected 2008/2010 ... | reverse complement strand
GTGCACGGTTTTGCAGACCGCTGACTAAGCCACTCATCCAAGGAACCGAATGTGCTCTCTTTTTGGCTAATTTGCGAGGTTCCTGGCGGATTCGAACCGCCGTGCACGGTTTTGCAGACCGCTGACTAAGCCACTCATCCAAGGAACCAAGATGTTCGCTGCACTTGTTTTTCTCAAATGCGTTGCAAAGGTACAACTATTTTTCAAACTTACAATACCTGAAGAAAGGAATTTGTATTTTTCTTTACAAAAAGCACCCCAACCCTCTCTTTCACCTTAATGATAATAGGCAGAAACTTTGAGTTCTCACAAAAAACTTTTTTCTTTGCATACAACTAACTATAAAACATGCAACCATGAAAGGTATTGTTCTTGCAGGGGGATCGGGCACCCGACTCTACCCTATCACCAAAGGAGTTTCCAAACAACTTCTTCCAGTTTTCGACAAACCCATGATTTATTACCCGATATCGGTCCTGATGCTGGCGGGAATCCGCGACATTCTGATTATTTCTACCCCAAACGACCTTCCAAGCTTTCGCCGGCTACTGGGCGATGGAAGCGATTTCGGAGTTCACTTTGAATATGCCGAACAACCTTCACCCGACGGACTGGCACAGGCTTTTCTGATTGGAGAAGAATTTATCGGAAAGGAGGCGGTCTGCCTAGTCCTGGGAGATAACATCTTCCATGGAAACAGTTTCACGGTCATGCTGAAAGAGGCTGTCCGTACGGCCGAACAAGACGGAAAAGCGACCGTCTTCGGCTATTGGGTCAGTGACCCGGAACGCTATGGAGTAGCAGAGTTCGACAAAGAGGGCAATTGCCTCTCCATTGAGGAAAAGCCTCAGCATCCCAAATCCAACTATGCGGTGACAGGCCTTTATTTCTATCCGAACAAGGTGGTGGAAGTGGCCAAACAAATCAAACCTTCCGCCCGTGGGGAACTGGAAATCACTTCGGTGAACCAGCGTTTCCTGTCCGACGGACAACTGAAAGTACAAACCCTTGGAAGAGGATTCGCCTGGCTGGATACCGGCACGCATGATTCGCTGGCAGAGGCTTCCACCTATATCGAAGTCATTGAAAAGCGGCAAGGACTGAAAGTGGCCTGCCTGGAAGGCATCGCCCTGCGTCAGGGATGGATTACTCCAGAAAAGATGCGTGAACTGGCTCAGCCCATGCTGAAGAACCAATACGGGCAATACTTGCTGAAAGTAATTGACGAACTGCAAAAGAACAACCTTTAACTGGTTTTTAAATCCTTCAAGAATGGAAGTAATACATACGGCAATCGACGGGGTAGTCATCATCGAACCCCGTCTGTTTAAAGATGAGAGAGGATATTTTTTTGAGTCATTCTCCCAAAGAGATTTCGACAAGCAGGTACGCACCATCCGTTTCGTACAAGACAATGAAAGCAAATCAAGCTACGGAGTGCTACGCGGGCTGCATTTTCAGAAACCACCATTTGCACAGAGCAAGCTGGTACGCGTCATCAAGGGTTCTGTACTGGATGTAGCGGTGGACATACGCAAAGGTTCTCCCACTTTCGGACAGCATGTGGCGGTAGAACTGACAGAGGACAATCACCGGCAGTTTTTCATTCCCCGCGGCTTTGCCCACGGATTCAGCGTACTGAGCGATGAAGTCATCTTCCAATACAAGTGCGACAATTTCTATGCACCCCAAAGTGAAGGTGCCATTGCCTGGAATGACCCCGCTTTGAAGATTGACTGGAAGATACCCGCCGAAAAAGTCATTCTTTCGGAGAAAGACAAACACCATCCGTTGCTCGCCGAAGCCGACTGGTTGTTCGACTATCACGAAGACCTTTACAAAGAATAAGACACAAAAATCCCCGGAAAGCCCAAGCCATCCGGGGATTTTTTTATCAATTATTTTCCTGAGCACTTTTCTTCATGCGCAATTCATACAAATCATTCCGGCGGTCACGCAAGTTACGTACACTACCGTAGGTATGAAGTTCATTCAACAAATCCAAATCGACATCGGAAACCAGAATCATTTCGGTATTCGGAGTCGCTTCCGCACGTTTTCCATCGGTCGGGAAAGCAAAGTCACACGGTGTGAAGACACCTGACTGTGCATACTGGATATCCATGTTGTGTACACGAGGCAGGTTGCCTACACTACCGGCAATCACCACGAAACATTCATTTTCAATGGCACGTGCCTGTGCGCAGACACGTACACGTGAATAACCGTTCTGTGTATCGGTCAAGAACGGCACAAACAGAATCTGCATGCCCTGATCGGCCATCAGTCGGGAAAGTTCCGGGAATTCCACATCATAGCAAATCAACACACCGATTTTGGCACAGTCGGTGTCAAAGGTCTGTACTTTCTTACCGCCGCTCAAGCCCCAGCTCTTCACTTCATCGGGAGTTACGTGAATCTTCTCATACATTTCGTAAGTTCCGTCACGACGGCAAAGGAATCCCACATTGTAGAGTCCACCATCTTCCTTCACATAAGGCATACTACCTGTGATGATATTGATGTTGTGCTTAATGGCCAGGTTAATGAAACGGTCTCTGATATCTTCAGTATATTGAGCCAAAGCACGGATAGACTGGGCCTCTCCCATATTGTTGAATTTGGCCATCAACGGGGCATTGAAATATTCCGGGAACAATACGAAGTCGCTCTTGTATCCGGCCACCGCATCGATGAAGAACTCTACCTGTTCAAACACATCGTCCAGTGTCTGATAGGAACGCATCTGCCACTGTACCAGACCCACTCTGACTGTGGTCTTCTTGTCGATATAAGAATCTGTAGGCGGCTGATAATAGATGTTATCCCACTGAAGCAAGGTAGCGCAATGCTTGGATTCCTCATCGTTCGGCAAATAGTTACGCATTACCCGGCGTACGTGGAAATCATTCGAAAGCTGGAAAGTCAGCACCGGATCATAGATTTCGCGCGAACGGACCTTCTCGATGTATTCCTTCGGGCGCATCTGGTCGGCATATTTGTAATAGTTCGGAATACGTCCACCGAACATGATGGCTTTCAGGTTCAATTTTTCACACAATTCCTTGCGATACTCATACATTCGGCGAGCCAGACGCAGCCCCCGGTATTCCGGATGGATAAACACTTCAATACCATAAAGGATATTTCCTTTCGGATTGTGTGTGCTGAAAGTCTCATCTCCTGTCACCTTCGCATACGTGTGGTCTCCCTTGACCAAATCATAATCCACGATGATGGAAAGTGCGCATCCCACAATCTTGTCATCCACGACGGTGACAATCTGTCCTTCCGGGAAAATACGAATCAGTTTTTCTATTTGTGCATGTGTCCAGAACACATCTTTGTCGGCATAAACGCGAGTAAACGACTGGGCAAGCTGTGCATAATCTTCAATCTGCAAATTTCGAAGCTCTACCTTGTTAATCTTCTTTTGAGTCGGTTCCATAATTTAACTAATTTTGTCCGTTATTTTTCTCGGGCACAAAAGTAATCATTTCCTCAGGTAGAGTGTATCGCTTGTTCAGGATTATTATACTATCTTTGTGACAAAAACCAAACCTCATGAAAAAAATTAAACTAGGACTTTTACCGCAAATCATCATAGCTATTGCCTTAGGCATCGGTGCAGGTATCGTCTCACCGGCTCTTCCGGTACGTATCTTTGTGACCTTCAACGCGCTTTTCAGCCAGTTTCTGAACTTCATCATTCCTCTGATTATTGTGGGACTGGTCACTCCGGCCATTGCCGACATCGGGAAAGGGGCTGGGAAAATGCTGGTAGCCACCGTGTTGCTGGCTTACGGAGCCACCCTGTTTTCCGGATTTCTCTCGTTCGGCGTAGGAGAAACCTTTTTCCCCAGCCTCATCACCCGGAACATACCTTTGTCGGAAATCAGTGAGGCACACGGCGTCACTCCTTTCTTTACCGTGGCCATACCGGAACCGCTCAATGTCATGACGGCCTTGGTAATGGCCTTTACCCTCGGACTCGGACTAGCACACCTGGATACGACCTACCTGAAAAATGTCTGCAACGATTTCAAGGAAATCATCGTCAAGACCATACAAGCCGTAATCCTTCCCCTGTTGCCGATTTATATCTTCGGAATTTTCTTCAACATGACGCATTCCGGACAGGTATTCCACGTATTAGGCGTATTCATCAAGATTATCGGCATCATCTTCCTGCTGCACATTTTCCTGCTGATATTCCAATACTGCATCGCGGGACTGTTTGTACGCAAGAATCCGTTCCGCCTGTTAGCAAGGATGATGCCGGCCTATTTCACCGCACTGGGTACCCAGTCATCGGCGGCCACCATTCCTGTGACCATGAAACAGACGATACTGAATGGCGTGCACGAAGGAATTGCCGGCTTTGTCATTCCGTTGTGTGCCACCATCCACCTTTCGGGAAGTACCATGAAGATTGTGGCTTGTGCCTTGGCCCTGATGATGATGCAGGGCATTCCTTACGACTTTCAGATGTTTGCCGGATTTATCTTTATGTTAGGCATCACCATGGTAGCCGCTCCTGGCGTACCGGGAGGTGCCATCATGGCCTCATTGGGAATCCTGTCGTCCATGTTAGGATTTGACGAAAACGCACAGGCCCTGATGATTGCCCTCTACATCGCCATGGACAGTTTCGGTACGGCCTGCAACGTAACGGGCGACGGAGCCTTGGCTCTTCTTATCGACAAGTGGTTTGGTTCGTCGAAGGCAGATACACCACCCTCTCCCCACAACTGATTGTACCCCATTCTCTCACAGGCAACACGGCGCAATCTACAGAATATTTTTGTCAAACCATCAAAAAAAAGTAGCCGAACTTGTCCCTTTTCAGAATTATTTTGCATAAGTTTGTTATCAGCTTAAGCTAAAAAACACACTTATGAAAAAGAATCCTTACAAAGAGGCTCCGGCCAGTTTTTCCATCTGCTTATATACTGACTGTACCTGCGCTTCCAATTGCCTGCGCCAGTTGGCCTATCCGGTACTGCTGGAACGGGAGGCATTCCTGCACCTGGCCAATCCCGCACGATGCACCAAAGACACTTCCTGTCCGTATTACCGCGATGCCACTCCGGTGACCTACATGCGCGGTTTCACTCAAATGAAAAAGCGGATGTATCCCGACCAATATCAGAAATTCATGAATATCCTGGTTGCCCACTTCGGGCGAAATCCTTATTTTGAAAGAAGAAGAGGGGAAAGAAAACTGAATCTCCAGGAACAGGAAATCATCCGCAAGGCCCTGAAGCAGGCTGGAGTGACAGACAACCTGGAATTTGACCAGCAAGAAACCGGATTCAACTGGTACGACTAACCAGTACTTTCCCGAAAGTACTGCAGTACTGCCTAAGAAGTACTACAGTACTGCCAAGGAAGTACTGCGGTACTTCTTAGGCAGTACTCGCAATGCATAACAATCTATTTATCAACTTCATAAAAAGACACAAAAAAGGCCTGTCAACGTAAAAAAACGAGACAGGCCTCTTTGGTAATTTATTTCATGCCACGTGCCTTGAAAATCCGCTCCTTGGCATCATTGATACGCTGGAGCTTTTCTTCGGCAGCCTTTCGGATATCTTCTCCCAATGTGGCTACCCGGTCGGGATGATGTTTCAGTACCAGACTGCGATAAGCCTTGCGCACTTCCTCATCCGAAGCCGTAGGTTCGATTTCCAGCACCTTGTAGGCATCTTCCAGTGAATCGCCTTTCAGGTTCAGCATGGAGTCTACTTCCTGTATGGAAAGCTGCATGGACTGTGCCACTTCTTTCAATGCATCCACTTCGGCCTGACACACATTGCCGTCACTTTGGGCAATCTTCACCAAGAAATCGAGCAATTGCAAACGCTGTTCGTAAGTCAGGTTGGCGGCAATCTGTGCCCCACATTCCCGGATGGTACGACGAAACGCAGAAGGGTCATTCCGTTCCATCTGCTTACGCTGTTCAAACAGGTTCAGCAAAATACGTTCGCCCTCGTCCACGGCATTGGCGCCAAAATTGACCCGCAGGAACTGACGAACGAATTCCATTTCACTGTGCATGATACGTCCGTCCGCACGGATGATATACGAAGCCATGACCAGCATAGAAAACAAAAAGCTATTGCGCTGTCCGGCATAGATATCCTCCTGCGTATAAGTTCCAGCAGTTTCCCCCATTTCATTCTGTGCAGTCACACTCTTGTCAAACAAGGAGCCGATGGCAAATCCGGCCAAAGCTCCCAAGGGGCCCATGGCCATGAATCCCATGATTCCCCCAATCCATTTTCCGTATCCCATAAACGAATGCTATTATTCTATCTTCTTAAAACAATGTACACACCTCGGCCTGGCTCACTTTAATCAAATCGGCCGGAGCCAGTTTCACCTGCAACCCTCTCACTCCTGCACTGACATAAATATAAGGAAAGTCCGTGCAAGTGTGGTGGATATACGTCGGGAAATGTTTCTTCATCCCTATCGGAGAACATCCTCCCCGAATGTATCCGGTCAACGGAAGCAACTCCTTTACCGGAATCAAATCACATTTCTTGTTGCCGGAAACCTTGGCCGCCAGCTTCAGGTCAATCTCGTGTTCTCCCGGAACCACGCAGACAAAATAGCCCGACTTGTCTCCATGCAGCACCAGCGTCTTGAATACTTGTTCAATATTCTCACCCAATGTGGCAGCCACATGTACGCAACTCAAGTCGTTTTCATCCACCTCATAGGGAACCAGTTCGTATTTCACCTTATCCCGATCCAGCAGGCGGGCTGCATTGGTTTTTGCAATCTTATCTTTTGCCATTTTTTATCGCTCCTTTCAGTTCTTCTTTTAAAAATCCTGATGTATATCCTTTTCCCGAAGCGGCTACTTCTTCCGGAGTTCCGCAGACCAGCAACTGGCCTCCTCCTTTTCCACCTTCGGGACCCATATCAATAATATAATCTGCCATCTTGATGACATCCAGATTGTGTTCTATCACGATGACGGTATTTCCCTTGTCTACCAAACGGTTCAATACGTTCATCAATACCCGGATATCCTCAAAGTGCAATCCGGTGGTCGGTTCGTCCAAAATATATACGGTCTTTCCCGTATCTCTCTTCGACAACTCCGTAGCCAGTTTCACGCGCTGACTTTCGCCTCCCGACAAAGTGGTGGAAGGTTGCCCCAACTTGATATAACCGAGTCCTACCTCCTGCAGCACCTTGATTTTATTCAGAATCTGCGGTACATTCTCAAAGAATTCCACCGCACGGTTGATGGTCATATCCAGCACGTCGGCGATGGATTTTCCCTTGTAGCGTACTTCCAGCGTTTCGCGGTTGTAACGCTTGCCGTGACACACCTCACACGGTACCAGCACATCCGGCAGGAAGTTCATCTCGATGGTCTTATACCCGTTTCCACCACAAGCCTCACAGCGTCCACCCGACACATTGAACGAGAAGCGTCCGGCCTTATAACCTCGGATTTTTGCTTCCGGAAGACCGACAAACAGGTTACGGATATCGGAAAACACGCCCGTATACGTCGCCGGATTGGAACGAGGCGTACGGCCCAGCGGAGACTGGTCTACATTCACTACCTTATCAATGTACTCCAACCCTTCCACACTGTCATACGGCAAGGGGTCTTGCAACGAACGGTAGAAATGCTGGGAGAGAATCGGCTGCAACGTATCGTTGACCAACGTAGACTTTCCACTACCGGAAACACCCGTCACGCAAATCAGCTTGCCCAACGGGAACTCCACATCATCGCCTTTCAGGTTGTTGCCACGGGCTCCCCGCAGAATCAAAGAATGTCCGTTGCCTTTCCGCCGTTCTGCGGGCACCTCGATGCACATCTTCCCGTTCAGGTATTGCGAAGTCAGGGTATTGGTTTTCAACATTTCCGCCGGAGTACCGGAAAAGACAACCTCTCCTCCTAACCGACCGGCTTTCGGCCCCATGTCTACGATGTAATCGGCTGCCAACATCATATCCTTGTCATGCTCCACCACAATCACGGTATTACCCAAGTCACGCAACTCTTTCAAAGAATTGATCAACCGGATATTGTCACGCTGATGCAGTCCGATACTGGGTTCGTCCAGGATGTACAACACATTCACCAACTGGGACCCAATCTGAGTAGCCAGACGGATACGCTGGCTTTCTCCTCCCGACAGCGTCACGGACGAACGGTTCAAAGACAAATAATCCAAACCCACATCCAGCAGAAACTTCAGGCGGGTACGTATTTCTTTCAGAATTTCCGTGGCAATCAGCCGTTGCTTTTCTTCCAGGAAATCCTCTACATGGCACACCCAGTCATACAGCTCACTGATGTCCATGGTGGCCAGTTCGTAAATATTCTTGTCATGAATACGGAAATGCAAGGCTTCCTTGTTCAAACGTGCTCCTTTACATTCAGGGCACACATCCGTCTTAGCAAACTGTTCCGCCCACTTCTGTGCGGTAGCCGAAGCCTCCTTTTCCTGCATCATCTGGATATACTTGACAATCCCTTCATACACCACGAAATAATCGGAAGTGGTATGAATCAATGTACTTTTGATTTTCAGCCGCTCATCGCATCCGTACAGAATTTCATTGATGGCATCCTGCGGCAATTCGCTTACTGGGGTTTTCAGGGTCGCTTCATAACGTTCCAGCAAAGCTTCCAGCTGCCAGAATATCATCACGTTCTTGTATTTTCCCAAAGGGGCCACCGCTCCTTCATACACAGACAACGAACGGTCGGGAATTACCTTGTCTTCATCAATCAGATTGACATAACCCAATCCTTTGCAACGCGGACAAGCTCCTTGCGGTGAGTTGAAAGAGAAATTATGCGGAGCAGGTTCCTTGTAGGAAAGTCCCGTCACCGGACACATCAAACGCTTGCTGTAATGGCGTACACTCTCCGTCTGCGCATCCAATATCATCAGAAGACCATCTCCCTGCTGCATGGCCGTCGACACGCTCTGCTTCAGCCGGCTGTCTTCCTTGTCGGCCACCACCATTTTGTCAATTACCACCTCAATGTCGTGGTTCTTATAGCGGTCCAGCTTCATGCCGTGCACAATCTCCTTGATTTCCCCGTCTACCCGGACATAAAGATACCCTTTCTTGCGTACCTGCTCGAACAATTCTTTGTAATGGCCTTTACGTGTCCGTACCAACGGAGCTAAGATAAAGATACGTTTGCCCTTGTAGTCCCGGTGTATCAAATCCAAAATCTGCTCTTCGGTATACTTCACCATTTTCTCGCCGGAGAGATACGAATACGCCGTACCTGCCCGCGCAAACAGCAGACGCAGATAATCATATATTTCGGTGGTCGTTCCTACCGTAGAACGAGGATTCTTGTTGGTGGTTTTCTGCTCGATGGAAATCACCGGACTCAGTCCCGTAATCTTGTCCACATCCGGACGTTCCATTCCTCCTAAGAAATTACGGGCATACGCTGAAAAGGTCTCAATGTAACGCCGCTGCCCCTCCACGAACAGTGTATCGAAAGCTAAGGAAGACTTTCCACTTCCGCTCAATCCGGTAATCACCGTCAGACTGTCACGGGGTATTTCCACATCTATATTTTTCAGGTTATGCACCCGGGCTCCTTGTACACAAATAGTTTCAGTTCCTTCAGTCATATTGTCCTTCAATGATATCTTTGCAAAGATAGAGATATTTACTTTTCCATTTTCATCCTACAATGCAATTTTTTTTGTACTTTTGTCCCTCAACAAATCAGATAAATGACCATGAGATTCTTTCAGATAGTTTGTCTTTCACTGGCTTTGACATTGGGAAATGCCGGAAAACTTCTTCATGCACAAAACGGAAACAATTATTTTCTCCATACAGTCAGTAAAGGCCAAAGCCTCTACTCCATTGCCAACATGTACCATGTCACCGTGGATGATATTGTCCGCCTGAACCCGGGCAGTGACAAACAAATCCGGGCGGGAGAAGCCTTGAAAATACCTCAAACAAGCAATGCTTCCTCTGCCGAGAACGGAAGGTTTCACACCATACAGGCCGGCGAAACGCTGTACCAACTGACTGTGAAATACAATGTCAGCGCGCAAGCCATTTGTGATGCCAATCCCGGACTGAGTGCCAGCAACTTCCGTATTGGCCAAGTGATTTCCATTCCTACGGGAAGCCCGGAATCTCCTGTTTCCAAACCGAAAGAGACTCACCCGACTGCCACTCCGGCCACTTCGCAGAAAGACTGGAAAGAAATGCATAAGGTGGAACGCAAAGAGACTATCTTCAGCATCTGTCAGGAATACAATATCACACAGGAAGACCTTTTAGCATTGAACCCGGAACTGAAAAACGGGAAACTGAGAAAAGGTATGTTCCTTTTTATCCCTTATCCTAAAAACAGTCAGTCGCACAAGTCTGAGACTCCGGCAACCACCCCGACTCCTTCCAATGAGGAACTTTTCAATCAAAGCAAAATAGCCCAAAAGAATTTCAAATCGATTCAAGCAGCTGTTTTGCTCCCGTTTACCTCCACCAACAACGATGAACAAAGCCGTATGGTGGAATATTACGAAGGTTTTCTGATTGCTGTGGACAGCCTGAAACGGCAAGGGGTATCGGTAAATCTATACACGTACAACACGGAAGGCAGTTCAAATACGCTTTCCAATATCCTGAACAAACCGGAAATGAAGAACATGGACATCATTTTCGGACCCGCCCACACGTCTCAGGTCGGCGCTTTGGCGGAGTTTGCCAAACGCAACAAGATACGGCTGGTGGTTCCCTTTGCTCCTAAAGTGGACCAAGTGTTCAACAATCCGATGATTTATCAAATCAATACGCCTCAGTCTTATTTTTATTCTGAGGTTTACGATCATTTTCTGCGCAAATTCAAACAAACAAATGTCATTTTTGTCGATGTAGCCAATGGCGACAAAGAGAAACAGGGATTTATCAACGGACTGAAAGATGAACTGAAAGACAACCATATTAAATTCAAACAAATACAATTGGGAGCAGATATGGCTCCCGGCAAAGTGATTGCAGCAATGGATACGCTTCGGGAAAATATTTTCATCCCTACATCAGGTCGTAGCAGTGCCCTCACAAAGATACTGCCACAGCTCAGCAACGTATTGCGGTCGCATCCGAATTTCAACATGCATTTGTTCGGTTATCCCGAATGGCAGACTTATACACAGGAACATCTGGCCAGTTTCTATGAACTGGATACTTATTTCTATTCTTCTTTCTATACCAACAATCTTTTCCCGGAAGCCGTACGTTTTACACAGAGTTTCCGCCGCTGGTACAGCAAAGACATGGCCAACACCTTCCCCAAATATGGTATGTTAGGATTTGATACGGGATATTTCTTCCTGAAAGGCTTGTCGCAACAAGGAAATAAACTGGAAGAAAACCTAAACCGGGTAAATGTCACTCCTATCCAGACCGGCTTTAAATTTGAAAGAGTCAACAACTGGGGAGGATTCATCAACCAGAAAGTCTTTTTTGTGCACCTGACCAAAAACTACGAACTGATCAAACTTGATTTTGAATAAGATGAAAAGATACCGACAAATCCTATTTATATGCAGTCTGCTCTGCTTGCTTCCGCAATTCATCCATGCCCAATTACAAGACGAACGGCATAATCTGGCTATCGGAATCAACGGAGGAGTCAACCTGAATTCTGTCAGCTTTACTCCCAATATCAAGCAGACTAACTTCATCGCTCCGGAGTTCGGCTTTACCGTCCGTTATATCTCCGAAAAATATTTCAAAATGATTTGCGGCATACAGGCGGAAGTGAATTACTCACAACGAGGCTGGAAAGAAGTCATCGAAGACGGAAGCAACAACACCTACCACCGGGCCATGAATTACGTGGAGGTACCGTTGTTAGCTCATCTTGCTTTTGGAAAAGACCAAGGAAACGGAGCCCGATTCATCTTGAACTTAGGTCCACAAGTCGGTTTTCTGATAGGAGAAAAAGAATTCTACAGTGACCCATCCACCTGGGATACCTCCAACCGTCCGCAAGGGACCGATGCCCAATATGGGAAATTTGCCGACAAGAAATTCGATTATGGTATTGTAGGCGGCGGAGGTGTGGAAATACGTACCGGTATCGGCCATTTCCTGCTCGAAGCCCGCTACTACTTCGGACTGAGTGATTTTTATAACAACAGTAAAAAAGATTATTTCTCCCGCTCCGCCCACTCGTATATCGGCGGACGACTTACCTATTTATTTGACTTGAAAAAATAATCCGTATGATCAAACTGATATCTTGGAACGTGAACGGGCTACGCGCCTGCTGCGACAAAGGTTTCCGTGAAGTATTCAACCAGCTTGATGCCGATTTTTTCTGCCTGCAGGAAACAAAAATGCAGGAAGGACAACTTGACCTCTCTTTTGAAGGCTATACCTCCTACTGGAACTATGCCGAAAAAAAAGGATATTCAGGCACGGCTATTTTTACCCGTCACCAGCCCCTGCAAGTGACTTATGGACTTGGTATGGAAGACCACGACCATGAAGGACGTGTCATCACCTTGGAAATGGAGAAATTCTTCCTGGTGACGGTTTATACCCCCAATTCGCAGGACGGCCTGAAACGTCTGGACTACCGCATGACCTGGGACGACGATTTCCGGGCCTACCTGAAGAAACTTGACCAGACCAAGCCGGTACTGGTGTGCGGTGACCTGAATGTGGCTCATAAAGAAATCGACTTGAAGAATCCTAAAACTAACCGGATGAATGCGGGTTTCACGGACCAGGAACGAGAGAAATTCCAACAGCTGCTGGATGCCGGATTCATCGACACCTTCCGCTTCTTCTACCCCGAACAGACAAACATCTATTCGTGGTGGTCTTACCGCTTCAAGGCGCGTGAAAAGAATGCAGGGTGGCGTATCGACTATTTTCTGGCCTCAGCCAGCCTTTCCGACAAACTGAAAGGGGCAAAGATACATACAGAAATCTATGGTTCCGACCATTGTCCGGTGGAAGTAACACTCGATATTTAAATACATAGGAATGAAGAACGAAGGATTTACTTTGCGAAAGCGGTTGCGAAGCTTCAAGTTTGCAGGCAACGGTATCCGTCTGCTTATTGCCCACGAACACAATGCGTGGATCCATTGCTTCGCCGCCGTTTGCGTCACGATAGCCGGATGCTGGCTGGGACTTTCTACAACCGAATGGATTGCCGTAGTTTTTGCCATCGCCATGGTACTGGCGGCAGAAGCGGTCAACTCTTCCATTGAAGCACTGGCCGACTTGGTTTCTCCCGACTACAACGAAGCCATCAAACGCACCAAAGACCTGGCAGCCGGAGCCGTTTTGATTCTGGCCATCGGGGCGGCCATTATCGGACTCATTATCTTCGTACCTAAAATTCTCGCTTTGTGATGAAACAGCTTATACTTTTCCTGACAGCTCTCTACCTCGCGGTATCCCTTCCTGCACAAGAACTGGAAATCAGCGGCCCGCGGAAGGCAGTCCGTACATCCGGCGACGTCGGTGCCGTATTGCTTCCTGTAGCCGGCCTGACAGCCATCCTTCTCCAAAAAGACTGGCAAGGTCTGAAGCAAGGAGCCTTGGCCGGAATCACTACCTTAGGAGTAACCTACGCGCTGAAGTATGCGGTCAAGAAGGAGCGTCCTGACCACAGTGACAACCATTCGTTCCCTTCCATGCATACGTCTGTTTCTTTTGCTGCTGCTTCCTTCATCCAGCGACGTTACGGATGGAAATGGGGGTTGCCAGCCTATGTGGTGTCTACCTACGTGGGATGGAGCCGCGTATACGGAAAAAAGCACGACTGGTGGGATGTAGCTGCAGGGGCAGTTATCGGTGCAGGAAGTTCCTACATCTTTACCCGACCGTTTGCGCAAAAGCATGATCTGACTCTCAGCCCGGTAGCAGGCGACGGCTACTGCGGACTATATGCCTCACTGAAATTCTAAAAACTTCCTATTCCATCTTCTAAAAAATTCAGAAGAAAAATACTTTGCTTATATAATGATAAAGGCCATCTCAAATTTATTTGAGACAGCCTTTTCTATGTCTGTTCTTTCCAATGTCAATCGATCAATTGAAATAGTACAAGAAAGTAGCAATACCTTCCAAGGCCTTCTTCTTCTGGTCCTTGATTTCAATTGAGAATTTGATTTCTGCCTTTGCCACCCCGCGCAGATTAACCAAAGAATACAGATTAGCCACCAGACGTACACTCTGTCCGGCCAAAACAGCCTGTCCGAACTTCATTTTGTCCATTCCATAGTTAACCATCATCTTCAGGTTATTCACCTCAATGATCTGGTTCCACAAATAAGGAAGCAATGACAACGTCAGATAACCATGTACAATGGTACTCTTATAAGGGCTCTCCACTTTAGCACGTTCAGTGTCTACGTGAATCCACTGATGGTCCAATGTAGCATCCGCAAACTGATTGATGCGCTCCTGTGGAATTTCCAGCCAGTCGGATACTCCAATCTGCTGACCTACCAACTTTTCAAACTCTTCGTAAGAGTTAATAATTACTTTTTCCATACTTATCTTTGTTCTTTAAATTGCATAAAATATAGGCAAAGATAAGTATATTTTCTTATTTCATTTATTTTCTTACCAAAATAAACTATACTATAACTCACGATAAATAGACTATTTCTCTGATTTATCCTCCAAAAGACAGAATACTGCCTGGCATCAATACCTAACCAAACGCTTGGGGGAACCGTGCCATGAGCATCCCAGACAGAATACTTCTTCCAGATTAAAGCCTTCCAGTGATTCGTCTTCCTTTTTAGGCACCACTTCCCCTTCCGAAGTCACATACACCAGTCTACGCTCTCCTGCCTCATTTTTTACATACATCGCCGCGATTTTACACTGCGGACATACCATTTTTTTCATATCTTTTCTTTCCATTAATTTGCTGCAAAGATAAGGATTTCCAATCAAACCATCTGAGGTATGACTCACAATACACTCATCCTGCAACCCGGTTGTTATTATCATCTACCGTGTACAATATCGGACAAAAGCCCTTAACTTCGCAGCCGATAACAAAAAAACAAAAAACTTATGTCACATGTTCATTCACACGCCCACGAACATCATCACGTCATAGAATCCGTGAGCACCACACTGATTGTCTGTATCCTGCTGAACCTGCTGTTTGTCATCGTAGAAGCAGGCATCGGATTCGCCTATCATTCACTGGGACTGCTTTCCGACGCCGGACACAACCTGAGTGACGTCTTCAGCCTGCTGCTTTCACTCTTCGCCATCCGTATGGCTACCCGAAAAGGAAACAGCCATTTCACCTACGGATATAAAAAAAGTACCGTACTTGTCTCACTGGCTAATGCCGTGATCCTGCTGATTGCCGTAGGTGGCATTCTGATTGAAAGTATCTACAAACTGAGAAATGCAGCTCCCATCTCCGGTGAAGCAATTTCCTGGACAGCGGGAGTAGGTATCGTCATCAATGGGGCTACCGCCCTTCTGCTGATGAAAGGACAGAAGAACGACCTGAATATCAAGGGAGCCTTTCTGCACATGACCATGGACACCTTAGTTTCTGTAGGCGTCGTCCTGTCGGGTATCCTCATCAGTTTCACACAATGTTATATCATCGATGCCTTTATCGGTATGGCCATCGCCCTCATCATATTGGTTTCTACCTGGAAACTGCTGAAAGAAAGTCTTTATTTAAGTCTGGATGCCGTCCCTGAACAAGTCCAGCTGGAAAAGTTGGAAACTGCCCTCAGCCAGACTCCCGGCGTAGCAAGCTGGCATCATCTGCATGTTTGGGCAGTCAGCACTACCGAAAACGCGGCCACCCTTCACATCGTAATCCACAGTCTGACAGATATGGAAGACACCAAGCATCGGTTAAAGCAACTGCTTGCTACTTATGGAATCTCCCATTCCACCATTGAATTCGAAACGTCTGACACTCCTTGTTGTGACACCACTGAGGGATGCTACAAACAGACCACCCGATAAAACAAAAATGCGCCGAACAGGATATCCCTCTCGGCGCATTTTTATTTCTTTGAAAGAATTATTTCAACTTTACAAATAATTCCCCGTCCACTTCACTGGTTTCAATTTTATCTTCTCTCAGCAACCAACCCAGTCCAAGAAACAAATCCTTGTCAGCTTTCAATTTAGCAGCTTTTTTCAGTTGTTTCTGAGTTTTGCCTTCTGTTTCATTCAGTGCCTCCCAGATTTGTCCGGCAATGACACCCGCTTTTTCTTTTAACATAATCTTTTTGCTTTTATAATTAAACATCTAACATTGACGTTTCCTATTTGCCAGCAAATTTAACAAAAAACAAGATAATTGCATAAAGAAAAACAAGAAACTTTCATTTTAATACTGAGAAAACAACTTCTTATTACAATTTTCCTTCATTTTCCAAGAAATCGCCCCAAATTTTCGCGGCTGTTTCCACCATGTGAGCACATGGACGCTTGGCATAATACTGCGGAGTACGGGCTTCGGGAGTAGAAACAATCGGTTCTTTCTTAGAAAGCCCCAACAAGTCGGCACAACGAAGCGCTCCACATTCTTCCTTAAACTTTCCGGCCAGTTCCTGTACTAATTTATAATTGGCAGCTTTCCCTTCTCGGTCGGCTCCGTCCTTAGCGCATCGCTCCAGACCTGCCAACATAAACATACCACACGCTGCCCCACAGGTTTCACGCATACGACCGATCCCCCCTCCAAAGGAAGCAGCCATGTGCATTGCCTGGTCAAACGTAAATCCATACAAATCGGCATATGCACCGACTACCGACTGTGAACAATTATATCCTTCTTTAAACAGGCTGACCGCCTTTGCTATACGTTCTTCTTTTGTCATACTTTACTTCCTTTTATTTAGATACCACATTGACCGGACGACCTTCCATGAAAGCCTTCAGGTTGTTGACTGCCAGGTTCATCAAACGCACACGTGCCTCACTGGTAGCCCAGGCCTGATGAGGAGTGATGTAACAATTACGCGCCTTGAGCAACGGATTATCGGCACGGGGCGGTTCGGAAGAAAGGACGTCCAAACCGGCTGCCGCAATCTTGCCACCGTTCAAGGCATCCGCCAAATCCTGCTCGTTGACCAATCCGCCACGGCCTGTATTGATCAGAATGGCAGTCGGCTTCATCAGGCTCAGCTTGCGGGCATCCACCAGTTCACGGGTATCTTCTGCCAACGGACAATGCAGGCTCACAATATCACATTTCCGGAACAGTTCATCCAATGAAGGACATTTATGCACATCCGAAGGAAGTTCCATGGCCGACTTACTGGTATAAGCATATACCTCCAGTCCGAAACTGACCGCAATGCGGGCCGTAGCACTTCCGGTGTGTCCAAAACCGATGATTCCCATTTTCTTTCCATCCAACTCATGCAAGGGGGTATCCCAAAAACAGAAATCAGCCTGTCCGTTCCACTTGCCGTTCCGTACTTCCTCGGCATAATGTCCTGTGCGCTGTACGATGTTCAGGATATGGGCAAAAGCCATCTGTGCCACCGACTTCGTGCTATACGCCGGAATATTGGTCACGACTATTCCCCGACGGGAAGCTGCTTCGATGTCCACTATGTTATAGCCTGTAGCCAATACGCCGATATATTTCAAGTCGGGCAGTTTTTCAATTGTAGCGGCATCCAATACGACCTTATTGGTAAACAAGACCTCTGCCCCAGCCGCACGTTTCAACACTTCTTTGGGGGCTGTCCGTTCATATACGGTCAGTTCACCCAATGCCTTCAAATCCTCCCAAGACAAATCTCCCGGGTTCAATGTATATCCGTCTAATACGACAATCTTCATGTTTTATTCTCCTTAAATTATATGTTATTCTTTAAAACGTTCACCCCACAGTCCGACCATACGGTCTTTCATTTTCTGCTCCGACGGATTTTCCTGAGCATGCCACAGGCGCTGTGTCCGGATTTCTTCCGGCAGAAAATCCTGTTTCACGAAGTTTCCTTTGTATGCATGCGCATATTTGTAATCTTTTCCGTATCCCAGCTGTTTCATCAGCTTGGTCGGCGCATTGCGCAAATGCAGCGGAACCGGCAGATTACCGGTATCACGCACCAGTTGCAATGCCGAATTGATACCTTCGTATGCCGAATTGCTTTTCGGACTGGTAGCCAGATACACCGTCGCCTCCGCCAAAGGAATCCGCCCCTCGGGCCACCCGATTTTCATCACCGCGTCGAAAGCCGCATTGGCCAGCAGCAGCGCGTTGGGATTAGCCAGACCGATATCTTCCGAAGCCGAAATCACCAGCCGTCGGGCTATGAAGGCAGGATCTTCGCCTCCTTCCACCATCCGGGCCAGCCAGTACAAGGCACCATCCGGATCACTGCCTCGGATAGATTTGATAAAGGCAGATATAATGTCATAATGCATTTCTCCCTCCTTATCATACGCCAGCGGATTCTGTTGCAGGTTGGCCATCACCTTCTCGTCTGTAATGACCACCGAATCCTCTGTTTCCGATTCAATCACCAGTTCCAGGATATTCAACAGCTTGCGGGCATCTCCTCCCGAATAACGGAGCATGGCATCCGTTTCCTTCAGTTCCACCTTCCGTTCCTTCAGCACCGCATCTTTTTCCAAAGCATGGTGTACCAGCTCCAGCAAATCGTCCTTTTCCAGCGGTTTCAGCACATAGAGCTGGCAACGCGACAGCAACGGCCGGATGACTTCGAACGAAGGATTTTCAGTGGTGGCTCCTATCAAGGTCACCGTCCCCGTTTCTACTGCTCCCAACAGTGAATCCTGCTGCGATTTACTGAACCGATGGATTTCGTCAATAAACAAAATAGGACTCTGCTGCGAGAAGAAGCGGTTGGCCTTGGCCTTTTCAATCACCTCACGCACTTCCTTCACTCCCGAAGTGACCGCACTCAGCGTATAAAAAGGAACTTCCAGCCGGTTGGCGATAATCTGTGCCAGCGTAGTTTTTCCCACTCCCGGAGGTCCCCACAAAATAAACGAAGAAATCCGTCCCGATTCAATCATTTTTCGCAACACGGCTCCCTCGCCTACCAGGTGTTTCTGACCAATATATTCATCCAGCGTCTTCGGACGCATCCTTTCAGCCAATGGTTGTGACATACACTATCAATTTAAAACCGTTTCAAAGATAGTGAAAGCTGAGCGCAGAGACAAATAGAAAACATAGTTTTCTAATTTTGGCTATGCCGAAGCGCATCCTATCTTATGGAAAGATAGTGAAAGCTGAGCGCAGAGACAAATAGAAAACGTAGTTTTCTAATTTTGGCTATGCCGAAGCGCATCCTATCTTATGGAAAGATAGTGAAAGCTGAGCGCAGAGACAAATAGAAAACGCAGTTTTCTAATTTTGACTATGCTGAAGCGCATCCTAAGCGCCCGTAAAGATAGTGAAACTTTCTCTCAAGGTGATGCAGCAATCTACTACCACACCTTGAAAAAAGAAGTGAAGAAATAAAAATGAAACAGAAATGTAAAGACAAAAAAAAAGGCGCTTTTCACAAAGGGCCTTTTTAAGTTTTCAATAGGTATTAGTTTTTTTTCTTAAGGTAAAAAGATTGTTTTCAGGATAACGGCACAAAGATGCGGCGTTTTTTTCAGGTAACCAAATAAAAAAACATGTCATAAAACACATTCTGCGTTTTTTTCATTTTCTTTCGTTTGCCATTATTAACAACATGCATCCGTGCTCTTACAAAGATAAGCAAAATTAAGTAAAACGCATCCATTTGCAGAAATATTTTCCGCATTTATTCACATGGTGATTATTTTTACTAATTTTGCAACCATATAAAGAAAACATAAAACGTTTCCGTATGACAGAAATAAATACGACTGAAAATTCAGAAAAGAAAAGTCTGAATTTCATTGAACAAATTGTAGAGAAAGACTTACAGGAAGGTAAAAACGGCGGAAGAATACAGACCCGTTTTCCGCCTGAACCCAACGGATACCTGCACATCGGACATGCAAAGGCCATCTGTCTGGACTTTGGAATTGCCCAGCGCTATGGCGGTGTCTGCAACCTGCGTTTTGATGATACAAACCCCACCAAGGAAGACGTGGAATACGTAGAAGCCATCAAGGAAGACATCCAGTGGCTGGGATTCCAGTGGGGACACGAATATTATGCTTCTGACTATTTCCAGCAGCTTTGGGACTTCGCCATCCGTCTGATTAAAGAAGGAAAAGCGTATGTAGACGAGCAGACTTCGGAAGAAATCGCTGCCCAGAAAGGTACACCGACCCAACCCGGAACGGAAAGCCCTTACCGCAACCGTCCGATTGAAGAAAGCCTGGAACTGTTCCAGAAAATGAATGCGGGAGAAATTGAAGAAGGAAAGATGGTATTGCGTGCCAAAATCGATATGGCCAACCCGAACATGCATTTCCGCGACCCGATCATCTATCGTGTCGTGAAAACGCCTCACCACCGTACAGGTGACAAATGGAAGGCTTATCCGATGTATGACTTTGCACACGGACAGAGCGACTATTTTGAAGGAGTAACCCACTCACTGTGTACACTGGAATTCGTGGTACACCGCCCGCTGTACGACTTGTTTGTCGACTGGGTAAAAGAAGGCAAGGACCTGAACGACAACCGTCCGCACCAGTATGAGTTCAACAAGCTGAACCTGAGCTACACCCTGATGAGTAAACGTAACCTGCTGACGCTGGTCAAGGAAGGTTTGGTAGACGGATGGGATGACCCCCGAATGCCGACCATCTGCGCATTCCGCCGCCGCGGTTACTCTCCGGAATCCATCCGCAAGTTCATCGACAAAATCGGTTATACCACTTACGACGCGCTGAACGATTTTGCTTTGCTGGAAAGTGCCGTACGTGAAGACCTGAACGTACGTTCCACCCGTGTGTCTGCCGTGCTGAATCCGGTGAAACTGATTCTGACCAACTATCCGGAAGGAAAAGTGGAAGAAATGGAAGCCATCAACAATCCGGAAGACTTGAGCGCCGGCACACATACCATTGAATTCAGTCGTGAACTCTGGATGGAACGCGATGACTTCATGGAAAATGCACCGAAGAAATACTTCCGCATGACTCCGGGACAGGAAGTCCGCCTGAAAAACGCTTACATCGTGAAATGTACGGGCTGCAAGAAAGACGAAAACGGAAACGTGGTAGAGGTGTATGCAGAATACGACCCGAACACGAAGAGCGGCATGCCGGAAGCTAACCGCAAGGTGAAAGGTACCCTCCACTGGGTAAGCTGCAACCACTGCCTGAAAGCAGAAGTACGTTTGTACGACCGCCTGTGGAAGGTGGAAAATCCACGCGACGAGATGGCAGCCATCCGCGAAGCCAAAGGATGCTCCGCACTGGAGGCGATGCAGGAAATGATCAATCCGGATTCTTTGAAGGTTCTGCACGAATGTTACGTCGAGAAATTCCTGGCCGATGCCAAACCGCTCGACTACCTGCAGTTCCAACGTATCGGTTACTTCAACGTAGATAAGGATTCTACTCCGGAACACCTGGTGTTCAACCGTACCGTATCATTAAAAGATACATGGAGCAAGATCAACAAATAAAAATCCCTTTCAGAATACAGGATAAAGCCGATTTTCTGGAAGATTTCTGACGATTTTTGTGGGGTATTTCCCCCCCTCGAAAAAACGCCCTTGTGTTTGGATTAAAACGCAAGGGCGTTTTATTTCAAACGTAAGTGCGTTTAAAGGAAAACGCAAGTGCGTTTCAGTCCAAACGCCAAAGCGTTTTTTTGAAACGCAAAGGTGTCTTTTTTCAGGCCAGAAAATCCCCTGCAAAGCCCCAAAATCAGCCATAAAAAAACCGCCGGACATTCATCCGACGGTAAAATCATTGTGAAAATATCGAGTTAACGTTCCGAAGTCTTGGCCGAAAGTTTCTCCAAGAAATATACCAAGAAAAATCCAACCACCATCAGTACTACCGCTTCGGTCACATAGGCATTCGGAAGAATGTTATGTTCTACCAGCGGCTTCACTTCTCCATGACTGTCCACAAATGTTTCCACCACTTCTTTCCAAGGCCATACCTTGTTCAATGACCCCAGCATGAAACCGGTCAGCACCGCCAGCGTGATATTACGGAAATGGGCCAAGGCATACGACAAGATTCGTGAAAAGGAAGTGATTCCAATACAGGCACCTGCTGCAAAGACCACCATCACCACCACGTCCAGCGTCTTCACCGCATCCATGATGAAGAAATACTTTCCTAAGAGAACCAAGATAAAACTACCGGAAATGCCTGGAAGAATCATCGCACAAATGGCGATGGCCCCACACAGGAAAATAAACAACAAGTTCGACGGCGTCTCGGCCGGAGTGGCCACCGTGATATAAAACGCTATCACCACCCCTATCACAAAGGCAATCCAGGTTTTCCAGCTTTTCCACTCCTTGATGTCTTTCGATACAAACCAAGTGGAAGCCAGCACCAGCCCGAAAAAGAACGACCACACCAATATCGGATGGTCTACCAGCAGCCAAGTAATCAGCTTGGCCAGTGAAAACACACTGATACCGATTCCTGCCAACAGAAAAAACAAGAAGTTGCCATTGATTTTTTTCCAGAAAGCCCCCCATTTTCCAGTAAAGAACAATTTCAAGCTTTCCAAGTTGATGCTCTTAATTGAATTAATCAACTCATCATAAATACCTACAATGAAGGCAATGGTTCCTCCCGATACGCCGGGAACCACATCGGCAGCTCCCATCCCCATACCTTTTAACATCAGAACCACATAGTCTTTCAGTTTTCGTTCCATCAATTTATCTGTAAAAAGTTAGCGGATGCAAAGTAAACGAAAAAAAACTGCTATACTACCATCCCCGGGAAACATTTTACGGTTTTTATTGTTACTTTTATAGCGATTATTAAAAAATAGATTGATTATGGCTACAACTTTATTTCAAGGAACTCCTGTCACACTGGCCGGAGAGTTTATACAGAAAGGAGCACAGGCTCCAGATTTTTCACTGGTCAAAGGCGACCTGAGTTCATTCACCCTGGCTGATGCCAAAGGTAAATATGTGGTATTGAACATTTTCCCGAGCATGGATACGGGTGTATGTGCCGCTTCTGTCCGCAAGTTCAACCAGCTGGCTGCAGGTATGGAAAATACACTGGTGCTGGCCATCTCCAAAGATTTGCCATTTGCACAAGGACGTTTCTGCACGGCTGAAGGCATCGAACGTGTCATTCCATTGTCAGACTACCGTTACACTTCTACTTTCGGCAAAGATTACGGTGTACTGATGACCGATGGCCCTCTGTGCGGACTGCTGGCTCGCGCCGTAGTAATCCTGAATCCGGAAGGAAAGGTTATCTACACGCAGCTGGTTCCGGAAATCGTGGAAGAGCCCGATTACGAAGCTGCACTGGCTGCCCTCAAATAAAAAGGGAAAACATCTACAATAAGAAAGGGACCACCCGTTTCATTACGAGTGGCCCCTTTCCTTATATTATGACCTTATATGTTTATTCTGCAGAGAATTCCTTGATGCGCTGTTCTTCCGACAAGCGGCAAACCAGCAACGTATTGTTCTTTTCTGCCACAATGTAACCGTCCAGTCCTTGCACCACCACCTTCTTTTCCTGGGTAGTATGTACTATACAATTGCGTGATTCATACATTTTAATGTCCGGTCCGATACACACATTGTGATGGGCGTCGTGCTTGGAATTTTCATGAAGAGAGCCCCAGGTGCCCAGGTCGCTCCATCCGAAAGAAGCCGGGAACACATATATTTCGTCCGCTTTTTCCATGATGGCATAGTCCACCGAAATATTCTCACAAGTAGGAAACAGTTCATCCACCATCTCCTGCTCCTTGTCGGTATAGAAATAAGGGAAAAGACGTTCGAAAATCTTTGCCATAACCGGCTGATACACACGGATGGCATTGACAATCGTATTGACATTCCATACGAAAATACCCGCATTCCAGAAATAGTTTTTCCGCTGCAGATAACGTTCTGCCGTAGCCAAATCAGGTTTTTCACGAAAAGCATCCACCCGATAGATTTCCTTGTTCGAAGGGCAGGCCATCGACAAATCGGCTTCAATGTATCCGTAGCCTGTTTCCGGACGGGTCGCTTTCATTCCCAACGTCACAATGGCGTCTGAATCGGCCGTAAACTTCATCGCAGAAGTCACCACACGGTCAAATTCGCGCACGTTCATCACGATATGGTCACTGGGGGTCACTACGATATTGGCTTTGGGATTGCGGGCCTTGATTTTCCAACTTACATAAGCAATGCAAGGGGCTGTGTTCCGTCGGCAAGGCTCAAGCAGGATATGATCGGAAGAGATTTCCGGCAATTGCTCTTTTACGATATCCGCATATTTTGCAGAGGTAACAACCCATATATTTTCAGGCAGACATACATCTTTAAAACGATCTACGGTCAGTTGGATGAGCGTACGTCCACAACCCAATACATCAATAAACTGTTTGGGCATTTCCGGACTGCTCATCGGCCAAAAGCGACTGCCTATGCCTCCAGCCATAATGACCACGTGATTATTCGTCGGATTCATAACAAACTTTTCTTGGTAACTTCGCAAAGTTAAATGTTTAATTTGAATATTTCCTATCTTTGTAAAAAATTATCTACTGGATATGAGAACTTACCCATGCGTACTGACCATCGCCGGATCTGACTGTAGCGGCGGAGCAGGCATTCAAGCTGATATCAAAACCATCTCTGCACTGGGTGCCTATGCGGCCAGCGCCATCACTGCCATCACCGTACAAAACACCTGCGGCGTTACCGGCATCCACCCGGTTCCACCTTCCTACGTGAAGGGACAAATCGAAGCCGTCATGGACGACATCCGCCCGCAGGCCATCAAGATTGGCATGATCAATGACACGAAAATAGTGGAAGTCATTGCTGAAATGCTTCAGAAATACCAACCTCAGTTTGTGGTGTTCGACCCCGTCATGGTATCGACCAGCGGCTGCAAATTGATGGAAGACGAAGCCATTGAAGCCATCACTACCCGGCTGATTCCACTGGCTACCCTGATTACCCCAAACTTGAGCGAAGCAGAAATTTTAGCAGGACAAAAGATCCGTACCGTGGAGAAAATGCAACGACAGGCAAAAGAAATGCTGAAACTGGGATGCCGGGGGGTACTTGTCAAAGGCGGACACCTGGAAGGCGGACGTATGTGCGATGTACTTCAAACCGTCGGCGAGGAAGCGCCTCATCTGTTTGCCGCCCCAAAGGTAGACAGCCGGAACACCCACGGTACGGGTTGTACGCTGTCCTCGGCCATTGCTACCTATCTGGCTTTAGGAGAGACAATTACCGATGCTGTGGAAAAAGCCAAACAATATGTTTACAAAGGCATTGAAGCAGGAAAAGACGTATGCATCGGCCATGGCCACGGTCCGCTGAATCACTTCTATTCGCCTGTACCAATGCACATTTTCGACAAAAACGGGTAATATGTCAAAAGAATCATTACCTTTGCAACCAAAAACTTAAACCATAAAGAAAATATGAAAGCATTTGTATTTCCTGGACAAGGAGCTCAATTCGTAGGAATGGGAAAAGACCTGTACGAAACATCTCCGCTTGCCAAAGAATTATTTGAGAAAGCCAACGATATTTTGGGTTACCGTATCACCGACATCATGTTCGAAGGTACTGACGAAGATTTGCGCCAGACAAAGGTCACCCAGCCTGCTGTATTCCTTCACTCTGTCATCTCTGCCTTGTGCATGGGAGATGCCTTCCAGCCGGAAATGACTGCCGGACACTCTTTGGGTGAATTCTCTGCCTTGGTAGCAGCCGGAGCCTTGTCATTCGAAGACGGACTGAAACTGGTGTATGCACGTGCCATGGCCATGCAGAAAGCCTGCGAAGCCCATCCGTCTACCATGGCGGCCATCATTGCCCTGCCGGATGAAAAAGTAGAAGAAATCTGCGCTTCTGTAGCAGCCGAAGGAGAAGTCTGTGTGGCAGCCAACTACAACTGCCCGGGACAGATTGTGATTTCAGGAAGCATTGAAGGTATCAACAAGGCTTGTGAACTGATGAAAGCAGCCGGTGCCAAACGTGCCCTCCCGTTGAAAGTGGGTGGTGCTTTCCACTCTCCGCTCATGGACCCTGCCAAGGTTGAACTGGAAGCGGCTATCAACGCTACGGAGTTCCACACCCCAAAATGTCCGATCTACCAGAATGTAGACGCTCTTCCTCATACAGACCCGGCTGAAATCAAGAAGAACCTGGTGGCACAGCTCACTGCTTCTGTTCGTTGGACACAGACCGTACAGCACATGATTGCCGACGGAGCCGACGACTTCACAGAATGTGGTCCGGGTGCCGTACTGCAGGGACTGATCAAGAAAATCAACAAAGAAGTCAACGCACACGGAATTGCATAATCAGACAATCAGTCTGACTCAGGCACGAATTATACGAAACTGGCGGATCCCTTTCATACATCCGTGCTAAACCGTATAATTCGTGCTTTTTCTTTTTATCAACCACAAATAAAAGACTCATTATGGAAACGACAAAAAAAATCATTATTTATCAGGTCTTTACGAGACTTTTTGGAAATCAGAACAAGACTTGTCAGCCAGATGGAAGCATCGAAGTAAACGGATGCGGAAAAATGAAAGATTTCACCAAACAAGCCTTGCATGAAATCAAGAAACTGGGAGCCACCCACATCTGGTACACCGGCCTGCTGGCCCATGCCTCTCAAACAGATTATACTGCATACGGAATTCCGAAAAATCATCCTTCCATCGTGAAAGGAAAAGCGGGTTCTCCTTATGCTATTCGTGATTACTATGATGTAGACCCTGATTTGGCCGAACACGTAGATAAACGAATGGAAGAATTCGATGATTTGGTGAAACGTACCCATGAATGTGGGCTGAAAATGATCATCGACTTTGTACCGAACCATGTCGCACGACAGTATCATTCCATTGCCAAACCGCAAGGTGTAAAAGACTTGGGAGAAGAGGATGACTGCACACAGGCTTTCAATCCACAAAACAACTTCTATTACATCCCGGACCAGAAACTGGGAGGAGAAATTGATTTCTACAATCCGGAAATGGGAACCTACGAGGAAATGCCAGCCAAGGCTACCGGAAACGACCGCTTTGACCCATGGCCCAACCGGAACGACTGGTATGAAACAGTCAAACTGAACTATGGCGTGGATTACATCAACCATACGGGAGGACATTTCGACCCGATTCCCGATACCTGGCATAAAATGGAACAGATCCTGAACTACTGGGCCGAAAAAGGAATTGACGGTTTCCGTTGCGACATGGCAGAAATGGTTCCCTGCGAATTCTGGGGATGGGTGATTCCGCGCATTAAAGCCACTTATCCGCATATCATCTTTATTGCCGAGGTATATAATCCCAACGAATACCGGAACTACATTTACAACGGACATTTCGATTACTTGTATGACAAAGTGGGTCTTTACGACACACTGAGAAACATCACCTGTGGCTATGGTTCAGCTACCGGCATTACGCATTGCTGGCAGAGCGTGGACGATATCCAGGACCACATGCTGAACTTCCTGGAAAACCATGACGAACAGCGTATCGCTTCCGGATTCTTTGCCGAAGACCCGTTCAAGGCTATCCCGGCCTTTATCGTTTCAGCCTGTCTGCGGAAAAATCCAATCATGCTGTATTTCGGACAGGAATTAGGTGAAAAAGGTATGGACAGCGACGGCTTCAGCGGACGTGACGGACGCACCACCATTTTCGACTACTGGTGTGTGGACAGCATTTTCCGCTGGAACAACCACGGACGCTGGAATACGCATCTGCTGAATGACAGAGAAAAAGAATTACGCCATATTTATGAAACCATTCTGCATATCTGTCAGATCGAACCGGCCATCAGTGACGGCGACTTTTTCGATTTGATGTATGTCAACCTGAACGGATGGCAGATGAACGAACACAAGCAATATGCTTTCTTGCGGAAATTTGCCAACGAGGTACTGCTGATTATGGTAAACTTCGGGGACGCTGCCGCACAGATTGGAGTCAACATTCCTTCGCATGCATTCGATTATCTGAAAATGACTCCTGCACCGAAATGCAAATGCAAGGACCTGCTCTCCGGAAAACAGGAAACCATCTGCTTCTCTCCAAACAGTCCGGTATGCACGGAACTTCCGGCATTCGGCGGAAAAATCCTGAAGTTCAAAATAAAATAACTCACACCCTGCGAAATACCTGCCTCTATCGCATAGTTTTGATTTATTTTATTTGGAAACTTGAAACAAAAAGGTATCTTTGCACAAATAAGCCAACTTTGTGCAAACAATAAATACAATTATATGGAAAAAAGTTTTCTGGCCTTTGTAGAAGACAGCATCAAGAACAATTGGGATCTGGATGCCCTGACAGATTATAAAGGAGCCACCTTGCAGTACAAGGACGTAGCACGTAAAATAGAGAAACTACATATTCTGCTGGAAGAAAGCGGTATCAAACCAGGCGACAAAGTAGCCTTGTGCGGACGTAACAGTTCGCACTGGGGCGTCGCTTTCCTGGCTATCCTGACCTACGGGGCGGTAGCAGTCCCGATTCTACATGAATTCAAGGCAGACAATGTGCACAACATCGTCAATCATTCCGATGCCCGCCTGCTTTTTGTAGGCGATGTAGTATGGGAATCGTTGAATGAAAACGAAATGCCCAACTTGGAAGGCATCATCCTGATGACCGACTTCACCCTGCTGGTATGCCGTAGCAAACAGCTGGAATACGCCCGTGAACATTTGAATGAAATGTTCGGGAAAAAGTTCCCCCGCAACTTCCGGAAAGAACATGTCAGCTACCGGAGAGATACCCCGGAAGAGCTTGCCATGATCAACTACACATCAGGAACAACCAGTTTCTCCAAAGGTGTCATGCTTCCCTATCGCAGTCTGTGGTCCAATACACAGTTCGCATTCGAGGTTTTACATTTGCAGCCGGGAAACAAAGTAATCTCCATTCTTCCCATGGCCCACATGTACGGGCTTGCCTTTGAATTCATCTACGAATTCTGCGCAGGCTGTCATGTATACTTCCTCACTCGCATGCCAAGCCCGAAAATCATCTTCCAGGCCTTTACCGAAGTAAAGCCTCACATCGTAATTTCCGTTCCGCTTATCATTGAGAAAATCATCAAGAAGAACGTATTGCCCAAACTGGAAACGCTGAAAATGAAAATCCTGTTGAAGGTACCCATCATCAATGATAAAATCAAGGAAGCAGTACGCGAACACATGATACAGGCTTTTGGCGGCAACTTCTATGAGATTATCATTGGAGGAGCTGCTTTCAATCAGGATGTGGAACGCCTGCTGCGAAGCTTGGATTTCCCTTACACAGTAGGCTACGGCATGACGGAGTGCGGTCCGATTATCAGTTATGAAGACTGGCGACGATACAAACCTGGTTCATGCGGAAAAGCAGCTCCCCGAATGGAAATCAAGATTGACAGTTCCGACCCGCAAAACGTGGTAGGAGAAATTCTTGCACGAGGCGAAAATGTCATGTTAGGCTATTACAAGAATCCGGAAGCTACTGCCCAAGCCATTGATACGGAAGGCTGGCTGCATACGGGAGACTTGGGAGTAATGGACAAGGAAGGTAATCTCACCATCAAAGGACGAAGCAAAAATATGCTACTCGGACCTTCCGGTCAGAACATCTATCCGGAAGAGATTGAAGAAAAAATCAGCAATCTGCCGTATGTATGTGAGAACATTGTCATCCAGCAAAGCGACCACAAACTGGCAGCCCTCATTTATCCGGACTTTGACGAAGCCTTCAAACAGGGTCTGACCAAGGAAGACATTGAAAGAATCATGGAAGAAAACCGTGTGGCAGTCAATGCGGAACTTCCCGCCTATTCACAGATTGCACGTGTAAAGATTTATCCGGAAGAGTTTGAGAAAACACCGAAGAAGAGTATTAAACGATTCCTTTACCAAGAAGTCAAATAATCACCATGAGATTAAAACTTATATCCGTGTTCCTGCTGGGAAGCCTCCTGGCGGGAACACCTGTTTCCGCCCAGAAAAAAGAACAGAAAAGTGTACTGAAAAAAGGGCCTAATGTATCACTGAACATTACCAGCAAAAAGAAATTTCCTCAACGGACATACTTCAACCTGGGACTGTTCAGCAACTATCCTTGCCTGAACGGAGTGGGCATCAATGCAATTTCAAGCTTGCAACACTATAACGCATACGGCCTGCAGATTTCCGGACTTACCAATGTGTCGGGATTAAAGTCTACGGGAGTGCAGATTTCAGGTATCGCCAATGTGACTGGGAAAAGAGCCTGCGGGTTTATCCTCTCCGGACTGACCAACGTAACAGGGACCTCTGCATACGGTTTGTCTGTGGCCGGACTGGGAAACATCTCGGGAGGAGACATTAAAGGTATGGGTATCGCCGGACTGGTCAACGTGAGTGAAGACCTTCGAGGGGTAGCCATTGCGGGACTGGCCAACGTCAACAAGGATGTACAGGCCGGATTGATTCTCAGCGGACTGATGAACGTGTCGGGAACTTCCTCCAGAGGAGTCCAATTGACTTCCTTACTCAACGTCACAGGAAAATCCAACGAAGGATGGCAGCTGGCTGGTTTAGGAAATGTCAGTGTGGAAAACAAAGGCGTACAAAGTGCCTTACTGAACTACAGCGTGGAAAACAAAGGCGTACAGTTAGGCATAGGCAATGTCAATACCAAAAGTGATGCCCGAGGCTATCAGATAGGAATTATCAACGTAAGTACAGACAGTACGGCACATCAGATAGGCTGTATCAACCTAAAACCGGAAACACGTGTGCAAATGATTATTTCCGGAGGTAATGCCAACAAAGGAAGCCTGTCTATCCGCTTCAAAAACAAATTTACTTATACACAGATTGGTGCGGGAGCTTACTACCTGGGAACCGATCGTCCCGTTTCCGTCAGCGGATTTTATCGGGCCGGTGTATATCACAGCCTGACTAAAAAACTCGACCTCAGTGCAGACATCGGATACTACCACATCGAATCACTGGACAATAAAAACCAGGGAATCCCCGCACGCCTGTATGCACTGGAACCTCGCATCAGCCTGGAATACAGCCTGACGAAAAAATTTGGTCTCTTCGTATCCGGCGGATACGGATGGACCCGTACATATAAAGGTAATCATGCTTTTGACCAGAAAATGGTCTTCGAAGCGGGAATGGTTCTGTTTTAAACAGACCATTCCTCATTTTTTCAGAATCAACTGTTCAGACTTGCAGAACGTACCCGGCTCAAGGTTTCCGGAGTCATCTGCAACAGAGAAGCGATATACACCAAGGGGGCACGCTTCAAGATTTCAGGATGCAACTGAAGCAATTTGTTGTAACGCTCATGGGCCGGTTCAAACCGCAGCGTATCCGCCTTCACCTGCGACTCGATTAAAGACAGTTCAAAAATTCTACGGTACCATGCCCCAATTGACGCATCTTCCTGAGCCAACATTTCCAATCTATCTTTAGGAATCTCCCATGCTACGGTAGGTTCCAAGGTTTCAATCATCAGTCGCGTCGGTTCTTCCTTTAAATAACTTTCCAGACAGATTACCACGCCCCCTTCATAAGCTATGTGTTCCGTCAAATCTTTGTCATATTTAAAGTAAAACTGACGAGTCAGTCCTTTCTCGATATAAAGCATGGAACGGCAAACATCACCTTCATCCAATATCCTCTCACCCTTCTTGTATTTTTTACAAGTCAGTATTTCAGCCAGTTGATGAAGCTGTTCCCGTTTAAGAAGACATCTCATTCCGGACACCATCAGCCTGGCTGCTTCTACATTTGTCATCATACTATTCACTTTTCTTCTAACTTTATTTGACTTTGATACGATCAAAACCTTCTCCAAACACTCCGATAACGGCGCTTTGTGACACAAACGCCTTAGGGTCTATATCCTTAATCAGACGAAAAATCGTGCTGGACTCACTTTTCTTGGCCAACACAAACATCATCTTGACTCCATTGTGGGTGTAACATCCCACCCCGTCAATAAAGGTTACTCCTCGGTGCAAATCCTTGTTGATGCGGGCTCCTATTTCTTCATATTTATTGGATATGATGAAAAACTGCACTGACTGACGGGCACTGTTCACCACCTGGTCGAGTACAAAGCTGGAAATAAACAATACCACATATCCGTAAACCACTTTCTCCCAGCTATGTAACACCAAATAACTTGAAGAAATAATAATCACGTCACAAATCAGAATTACTTTTCCCAATGAAATATCACGGTACTTATTGACAATGGCAGCTATAATATCTGTACCCCCGGTACTTCCATTGGCCGAAAATGCCACTCCGATACCTGCTCCACAGAAAGAAGCTCCCAACACACACGACATGAACGGCTGGTTATGAATCAAAGGCCCGGAAACAAATTTTTGAATGACACTCAAGATTACGGTCAATGTAAAGACTGCGAATATGGTCTTCAAACAAAATTTAAGCCCCAAAATTTTCAAGGCAAGTAAAAGCAGCAAGAAATTAATAATTAAATAAGTGTATTGCACCGGAAAACCCGTACCCCAAAAAATAATTGACGCAATACCCGGTACCGCGCCCGAAGGAATATCACTGGGCAACAAAAATCCGGTCCATCCGATACCATACATAATCATTCCCAATGCGATCATTAAATAATCCTTGGTTTCTCTCAATAATTTCTGCTTTCTCGTAGTAGGCAAAGCTGGATTCATCTCTTTGGTTTTCTTTAAAAATTTCGAATGCAAAAGTAAAAAAAAATCCACAGAATTGACTTATATCAATTTCAAAAAATAAGAAAATAAAGCAAGAGCATATTTTTAAAAATGACATGATTTTCGTAATTTTGCCGGCAAATAGGAGAATAAATGGCATTAGTCAACGAACACCTGCTCAAATTACCGGAAAACTACTTGTTTACCGATATCGTGAAAAGAGTAAATTCTTTTAAAGTGACACATCCCCAGGCCCGCATCATTCATCTGGGAATCGGTGATGTGACCCTACCTATCCCCAAAGCATGTGTGGAAGCCATGCAAAAAGCTGCCGGAGAATTAGGCAACGCAGAAACCTTCAGAGGATATGGTCCTGAACAAGGATATGATTTCTTAATCGAAGCCATCCTGAAGCATGATTATGCAGCTCATGGCATCAATTTTGACAGCAATGAAATATTCATCAGCGATGGTTCAAAATCAGATACAGGAAACATCGGTGATATCCTGCGGCATGACAACAGCATTGGTGTGACCGATCCCATTTATCCGGCTTACATCGACTCCAACGTTTCCTGTGGAAGGGCGGGAGTGCTGGAGGAAGACGGGAAATGGAGCAATGTGGTCTACATGCCCTGCCGTATCGAAAACAATTTCGTGCCAGAAATTCCCAAACAACGCATTGACATCATTTATCTATGCTACCCGAACAACCCCACGGGAGCTGTCTTGACGAAGAGCGAACTCAAAAAGTGGGTCAACTATGCCATAGAAAACGATGCACTCATTATTTTCGATGCGGCTTACGAAGCCTATATACAAGATCCCGACATTCCCCACTCTATCTATGAAATCAAAGGGGCCAAGAAAGTAGCCATCGAATTCCGTAGTTTCTCAAAGACCGCCGGATTTACCGGAGTACGCTGCGGATACATGGTCATCCCGAAGGAGGTGACCGCAGCCACCCTGGAAGGAGAACGGGTACAGCTGAACAAACTATGGCTCAGACGACAGGCCACCAAGTTCAACGGAGTATCTTATATCACCCAGCGAGGAGCCGAAGCGATTTATACCCCGGAGGGGAAAGAACAAGTAAAGGCCATGGTGAAATATTATATGGACAATGCCAAAATCATGAAAAGAATGCTCTCGAAGACCGGTGTACAGTTCTTTGGAGGAGACAATGCACCTTACCTGTGGGTAAAGGCCCCGGGCAATCAAACCGCATGGAAGTTCTTCGACAAGCTGCTGTACGAGGCACACGTAGTGAGCACCCCGGGAGTCGGATTCGGCCCCAGCGGTGAAGGATATGTACGACTGACTTCTTTCGGCGACCGTCACCAATGCGAGGAAGGCATTCGAAGAATCTGTCAGTGCCTGTAAGTAACCTCCCGACACAACCCAATACCTCAAACAACAACCCATACATCAACTATAAAATCAAACAACTTAAATAAGAAATTAAGGTAATATGTCTAAATTAAGATTCAGAGTTGTGGAAAAGGCATTCCACAAGAAACCGGTAGAAGTACCATCACCGGCAGAACGCCCGAGCGAGTATTTTGCTAAATACGTGTTCAACCGCGAAAAAATGTTCAAGTACTTGCCGAGTAATGTCTATGCCAAACTGATTGACGTCATTGACAACGGCGCTTCTCTCGACCGCAGCATCGCCAATGCCGTAGCCGACGGAATGAAACGTTGGGCCATCGAACTGGGAGTAACGCACTACACCCACTGGTTCCAGCCTTTGACCGAAGGCACTGCCGAAAAGCACGACGCATTCGTGGAACATGACGGAAAAGGCGGCATGCTGGAAGAATTCTCCGGCAAGTTGCTGGTACAGCAGGAATCAGACGGTTCGTCATTCCCGAACGGAGGTATCCGTAATACATTCGAAGCACGCGGTTACAGTGCATGGGATCCTTCCTCACCGGTATTCGTGGTAGATGACACCTTGTGTATCCCTACCGTATTCATAGCCTATACCGGAGAATCACTCGACTATAAGGCTCCGTTGCTGAAGGCCCTGCGTGCAGTCAACAAAGCTGCTCTCGATGTGATGCACTACTTCGACCCGTCAGTAAAGAAAATTGTATCTTATCTGGGTTGGGAACAGGAATATTTCCTGGTAGACGAAGGATTGTATGCCGCACGTCCGGACCTGTTGCTGACAGGACGTACTTTGATGGGACACGAAGCTTCCAAAAACCAACAGTTGGAAGACCACTATTTCGGTGCTATTCCGACCCGTGTGGCTGCTTTCATGAAAGACCTCGAAATCCAGGCTCTTGAACTGGGCATTCCAGTCAAGACACGTCACAATGAGGTAGCTCCGAACCAGTTTGAGCTGGCTCCCATTTACGAAGAATGCAACCTGGCCGTAGACCACAACATGCTGATCATGTCACTGATGCGGAAGATTGCCCGCAACCACGGATTCCGCGTGCTGCTGCATGAAAAACCGTTCAAAGGCGTCAACGGCTCCGGAAAGCACAACAACTGGTCACTGGGTACCGACACCGGTACACTGTTGATGGCTCCGGGCAAAACCTCTGAAGACAACCTGCGTTTCATCACTTTCGTAGTGAATACCCTGATGGCTGTGTACCG
>ERZ779981.181-NODE-181-length-35949-cov-7.17407_pt1 | contig 35949 bp, 27 predicted proteins | sample MGYA00511182_ERZ779981 | MGnify/ENA primary metagenome ERZ779981 (study PRJEB29588, sample SAMEA2149539) | human gut metagenome | biome: human gut; feature: human-associated habitat; material: faeces | place: Denmark | collected 2008/2010 ... | reverse complement strand
CTATCACATTAACAATCAATCTGTTATAAAGTTTTAGCCTTTTTACGACAGTCCCTAACTTATGAGAGTAGTCATTTTAGTTTTGACACATCCTTCTTCTTCTCATTCGAACATCTGCAGTTTGCCATACTTCATTCAGAACCGGCAAACCATAAAACCCTGTTCGCTATCAATAAGTCAGAGGCGGATCATGATAAACATTGAAGCACGGATAATGATCCAAAGGATGGGGCTGACAAAAGTCTACACCTTCGAAGATAGGATTGGGAGCAGATCCTTGAGGTAGGATCAGATTCACTTTCGCGTCCTCACCCACTAACCGCACATCGAACTTTCCGTTCTTATAAGCATAGTAAAGAATACCCTTTCCGATTCTCACCGATGTCTGCAACTCCGTTATTTCAGCCGGCAACTTAGGCTCCACTGTCACTACTCCGCTCATCAGATCGGGCCGGATTCCCAAGAAATACTGATACCACACGCGCAACTGTTCCGAGTTGCTCCATGCCTGTAGGAACGTTCCCGATCGATTAGGCCATGAATGGCCCTTACGCGGATGGGCATCTGCATTCTCACTCAAGCTACCCACAGCACCCTCATGCAAAGCTTGCCGATTCATGTTCTTGAACAGTTTCCAGGCTGTTTCCTGCTGCCCATACTCGATCATCCGTTGCATAGCAATACCATTGTTCCACAACCATACCGTACCATTATGATAAGCGTCATCCTTATGATAGTAGTTCCAGTTCTCGTGTTGAGGATGGAACTGCAAATCCCATTGAGCCAGCGAAGCCACACCCCATGGATAGACCAGCTCATCCCATACGCGGCGTGTTACGCGTTGCTTAAAGGTATCATCCGATATCAGATCAAAACAATAGAGTTGGTTAGGACGATACTGCAGATCGGGTGTACCATCGGCATTCAAGTGGTCATAGATCAGAATGCTGTCCTTATTGCAATAGTCTGCCTCGAAATTACGCGCCAGACGAACTGCTGCACGATGCCAAGTCTCTGCATGGGCAGAGTCAGCCATCAGGCGTGCCAGATGAGCTCCGGCTTCCAATTGCCTGTACCACAAATACTGAATATCATTGGCACGGTTGCCACGGGGTGAGCCTGCAATACCATTGCGCTTCACATCCATCCACGTATCGGCATCCTCATGCAACAGGTAGCCCTTTGCATCCGTATGATGACGTAGGCTCTGATCAATACTGAGCACTACTGAGGGATAAATATCATGAAGGAAACTGCTATCACCCGAATAGCGAAGCAGCTCCTCTGCTTCTATGACATAGCGGGGTGTACCATCGGCCGTATTGTACAAGATATCCTCCAGATTAGCACGATTGGGAATGCGTCCACAAGTCACAGATGCCGTATCACGGTCTTGCAGCTGCGCAAAGTCTTTCAATATCTCCTTTGTCACCTCAAATTGTCCGGTTACAAGTGTCGCACCCGGCATGGCGATAAACATATCGCGTCCCCAATACTCGTTGAACCACGGCAGACCGGCATAGATGCCCTTGCCTTGCTGTTCTGTGATAAGCTCGTCCATTGTCAGCGTTATCCAGTCCACTGCTTTATCCAACTCAGGCAAGTTGGTATGCAACGGATTGCTCACCATGATCAGGCTGTCCATTCGTGCCTTACGTCCGGCCTGCCACCGATTTCCTTCCTTGCGGTAGCCGGCGATGAGTGAATCGCAGTGTTCCTCTGTTCCATAAGCAATGAGGAAACCTCCTGCCGATGCCGGCACCTGCATGCGATTGCCACAGAAACTAACTGTGACCGGCCGCAATGGAGCCAACTTCAATCGTTTCTTTTCCGACTCCTGAGGTGTATAGCATAGGGCGTCTTTCCGATGCACAGCATCTTTCAGCAACGTCTCGTTCAGAACAATGCCGATACTATCACCCTTCACTTCATCCACAATGATACTGAGCAACTCGCGGTTGTCCACCATCGAGAGGGTCTCCGTCGTGACAGGCCAACGGCGTTCCAACCGATCGGGATATACACACACCTGTGCCTCCTTGCGCGCCAGCACTTTACCATCCACCATCAACGTATAGTCTGATAAGATACGGCGCTTCGCCTGATTCCATCCGGCATACCAGTCCGTGGGACTATCCTGATGCGTACGGCCATACCAAAACCCGGCTTTCTTGTCCGTATAAGAATACTCACGGTTCTCATCAACTCCCACATCAACACCCAACTTATCAACTGTGAGTGTCCGAATGGAAATCGCCTTGTGTGCTGTCCCACACGATATTAATGCCGATATAATCAATAATGCTAAATAATGATGTTTCATAACTACTGAAAAGCGATATTTCCTCATCATCTGATGCCGAGAAACAACTCGTCCATTGGACCTATCATAAATGGCCTCCATATCAGCCCCAGAAATGAAAATGTTTTAGTTATATTATAAAGCTAACAGTCTCCAATATAGATTACCATCCTTATGCCGGATTTGTCGCACCTATCTCCTTCACTTTCTTCTCAAACTCATCTCTTCCACATATTGCTCCGTTCTTGATACGTGCGCGGTAATTGTATATTGTATTTACCGAATAATGGAGAAACTCCGCTATCTTTGAGCTGTCGTCTATGCCAAGACGTATCAGCGCGAATATTCTGAGATCTGTATTTAGCCGAGAAGTGTCATCGAGACGTATACGTTCCTCCGGGCGTAACAATTTGTTGAAATCATCGACAAAAGTAGGAAAAAGATGAATAAACGTAGTATCGAATATGTCGAAGAGCTCCTGCTGCTGACGATCCCTATATTCGTGAGACTTCATCTTGTTCATCAGTTCCGTGTGATGCTTATTTTTTAACATAGTCAACACATCCTTACGCATCTTTTCCATATTCTCTATATAGATAGAGCACTGACGCAAAGACAATCCTATGTATTTCTCTTTCACCCTGTTCGACTCGTTCAACCTTCCTATCGCCTCGTGCAACTGGCGGTCCGTTTCTTTCAACTGGCGATTACTCTCATCCAGGCTTTCATTTACCTGCGACATCTCCTGATTGAGGCTCATCAGTTGCCTATTCTTATGGCTCAGTTCATCACGTGTCAACTTCAACTTACCCCGCTGCCTGTTGACATAGATAAACAGCATCAATACTGACACCGCAAAAAGACTGATGAGCGCGATCATGATGACAAGACGTTCCTTCTGTTTCTGCATGATTGTCTGATAGCTGCTGTCTATAGCCGTAAGCACAGATGAGATCTGGGTGCTCCTCACCCTCGTGCCAAACGTCTCTGCACACTGCCACGCAAAGTTTATATATTTATACGAACGTGCCGGGTGTCCCGTTGTGTTAAGATAGTTAGCCAATTCCCACAACGCTCCTTGGTCCATCACTGCATTGCGTATATCCCCTAATGCCGATATGGCCAACCAATAAGTCCAGTTGCCGGTATCATTCATCTTCTTATAATCAAGAAATCGATAGAATGCAACTATCGAATACTCATGAGAATCCTTGTCAAGGCCCTTCATTCTCATCGTATTATATCTGAGTGCCCCGGATAAATCGTTGCGGTCATAACATTTCGACTCCATCAGCTGCAGGTAAATATCACTGTTCTTATCGGCCAAATTCATAAGCGAGTCAGCATACATGTGTGATCTGCGATAATATTGATCGCGCAGGCTATTCACCCTTGTATAAAATCCCAGTTCCTTGTAAAGATGATTCTGTGATGTATAATAGGCCAACAAGCCCTCACGAGTCAGTTCCTTGACATTGACAGAGGCCAGCATCTCAGCCGACTCCATATACATTCCGGCTGTTGAACACTGAAAAGCTTTTAATGCTACACAGTAGCCGGCATTTTTAATATCGCCGTTACGACGTGCCAAATGCTCAGCCCGGCTAAGCCATATTATGGCAGAATCGTTCACAAAAGCTTTGTATTCATCGTATATCTTGAATGCAGACGCGTAGCGTGCAGCATATCCTCGGCTCTCATAATACTGCCGTTTGAGACTGGATATACGTGCCTCACGCTTAGACAAATAAACAGATGCATTGGCGATAGCATCGTCAATACATCTGTAAATCGAATCAGTGCGCGTAGCATCAGCCGATGCTACCGCTGGAACAAGCCAAATAAAGAGAAGAAGAAGGTCTCTCATAATTACCTTATACTTAGCAGGATTGTTTCTCCGCAACACCTTAACTGATGTTGCGGAGGTTAGGTCTAACTGATACTGCAAAGATAAGATAATATTGCGAACGTACAAAATTTATATCTTGTGTTTTTTATTTTGCCGTTATCGTCACACTCTGAAGCGACCCACTGTCATGACCCGCCATGATGTAGAAGTCACCTGGCTCAAACACCTTACGCCCATCAGCATCATAGAATGAAAGATCATCTTCGGTAATGTCGAATTCAACGTTTCGGCTCTCACCCTTTTTCAAATGAATACGTCTGAAACCTTTCAGTTCTTTCACAGGCCGGCTGATGGAAGCTACGGGATCACGCACATAGAGCTGTACCACCTCATCGGCATCGCAGTCGCCCGTATTGCTCACCGTTACAGATGCCTTGAAGTTACGGCCACTACCCGTCACACTCAGTTTACCATAACTGAAACTGGTATAACTAAGACCATAGCCAAAGGGATAGAGCGGGTCGTTCACCTCGTCAAGATAGTTGCTGGCATACTTGCGAAACTCTTTGGTACCTTCGGGTACGGGCCGTCCCGTGTTGAGATGATTGTAATAGATAGGTATCTGGCCTTCTGTACGTGGGAATGTCATTGTCAAACGACCACTTGGAGCTACATCGCCAAATACCACATCGCAGATCGCATCAGCCGCCTCACTGCCTCCGAACCATACGTTCAGTATAGCGTCTACATTATTTTGTTCCCAGGTAAGTACTGTCGGACGGCCCGAGAAGTTGAGCATAACCACCGGCTTGCCCAGCTTTACAAGCTCGGCGAGCAGCTCGCGCTGTACGTCAGGCAGGCGCAGGTCTGAACGGCTGGCGCACTCTCCTGACATTTCGGCGCTCTCGCCCATAGCGCATACAATGACATCTGCCTTAGCTGCCACTGCAAGAGCCTCTGCCTTGAGGGCTGCATCGTCACCGCGGTTGATGGTCTTGCCGAACTCTGCCGCGCGCTGACGGTCAGCATCAGCCATGAGGTTGCATCCCTGAGCATACAGAAGTTCTGCCTTGCCTTTGAGAGCGCGCTCAAATCCTTCCTTCAGAGTAGAATACTTGTCGGGCGTGTAGGCCACACACCATGTGCCGGCCATGTTTGCACGCGTGTCGGCAAGCGGACCTATAAGAGCAATCTTGCCCTGGCGTTTCAGCGGCAGAAGGTTGTCCTGATTCTTCAGCAATACGAAGGTCTCAGCTGCTATGCGGCGTGCGGCGGCACGGTTTTCGGTAGTGAAGATGTCTTTCTTCGGTCGCTTGGTGTCGCAGTATTTATATGGGTCGGCAAAAAGACCGAGCTTATACTTTGCCTCAAGCACACGGCGGCAGGCTGTGTTGATCGTTTCCTCGCTCACGGTGCCGTCCTTTACCGACTGCTCCAGCGTGCCGAGGAAGCCCACAGAACACATATCCATGTCGGTGCCGGCATTGAGCGCCATAGCAGATGCACGCTTCAGGTCGCCGCCTACGCCGTGAGGCATCATCTCGCCTATCGAGCCGTAGTCGGTAGCAACGAATCCGTCAAACTTCCACTGCTTGCGCAGAACGTCGTCGAGCAGCCATCTGTTGGCTGTTGCCGGAACACCGTCGACAAGATTGAACGACGACATCACGCTGCCCGCTCCTGCCTCGATGGCAGCTCTGTAAGGCGGAAAATACTGATTGTACATTCTCAGACGGCTCATGTCTACGGTGTTGTAGTCGCGTCCTGACTCAACTGCGCCGTAGAGAGCGAAGTGCTTCATACAGGCCATAACGTTCTCGCGGCTTGTGTAGTCGCCCTGATAGCCGCGTATCATGGCTGCTGCTATCTGCGCTCCGAGATACGGATCTTCACCGTTTCCTTCAGAGATGCGTCCCCAACGGGCGTCTACACAGATGTCGACCATAGGGCTGTAAACCCAGTTGATACCGTCGGCCGAAGCCTCTTTGGCTGCTATGCGCGCAGCCTCTTCTATCGCAGCAATGTCCCAGCTGCACGAAAGCGCAAACGGAATGGGAAATATTGTCTCATAGCCGTGTATCACGTCCATGCCGACAAGCAGCGGAATGCCCAGACGGCTCTGCTCAACGGCTATCTTCTGGAGTTCCTTTATCTTCTCAACTCCTTTCAGATTAAACACTCCGCCCATCTTTCCTTCCTTGATAAGTCCGGCCACCTGTGTGTCCTGTGCCTGTCCGGTGGTGATGTCGCCTGCCACCTGAAGGTTGAGCTGGCCTATCTTTTCCTGGAGTGTCATGCGCGACATCAGGTCGCTGACAAACTTGTCCATATCGGCGTTCTGTGCTGTCGCGCTGAACGCAAACACACACGACGCTGCTAAGGTCAATGCTTTTCTTATTGCTTCCATTGTAATATAATTTTACAGTAAACGGATTAATGCCGGCCGGCAACATAAGCTTCCGGCCGGCATCGTCATGGTATTACATTAAAACAAATTTCACTTTCTGCTTCAGATTGTCTGAAGAATTGCCGATAAGAGCCTCGAAATCGCCCGGCTCGGCTGTCCACTTGTGTGCCTTGTCGTCAAAGAAACTGAGTGCGTCAGTGCCGATTGTGAGCTTGACTTCCTTCACCTCACCCGGTTTCAGATAAACTTTCTTAAAGGCTTTAAGCTCCTTATAGGGGCGCACGAGAGATGACTTGCAGTCGCGTACATAAAGCTGAACGACCTCGGCACCGGCCTTCGTGCCTGTATTCTCAACGCTTACGGTAAAGGTTATGCTGTCGCCCTGCGCAAGTTTTGCCTTGTCGGCTGTCGCCTTACCTATCTTGAAGGTTGTATAACTCATACCGTGGCCGAACGCGAAGACCGGCGTAACCTTCTCTTTGTCAACCCAACGGTAGCCTACGAAGATGCCTTCCTTATACTCTTCGTCGATTATCTTCTCGTCCTTACGCCATGTTCCGGGATATGTATTGAGCTTGTGTGCAGGCACGTCGTTGAGCTTCTGCCACCATGTGTAAGGCAGTTTGCCCGACGGATTGACACGTCCTGTCAGCACATCGGCAAGAGCTTCGCCGGCCGTTGAGCCGAGGAACCAACCCTGAACGATTGATTTTACCTGATTCTTCCACGGCATTGCGACCGGATTTCCTGATATATTGACGAACACGATGTTCTTGTTTGCCTTTGCAAGAGCCTCAACCACACGGTCCTGTCCGTATGGCAGGCCGTACTCTTTACGGTCGTGGCCCTCGGCATCCTGGTAGTCGCTCTTGTTAAGACCGCCGAAGAAGACCACGCAGTCGGCGTTCTTTGCCTTCTCAACAGCCTCAGCTATAAGCTCGTCAGCAGAACGGTTGTCATACAACTTCTGCTTGGCTACCACGCCGTTGTACTCGCCTGTGGTGTCGCCTACGTATCCGCGGGCGTACTCTATCTTGATTTTATCGCCCAGATAGTTACGCATGCCCTCGATAGGAAGAGTCTCACGCTGCACTTTCAACGACGAGCTGCCTCCGCCTACGGTCATCATCTTGATTGCATTCTCGCCGACCACGAGCACACGGAGCGTCTTCGTGGTGTCAAGAGGAAGCAGATTGCCGTCGTTCTTGAGCAGAACGATACCGTCATCGGCTATTCTTCGGGCTGTTGCATAATGCGCCTCAGAGTTCATTGAACCGTTACCGCGGTCGGTTCTCATCGTTGTACGGAAGAACAGACGCAGCACACGGCGCACCTTGTCGTCAAGTTCCTTGGTTGAATACTGGCCTTTCAGTATCATATCGCGGTACGGACGGGCAAGATAGTAATTGTCATATGCGTTTGAAGCACCGAACGACAGACCGTCAGTCCATGTTCCGAACTCCATGTCAAGACCGTTCTCGACAGCCTGACGGGTATCGTGAGCGCCGCCCCAGTCAGACACTACAACGCCGTCATAGCCCCATTCGCCTTTCAATATGTCGCAAAGCAGATATTTGTTGTGGCAGTTGTGCTGGTTCTTATAAAGGTTGTAGGCTCCCATAAGTCCCCAAACGTGTCCCTCGGTTACCGCTGCCTTGAATGCAGGAAGATAAATCTCATAGAGCGCACGGTCGTCAACGATGACGTTAACCTGGTTGCGATACTCCTCATCATTGTTCAGAGCAAAGTGCTTTACACATGCGGCAACACCGTTAGACTGCAGTCCCTGAATGTAGGGAACAACCATACGCGAAGCCAGATAAGGGTCTTCGCCCATGTATTCGAAGTTGCGTCCGCCGAGAGGAGTGCGCAGAATGTTGACACCTGGACCAAGAATCATGTCCTTGCCACGATAGAGTGCCTCCTCGCCGAGTGCCTTTCCGTAGCTGTAAGCCAGTTGCGGATTCCACGTTGCAGCAAGACACGTGAGCGCAGGAAACGCCACACAGGAGTCATTTGTCTGTCCGGCCTGCATCCATTCGTCCCAAAGCACATCGGGACGGACACCATGAGGACCGTCGTCAGTCCAGAAATCAGGCATGCCGAGACGTGCGACGCCGGGCGAACTGAATTTGCTCTGCGCATGGATTACGGCGATCTTCTCGTCGAGAGTCATGCGTTTAAGTGCGTCTTCCACGCGCTGTTCAATGGGCTTAGTCGCATCCAGATACACAGGAACAGACTGAGCCAAAGCCACCGTGGCAGTAAAGGCTGCGGGGAGAAAAGCCCTGCCACGAAAGCCGTTGTTATGGTTTTCTTCATTATCTTTATATTTTTTGAATAGGTGTTCATCTTAAAGTGAGAGGATTTATTCTGCCTTCAATCCGATAGACTTTATATATGAAGTCTGCGGACGGCAGTTGGCAAATTTGATATTCTCAAGATACTGCGCCAGTATGCGGCGGGCCTCAGCCTGCGACGGACGCGCCTTGCGGATGTCCTCGAACGTGGTGCGCACTGACTCTGAGAACTTAACCACTACGCTGTCCCAGCCCTCAGGACGGACAACGGCATTCATGCAGGAGTTGTCCACCTTCTTGTAAGGCCAGAACGTATAGCCTATGTTGTTGGCGCGAAGTGCCTTCACGAAGTCGGCCTGCCACTGATCAGTGTTGTGTCCCAGCTCGCCCATATACATCGGAAGGCCGGTCTTGTTGCGGAAGTCGATGAAGCTCCTGATGGCATCTGCCGTAGCCGGACCGCCGTAGCGGTGGCATGTGTACATGATGTTTGAGTCGAACTTCCAGTCGGTGAACATATCGAAATTGCTGTTCCACTGCGCTCCGCCGAGCAGTATGACGTGGTTTTTGTCTATCTCACGTATCGCCTTGACAGTACGCTTATAGAGCGGTTCGAGCTTCTTGTTAAGCTCTTCCTTATTCTCAAAGTAGTGGGCTATCGGCTCGTTCATAAGCTCATAGCCGAGGATGACAGGCTCGTCCTTATATCGTCTGGCGATGTCGCACCACACTTTGATGAACAACTGCTGGCTGACTTCGCTCTCGAAGAGCCATGGATAGCCATGACCGTTGTCAATGTTGTCGCCAGTCTGTCCTCCGGGGCAGTCGTGCATATCAAGAATCAGATAAAGACCGCTTTCCCTGCACCACTCCACAACGCTGTCGACACGGGCAAAGCCGTCCTGAGCGGCAGAGAGTCCCATGTAGTCTTCATCGGTAAAGAGCTTGTAGTTGAACGGCAGACGGATTGTGTTTGCGCCGGTAGAGGCGATGTAGCGGATATCGTCACGCGTGATATAGTTGTCCTTGAAAGCACGCCAGAAGGCGGCAGCATCGTCAGGACCGACCATCTCTTTAAGCATAAGGTCGATCATCCACTCGCAGTTTGTTTTCTGAAAACCGAACATATATCCCTCGGGATTGAGCCAGTTGCCGAGGTTTGTGCCTGTTATGTAGAGTTTCTTTCCGTCGGGTTTGATAAGATTCTCGCCCTTAACGCGGACGAATCTACCCGATGCTGACGCTACACTGACAAGCAGACTAAGCATTAAAAATGTAAGAATCTTTCGCATCTGTAAGAATATTAATTAACAACGAAGCCGCTTACAGCCGCCGTCCGCTACTATGATAACGAGCGGTCTGCCAGCCACAAGCGGCTTCAACATATTTCTAAGTTATTATGTTACTTCTGGAATACGCGGACATAGTCCACTTCCATTGCTGCCGGCAGGCAGCTCTCGTCTACGCCCTGTAAGCCGCCCCATGCGCCGCCCCACGCAAGGTTGAGTATAACATAGAACGGAGCGTTGAAGGGCCATGCGTCAGTGCCTGTGCCGTCGTTCTTGTATGACAGCAGTTTCTTGTCGTCAACGTAGAAGTCCATCTTCTCCGCAGTCCATTCAAGAGCATACTTGTGGAACTCTGTGTAAGCATTGGAGATTGTCCTGCGGGCACTCTCTATGGCTGTGCCGCCGTTGTTGTACTTGTTGCAGTGGATAGTTGAGACAACCACGTTGGGGTCGTATCCTACTGACTCCATTATGTCAATCTCGCCACATCCGGGCCACTGTCCTCCGGCAACAGGCATCATCCAGAATGCAGGCCATGTGCCCTTACCCTCTGGCAGGCGTATGCTTGCCTCAAAGTAGCCGTACTGCCAGCCCTGATAACGCTTCGCGTAGATGCGCGCCGACTTAATTGTACTGCCGTCTTTATAGAGGTTTATCTTCAAAGTTCCGTTTGAAACCTCTGCCACATCATTACCCTTGACATAGCTCTGAAGCTCGTTGTTCACAAAGCCTGGGCCTGCAACCTCGAACGTCCAGTCGCTGCTCAGCTCCGAACCGTCGAACTCGTCGTTCCAAACGAGCGAATAGCCTTCAGGAGCCGTGATGTCGGTTGAAGGTTGGGGCTTCCCTGCCTGACTGACAGTAATAGAACGGCGTGTGCCTCCGCAGGCAACAGTTACAGCTCCGCTACGTGCATCGTAAGAAGGATTCTCCTGCGCTGTTATTGTCAGTGTCTCGTTTTTATTGACCGAGCCTTTAGGAGTAACGTCGAGCCAGTCGACAGTTGAATAAGCCGCAAACTCACGGTCAGCGGTTACATCGACTGTAAACGAAGTAGAACCGTAGTCGATACTCTTCTCTGTTAAGGAGAGAGTAACCTGCTGGTTGTCAGCTTCGTAAGCTGTCTCATTGTCCTTACTGCAAGACATAAGCCCAAATGCTATAGCAAGAAAAACGCTTGAAATCATCCTTGAAATCATTTCTTTATAGGTTATTGACATCAGTTTTTAATAATCAAGATGACCTGTCATGCTACTACCTTTGAAGAAATAGAGAGCAAAAGATGGTCTTTTACATTCCCGTTTGCCGTCTTTTAGCTTGCAAAAGGCGGTCTTTTGAAGACCAAAAGGCCACCTTTCACAAACATCTGATTATTAAGACATTATAAAACAGGATAACAGTAGATTACTTTGCAGTCTTCTGCAAAACTATGTTGTTTAAAGTTACCGTAGTATTATCCTGGCATCCGCCGAAGTCCAATACCAAAGTAAGAGCACCAGCAGCGCCTTTTTCCATTATAGTAGCCGGCACCTTAACAACATTCTCTTCATAAGGAGCAAGGTCGACACGCTCCAGCACCATGTAGTTATCATCGCTTGAGCTGTCAGTAAGCTTAACTGTAGCGCCCTTAAGCTCCTTGTCAGACATCAGTGTGCAGCTGAAGTCATAAGGAGTATCAGCCTCAGCCGGGATTGATGTAAGAATCTTAACCTGTGCCTGCCACTGTTCAGAAGTAGCTGTAGGCAGAGTTATCGTATAAGTACCTCCGTCCTTAGAGAAGCCCGGGTCAGCAATCTGTGTCCAGCCCGGAGCGTAATAGAACTGTGTTGTGTATCCGTCAGTGTCGTCAACATTGACCTTCCAGAGATTGTTCTCTGAGTCATAAGTATAGACAGTCTTGTCTTCATCTTCAGAAGGAACTACTGTGCCGTCGTCATTTGCATGGTCTTTCAGTACGATGTTGCTGATTGTAATGTCTGTATTGTCAGCGTTGCCACCAAAGTCGAATACGATATTCACACCGTCCATATCGATACCAGCCATGTCGCTCTTGTAGAATACATACTCCTCATAAGCCTTCAGCTTGATATTATCAACAAAGAAGTAAGTATCGTCATCACCCTCCTTAGCGAGTTTCACAGTTACGTTGTTATGGTCAGTTGTAGACATGAGCTTGCAGCTGAAGTCATAGTTTGAAGCTGCTGTTGTAGTCATATTTGTGTGGAACATAACCTGTGCCTGCCAAGTCTCGCTTGTTGCAGTAGGCAGAGATACGGTATAAGAGTTGCCGTCAACAGTCATTGTCGGGTCAGCAATCTGTCCCCAGTTCGGAGCATAGTAGAAGGTATTGGTGAACGTGCAGTTCTTGAACATGTTGAAATCGCTGTTAGGATCAAAACCGTCAAATGTCTGCTCGTCAGCTTTGCTTGTCAAGATGTAGTGCCATGCGATAGTACCGTCATCGTAAACAAGTACCAGTTCTGAACCTGTGATGCTCTCGATACGGAATTCCGGCTTGTTATACTGGTTGTCGCAAGATACGTATGGGAACAGTGTCTGTGCCGGAAGCACGAGGTAAACATCGTTGCCACGTCCCTCGATGGTGTATTGTGCAGTCTGCTGCGATGCCGGAGCATCGTAGTCGTTGCCGTCATTTGGATTTCCAGGCACTGCAGTACAACCTGTATTAACGAATACAAGACCGTCTGCACCAGGATTATAAGTATAGCTTCCGTCAGCCGTAAAGGTAATCTCATCATCATAAAGACCTGAGCCTTCCTTCTCGTTAGGAGCTGCAGAGTACCATCCCAGTCCGTCTGTACCTGACTCACCGTATCCGAGGTGGCCTTGCACATCCTTGGCGATGCGCCATGTCTTGCCGCTCAGCAATGTTGTATATTTCGTCATATCGACAAGAGAGTTGTCGATGTGGAACGAAACCTTACCTATACCCTGGCTGAAACCGTTGCGGTTGCCCACACGGTATTCCATCTCATAGTCGCCAGCGTTGCTGAAAATTTTCTTCAGTCCGTTCTGTGTAGAGTACGGAGTTGCACTTTCATTTACAAACCAAATAGGATAAACTGCATCGCCTTCCAGTTTGAAAGTAACCTGATTTATTGCCGGATCGACAGTTGCTGAAACTTTGTCGCTGTAATTCTCTAACAGCGGAAGTCCTTTTTCGTCGACGCTGTCGAATTCTTCAGGAGAACACGATGCCAGTGACATTGCCACTGCGGCAAACGCGCCCAATATATAATTAATCTTTTTCATAAATTGTCACTATTACAGTTTGGATTAATAATTGTTCTGCGTAAGAGTACCCTGTGCAGCGTCAATTTCTGACTGAGGTATAGGCAGATACTTCTTAGATGCGCTCCAAGTATTGGTGCGGTAACCGTAAGTATCGGGCACGAGGGTGGTCGTAGCCTTGTCCGTACGCACGAGGTCCCAGTAGCGCTTGCCTTCGCCTACGAACTCGAGATGGCGCTCTTCAATTATGTTGTCGATTGTAGCGTCAACCTGGTCAGTAAGTCCTGCACGGTTGTGTACGCGGTTGAGGTAAGTCTTTGCCAACCCAGCATCGCCTCCTGTGCGGAGCAACAACTCTGCAGCATTGAGCAATGTCTCGGAGAAACGGTACACACGAAGGTTATTATTAAAGTTCAGGTCACCATCAGCAGCCTGGTCCTTATTATTCTCAGACTTTGCAATATACTTGCCAAGGAAATATCCGGTATCCTGATAACGGTGCTCGTAAGTGCCGTGTGCATTGGCATCAAAACAAGTGACATCGCGGCGCTCATCCTTGTCGGCATACATCTGGAAAGTCTCAAGACGTACAGGACAGAATCCCCAGCCGTTGGTCACACCGCTCTCGTCACCGGCATTGGCAGCCCACGCACTCGGACTGATAAGACGGGGAAGCACTGTTCCTCCTGCAACAAGCGGCGAGTTCCATGAACGTACAGCGTTGTCATCCTTATAGTTGATTTCAAAGATTGACTCGGCTCCCCATTCACCACTCTCTTCAAATACATCGGCATAATGAGGCAAAAGGTCATATTCACCATCATTGATAATCGCCTGCATATACTCAAGAGCCTTGCCATAGCGGCTTTCATCGTTCTGATACATTACCATCTCGGCGTAAAGCATGTATGCCATAGCCTGAGAAACCTTGCCGACGTTGTCCTCACCGACATTGTCTTCCCACTTCATAGGCAGAACGTTCTGGTTTATTACGTCCTCAAGCTCTGCTATAATGTTGTTGTAAACGTCGTCAGCCTTGATCTGCTCTGCGAGATACGGGAACTCAAGATTCTCCATGAAGAAAGGTATGTTGCCCCAGAACTTCCACAGATTGCAGTAATAATAAGCTCTCAGCACACGTGTCTGCGCCAACCAAGAGGCTTTTTCATCCTCACTGATATTATCTTCGGCCCATCCAATGTATTCTATAACATCATTACACCGCTTTACACCACTGTACTCACATGTCCATAGACCAGTCATACAGTTCTCTGAATTAGCCTCAAAGTTCATCATGAGATGCCAATACTGGTTATCCGTACGACTTGAGCCGCCCGGCCATATATCGTCTGCCATGATGTCGCTCATCACGTTAATCGGGTTATACTGACCCATAGCCCAGTCCGGCCAATGCAAGGGGTCGTAAGCTGAGATTAGGGCTTCGTATACATGATCCCTAGTCGTAAAATATTCCTCTATAGGATTGGACGTGGGCGGAGTGACCTCCAGAAAATCGTCGCTGCAGCCCGTGAACGCCACTGATGCGGCTAAAAGTATGCCGGCATATATTTTGATCTTTTTCATTTTTGTCTTATTTAAAGGTCTTCTTGTCTCAGGGGAGGAAATGAGAAGGTTAGCCTTCTGGTCCCCATGCTTCATTCAAACCACTGTTTAATTTTAGAATTCCAGATTGAAACCTACACGCCATACACGAGCCTGCGGATAAACACCGTAATCAACACCAAGAGACGTTCCGCCAGAAGATATCTCGGGATCGAAGCCGTGATACTTGGTGAATGTAAATAGGTTCTCAGCAGATACATATACTCGAAGTCTGTTGATGAAGGCCCTCTTCGTAAGGCTTGCGGGCAGGGTATAACCGAGCTCAATATTTTTCAAACGCAGATAAGAACCGTCATACACATAGAGATCAGAGGACTTCCAGTTGTCTGAAGCATCACCTACGATGAATATCGGGTATTTGTCAGATGTACCGGGACCTGTCCAGCGACCAAGCATCCATGAGGGAAGGTTGGTTGAGTTGATATCGATACGACGGGTAGCATCAAATACATCATTTCCTGCTGTTCCCTGCCACATCATGCTAAAGTCAAAGCCATGCCAGGCAGCAGTAAAGTTGAAACCGAATGTCCAGTCAGGCATACCTTTACCAATCTTTGTACGGTCATTGTCATCGATAACACCATCGTTGTTGAGATCGACAAATCTGACATATCCCGGCTTTGCGTTTGGCTGAATAGGTGTACCATCAGGACCAACATAAGAATCGATTTCCTCCTGTGTCTGGAAGATACCAGCTGTCTTCAGTCCGTAGAAATAGGGGAACGGCTCACCATTCATAGCACGCGTGATAGTACCCACATTCTGGAACGAATCATAGGCTGCCCAGCCTGTATCATTTCCAAGCTCTATAAGTTCATTTTTCAAGTAAGAAGCATTGCCACGGATCTGGAAGGTTGCATCAGCGATATTGAACTTATAACCAAGCTCAAACTCAACACCTGAATTCTCCATCTTACCAACATTGCCAATAGGCTTTGTCTCGCCGACGTATGAAGGAATGGCCATTGTCATCAACATGCCGTTGGTCTTCTTTTTATAGTAGTCAACAGAGAATGTAAGCGCATTGCTCAAGAAGCCGAAGTCAAGACCAATGTCTGTCTGCTCTGATTCCTCCCATTTAAGGTCCGGATTAGGCATACCATTAGCCTTTACACCATTGATGACTGACTCTCCATGGCCGAGAATATAGTTGTTGCCAGTCGCTGTGAATACAGCATAACGGAAGTCGTCGATATTCTCATTTCCGTTCTTACCCCAGCTCGCACGAAGTTTGAGATTGGTAAGCCAGTTAGGCCGCTTCTGCATGAAAGGTTCGTTGGTCACATTCCATCCGAGAGAGAACGATGGGAAGGTGGCATACTTATTGTTTGTTCCGAAACGACTTGAGCCATCACGACGCACAGTTGCCTGGAACATATAACGCTCAGCATAGTTATAGCTCAGACGGGCAAACATTGATGAAAGGGCATGCGGGTTAGATGGTCCTCCCCAACCATCACGCTCACCGTTCTCTGCAAGACCGGAAGCGAAATTGATATAAGGCTTATTCAAATCTATAAGGTTCCAACGACTCGCACCGAGGGTCCAACCGGTATTTTTCATTGCCGACTGACCCAGCACGACATTGATAGAATGGTCACCAAAAGTTTTATCGTAGGTCAATACATTTTCAATCTGCCACACCGTGCCACGGTCGCTTTCCTGAGACGCACTGGTATGAGTGGCCTTGTTATTTGTCGTAAGATAATAGAGAATCGTATGGCTCTCATTGCCCCAGAACGACATATCTGCTCCGTAAGAGATACGATATTTCAGTCCGTCCCAGATTTGCATCTCTGCTGCAAAGTTAGCAACAAACTTATGGCTCCAGTTCTGTGCACCCGGCAAAGAAAGTGCGGCCAGCGGGTTGACCATCTCATTATAAGTAGTACCGGCTATTGTATACGGCTCGCCGTTAGGGGAAAGAATTGGACCAGGATAGTCGGGCTGTGTCTGACGATAAAAATCATCCTGTGCCTTAGCCGCATCACCACTAAGTGTTGGTGTAAGGATCGGCGACAATGCAAGTGCAGAGCCAAGAGGAGAACCATACTGAGAATTCACATCGATACTCTTAGACTTAACGCGAGCATAAGAAAGGTTTACTGTAATATCAAGCTTATTGAGCCAGTTGCGCTCTTTCGATACATCGAACACATTATACTTTGTATTGCTACGCATCGAGAGACGCTGGTAATTGGAACGATCAAAATTTCCACCAATAATACCTTCTTGTGTATAATAGCCTAGAGAGAGATAATAGTTCACCTTGTCAGAAGCACCGCTGACCGTAATGTCGTGATTTACCACCGGTGCATTATCATTGAACAACTCATCCTGCCAGTCTGTTCCTGTAGTAATTCTATTACCCATGGCATCTGTAAGGTTATAAGGATCGTCATAAAGGGGTGCCATGCCTGCGTTGACATAACCCTCGTTCATCATTACAGCATACTCAGTAGCGTTAAGCACATCGCGCTTGCGCCACTTACTCTGCCATCCATAAGAGAAGTTATAATTTACCTTTACCTTGCCTTTCTTACCAGATTTGGTTGTTACGAGCACAACACCATTAGCGGCACGCGCACCATAGATCGCACCAGAAGCAGCATCCTTGAGTACCTCTATACTCTCAATATCGCTCGGGTTCACATAGTCGAGACCACCCTCGATAGGCATGCCGTCAACAATGTAGAGCGGGTCAGAATTGTTGATCGTTCCAATTCCACGTACACGGATCTGAGCTGCTGCTCCCGGCTGACCTGACGATGAGGTAACTGTAACGCCAGCAGCAAGACCCTTCAATGCATTGTCCATACGGACCGGTGCTGTCATACCCAGTTCATCAGCACCCACCTTGGCAATGGAAGCTGTCACAACGCTCTTTTTCTGAACACCGTAACCGACCACAACGACCTCGTTAAGCAGCTCACGATCCTCATGCATCACGATCTGCATCTTCGCTTCTGCCTTCGTCTCAACAGTCTTATAACCGATATAAGAAACGGTTATCGTACTGCCCTCCGGAACTTGTTGCAGATTAAACACTCCATTAAGATCGGACACCACACCCTTCGACTCACCTTTAAGGTACACTGATGCTCCGATAATCGGCTCACCACTTGTATCAACGATGGTGCCGGTACAATCTATCTTTTGTGCGGCAGCTGTCATTGAAAACAATGTGGCCAATAACATTAGCATAAAGAATCTACATGTTTTCATATAATTATTAGTTTTTATAAAGATTGATTTTTACTATTCGCAACGCTTCTGACGCAAAAGTATTAAAAAAAGATACGCATATAAAACGTACAAATGAAAAAAGTGGATGGATATAGATAAAGTATTTTCATATAATACACTGTATCAACAACTTACATCCACCACCACTTTTGGAAAAAGTGGATGGATAATAATTGTATGAATCACGCTTATACAACAAAAATGATAAAACTTAAGTAGATTAAGTGTAAAAATGCAACATATATAATAGACATTTTCCTTCTCCACAGTCTTCTTTTTACAAAGCATCATCAAGATTTGTTAAACCCATTATTTATCCCAAATTCGTCATTTGAGGTTTAAGACATTTCGTACTATTGTCGGATAACCCGTCTGTCAGCCTTATCAGAGACATAGCCTGGGACGTTGATGCAAAGTGCGAGAATGATGCGGGCAAGAAGACGGGCGTGTCGGACAATCCCATAAAATAAATGATTATATTGCAGGACAAAGCTGTCACGCCCCCGACAAAAAGTGTTCCCGAAATAGGAACGACAAACAAAATCATCCTGTTTTTATTTACAAGCCATCATCTCAGACAGACCTGTGTCTATGAGCATGGGCGAGACCTGTCACCAAGTTTATTCGGAGAGGTGAAGATAAAGACCGACATTACAAAAGAATGGAGATTCACCCATCACGATATCTGCGAAAGGCAACAGAAAAGACGCATGACAATACCAATATCGTTAAGGAATCATATAACCTGATTGTACGAACCTATATATCATCCGACAAGCTCACGCTTCACCATTCCTGATTCCTGTGAGCTCGCATTATTTAATTATAAAGGTCTATAATGATAAGAAACAGGTGTACTATAATATATAAGGTATGGAAGACTAGAATCTACCGTGACAATGGCTGTTTCCCATGATGTTTTTGATGATCTAATGTAGAAACGGAAAATATGAACATACGGTACGAAGATATCGTAACGGCTATATAGCGCTAACTTCCTATCTTTGCAGCGGATAAATGAAAAAAGATATGAAGAGATTATTATTCACATTTGCCATTGCCTGCGTCCTTATTCCTCTTAAGGCACAGGAAACACTCACCCTCAAGCAATGTCTGCACATAGGCATTGAGAACAATCTGCAACTGCAGACCAAGTGCAATGACATAGTAAAAGGTGAGCATGGCATCACCGAGAACCGTGCCAAACTACTGCCACAGATCAATGCCATAGCATCAATGAACGACAATTTCAATCCGCCAGTGTCTGTCACTGACGGTTCAGCCTACGGCAATCCCTACAACGTCACGAAGACACTGCAGTATAATGCCTCAGCAGGATTGCAACTCCAGATGCCGCTCTACAACCAAACGCTGCTCACGGCACTCGACATCACCAAGATGATGGACCACATCAACCGTCTCAGTTACGACAAGGCACGCAACGACCTCATCAGTCAGATTGCCCAAATGTACTACCTCGCGCAGAGCACCGCCGAGCAGATAACCATCATCAAGGCCAACATTACACGTATGGAGGAACTGAAAAACATCACTGACGCATTCTTCGACAACGGCATGTCAATGGCAGTTGACGTAAAGAGGGTCAGCATCAATCTGGAGAACCTCAAGGTGCAACGCGACAATGCCGAGGCCATGCTCACACAGCAGATCAACATGCTGAAATATGTCATCGACTATCCAGCCGACAAGACCATTACCCTCACGCCCGTGGATGCAGCCAGCGTCGAAGCCGTAGAGCTTACCGGACTGTATGAGTCGCTGCCCGAGCTGCAACTCTTACAAAAACAGAGCGAACTGTCAGAAAAGCAACAGAAGATGATCAAACAAGGCTACCTACCGTCAATCATGCTCACGGGTAATCTGACTTACTCCGCCTTCACCGACAAGTTTGGCAACTGGTTCCATTCAGGACCGTCCAATCACTGGTATAACTCATCCGGCCTAGGCATTACGCTACGCATTCCGGTATTCGACGGACTGGAGAGACGCACAAAGATACGCAAGGCAAGGCTCGATACCGAAAATGCGCGACTGGCCTACAACGACGCTCTCAAAGGTCTGCGCACCCAATATGTCAATGCCACCAACGATCTGATGAACAGCCGCCGCAACTTCACCAAGCAGCTCGACAACTATCGTCTGGCCGAAGATGTCTACGCCGTCACTACCGACCGCTACCGCGAAGGCGTGGCGTCAATGACCGAAGTGCTGCAAGACGAGATGCAGATGAGCGAGGCCCAAAACAGTTATATCACCGCTCATTACAGCTACCGCGTCACAGCCCTGTCGCTACTCAAACTGACAGGACGGCTTGATACCTTATTAAAATAAGACTCATACAAAGACGACATAGACATTATAAAGTCAATAATTAAAAATTTACGACAATGGAAACTCAGAACAACAATATACGACAGAACAACACACTTGAGAAGAAGGCCAGGAAACTGAGAAGACAACGCACCAGACAAATCGTGGCAAGTATCTTCGGCATCATCATTCTTGTATGTGGAATAGTAAAGATATCCATGATCTTCCTTGACTACAAGGACACAGAGACAAGCAATGACGCCCAGATAGAGCAATATATATCGCCCGTCAACCTGCGTGCATCGGGATATATCAAGAAAGTATGCTTCACAGAGCATCAGGATGTCAAGAAAGGTGATACCCTCCTAATACTCGACGACCGCGAATACCGCATACGCGTGATGGAAGCAGAGGCTGCATTGAAAGATGCCCTGGCCGGCGCTTCCACCATCGGTCAGTCACTACAGACCTCGGAAGCCTCGGCATCGGTCTACGAGTCGTCCATCGCCGAAGTTAAAATCCGTCTGGCAAAACTCGAGAAAGACCGCGTCCGTTATAAGAACCTGTTGGAGCGCAACGCAGCAACGCCGATACAGCTGGAACAGATCGAGACAGAATATGAGGCCACAAAGCAGAAGCTTGACGGACTTGTCTGCCAGCAGAAAGCAGCCAAGTCAGGCGTAAGTGAGGTGTCGACACGACGCAGAAGTTCTGAGGCTGCCATAGAAAGGGCACGTGCCGCACTTGAGATGGCTCGTCTGAACCTCTCCTATACCGTGGTAGTCGCTCCCTGTGACGGCAAGTTAGGACGCCGTACCGTTGAGGACGGACAGTATGTCTCAGCCGGACAGACGCTGACATACATCTTGCCCAATACACAGAAATGGGTGATTGCCAACTATAAGGAGACCCAGGTGGAAAGTCTGCATGTGGGGCAGGAAGTGACACTTACCGTCGATGCCATGGGAGGACGCGAGTTCAAGGGACACATCACCACCATCTCAGGTGCTACAGGATCTAAGTTCTCGCTCGTGCCTACCGACAACTCCGCCGGCAACTTCGTGAAGATTCGCCAGCGCGTTCCTGTCAGAATCGACTTTACAGACTTGTCCAAGACCGACAACGAGAAACTCGCTGCTGGAATGATGGTGGTTGTGAAAGCAAAGAAGGATTAAGACGCATGCTTCCTCCTACCCAGAGTCTGGATGTGGAGAGAGATCTGTTCTTCACGTATTCACTAACAAACAGTATTGAGTCATGGTTCAAAATGTGATTAGCGTCAATTATGGGGCAAAATACAAGAATTATCCGTTCTACAAATGGGTGCCCAAACCGGTTGGAATCATCCTGCTGATACTTCTGTTCATACCCATCCTTACCATAGGAGGCGTATATACGGCCAACAGCGGTGAGATGACAAGCGGACTGGGCATACAGTCGGAGCACATACAGTTCGTCGGTTTCGTCACATCGATAGGCATGGCGGCCTTCTCGCCTTTCTTCTATCAGTTAGTGTGCATACGCCGTGAGAAGATGATGTGCGTCGTCGGATTCTCTATGATGTATCTTCTCAGCTATGTATGTGCCATAACCGACAGCATATTCGTACTGGCTCTGTGCAGCCTTATTATGGGTTTCCTGCGCATGGTACTGATGATGGTCAACCTGTTTACACTCATCCGCTACGCTTTCGGGATGGAGGCGACACGGAACATCACGCCGGGTAATGAGCCTGATGACGAGCAGGGATGGGACCGACTGGACGCAGAGAAGAGCAAGAGCATGCCCATGATCTATCTGTTCTTCATGATCCTAGGGCAACTCGGCACATCGCTCACGGCATGGCTGGCTTACGAATATCAGTGGCAGGATGTCTACTACTATATGATGGGCATGACGCTCATGGCCATACTCATAGCTCTCGTCACCATGCCCTATCACGCCTACAACGGCCGCCGGTTCCCAATAACGTTCCGCAAGTTTGGCAGTGTAGCCGTGTTCAGCGCCATGATGACCTGCGGTATATATGTCCTTGTCTACGGCAAGACGCTCGACTGGTTCTCTGATCCTACCATCATACGCTCTACGATACTTACGATCGTGTTCGCCGCCGCATTCTTCTATATGGAAAGGTCACACCATTCCCCTTATTTCCTCATGGAAGTGTTCCGGCTGCGCACCATCAACATAGGTATGGTGCTGTTCCTTCTACTCATGATATTAAACACGAGCTCGATGTTCGTCAATGTGTTCACCGGCGTGAGCATGGAGACAGACAACTGGCAGAATGCCGTATTGGGCAACTGGAGCATGCTGGGCTACTTCATCGGAGCCGTCATTGCCATCATCCTCGGCTCACGCAATGTCAAGCTGAAATATCTCTTCGGCATAGGCTTTCTACTCATCGGCCTTTCGGCTCTGTTCATGTATTTCGAGGTGCAGACGGCCGGACTTTATGAAAGAATGAAATATCCGGTGATCATACGCTCTACCGGCATGATGCTGATCTATTCCCTCACGGCAGTGTATGCCAACCAACGCATGCCTTACAAATATTTGTCCACATGGATATGCATCATGCTCAGCGTGCGCATGGTCATAGGACCGGGTATCGGATCGGCTCTGTATTCCAACGTACTCCAGGAACGCCAACAACACTATGTCACGATGTTCGCACAGGATGTAGACCGTACCGACACGCAGTCGGCAGCTGCCTACGACCAGACGGCACAGGGGATGCGCTGGCAGGGGCGTAGCGAGACCGAAGCCGAGAACATGGCTGCCCTGTCAACTAAGGGCAAGGTGCAGGTACAGGCCACACTGTCAGCCGTCAAGGAGATGTCAGGATGGACCTTCTACGGTTGTATGATTGCAATGCTCTTCGTACTCATTTATCCATATAAGAAGAGGAAATTATCTGCTTGGCGGAGGTGACAGCCCGCCAAGTCAGATAATTTTATTAACTTAGCTGCCGTAAAATATCTGCCGTTATGAAACAAACACTCAACGAAAAGATTACAGACCATCTTGACATCCTGCAGAGAGAAATCAGCTACAGGGCTGACGTGTGCTCGTCAGGAGGTGTCGTCTCCGATTTCCCCCCGGATATGAAAGACGGCTTTGTCTGTTTCGGCATCGGTCTTATAGTGTGCCTTGAGGGTGAGTTTGAATTCACCTTGTCAGACAGGCCATATAAGGCAAACCGGGGAGAGACGGTCTTCATGCCTGAAGGCATGGTGTTCTGCACCACCCGACAATCGCCCGACTTGCGCGTCAGCATCATCATCTACCGCACCGAACCTATACGCGATGTGGTTGGTACCATGGTCCAGTCTGTGCATCTCTATGCCCGTATGGCACCCGATATGCCGTGCGTGTGGCACACAGGGTGTGAGGACGACATTGCCAGATATATCTCGCTGATAGGAGTGGAGCAGCCCACGCCCGACAAATTCTTTGCCACTAGCGAACACAAGCTCCTCCTTCTGTCACTCACCTACCGCCTGTGCGAGGTGTTCAGCCAAAGATATCTGTCGGGCAGTTCGGCCAACGTACGGAGGACAGAGATATTCCTGAAGCTCATCCAGCTCATCGGCCGTCACTATATGTCAGAACGCGGCGTGGCATTCTATGCCGACAAGCTCTGCCTGTCGCCCAAATACCTGTCCGAGCTGTCTAAGTCGATATGCGGATATACCGTCCAAGAACTTGTCTTCAAAGCCATTATACGCAAGGCCATGGGTCTGCTCGACAGTACCAACAAAACAGTTGCCGAGATATCCGACAAATTAAACTTCCCCAATCCATCAAGTTTCGGCACGTTTTTTCGCAAGCAGACGGGCTTGTCACCACAGAAATATCGGGAACGTATATAATATATTGATTTTCAACATACTATATACAAGGCTCCCAAAAAATGCCTCCGATTTAATACAGGATCGCTTCCAACATCCGAAAACATCGACAGGTCAAATCTGGAATACGCCTCCTACTAAGACGTCATTTCCTTTCGGCGACAAAATAAGGTATTCTGTCATTGAAGGCGCATTGGTCTTTCATCTTCGGGATATATCGGCGACAAAACAAGGATTTCTTCCGCCCCTTCCAAGCCATCATGTTTCACGAAAAAATAAGGTGGTGAATCTGAGAAATAGAAAGTCTCGGATTATCTTTCCCTATTCTGCCCACAATCGTCCGACTGATATATATATATATTCAAAAAAAGTCCGGCAATCTGATACCGATATCAGATTGCCGGACTTAAATATTTGTACATCAATTATTTACAGTAATTCAGGAAGCTCAAAAAGCTTGATGCCGTTACTGCCTTTGATCAGGATGAGCTTATCCTTAGGCTGCTGTTGGGCAATAGCCTCCTTCACAGCTTCCACATCGGGGAATTTTCGGAAAGTGGTGTTCGTCTTTGCAAACTCAGGACCGACAAGCCACACATGGGTGATGCCGGCTGAAAGCAGTGCATTAACCACTTTCTGATGCTCCTCACCGCTCACCTCGCCCAGCTCACGCATGTCACCAAGGATGGCCAGCTTAGACTTACCGACATTCATCAACCGGAAATTCTCGATGGCTGCCGCCATACTCGAAGGATTGGCATTGTAGGCATCCACCACCAACGTATTGTGTTCCGTCTCCGTCAGCTGCGAACGGTTATTGCTCGGCTGATAATGAGAAAGGGCATGGCAGATCTGCTGAGGTGACACACCGAAATGCAATCCAACGGCGATAGCGGCCAGAAGGTTGTCTATGTTGTATGCACCGACAAGATGTGTCTCCACTTCGTATTCCCCATTTACGCCCTCTGCACTCCAGGCAAAGCGGACAAAGGGATCGCAGGCCAATACATGACCACGTACATGATAATCGGTCTCCTCACTCTGGCCATAACCAATGATGCGCTCCATCTCACGCTCCGATGCCATGGCTACGAGATCTTCATTGCCTTCGTTCAGAAAGAGCAGACCATCGTGGGCTGCAAGGTAGTCGTACAGCTCACCCTTCGTACGCTTCACGCCCTCAAAAGAGCCGAACCCCTGCAGATGGGCACGTCCCACATTGGTAATCAGTCCACATGTCGGCTCGACATATTCTACTAGTTTCTTGATGTCGCCGGGATGAGAGGCACCCATCTCCACGACGGCAATCTCATGATCTCCGTTCAGACGCAGCAGTGTCTTTGGCACACCGACATCGTTATTGAAATTGCCCTCCGTATGCATCACGCGATACTTCTCAGCCAGCACAGTAGACACCAGTTCCTTTGTGGTAGTCTTACCATTGGTACCGGTGATACCGATGACAGGAATAGTGAACTCGCGCCGATGGGCCCGGGCAAGTTCCTTGAAGGCTACAAGCGTATCGGCAACCAGTACATAGCGTGCATCGCCTTCGGGAACGACAGCCGGATCGTCCACGACAGCATAACTGCAGCCCTGCTCCAGAGCCTTGGCAGCAAACTTATTGCCATCAAACGATTCTCCTTTCAGAGCCAGGAAGATAGAGCCCTCAGGACAGTCGCGGCTGTCGGTCGTCACCACGGGGTGCTCCTTATAGAGGGTGTAGAGAATAGAGTTATCCATAGTGTGTTATTTATTGTCGATGCAAAGTTACTGCAAAAAACATAAAAAGACACTGATTTCTCGATTATAATTACTATTTTTGCGGTGAAAACATAATCACTATTCTAACACAGAACATGGAATATACGCTAAATATCAAAGGGCAGCTATTATCGCTCTCCCGTCCGCAAGTAATGGGCATTCTCAACGTCACTCCCGACTCGTTCTACGTAGACTCACGCAAGCAAACAGAGCAGGACATTATCGACCGTGCCCACCAGATCGTCCACGAAGGTGGCTCCATCATCGACGTAGGCGCATGCTCCACCCGCCCCGGCTCCCAGCCCGTGAGTGCATCGGAAGAAGCCTCCCGCCTACAGTGGGCACTCGGCATCATCCGGCGCGAGCTCCCTGACACGCCAATTTCCGTAGATACCTTCCGGCCCTCCGTGGCACGTCAGTGCATCGAAGAATGGGGCGCCGACATCATCAATGACATCTCAGAAGGCGGGCTGACCTGCCCTGACGGCACGCCCGCAGAAAAGAGTGAATCCATGTTTGAGCTGGTAGGCCGTCTTCAGGTGCCTTATATTCTCATGTCCACCAAATCAAACTTAAAGGACATGATCAAGGCCTTCAGTGGTGAGATACAACAACTCCGTGACCTCGGAGCGAAGGACATCATCCTCGATCCGGGGTACGGATTCGGCAAGTCGCTTGCCGACAACTACCGCATTCTCTATCACGCTGAAGAACTGCAGGCACTCGACCTGCCAATATTGGTAGGCGCCTCACGCAAGTCGATGATCTTCAAGCTGATCGGCGGCGATCCCTCTACCTCCCTCAACGGTACGACCGTCATCGACACCGTCTCACTGATGAAAGGGGCCAGTATCCTGCGCGTACACGACGTGCGACAAGCCGTTGAAGCTGTAGACATGCTCAACGTGCCCGTATAAATCATTCCCATACTAATGCCTACCTAACGGCTAAACCTCTGAAAAAATGTTTTTTGACTTTGGCATCAAAGATATCATCGACATCCTGTGTGTCGCCCTGATACTCTACTATATCTACCGTCTGATGAAGGAGAGCCGCTCGCTCAATGTCTTCATTGGCATCATGGTCTTTGTCCTTGTCTGGCTCTTCGTGAGTCAGATCCTAGAGATGCGGCTACTTGGAAGCATTCTCGACAAGTTGGTAAGCGTCGGTGTCATCGGTCTCATAGTCCTCTTCAAAGAGGAAATCAGAAAATTTCTCTATCAACTCGGCGCACACCAGCACGTGAAGTCATTTCTGCGCTTCTTCCAGCACAAAGACGCCAATAAGGAAGAGGAGGACAAGGAAACCATCCTGCCTATCGTATGGGCCTGTATGGACATGGCAAAAGGAAAGGTAGGAGCCCTTATCGTCGTTGAGCGGGCCACACCCCTCGAAGACATTGTCAATACCGGCGAGACCATAGACGCCGATATCAATAAGCTCTTAATCGAGAATATCTTCTTCAAGAACTCGCCCCTTCACGACGGTGCCATGATCATCTCTAAGAAGCGCATCAAGGCCGTTGGTTGTATCCTCCCCGTGTCACACAACATGGACATACCCAAGGAGCTGGGACTACGTCACCGTGCTGCCCTAGGCATCTCCCAGGACAGCGACGCCATTGCCATCACCGTGTCAGAGGAGACCGGACGTATCAGTGTAGCCATCAAGGGACAATTCCGGTTGAGACTATCGGCCGAAGAGCTGGAGGCCATCTTAGCCAAGGAGCTGTGACTTATGTGCACTGACAGCCGCACATCTCAAAAAATCCAAATGAAAAAGATTGGCTAAGTCAGCGTAAATGATTACCTTTGCATCCACACTGGAATTATACAACACTAAAAAATAATATGAGTTTGTTAGATCAGATTGTAGCGCGTGCTAAAGCCGACAAGCAGCGCATCGTTCTTCCCGAAGCAGAGGAAGAGCGCACATTGAAAGCAGCCGACAAAGTACTGGCCAACGACCTCGCTGACCTCATCCTGATTGGTAACCCTGAAAACATCAAGAAAGAAGCCACGGAGTGGGGACTGACCCATCTCGACAAGGCTACCATCATCGATCCTCTCCACTGCGAAAAGACAGAAGAGTATGCCGCACTGCTGGCTGAACTCCGCAAGAAGAAGGGCATGACCGTTGAGCAAGCCCGTGAACTGGTAACAAAGAACAACCTGTACTTAGGATGCATGATCATCAAGACCGGTGACGCCGATGGTCAGATCTCCGGTGCACTGAGCACCACAGGTGACACACTGCGCCCCGCCCTGCAGATCATCAAATGTGCTCCCGGCATCACCTGCGTAAGCGGTGCCATGCTTCTGATCACGAAAGAGAAAGAGATGGGCAAGGACGGTGTTGTCGTAATGAGTGATGTTGCCGTGACACCCAATCCTACAGCCGACCAGCTGGCACAGTTCGCCTACTGCACCGCACAGACCGCCAAGAGCCTGGCAGGCATCGACGATCCTGAGGTAGCCATCTTGAGCTTCTCTACAAAGGGGTCTGCCAAGGATGCCAAGGACAAGACTACCGGCAAGAGCGTCTACATCATCGACAAGGTGATCGAAGCTACCCAGCTCGCTAAGGAAAAATATCCCGAGCTCCATGTTGACGGTGAGCTCCAGGCTGATGCCGCCCTCGTACCCAGCGTGGCTCATACCAAGGCCAAGGGTTCTGACGTTGCCGGTAAGGCCAACGTATTGATCGTCCCCAACCTCGAGGTTGGCAACATCGGCTACAAGCTCGTGCAGCGTCTCGGTGGTGCCATCGCCATCGGTCCTATCCTTCAGGGTATCGCACGCCCGGTGAACGACTTGTCACGTGGATGCTCTGTAGACGACATCTACTACATGGTGGCCATCACCTCATGCCAGGCACAGGACGCAAAGGCAAACGAGGCTAAATAAGCAACGGATCAAGACTAAGCTAAGCCGGGACACGAAACCATTCATCCCGGCGAACTTCGTCCGCACACTCGATCCGTATCTCCCAAAAACAACTCTAATAAACAATAACATTCTATGAAAGTACTGGTACTGAACTGCGGAAGTTCTTCCATCAAATATAAATTGTACGACATGGCCGACGAGAGCGTACTGGCTCAAGGCGGTGTAGAGCGCATCGGCATCGACGGTGCCTTCATCAAGGTGAAGCTCCCCAACGGAGAGAAGAAGCAGATCAATGCTGATCTGCCTACCCATAAGGAAGGTGTCGCCCTCGTATTCAAGGTACTGCTCGATCCCGAGATCGGCGCCATCAAGAGCCTCGACGAGATCGACGCCGTAGGCCACCGTATCGTGCAGGGTGGTGACATCTTCGAGAAGAGCTGCATCGTCACTCCCGAAGTAGAGAAGGGTATCGAGAGCCTCATTGACCTCGCCCCCGTACACAATGCCGGCCACCTGCGCGGTATCCGTGCCGTAGACGCCCTGATGCCCAACGTGCCTCAGGTGACTGTCTTCGACAATGCATTCCACTCTACAATGCCTCCCTACGCCTATCTCTATGCCGTTCCCTACGAGATGTATCAGAAATATCACGTGCGTCGCTATGGCTTCCACGGAACCTCTCACCGCTATGTAAGTCATCGCGTATGCGACTTCCTTGGCGTAGACATCAATACCCAGAAGATCATCACCTGCCACATCGGCAATGGTGCTTCAGTGGCCGCCGTGAAATATGGCAAGGTGATCGACACCTCCATGGGTCTGACTCCGTTGGCTGGCCTGATGATGGGCAGCCGCTCGGGTGACATTGATCCTTCTGCCGTTACTTATATGATGGAGAAGCTGAACAAGACTCCTCAGGAGATGGCCGACTGGTTGAACAAGGAGTCTGGTGTGCTCGGCATCACCGGCATGTCATCTGACATGCGTGACATTGAGAAGGCCGATAAGGAAGGTAACGAGCGTGCACACCTCGCCCTGCAGATGTACAACTATCGCATCAAGAAATACATCGGCGCTTATGCCGCAGCCATGAATGGTGTCGATATCATCGTCTTCACTGCCGGTGTAGGCGAGAACCAGGAAGGTGTACGTTGGGATTCCTGTCAAGGTCTCGACTATCTGGGCGTCAAGCTCGATGCAGAGCGCAACCACTGCCGTGGCGTAGAGCAGGTCATCTCTGCTGACGACTCTAAGGTAAAGGTAGTACTTATCCCCACCGATGAGGAGATCGTCATCGCCCGCGACACCGTAGAACTCGTAGAGGGCCTGAAGAAATAAATCCATAGCCACAGATAGCCTGTGGATAATATAAAACCTTACATCACAGGCATCGTCACAGGCTATGACATATTAAAATCCGCTCGCTGTCCAGCCGGACAACGAGCGGATTTCTTTATTGCCGTCCCGATGCAGATTTGTTGGAGGTCACTCTTTCAAATAATGCGAACAAACAACATACACCGTTCCGATACACAGTAAGCAAACACCTTGAGAACTTACTTCAGCATTATTATATGCCGAAGAATCAGCGTCTTATACTGGTGTTTCATATCTTCGGGCAGGAATGACATATCGATGAGGTCGAACCATTTGGGCAATACCCTACTGAACTTGCGTGCCATATTCTCAATGACCTTCTCCTCAATGCCCGATAAAGCGATGGACCTCATGAAGTCCGCCTTATGCAGCTTGCGCTTCTTTCCGTTAAGCGTAAGAGCCAGTTCTTCGGTATCCTCCCGCATGACAAGGGCTGTAGACAACATATCGTAGGCGGGCGTAAGCGTATAGGCACCGTCCATGGCATTGTAAAGCGAGAAGTTTTTCAGATGCATGTCTGCGTTACCGGTGATCCACGAGAATACGACAACCTCCCAAAAGTTGACCAGATCGAGTTTCGGAGTTGACGAATATTTCTTTATGGCCTTGGCTATCTGTTCGTAAGAACCTTTATATTTATACTCGGTAAGACGCTCGGTCAGCTGGCACATATCTTCCATAGGGATCTTCCGGCCATCAGATGTACGGTCTATTCGCCTCGTTATATAACACAATTCGCCGTCGCTGAAACGTATAAGGCTATGCGGCACTACAGCTATCTTTGCTGCCTCCGCCAGATGCATGGTAAGGTCCTCAAGCTCGGGCAATGCCCGGTATGTGGCGGTCTGCGGCTTCAGGATGAAACGTCCCCACAGTCCCACTATGGTGAAACGGGCGGGCTCGTTCCTGCCTCCCCGATCAATGTCAAGCGACAGCTTGGCCTGAACGCCCGTCAGCGTTGTCTGACTGCGCACCACCTGCCGTGCCAAGTCACCCAACTGGGCCCTTACATAAGGCAGCGAAGGCGCATTACGTGTACCGAAGAACTTACGGGCACATGCCGGATGAAAATCGGTCTGTCCCTCTTTCAACTCCTTGTAACAATAAAGACACCTCATAGTTAATTCATAATTGGGTAAACGAAAAAATATCGAAAAAGAGGATATTAAATTTTATTTTTTAATTCCTCATTCTCCCCTATCTTCTTCCTCATCATCCTGCTCCGGCACCACGCTGACAGCTCCGATGCAGTCCCTGCAACAGGCAAGGAGCAGCGACATACGATCACGCTGATTTATCTTCCAGCTCTTTTCGGCTATGTCAAGCAGCCACCCTTCAGGTATGAGTCCATCGAAAAACGGAAACAGCACTGTGTCGTGATAAGGCTTGTCAGTAAGAGGAAGGGTAAGACTGACCGCCTCGGCATCGTCAGAAGAAAGAAAATCAGAATCATACAAGAACGTAAATCCATTCTCGTCTTCAGTAAGCCGTCCGGCCACACGGTCGTAAAGATATACTATCGCTGTTTTCATAGGCTAAAGGATTTGAGTTCAGATAGAAAATAAAGAGATTGACACCAACTGGACAATGCGAGGCCCTGCTCTACTGATAAGGGCTTTTACTTGCCCTGCTCACTGCCCGAACGCATGTCAACGGCACCGACCTGATGTCCGAAAAGACTCAACACCTGATTGACCTTGTCCATACGCAAGGTCTGCTTGCCCTGTTCCAGCTCGCGGACAAAGCGCAACCCCACACCTGACTTTTCAGCTAAGTCAACCTGAGTGAGGTTAAACTTCCTGCGCATTTCCCTAACAAAATCAGCTATTAGTCTGTCATTCATATTATACCCGTTTGGGTACAAATATACAAAATAAACATAATGTTTATACCTTTTAGGGTATAATTTTATTGCTTTTATTTTATTTTATACCTTATCGGGTATAAAGATAAGCAATATTATCAAATTACACTTATAGGGACTAAAAGGAGATTACTTCAGAAGGTCTCCTTATTAGTCCCTACAAGTATGTGATGCTCGATCTTAAACGTTATTCCCAATGCACCGGCTGATAAGTCTCGACCTGCAGCGACGTTGTAGCATTTCTTTATTCAACTTTCCATATTGCACTGTTAATGCTTCTGTCTACACTATCGGATTCACGCGAGATCTTCTTGCCAAAGTTGAACGTGTAAGCTAGGTTTGCTGATATATACGATTGGTGCGTACCTGATTGTACCAATAAACCTTCCGCTCAGAAAGTACGTAACTTCATATCCCTATACTATCTGTTGTCAGTCGTCATGCTCGGCCATCTTCACGACATCTTTTACATCTTCCGTCCGCACATGGCCACGGATAAGCACAGCCTGACAACCGCCATCGTCCTCTTTAACAAAAAGTAGAATATCCGTGAACACGCCGTTCTTTGCCTTGGCCATGATGCTTACATTGTCACCATCATCGTTAGCTTGAAGGATCTCGTCATAACCATAATTGAGTAGATCCTGCACTCGCTCGCCAAAACGATTCTTTTTGCTGCGCGAACAATCACTCATCTCAAGAATCCACATGCTATCGACACCATTTAATACCTTATGGCTTGTGGAGTCGTTTATCTTCTTGTTACGTGCCATCTTCATCATCCACTCGGGTATCTTCGTACTCTTGACACCCTTTACCGTACGATAGTCGGTGAAGATCTGGGTAGCCGACTGGGCAAACAGCTGCGTGCAGCAGACTGCTAACAGCAACATCATAAAAATCTTTTTCATATTCTCCTTGTTTTTTTCATCCGTTTGACGTATGGAGACAGGAAAATGTTGCACTGCCAGATATGAAAAATACTTTTCTTTGATACAATTTACTTGGCTATATAAAAGAAAAACCGTAAATTAGCACCACATATTAATAAATAGTCTCGAAAAAATGACACAAGAAGAAAAGACCCAGATAGAAGAACGTATTGTCGATGTCCTCAAGACCGTATATGATCCCGAGATTCCCGTCAACATCTTTGATTTGGGAATGATCTATAAGATCGACGTGAAAGATGACGGAAACGTAGATGTAGACATGACGTTCACTGCCCCCTCCTGCCCCGCCGCCGACTTCATCCTCGAAGATGTTCGTACAAAGATCGACAGCGTTGACGGTGTAAAATCCTCCAATGTCAATCTCGTCTTTGAGCCTGCCTGGGATCAAAGCATGATGAGCGAGGAGGCACGCATAGAACTGGGTCTCGACTAAATGCACCCCTTCATTGCTATGCCGGCAAAGGCCGTTAGTACCGACTGACGGGAAGCATCACTGCCCGCCGGCCCCGAGGCTTTGAAAATTGAAGAGTATGAAGAATGTATATTTTCTGAGCGACGCCCATCTAGGTTCTCTTGCCATCCCTCACGCACGGATGCAAGAGCGTCGGTTGGTGCGCTTCCTCGATTCGATCAAGGAGAAGGCTAGCGCCATCTACCTTTTAGGCGATATGTTCGACTTCTGGGATGAGTACCGCTATGTGGTGCCCAAGGGATATACGCGCTTCCTGGGAAAGCTCTCTGAACTGACCGACAACGGAGTGGAGGTGCATTTCTTCACAGGTAACCACGACCTATGGACCTACGGCTATCTGGAGGAGGAGTGCGGTGTGATTCTGCACCGCAAGCCCTTCACCACGGAGATCATGGGACATGAGTTCTATCTCGCACATGGCGACGGACTGGGAGACCCCGATCCCAAATTTCGGTTCCTGCGTAAGCTGTTTCACAGCACGACATGCCAGCATCTGCTCAACTTCATGCATCCCTATTGGGGCATGAAGCTTGGACTTAACTGGGCTAAGCACAGCCGTCTAAAACGTGCCGACGGAAAGGAAGAACCCTATATGGGAGAGGACAAGGAATACCTTGTGCAATGGACCAAAGCCTATATGAAAAACCATTCTAATGTAGAATACTATATATACGGACATCGTCACATAGAGCTTGATCTCAAACTCGACCGTCATGTACGCATGCTGATCCTCGGTGACTGGATCTGGCAGTTCACCTATGCCGTCTATGACGGCGAGCACCTTTTCCTCGAGCAATATATCGAAGGAGAGAGCCAACCTTGACAAGGGATACGCCAGAAAAGCAAGAAATCTGCTAAAGAAATCTAAAGGCAGCAACTTTCCTTTCTCGTGGCACGTCTTTTGTTTATACAGCAATATATCCACTAATATAAGGTGGAAATCAATAATCAGGAAGCCCTTGGGCATTCCACAAAAGCGAATTAAAACTTAATCAATTATGGAAGTACAAGATTTGGAAAAACTCGTCAACCAGCGTTCTCAGTCGATCTCTTCGGCTATGCCCGCGCTGATGCGTAAAGTGTATACATGGATGACGCTGGCCCTGGCCATCACGGGTATCTGTGCCTATGGTACCGCTACCTCACCTGCCATCCTGAGTATGGTCTACGGCAACCGTGTGATGCCCATCGTGCTCATCATCGCCACCTTCGGTCTGGTGATCTACACCTCGGCCCGTATCCGCAAGCTGAGCCTCAGCACGGCCACGACCCTCTTCGTCATCTATTCGGCCTTGATGGGCGTAATGCTCTCAAGCATCTTCCTCGTCTATTCGCCGATGGTCATCACCAAGACCTTCTTTATTACTGCCGGCACATTCGGAGTCATGGCCGTCTATGGCAGTGTGACGAAGACCGACTTAAGCAAATGGGGCAACATCCTCTTCATGGCTCTTATAGGACTGATCATCGCTTCGTTGGTTAACGTGTTCCTGCGTAGTGCCATGTTCGACCTCATCGTTTCCTACATCGGTGTAGCTGTCTTTATTGGCCTGACCGCATGGGACAGCCAGCAGATCAAGCGTACACTTGCCATAGCCCCCGATATGGGCGAGACAGCACAAAAAATGGCTCTATTAGGTGCTCTCAACCTTTATCTCGACTTTATCAACCTCTTCCTCTATATTCTCCGTATCTTCGGACGCGACAACTAAAAGAAAACAGACACCCCAAAGGGGTATACTCCTATAACAAAAGGCGCTGTACAGGAATCAAATCCTGCCCAGCGCCTTTTCCTTTATTTGTCGCCATTTACTTAATAACACTGTCACAAGAGTATCAGGGCTCACCCGATAAATATAGGGGATTGGTTAGCTTGGGGCTGAAGAAGACATCATATCCTTGCAAGACCGGACGACAAGTCTGGGATGACACTGAAGCCGTGCGCGTCCGCACAGCTTCAACGTGATCTAAAAATAAGAAATATTCTTGACACGACCAAAAACTCTTCGGCCTCTTGTGTCTTTATCATCTGTCTGTTGAAATGATTCGGAAAGCCGGGCTGCCGCTCCACCGGAGTCGTAAACTGCCATTATTTCCAAAACTTATGTAATCCGTTGTATATAAACAAATTACCGACCTGAAAAGTCGGATATATATTCAACCTACATCGCAGTATAT
>ERZ779981.173-NODE-173-length-36634-cov-3.58162_pt1 | contig 36634 bp, 57 predicted proteins | sample MGYA00511182_ERZ779981 | MGnify/ENA primary metagenome ERZ779981 (study PRJEB29588, sample SAMEA2149539) | human gut metagenome | biome: human gut; feature: human-associated habitat; material: faeces | place: Denmark | collected 2008/2010 ... | reverse complement strand
TCATTGGCTACTATATTGAATATAGTAGAAAGAGCGTCTACAAGACGCATCCATATAGCAGAAGCAGAAGTGTTTACGTTCTGGAATAAAGACTGTATAGCTATTATTATTTGTTGTCTTAAATCTTCCATAATTACTCCGTTCTTAATCTATATAACTCTGCATCTATAAAAAACAAAACTTGTCCTGCTGACGGATTGTTATTTGATGCAAAAGCCGTAATAGTATAAACTATCCTATCGTCTGTATTTGCACCGAAATCGGAAGGCTCAAATGCCAAATCTGTCATTAACGGGGAAATCCCGTTATCCGTCACAACTTGTACTTTTACAGTATTGTAGGGTACTGCTATTTTACATGTATGGTTATTGTCTATCAAAAAATCTGAAGCCCTTAAATTAATTACGGCCGTAGGAGCCGAATAAACTCCTAATATATAATCGCCTGGCTTTGGATAGTCGAAAACATTACCGGCTTGATATTTAAATGAGCCTGTCGGTATACTATCTTTAATAGTATCTACATTATAACGCGTCAATTTGAAAGCATAGGTACTATTTGACGAATTATATTTAATAATTCTTAACGTAATAGTGTTACTAGACACATCGACAAAACTAACTGTATTTGTCAAGTTGGACGTTATTGTCGCTACAAATATTCTGTAATTATTTAATGCTGCTAAATTTGTACGACTATATACAATATTAGCCGAGCTTACTTTAGATACAAAATCAGTCCATCCAGAAGAGACAGAATTAATTACATTGGATATAGCTGCTGAAGAAGAATCATTATTAAGATTTATAAATGAGTTAGGCATTTCCAACATAGTAGGTCTACCCCCGAATTTTGTTTCTCCCCACTCATTTATAGCATTCACAGTCGTAAATGCAGAGGCGGAGACTTGTATAGGCTCATTCCCATTTAAATCGTTCTCTGTATATTCTGATAATGATGTTATGTCTACATATTGTACTGCCATATATTTAAGATTTAAATACTCCTAATACTTCTTTCCCGTTCATGCTATATACCGCCCTTATATCTCCCATACCCGTAGAATGATAATAAGCGACTTTGCAATTTTCGGCTTTTTGAACCAAATATAAGGTATCTTGTTTATCTCCTACAGTAGTTTGGAATATTACTTCTTGGTCTCTTTGCTCAAATGTAGCATTTATATCTGAAGTAATCTCTACTCTTTGAGATTTTTTTTCAGGGTCATAGGCTACATAAAAATATCCTATACCGTCAGACCACTTTTTTTGTTTTCTAATTATAGCCATATATACAAAACTTTAAATTGCCCCCCCCATGAATTAACATATTTTTGCATACATGAGAGGGACAAACATAATATTAAGATACAGTAAATGTCGTGTTGGTTGTAACTTGTACATTGACTACCGAACCGTTTTGTGGAACTGTAATCTCTGCTGGGGAAACTTCCAATCTTGCAGCTCCTGCACTCTGTGTAATCGTTAATGTCTGTTTTACAGATTCGGATGAACCTTGGATAGTAAATACCTGTGTTCTTGACTCTACAGTATCATTCAACACATAATTAATCTCTATTGAGAATTCGTACTTGTGGTCAGCCCCTGGGTCTCCTGTGATTGCAACACCATTAGTTGCAGTTATACTCCCGTCTGCTGTAAATTGTTTGTCTCCTAAGTCTTCTTCAACAATATCACCACTCTCTACACCGAACTCTAACTTAGGGCTGTTAGATACTCCTGTTATTGTAACTTTACCAGCTGTGGCAGGAACTGTTACTCCTGTACCTGCTTGCTCTAAAGTGATAAACTCTGGTGCAGCAGCTAAATTTGCTGTTATCGTTTTATTCGGTGAAACACCTGGCGCTGTAATAGTAAAAACTGATTTTACTATTTCACGGTTACCTACATTTGCCGATTCTGCTTTTAGGGTTAATTGGGTATCCCCTGTACCGGTATTCGGGGATAATATTACATGCCCTTTTGTTACATCTGCCATAATTATAAAACATTAAAAGTTGAGTTTGTATATATATTTACATATTGCTTGTCCCCATTTTGAGGAACCGTAGTAAATGACGGTTGCACTTCCAAATAATATCCGCCTTCTATCGAATCTAATATCTGTTCCAATTGCCTTTCAAATTCTTCATCCGATAAAAGATTTGAATTATACGGGAATTCAGATGCTCTTATCAATGTGGCATTGTTTGAAGTTTGAAGCCCTTCTACATCCAATTCCTGACCTACTGTCAATTGTGGAGTATAAGACAACAGCCCGTTTAAGGATAATATTTCGTCTATCTGGGAATAATCTCCGCAAACGTTCAACAAAACATCAAAAATCGTATCTCCATATTTAACTTTGTATGCCATATTGCCTGTATTCTGAATTATATACTACTTGCAACTCATATTCATATACTCCAGATTCCTCCGTCTCCTGTACGGAAATTTCTGCTATACGCCCACCGTCATTTAATATTTGATTCTCGGCTAGTGTAGCTAATTCTGTAGCTTCGTTCTGATTCACGTTTATAGCGACTTCCTGAAACCCTACTCCGATACTTGGATTATCTATGCTGGCTACGCTTTTCATGAAGATTAATGTCCCATTCTGTACGCTACATGAATCTATAATAACCATATCCGTATCAAATACGATATCATTATTTTCTATATCAAATTTAAAATCTTGCATATGACAGAAATTTCACCCCTAATATAATAATTAAAAATTTAATGTGTAAACGTTTCGTCCTGAAAATCTTCCTGATTGAAATCTTTTGCCTTTGAACTCGGTGCTGGCACTCCTACATTAGACACTGTACCTGTTCCTATTCCAGTGGATGGAACAACCTCAACATGCGTACTTATTGATGGTATGGTATGAGTATGGCTATTGAATGCTTTTACAAAATCATTCAGTTTAGCTTCCAACTTCTCTATATATATCATAGGGCTTTCCCCTCCATTTACCTTGACTATTTTGTCCTGCATCTCTATTGAAGTTTCCCCTACTTTTATATCTAATTTCGCGTTGTCAGTCGTATTTGTATATGTTATACCGTCCTTATCCATAGTAAGGAGCTGCTTTTGGCTATCTTCTAACATTTCGAACTGTACAGATACTGACTGCACTTTAGAGAACTTTATAGGGAAAGATAGGGAAGAATCCCCTTGCACGAACCCCAATACGCAATTGCTGCCTATTTCTGGGATTTGTATCACAGAAGTAGAATCATGGGGGATAATGGAAAGAGGGATATTGAACATTTGGTTATCATCGTCCGACACGACATCAAATGTCAGCTCTTCCATATTTACTCCAGTAACTTCACCATATACTAAAGATACTGAAGAATAGCTTTTCAACACGTTCCTTAAATTATCCCCTAATTCCTGCATTGCAGAATCGAACTTGGAGCTTTTTCTATAACTTAAAACATCCATTCTTCATTTGTCAATTTTGATGAAACATGATATCCGTTTTCGTTGAATTCCCTTCTTATCCCTAATACATACAGATTCGCGCTGTTTTCAGGGAATAATGTATCAGTGAAATTTACATAGTCGAACAAATCTATGCGAGGATATAACAACGTCGTTATTGTTCCGCTATTATATTCCCCCTTTAATCCTTGATACGCATTATTTGCGAATTCTTCCAACCCTTCTCGTGTCTGTATAGAGCTGCAATTCAATCGGATAGGTCTGCCATCCCCTTTATTCCCTACATTTATTGTCGTACGCTTGCCGTTTACATAACCATTTACCGTAACATAATAATTCTCGAATTTCCCGTTTTTAGGAGATACATCTCGCTCTATTACATTTACAGAAGTGTCTAATTTTATGGTTTTTTTCTGGATGTATTTTAATCCCGTTCCCATAAATAATTTCCCTTCTGGGTCAATGCCCGTATAAATGCCGAATTTACACATTAACATCTGTGCTGCTTCAAAGGGGCTGACTCCCTGCCATAATTTTTCGTTGAATGTCGAAGTAGCGGTATAATCGGCTACGGAAATTTCTTCATAATCCCCTGTAAGATTGTTATCGGAACGGTATTTCTTGAATGCCTCATTTCCTACATCGCAACAGACTTTCAACCCTTCATATATCGAGGTCTCTTGTGTCCAATCCTTATTTACGACTCCAAATCTCAAAATAAAACATTTGTCCTCACATACAAGAGTAGTCGGGAACCCTGATTTTATTTTCTTTATAAACCCGTCAAATACGAGCATTTTCCCCGCTTCTGGGTCATTCTCGAAATTTATGTTTACCTGTTCCCCGTAATTGATATTATGGTAATATGCATATACTTGTATATGAGCACCTATTTTTATATTAAGCCCTTCTACATCAATTTTAGAACCAGTAATTATTTCATCTCCTTTCAAATAGGCAATAGAATAAAAAGGTAACGTTATTTCCGCTGTTTCCGCCAGCTTCATAACGGTGTTTTCGGATACAAAAGAAACAAAGTTCAATATCTTTTTCCCTTCTATCCAGACTTCATTACCACACCTGAAAAAATTACAATAACATTTCATTGTTTTTCTACAAATAATGTTTGACGCGTTAAATCTACTTCAAGCAAATTAAGGGTAATATTGGTAACTGTAGACCCTTCTTGTGGGTCTATGGCATATCTCGCCAATACGACGAACTGTATCCCTACCTCTTTATTTGTGAAATTATTATATATGGCGAATACCGATTTGTTTTTATACAAATCATTTATAACTGTCGCAAATTTGACTATATCGCCAGCCATTGCGCCTTGATTCTGCCGGAAAGACATAGGGCCATACCTCCCATTGTCGTTTATAGGCTTTCTTTCAAGTTTTATTCTTAATATTATCTCTGCGGGGTTGTATGAAGTCATTTCATATATTGCAGACCCGTCTACCAATTGGCTTTTGACAATATTTTTTGATGCGTTTATAGATAAGCTGTAAGATAACGGCAAATAATAATCGCTTATCCTGAAAATATAGTCATTCTCATTTGTCACGGAAATAAGATTGTCCTTCGCGTTCGCGCTTGAAGCGGAATATCTGGTTTTTTGGTTTATCAATGAACTCTTAACCTTATTCCCTATCCCATTTATATAACCTCCTTCTGATGATATCGGTATCACTGATTTTACGATTCCTACAGAAGAAAATGTAAGGGCTAATGCCGTAGCTGCCGTTTGCTCCGCATCTCTTATCGTATCCCCCGCTTTTGCAAGCTCTCCCCTTATGTTTTGTGGAATAGATACGGTATTTCTGAATTTATCTTGTAATTCAGACCCTGAACTCGTTTTATAATCATTCTCTTTTGTCATGTTAACGGTGTTGCTTGGTTAAACGCTATATTTAAACCTCTCGCTATTGCCTGTGATACATAATCCTCTATTTCCCTCATTATTGTTGATGGGTCGGTAGTATTTATGTGGTTGTCCATGTCTACTATGGACTTGTTGAAATTTATAATCAGAGATTTACTTCCCTTTGATAAATCTTTCATACGACCCGTCTCATCTTTAACTGGAGATACTGTAGGAGCAGGAATAAACTCTTTTGAAGTTAATTCAAATGCCCGTGATAACGCTGTCAAATCAGGGGTATAATATCTTAATCTCTTTATTAAATCTTTTGCCTCCTTTGTCCCTAAATTATTAAGATTATTGAAAAGGTTTCCTATATCATCAGCACTTAATTTTATATCTTTTACAGCTGATGTTAAATAACCGGATTTATATAATTTATCATCTGAAGGCTCTCTATATAAATAATTCGTCCTAAGAATCGTGCCTTTTAGCTTATTAATAGCTTGCTCTTTCGTCAAATTATATTCTGGCACTTTAGACCACAATGCAGCCGTAGTCCCTGATACAAGCCCACCGACAACAGACCCTATCGGGCCAGCAGATGAACCCACTAATGCGCCTGAACCAAATCCTCCTATAAAAGAGCTAATAGTAGGATGTTCATTTATCCAGTTTATTATTTTAGTTCCTACGTCTATAATACCGGAAATAAAGGAATCGAAAGCAGATATAGCCTTTTGAAATATTGAACCATCATACCCCTCTCCGAATGTCTTGTACAGCTTAGATAATGATTCGTTTATATGTATACTTATGTTTGCTATATCTTCATAAAAGTCTTCTAAATACTCTAATTTATCAGCCTCTAAATTTTCTTCAGATAATTGAACACGACCTTTCAATACCCCCGCTCTGGGCAATTCAAATTGTCCTATAAATTTTTCAAATGCCTTTATTAAAGCTTGGGGATTTTCTCTAATAAATGAATATATATCTTCTCCTTTATTCTTTGATTGCGCTCTAAGGTCAAAAACATACTTCTCGATTAAAGGCACTGACTTGAAAAGTTCTTTCATGTCTATACCTTGCCACGTAGTAAGTAATTGTTGCAAGTTCAACCCGACTATCTGCAAATCTCTGCCTGAAACAGCAGAAATCTTAGCTGCTAATTGTCCGAACCATTGGGCATCTCTTGACGATAATTTTGTATCTCCTACAGTTAATCCCGTCATTGTATTCATCAAAGAAACTAATCCGGCTCTGGAACCTCCTGTTTGCGTAACAATGTCTGTAGCATTACGGAACATCTCATTATATCCGCTCCCTTGTGCTAATCTTGCCATATTATATTGCGAGACATTAGATATCGCTTGTGAGGTTTGTTCACTCATGAGATTATTTCTACCCCAACGGTACAATAATCCTCCTCCGGCTATAGACAACGCTTTTAACCCGACAATCCCTCCTAACGTCCCAATGACAGATTTTAATGCCGGAATAGCCTGTAATGCAGCTTTACCTACAGAACCTATCAGGTTAGCAAAGTTCCCTAAATTCCTTTGCCAACCTGAGTAAGTAAATGAATTTGCAATAAAATTATTTTGAAATCTTTGTCTTGCCTGATAATATCTATCTATATTCCTTAATAAATGGCGATTATTTGCAAACGGATAACGATATGCAGCATAATTCATCCTCCGCCATAAATTCATGCGTTCTTCTGGGATATGATGATAAGGGTTATATCTTCTCCCTCCTGCCGGATTATTAAAGCTACCTCCCCTACCACCTATATTGTTTGTTATACTTTTTAAGTTTTGGGCTTTCTTTATAGCGTCGTCCAGTTTAGCATTTAGGTCTCCCTTTAGATTAAGCTCTATTTGATAGATATTAGGCATAGCTTATTTCTTTTTGTCAATTTTAAATGGTGCAAAATTTACATTGTCCATTATCCATAATGCAAGACAATGATACTTCTCTATCTCTTCCAAAGTTAACGATTCCGTTACCTTATTAATAGGAATATGGAAAAAATGTGATACTAATGCTTTTTTTACCAAAAGCGGGTCTGTCTTGCTATATTGTGTTAATTTATATTCTATTTCTGCTCGGGCATCTGCATATTTAGGGTTCTCCCTGCCCGATTGATAAAATTTACCAAATCCTCCTGCACTTGGTCAGAAGTGAAAAGAGACAAACAAGCTATTCCGTCTGAAGAAATACGTTTAGCCAGAGTCTTGTCAACGACAAATATATTAACATATTTTATTGCGTCGTTTATCTTTCTCTCTGTCGTCGTATCCGAATTATCCAACAAAGAAGTAATGAAAATTGAATCTTCCAACCGTGTACGCTCTGCATGTCTTAATTCCACGTCTTCTGTTACTTCTATTTCCTCGAATATCCCTTTTTTGTCCGGTAATTTCTCTACAAATGTGAAATTTGAAACTTTAAATGTGCTCATGTGTTGATAGTTTTAAATGTAAAAAGGAGATAGGGGATTATTCCCCTATCTGATTAAATAGCTATTGGTGTAACTTGTCTTGTAAGTTCTGTTGCCCTGAAATTCAAGGTTACTAAAGTCTGAGGGTCATTAGCATTGACCTCGAAAGAATCATTGCTAAATTGTGCTCCTGTATAGGTCAAAGTCGTATCAGTCGGGGTTAAATCCGCCCTGTTGCTGAACATGATAGTAACGGTAAGCCCTTCAGGAATATCAGTTAATGACGGTCTCAACGTAGTTGCTATCCCGTTATAACTGTTTATTAACCTGTTCCATTCTCCTGATTGTATAACAAAAGAACCTGAATAGGCTTTGTTTATACCTTTTACGGAAATAGGAGTTTCAGAACTTATTGCGTAAATCTCATTTACCGACTTTTCTATACTTCCCGAAAAATTCTGCGCTGTGAACAATTGTATAATTGCTCCATTTCCTAAGTTTACCCAAACTTGGACGTCAGCACTTGATATTATTAGTCCCGATTGGTCTGCCATAATTTTAAGAAATTGAAGTTACAAAGAATGTTGTTACAAAGGCTTCACGCATTGCAGGGTTCGGTACTATACTTATAGTCACTTCCAAAGCTTCGGATTGTATGTAATTATCATCCTTAGCCTTGAAGTCGAAATCTATCGCCCCAGCTTGCCCAGCGTTTATTCTCGGAGTGATATATTGGGCTGTAAATTGTGATATAGCTGAACTCTTAAAAGCCTGTAATATCTGACCTGAAGAATCACAAGGGATATTCTGGTTGATATAATAGGTAAGGAACTGTTGGGCATCATCGCAAACTGCATTGCCGACAGCAACTCTTTCTATCTTGTTTAATGCCATAGTAGTGGCGTTGCATGTCGCCCCGTCGTTGTAATATAACCCCTCTATACCTAACCTGTTACGGGTAAATATATATCCTAATGGGGCTACCAGATTCGCGAGAGTGACGTCATATCCGTTTACGGGTGTACCAGTTTTTGGATTGCTGGATACAGAAGCCAAATCACTATCCGTAAAATATTCTTCCGTAGCTACAGAACCCAAAGCTACATTCCCGATAGATGCAGCTATACTCCGGCTGGCTCTTACTCCCAATACACGCCCTACAGAAGACAACCCGTTAGGAGAAGAACCGGTAACGCAATATGCTACACTTGGATAACTCATAGCCGAGCAATCCATAAGTTTAGCTATCTCTGTTGCGCTGCTGAAAGTCCCCTGCTTGATATACGCTCCGTCAAATACACCAACCATTCTGATGCCCAATTCAAACATGTTAGTCAAGAATGTCTGTATCTGCTTGAGTGCATCTTGGTCTGTCTCATTGTTCACGCCGTCACCATATTCAGGAGCGGGCAATGTCCCTTTAGATTGGCAGAATCCTATTGCACGAGGTCTGTTCTTATAACTACCTGAGATAGTCCTGAATATTACCGGCTGTAATGCCGTATAGAAACTTGCAGTAGAGAAGTTTATGATTGCCGTCGTTTGAACGAGGACAATCCATAACTTAGTCCCTGTCGAAGCTGCACCGTAAAACTCGCTGATGTGTTGGTATAGCATAGTCTTCGCTCCGTCACCTTCCGCCCATTCTGAAGTTATCCCTAACCCTTCGGCTGCTGATAACGAGGTTATCATATAAGGGGTGTTTAACTCTAAGTCTTCAGGTAAATTAGATTCCGCACCTGCCACATCAACAACCAAACAAGAAATAGATTCGTCTACTTGGTTACTCCCAATAGACGTATCTTTTAATGAAATATGTATTCCTGTTGTTGCCATAATTATTCTTCTTTAGGTGGTCTACCTTTTGTTTTCTTTTCTGAGTTTTTCCGAGCCTCTTTTAACGCATTGAATTCGCTTTCAATAGAACTATCTATTTTAAGCGGTTCTTTCTTGTTCTTAGCGGAATTGTTGGGCTCTGGCGGGTTATATGATTCTAACACATTTTTAAATTCCTCATTGTTCAGAGGCAGGTTATCCATCGTAATTTCCGCCCACAATAATTTATATTTCCTCCGTTCAAAGTAATCATGTGCTTGTCTTCTGGCATCTATTTCCCTTCCGAAAACTTTGCCGTTTTCACATGCATATACTTTCCCGCGAGATTTTACCAATGCGTATAGATACTGGAAAAAGCCTTCTTGATAATTAGTAAGTTCCATATTGTTTATTGTTTATTTTGTGTGTTGATATTCAAGCAGGGGATTTTGCCCCCTGCTTATTATTTATATTATGCACCTGCTACTGCTGGAGCTACGCCATAGATTCCTACTCCGTCCTTACGAGCTACGCCGGCTCCCATACGAGTATCCATAGACATTTCCCATGCCCAAAGGGTAGGTTCTTGTTTTACGAATACATTTGTACGACCTACACCGATAAGGAATTGAGAAGGCAAGAACCCGATAACGCAACCGTAAGCCTTAGCGTTAAGAGTAACCGGTGTATAATCAGAGTCTATCGTGTGACCTGATTCTAAAGGTTCTCCATATAATTGCGGGTCAACTACTTTGCTTGTAGTAGTATCATATACACCACATATAGAACGCTGTGTAATGTTCATGCCGTAAGCCATCATCTGCATTGGGCCGATATTTTCAGTCGGTAAGTTCAACGCATTTACAAAAGTATCGTTAGACTGCAATTGGTTAGCATAGATAGCGTCCATTACTACCTCTGGACGTTCGATATCCAGATTGAAGTTAGCTTGGATAAACTTCATGCGGAGGCTTAACAAGTCAGCTACCGTGAAATCTTTGATATTACCTGATGCAGCCGGATTGGCTGGGAACATGCCTGCTGAATTTACAGTAGCGGTACCGGTCATAGGAATAAAAGTACCTTCCTTAACAGCTTCTGTCAACTGTTGGATAATATAGTTATGTTGAGCGTTCGCTACTACTCTCAAAGCCTCAGCCATACCAATGCCTCTCTTGTCATATCTCAACAGATTATCATCGCCAGGCTGCCATGCAATGGCATTTAAAGAAAAAGCATAAGTAGGAATAGCGATTGGGTCGTCATCATACAAATACTCGGACACTTTTTCTTTAGGCACCAAAGTATCGAAATAAACTTTAGGAGTCATGTTTATTTCTGGGTGTATCGTACCGGCTGAATCTGAACTAATACGCGGGATTCTATCAGCGAATGTGTTAATAGGGAACAACATGCGATAATACATTGCCAACCACTGTACGGCCACTAAATCCGGTGTTGCCAAGAAATTATAGGTATTGTCTCCGGCAGCCAAAATAGTATCCAATAGTTGCGGAGTAGTTTTTGGAGCTGTCCCTTCAAAACATAAATTCACTTGACCGAAAGAGCTCATAAAGTCACGGTCGTTTTTCAAAATAGACGCCAATTCTTTGTAAGAATCCAGCAAGTCATGAACTGGGATAGGCTTGTGCTCATGAGCATATTTCAAGTCAGAGCCTAATGCCATCATACCCATCTTATTCTTCCCTTCCTGAGAAGAAAGATAAGAATGTAAAGTCTTGTATTCTGTCATAATTTTAGGTTGTTGTGTATTTTCTTTAAAAATTCTTGCTTCAGGGTTTGCATGCAATCTTTCCGCTACTTTTTCAGGCAATTTCTTTTTCAAATCCTCAGACTCCAATTTTTCCTTTTCGTCTTTAGCTTTGGTGTCCTCTACTTCCTTCTTGTCCTCGTCTTCTAATTTCTTCTTTGAATTCAGACCTAACAAATCTTTCAAAGCCGAAAGGACTGTGTTTTTTGTTTCCTCATCCTTAAGCTCTTCTTTTGGAGCTTCTGACTCTTGGACTTCTTGAACTTTGGGCTTAGCCTCCAATTCTTCCTTTTTTTCTTTTTCTTCTTCCATATTATTTAATTCTTCAAAATTAGAACTTAAAGTAATAAATTCCTTTTTATCACAATATAATTTATATTCCACTGGGATATGACCCAATTCATGTTTTACCGCATTGGCATTTGAAGGAATAGTAACTAAAGAGACTTCAAAAACATCAAAAGACTTTGTTTTTTTCTCTCCCCTCTCATTCTCTACTATTACTGCATTCCCGCCAATAGATACGGCTCTTATACAGCCTTCATTGTATAATTTCTCATACATCTTGCCTTTTTCGGTAGAAGCGAATACCAAAACCCCTGTCCATGCGTCATTTTCGAGTTTTATATCATCTATCCTGCCGATAGGCGGTTCCCATGACATATGTTGTTCTACAAGAACGGGATTTTTTAAATATCTGTCCCACTTTATAGACTTGTTCATTACCCTAAATCCTCTATCGTTTAGGGATTCATCCGATAATACTTGCCTTACCATTTTTATAATTTTCTATTAGTTCTTCGTTACCCTCTATTTTCATTTGCCGATAGTTCTCTTTCTTGTCATATTTCCCTAATACAATAGTATCGGCAAAAAATGTTTTGTTTTTGTCGGTATATACATAACCTTTTCTTGCTTTTAACTCTGTCATAATTAACCAGTTATTGTCCAACCTTTATCTGTTGCCGACTGTTTTTGCTCTTCCGTCAATTTTGCATATACTGCCGAATTTAGGGATAATGTCTGTGTTGTCGAAACATTAGCCAATCCGTCAAGTATGCTTTGTATGGATTCATCACTTAATTGCGATGATTGTGTAAAAGACAAATTTTGTTTTATGCTTTCAGGTGTAAATCGGACTTCTATAAGAGAAGTACATCCATTAAAGGGATTCTGTTGTTGGTTTGGTTCACATTCTGAAAAATCTAATTCCCCGACAATTGTTTGCAATGAATTTCTCCCATTAAATCCTAATACTATCCGAGAAACCTTTACTTTAGGGGAAAATGTAATTTTCTTCATTTTATCAGGAATAATATTAGGAGCTAAAGAAAATATACTACTACAATCTAGAGCCCTTTCAGGAATGTTTATAAGGCTTACTTCTTCTAAAGATGAACACCCATAAAAAGTATTTAAAAAATTCCCATATCTAGCCATACCTGAACAATCTACTATATTCCCTTCATTTATTTTAGTCAGGAAATAACAAGCTCTGAAAGCATTATTTAAACTTGTCCATGAAGATGTATCTACATTCATCTCCCTTACACATACATTATTGTAGAATATATTCATAGCATCATTATACGGAACATGTTTCATACTTAATATCCCATATAAGTTCTGATAACTCGTCTTTGTAGGGAAATTTTCTGGCAAAAACAATACATTTTCTGATATACTGGAGGGGATATTCCCAGAACCTTTCTCCTTATACTGGTCTGTTATCTGCCCGCTCGTGACAATCATATCTAACAAATCAGGGATATACTGCCCATAGCCGTACTTCCACATCATCTCTTCTATACCATAATGGGGATGTATAGGGGTGACGGGATTTATCTGCTTGTCTATAAGCTGCACAGAGCCTGATTTGGCTTTTATATAGGTTATGTCTATGGTAGAATTGTCCACCATGACACATTCGAATTTCATACGCCAGCATTCGATATCTTCTTCCGTGTCTTCCTTGTATCCCTGCTTGATAAAGTTATTCATGCCACGATACATAGGCAAAAAGTTGTTCCCTTGAAGTATATCCTTGAAAAATTCGGACGCCCGCTCCGTGAAAAGTTCAGTCCTTAGCTTATAGGCAAGATTACGCCTCCATTCATAAATATCTGTCTCTCCTGATAGGGTATAATTTACCAGCCTGTCCATTACTACAATGTCTATATTGATGTTGTCCCTTATAAGACCGCCAATATAAACCATATTGTTAGGGGCTGAATCTACGGTTACTACAATAGCCGGCAATGTAGTGTTTACTACTGTCCTTCCGTCCGATACATTAGACGTCAATACGGGTATATTATTCTCTATGACAATATCCGTTTGCCTGAAAAAATATATTATTTTTTTAGTCAATAACCCTATCATATGCCCTATTTTTCGCTAAAATATGAAGTTTTTTATTATCAATCAATTATTTATTGAAATTTTTGTTCCAAACCGTCAAAATCGCCTTATGCGCCCTCCTATATGTACGCTCGCCTACCCCCATGAATTGGCGGGCTGGTATTTGAGGGGGGGTCCTGTATATTTTATAGGCAGGCTGAACCCATCTTTTAGGAGACTTCCCTCCTTCATTCTGCAATTGTGCGTACGGAACGCTGGTTTTTAACCCTGCCATGTACGGGACATTGGTTATTTTCTTGATAGAATTGTATAACCTCCCTGTCCTCCTTAGTTTGGGATAAGGCAACTTTACACCGATAGGCGTATTGTGCACGTCATACATACGCTCTTTCCATTTCTGTGCCCCTCCGTCGTTAGTATATGCCTCTTTCTGGAAATTCTGCTTCGTTTCCTTGAGCATGCTTTCCGATATCGCCTTGGGCATTTCGTCCTTTACACAATTCCTAAGACTCTTGAGCTTGTTTATCATATTCTGCATCGTATCCGCCATCTTTCTTGCTTTTAGGGGTAAAAATGCTCTTTATCTTGTCTACTGTGTTGGTAATCCATGACTTGTTGGTGACTTTTTTGTCGATATCCCCTTCATCCAACCCCACTTTTTGCAAGAATTGTTCGGAAATCCGCAACCCTTGCTTGCTCAAAGTATCCGTAATCTGGATAAAATGCTTGACAGAGATACTCTTATCGGGAATAATCACTACCTGATAATCCGTCAAATCCTTGTTCTTTATCAATCTCGCCAATTTCGGCATGGTCTGGGTATTCGTCACCCTTAAAATGTCCTTGTTATCTTCGTCAAGGATATTCTTGTACAATTGCATGTGAATTTCCGCCAACTGCTCGGAATTCGTGTTCTTTTCGGTGTTCCCGATTAACGTACTTCCGGTGATAAGCTGCATAAGCTCGCTTTCCCACTTGTCTACCAACTCCTTGTGAGCCCTGAAAGCTTCGCTCGGAGCTTCAGTATTGACGGAATTTATCTCTACTTGGTATTTCCTCTCCTTATTCGTGGACAATTCGTTTACCTCAAAGGGCACTACCGGTGTGGCGGTAGGGTCATTTATCAATCTGGCGTATTCCGCTGCTATCTGCTGTGCTTCTTCGTTCTGCGCCTGATACCCTATCGTATAGCGAGGATAGGAATAACGCCCCGTCAGAATGCCCCAATTGCGATAAGAATTCACTATCTCGATTATAGCCCGTGTAACCTCCTGCATCAGACCTAATTTATAGTCTTCTTCAGGGGAAGCCTCGAAATAAAACATGTTGTCGTAATCGTCAAATTTAGCCACACTCTGGATATCAAAGGTCATATAACGTATTGCCCTGTTGAACATGTCTATATTCCGCATAGGAAAATCCGTTACAATGTCCTTTTCTATGTCTATCTGCTTGCCTGCTACCCCGCGAATCTTCGCGTTTAACGGAGCACGGCAAACAAGCTGCTTGAAAATGTTGGTCTGCGTAAAATATTTGGAGAATTTGTCGTCTATCCTGCTCATTTCCCCGTATTTCGCCAAAGCATAGAAGTTCTTTTGAGCAGGAACATATCTCTTGTCCAATAAGGACACCAAAAAAGGACTCGACTGTATAGCCCACGACTGCAAAACGCCATAGTAGTACAAATCACTGTAATTTATAGCCCTGTCTATCGCATCCCTCCAGTATTTCGCTGTATACGGAGTGTCATAATAGTTAATAAGATATTTTGACTTAACTACTCCAGTCCCTACAGACTTGGGAATGTAATAAGGGTCTATTTGGGGTGTATTCCAGATTGTCATATTAGCCTATATAATCATTTATGTTCGTTACTATTTTACCTATCGCGTTAGGCTCAGGCTTGTTAACCGCCCCAGTCATGCGGGATGTCCCAGACTTCATCCTGTGTATAGTAGACATCACACTGTTGTACTGGTTCGTGAAAACAGTACTCCACGCAAATGTAGAACCCATAAAGGCTGATGCCGTCAATACCCTTACCATAAAGAACAAATCAGGATGGACATCCTTCATTACCGGCAACATCTCCTCCAAATCGTATATATTCCCTATCTCGCCAGCCAAATAGCCTATAGCGGATACATAGGCGTCTTCCAATGCCGTCGGATTCATGCCTATTATCTCATCACATGTGTTAGGCTGTATCCATTGATATAAATCTTTTATCTCTATCATATTATAAGGACTTTAATTTCCCTCCTATCGCTATAAACATCTTCGTCTTCTTCTGGGCTGGATTGACTATCTTAAGATTCCTCCCCATTAACGAAACTCCTTTGGCTACCGCGTCCGGTATGTCGTCTTTCTTTAACGGACTCTCTTTCCTCGAAAACTCCAAAAACTGCTGCACCGTAATCTCTCCCATAGGAGTGTTCTTCATCTTGTCGTTGAACATTATCCCCCCATTCTTGAACAACGGGTCTAAAGTGGACTCAATGTTGTAAAACTTGTTACCGTGATTGCGCGTGTCCCACTCTATCGGACATATCCACCCCTTTTGCGCCTGAAAGTTAAGCAATGTTTTGTTGAAATCCAACGGAACTTGCTTTTTTTCAATGTATAAACGTGGCGTTATCGGACATTTTACATATAAGCTATATATGCCTTCCAACATCTCGTATGTGCTCCCCTGTACTGCATACACGTCCACCAACCATATCTTGTCTTTCGTCAACCCCAACAATACGCATGCCTTGTAATCGTTCTTTACACTCTCCTTAGCCGACGGGTCTACGTAGATTATATAGCGTACAAACGATTCTTCTTCCGGCATTGTCCCCCATGGTATATGGTGGAATATCTCTCCCTCCATCTCATCGTAATACTCCCCGTCCAAAAACCTACGCTTGTCTATCTTCGACAAACTCTTCATCGTCAACATGTAACTCGAAGATACATTTTCCTTGTTGTCCTCTACACTGAAATGCTTCTTGTACAACATCGCCTGTATACTCGGGTCTAACTTCATCCCTGTATCGTAATCCTCCTGCAAAAAAAACCTCTTGTAACTCCAATGATTCTTACTGCACGGATTCAACGCATACAACATCTTGTTCTTTACCGGCAACTTCTGTGCTAACCGTGTCAATAACTTACTTACCGGCTGCCAACTTATCTCACTTATCTCATCCAAAAATATATGTCCCCATTCCGTACTTAATATCGAATCATATTTCGACTCACTGTCCGAACTCCCCCGCAAACTCCCGAACTTTATGTACGAACCATTGTAGAATACCAAACTGTCGTCCTTGTTTACATACCGAGCAAACCTCTCTCCTCCTATCATCACCTTCTTGTAATCACTGTACCCCCAACGCCTCGAAATAGAATTCAATACCGCAGGTACTGTCTGCATCAACATACCATTGTTTAACGACGTAAACGTATTCCGTATTATCAAACAATTCGCTCCGTATCTTATACACTGAGTCACAAACCACGCAAATATCAAAAATGTCTTCCCAGCCCTGCTCGAACCGTAAAACAAATACTCTACATATCTGTCCTCATTCAACAAATTGTATAACTCTATCTGCTTATCGTTTAACCGCTCCGGCAATAGTATCATAGTCTATCTTATCTATTATCTCTATATTCCCCGTATCTCCACTCATTACCGATTCTGTTTCTTCTACCCTCTGCTCCTTGATTATCGTCTTCTCCGTCCGGTTGATACTGTCACTCGCTGCCTTGAACACATTCACGTACTTCATGATGACATCTAACTTACCCTTTAACTTGCTTATCGTTGCCGGACTATCCGCCACTTCTATGTCCCCTAATATCTCCTCCAACTTCTCCCTAACTCCTATCATGTCCAAAAACGCTACAGTCTTCCCAAATGTCGCCCTGAACTCTTCACGTACCTTGTCGTCTACTTCGTACTTCTTTATCTCACCACGCTCTTCCATTTCCTGCCTGCGTAGCGCCCGATCTTCTTTACCCTTGATTATGTCTATCGCTGTACCCATACAACAAAGGTAATACTTTTAGTCGAATTCCCAAATTTATTAATAAAGCCCGACCCCCTACCCCTGTTTACCCCTGACTCAAAAACAAAACAAAGGAAGTAATAACCTCGCTCGGGGCTGTGCCCCTCGCTTCGGAGCTAACCAATGCAACCCCTTATGTTATTCCGATTCCCAAAGAGATTCCCCGCTCCCTTTCCGCATCATCTCTTTTGCTTCATCCTCGCTTTGCTTTCTCTCGTCTGGCTTCCGGCTCCGTTATTCCTTCTAATCCATCGGTCGCCCCGCTCTCCTCTCTGTTTCATGTGGAACATTCCGTTAACATTCCCGTATTGTTTTAACTTAATTCAAAATGCAATATTAACATTTTCACCTCTGTAACGTTTTGTTATTCACCGCATTAGCAGACAGAACTGCGCGCGCACACGCACGCACGTTATGAATGTATTATCTATATGTATATATATACAATTCATATATAGTAATAATATATATAATATATAGACTCTGCATGTGGTTATTTCCTTTCTTTTTTTCTAAAGAAACCATCAAGCAATGTTAACAATAAAAAAGAAACACACAAGCGGGGTTTCCATGTGTGGGTAGTAAGGAAGGCAAAGGAGTAAAAAGTCGACTCGCTATAATGAGAGCGCAATATGTAAACATAGTATTCGATATGTTAATATATAGTTAAAACATATGCTATATAATACATTTTTCTGAGAAAAATGTTGTGTAATTTAAAGAAGTTTTGTATATTTGTAATACAGAAAAGGAAATAAAGAAAACGAAATATTAAACACAAACACTACACAACAATGTTACACTTACAGTACATAAAAAACGGGGTAAGGATACACACAAGTATTTTTGAAGAAGATTTGGACTCCTATATGAAAAAAGAGAAGCTAACGCCAAAAGACATTGACGGGAACAATTATCTTTTTTATGAGATTTGCAACCCATATATGAAAGAAAGTGTATTGTTTTTCGAGATGTACGACCATTTATTCCAAATATTAAGCATAGAGGATAATTATTCAGGAGAGTATTTATTAAGGGTGAAAGATTTGACAACAGACCAAAAATACCTCTTCAAATTTGACGAATTAGCACATAGCACAGTAAGGAAAGTAAACATAAAATAATAACCCTAAAAACATTATCAATATGGAAAGAATAAACATTGAAGACGCGAGAATACGCGTAGAATTCCGCAAAAACGAGACGAACGAAGTAATAAAAAACGAGTGGTTTAACGTCATATCATTTGACAATTCGGACGGTTTTGAGTATGACATGGATGAATTACTTGAAGAAACCGGAGCGGATTATTACGAGATCGTAGAATTTGAAGACATTCCGGAGGAACTACAATTGCCGGATAGCTTACCAAATGAAACCATAGACCTATGTAAATACTTTTATACGGGGGATGATGAATATTTCAAAGAAGCTTTTTTCTACTGGCTGGATAATTATCACTACAAATTATTAGATTCTGACATATTAGACTTAATAGATAGGGCTAAAGACGCTTATGCGGGATATTATGAAGACTTACAAACATTTGTAGAAGAGATGTTCAATGCTGAATTCCCTGAATGTACTGAACGTATAAAATATTATATAGATTTCGACTTATACGAAAAAGAGTTGATGTACGATTATTTCGAAATAGACGGACATATATTTAAACAATAAAAAATACAGCTATGAAGACAATAAAAGGCACTTATAGAGACAATAATTACTTTGAATACGAAGTAAACGGTAAAAAGTATTGGGTACAAGGTGAATTGTATTGGAATAAGAAAAGAAATAGACTTGAGCACACACACATAGGACCAAGGGGCGGAGAATATTTAATTTATTGGAACTTCTAAATAAAAGTAAAAATAATTATCATTTGAAAATAAATTAGTGAAAAATGAAAGAGATAAAAGGTACATATAGGAGCGAAGAATGTTTTGAGTATAAAGTACACGGCAAAACATATTGGATAACACCGGATAATAGCGGTATTTACTGGAATGTTTAAATACTATAATAAATAAAAGAATATGGAAGCACTAAATAATATATTAAATACTATTATATCAAAAGGCGAGATAACCTATAGACAAATAAATTATTTGATTAGGGAAAGTGAAACATTAAAAATAGACGTTTCAAAAGAGTTATGTAACTATGATATAAAATTAAACGGGGAAGACGCGGAAAAGGAATTGAAATGGTTAAAAAGGATAGATAATCGGCGCTTATGTGAATGGAGAGAAAAAAACGCAATTTCTAAAGCGACAAATAAAGATATCATATTTAAAGGGCTACACGAATTCGGGGTAAGTATGTACGAACCATATTATTACATAAATGGAATAGCGTACACCCATGGTGATAAAATAAGTATTGTTGGATAAAAAAGGATAATTATGTTACAGAAAATAAGATTAAAAGAACTAAACGATTTACACGGGTCGTTTAGATATAAGGACGAAATATATAAAATAATCAGTACTTTAAATGATGTTGATTTAATTAAAGGTACTGTTAACAGAGTCATAGCATGCAAAAATAAAGCTACCGGCAAATACAAAATAATAGATGTCGGGAAGAATGAAGATAAATTTGTTTTTGTAAAAACAAGCATAATACAAAAGAACGAAGAAGATTCCGGCTATTATGCGGACTTGACAGACATAAGACTAGCGCACATTAACCCTAAAAAGGTAGAATGTATGAAGGGGCGCAAAATTAGAATGGATAAAATTTCCGAAAAAAAATTGCTTAAATTCGTTTTTTGTGAATATGAATTGAACATGGGTACTTATCATCCGTTTTTATTGTCAAAAAAATGCTATTTTAACGATTTTTACGAAAAAGATGGACATACCTATACATGTTTCACGGCTGAAGGAATAAAAGGGGAAATGTTCCCTTTCGAGATAAAGGATTATTCATATGCGGGTCAAGACGTAATATTTAAATTTGATATAATATGAAAAAAAAAGATATTCTCAAAGATGCAAAGGAAATATTAGAAATGTTGCCAAATGCTTCAGAAAATGACATGTATTCTTTCATTTTTGAAATAAATAATACTATTAAAAGAGTGACAAATAATATGTATATATATCCATACTTAACATTACTAATAAAAAAGGAGGACAAAATAATTAAATACGTTTCTGCTAATTCAGGGGAAAGAGACTACGATAAAAGAGTAGATGAGATGAAAAACGAAATAATAGGGCATAAAACACTAAATAAGACAATAAAATGATAGGACTAATAAACGTAGAATTATTTTATAAACAAATAGCTTCTTATTTTATTTTTAATTACTTCAATTTTGAAGTAGGTGAAGACGAAAATGTTATTTTGAAAGATGAGATAATTATTTTAGACAAAATATGTGATTTCTATGCGGAAATACAAATAGAGAATAACAAGGCTATCGACATTAACTGCTGGCTAAAAACGTGGGAATTTACGGTAAAATATATGGGTGATAATGAAGAGGCTAAAAAAATAGCGTTGAAAATGATAAATGATTTTTTATCAGAAAAAGACAATTACAATATTTATTCAAAAGGATATTACTATGACAACTAAAAAAGACAAATTAAACGCTATTTGCGGGCTTATATTATTTCTGCTAATCTTGATTGGCGGAATGCTGGATACGCAAATACTAGAAGAGCAAAAAACAAAAGAAATTAATAATTACGCTGATACTGTAGAGGTATTTTTAAATGATAGTATAGTCATATTTAATTGAATAATCATGGACATAAATAAACAAATAAAAAACAACGTAGCGACTGTACAGACAGTGAACTACTACAAAGACATAAAGAAATTAGCCCTTAATTCGAATAATTTAGAGCGTTTTTGCCAAATTTTAGGAGAATCAAAGGGGCGGGCGTTCGTAGAAAACATTTTGCAAGCTTCGTACAATTCTAAGTTGAAATTCTGTAACCCGACCAGCATAATTTTATGCGGATTAGCTATTGCAACTACTGGGTTGTCATTGGTTCCCGCTCTTGGGCAATCGTGTATCGTCCCCTACAAGGACAACGCACAAGCACAAATAATGTATCGTGGATTCATTGAATTAGCTAATAGGACGCAAAAATTAGAGCGCATAAATGTCTCAGAGGTTCGCGAGGGTGATATTGAAGGTGTAGACCCGTTTAAAGGAGAAATAATATTGAAAAAATATGATTATGACGGCTATATAGGAAGAAAAAAACGGGCTTATATTGGGAATATTGCATATATAAAATATCTTTCAGGTGGTGAATATTTTAAATATATGACAGTCGAGGAGATAAAGGCACACGCTCAAAAATACTCGCAATCTTATAGGAATAAAACTGGATTATGGGTAACAGATTTTGAGATGATGGCTAATAAAACAGTAGCAAAAAGCCTTTTAAATTTATACGGGCCGAAAACGGAAAGCATGGAAAACGCAATTAAATATGATTTTTCGACACCAACGAACGAAAATTTAACAGATTTAGAATATTTAGACGGGACAAATGAGTAAAGGGAAAGGGTTAAATTTTTCGATGAAATGGACGAATTCGAGGTTTTTTCCTCCTTCACATGAAAGAATAAGAATTATTTTAGAAAGTGGAGATGTTAAAATAGGGGTGTTCCATCCAGAAAGCATACCATTTGTTTTCAATGTATATTATTATTCAAACGTAAAATTTTGGCAATATGATAGATAGAAAAGTATTTAGGAATTACGAAGATTGGTACAATTACCGGAAAAGCAATTATTTTATTGGAGGACATGATATAGCGGTAATAACTGGTCATGATGAATACAAAACGCCTTTAGATTGGTATAACGACTACCAAAGGGGGCAAGCAATGGAAAATGAAATTAATTATAATACCCAAAGGGGGCAAGCAATGGAAAATGCTATAGCTACTCTTTTTGAGACAGAGTCTACAGAGAGGGTGATAAAAGAAAGCGCGAAATACTTCGTTTTAAGCAACGATAATTACCCGCCCTATATAATTGCCTCACCTGACAGAGAATTATTTAAATTCCGAAGAAAAAACCGTATTGTCGTCGAAATAAAGGACACATTACGTATTGTAGATTTAAACGACCCCGAAACTTTTCCTAATTCGTGGTATATGCAATTAGTTTGGAACATGGGGGTAGGAGAATATGACGCGGGAATGTTAGTAGTATATGATGGACAAAAGCAACTGAAATGGAGGATGTTCGATTTTGACAAAGATTTATTCGAGTATCTTTTAAATGGGGCTAAAGAATTCACAGAAAATCACATACTTAAAGGGGTTCCACCGGCTCCAATTAACAAAGAGGATATTTTTAATATTACAAATACCTCTGAAACAATATCTTTGAACATTTCTCCTGAATACATGGAATTAGTCAATAGCTATAACGAGATAAAAAATAAAATAAAAATACTGGAGAAGGAGAAAGAAGATTTAGAAAACAAAATAGCGTTACTTTTCAACAATTGCAACGAATTAGTATGCGAAGGCGTAAGAGTGGCTACAATTAAGGACTATACACGTAACACAATAGACACTGAGAAGCTAAAAACTGAATTTCCGTTGATATATGAATCAGTAAAAAAAGAGTCAAAGGGTAAATCACTTAAAATTTTAAAATTATGATACTAACAAAAATAATTATTTATTTAGTCGTTTTAATATTATTATATTTCGCTGTTCTATTTTTAGGTATATATATAGTCCCATATATAGGCGTAGAGTTTTGCAAGAAATTTTATAGGTTATTTCCGGCAACATCAATATTAATATTTGGATTTTCTATGGCAAACAATGAAAACAACATACGGAAATTAGAAAAATTAAAAAAGATAGATAAAGAGGTAACTAAATATGATTTGGCAAGAAAAAGGCTTAAAAGAATAAAGAAATTAAAAAAATAATCGTATATTTGTAGTGTTGACTGCTACCAACAAAGAAGATATTCACGGTATATTACCGTAAAGAGGTTTGTTTTAGGGTAGCAGCTAAAATGAACCTCTTTTATTTTTCGACACGACCATGCAAAAAAAATCATTTATCCTACATTTAGATTCTTTAGACGTTTTCGATGATTTAAATAATCAGGAAGCGGGGGAACTGATTAAAACAATTATTAAGTATCAACGTTTAAAACATGATGGTATAACATTTGATTTATCAGAAATTGATAATACACTGATAAGGGTTGCTTTTAAGCCGTTTAAAGCGCAATTTGATAGAGATTATGAAAAATATTTATCTATTGTAGAAAGGAATAAATTAAACGGTAAATCAGGGGGGAGACCTAAAAAAACAGAAACCCAAAAAAACCCAGTGGGTTTTTTAGAAACCCAAAAAAACCCAGTGGGTTTTTTAGAAACCCAAAAAAAACCAGTGGGAAAATCTGGGTTTTTAAAAAACCCAAAAAAACCCGATAATGATAATGATAATATAAAGGATAATGATAATAAGAAAGAAAATAATATTATTCTTACAGATAATTCTACAGATAATAAACAGAATAACATTATAGAGAAAAAAGAGATAAAAAATATATCTAAATATAATTCTACATCTAATAACGATATATTTCTTATCTCTAAAAAAGAAGAAGAAAAAGACTGGAGAAAAGATTTTAATGTTTATTTGTCAGAATTACATGAAGAAGTAGACAAAATACTATGTGATGCAGAATGGATGGAAAAACAAAAAGAATTCAACCCTCCAGAATTGAACATAATAAAAACAATTGAATGCGCTATTGAAAACTTTTGGGGTACTACTGAAGGTTGGGAAAACAAAAAGAAATCGAAAACAAAAAAAATAAACTGGAAAACAACATTGGCAAAAGCTCTTAAAATTCAAACGAACCGCGTTTTTTATCCGAAAAATTTAGCAGGGGGGGCGCGCGGATTTGCAAAAAAGGAGACAATGGAAGAGCAAACGCAAAGAGTCGCGTTTAAGATTATGCAGGATATACAAGAGGGAAAAGATGATTCTTTATTCGGAATGATGTATAAAAAAAGACAATAAATAATTGCGATATGAACATACAGCAAATAAAAGAAGCTCAAAATTACCCGAAAATAAGCGAATTAAATAAAAACGAACTGTTTTTGTTTTCTATGGACATAGTAAAAAAGGCTTTTTTAAGGGTAAATCAAGAAACGACTGACGAATTAATCGAGGTCACAACAAAAGATGTCGCAACATTTTTAGAGGCGGAATGCAAAGCGCTAACCATAAAGGAGTGCGACATAGCGATAATTTATGGTTTATCTGGCGAATTTGGGGTTTTCTATCGTATGTCGGTACAAACTATCATCCAATTTTTAAAAGCCTTTAAATCGCACGTAAATCGCTCTCAGGCGATAATCGAAAAATACGGGAATGTAAAACAATTGGAAGTCCATTCTAAAGATTTTTCAATTGAACAGTTGTCGGATTTTGAAAGGAATGCTTCCAATGAATTCAAACAAACAAAAAGATTGCCTATTGGGTTACCATGTTTGCCAGTGGTTAAGTATCTGATAAGCAAAAACAAAGTGCGGGCAGAGACTTATTTAAGATATGTTTCAGAAGCTACAATAGCTGTAGAAAACGAAAATAAAAACGAAATACAAAAGCTGATAATGGCTAACAATACTACAAAAGAAGCTGTAATTGTGTACAATGCTTGCAGGAAATTATTAACTGATTATTACACACTAAAAACCAGATGAGATGAAAAGCGAGAAAGATATTTTACTTGAAAAGATGAATAAAGCGTTACAAAAAAGAGACTATGTAAAAGTAACTCAAATAAAAACGCAACTTGATAACTTGAATAAATATGAATTGATACCGGTTAAGGATTTGTTCGGGAACATGACTAAGGAACAGAAAGAAAAAGCGGTGTATGTTTGTAAAAAAATACCTCTTTTCGCTGATTTGCTTTCTCAGGCTGCAATTGAACTTACGAACATAATACAACAAGTAGATTCATCTTCTAATTTGGTATTAATGAAAGACTTATCAAAAGCTCGTTTTTACGCTGAAAGAGTAGTTAAAATTGTCGATGATTTAAATGATGATGAATTTTCCGAGTCCTTTGGAGAATTTGCTGATAAAGTAAATGCAGAAATAGATAATTTATTTGAGAGATATGGCAATAAGTGAAGTATACAATATTGATTGCATGGAGTATATGAAAAATATTCCTGACAAGTTTTTCAATCTTGTAATAGTAGACCCTCAATATGGAATTGGGGAAGATGGGAAAAGTAATCATAGTAGAAGTAAATTAGCTAAAGCAAAACAATATACCCCAAAACACTGGGATAATGAGCCAATGAGCCCACAATACTTCAAAGAATTGTTTAGAGTTTCTAAAAACCAGATTATTTGGGGTGCAAATCATTTTATTACACGAATTAATAAGGATTCTCCATGCTGGATTGTATGGGATAAAGATAATGGAGCAAACGATTTTGCGGATTGTGAATTAGCTTTTACTTCTTTCCCAAATGCAGTAAGAAAATTTAAATATAGATGGCATGGAATGCTTCAGGAAAATATGAAAAATAAAGAAATACGAATACATCCAACTCAAAAGCCAGTTGATTTATATGCCTATTTATTAAAAACATTCGCAAAAGAAGGAGACAAAATATTTGACAGCCACTTAGGCTCTGGGAGCAGTCGTATTGCAGCCTATAAGTTAGGTTTTGACTTTTACGGATGCGAAATAGATAAAGAATATTTTGCGTCCGCGAATGAAAGATTTGAAAACGAATGCTTAGGAATTGTTCAAACAAAAAACGGAGTATTAACACAGCAAAAATTATTCTGAAATGAGACAAGAAGTTAAGGAAGAGTTGTTGAGCATAAATGATTTATCCCGTAAATGTGGATATTTCTCATCTGATACCTTCATAAAAAATGGATATGGGTGCAATCATCCTAATTGTTATGATGGAGTATATACCTATAATGGGAAACAAATTAGTAGTAATGATGCGGAATTAATAGTTGCAAAAGGACTTACAAAAAGGAATATAAAGTGTAATAGGAGACTTTCAAAGAAGTTTATTAAAAAAGCGAGACGGTTACTTTTTTCAGAATATATAGACCTATGCGGAGTGAAGTTCCAAGGTGCATGTTATGCGTTTTCTTGCCCACTTTGTCGGTTAGCCTATCCAGAAGATTTCACAAAATTTGGGATAGACCTTGAAAATAGAGGATATGGAGATGATGAATGGGTAATTATAAATAGCACGATATGACACGATTAAACACAGAAAGACAAAATAAACTCGAACCTATCAGATTACGGACAGCAATAAATGAAATACAGAAATTAGGGCTAACAATCCTTAATTGCACTGATAAAATGATAGAGTTCGAGTACAAGGGGCAGCCAGTAAAGTACTTCCCTTATTCAGAATGGGCAACTGGAAAGACTATTAAAGACGGTAGAGGGTTAAACAATCTAATTAAGCAATTGAAACAATGAACTTATTTGCAGAAGAAATGGAGCAAACGGCAATCGAGAGAATACAGAAGTTCTCAAAAATTGCAAAGGCAATGGGATTTGAAATAAGATTAGGATTCTCAGGAGGGAAAGACAGTCAGGTATGCTATGACCTCTGCAAACGAAGCGGGATTGAATTCAAATCTTACTTCAATCACTCTTTTGAAAGCAATATCACTTTAAAGTTTATCAAAGAAAATTATCCAGATGTGACAAAGCGTAGAGACTATAAATACGGATTTATTGAAAATATTTGGCGGAATCATGAGGGACTATTACCGACCGTTCAATCAGCATATTGTTGTACAGACTACAAACACAACAGAAAATATGTAGATGAATGTTCAATTGTCGGAGTTAGAAAATATGAAAGTTTTAAAAGGAAAGAACGAACAGCATTTGAAATAAGAAACAAAACGCTACTAAAAAAGAATAAGAACCTTATAGATGATTATTTTGAGGAACATTGCCAATCAGTAGGAACTGCGGGCATTATACAACTAAAACCAATAATAGATTGGGCAGATAGCGACGTCTGGGATTATATCCATAAATATAATCTTCCAATTAATCCAGAGTATGAGTGGCGTGAAAGAGTCGGATGTATAGTATGTCCAAAAGCAAACCTAAATAGCAACTATATCGGACTGATGAGATATCCTAAACTTGTTGATTGTTTTATATATGCAAGAGAAAAAGCAAAACAAAATGGGGCTAAAATAGACTGGATAATCACCTCTGATAATAAGGACTATTCAAATGACAAAGTATATTATATATGTCGCTGGTTGAATCATTCTTTTATGCCGTTTACTGCAAAACAAGAAAAATTATACCTGAAATTCAGAGGAAAATACAATTTAATACACAATAAAAACAATAACTTATGAAGATTAAAATAGATATAAAATCAGTTTTTGGTAATGTGCTATTTTCTTTCGAGAAAGAGAATAACACAATTAAAGATACATTAGTAGAAGCTTATTTGGAAGACGCGGATTTGGAAGACGCTTATTTGGAAGACGCGGATTTGGGAAACGCTAGTTTGGAAGACGCTAATTTGAGAGGCGCGGATTTGAGAGGCGCTAATTTGAAAGACGCTTATTTGAAAGGAGCTAATTTGAGAGGCGCTTATTTGAAAGACGCGGATTTGAAAGACGCGGATTTGAGAGGCGCTAATTTGAGAGGCGCGGATTTGAGAGGCGCTAATTTGAAAGACGCGGATTTGGGAAACGCTTATTTGGAAGACGCTTATTTGGAAGACGCGGATTTGGGAAACGCTTATTTGGAAGACGCTTATTTGAAAGGAGCTAATTTGAGAGGCGCTAATTTGAGAGGCGCTTATTTGAAAGGAGCTAATTTGAGAGGCGCTTATTTGAAAGGAGCTAATTTGAGAGGCGCTGATTATTCAGAATATACATCTTTCTTGGCATATCAGTGCCCAATAGAAGGAAGTTTTATAGGGTGGAAAAAATGCGGGAGATATATTGTAAAACTAAAAATATGTGAATACGCAGATAGAAGTTCCTCAACGTCTCTAAAATGTAGATGCTCAAAAGCGGAGGTATTGGAAATACAAAATTTAGACGGGAGTAGAGCAGGTATAACCGAAATATGTTCCGATTATAATAAAGACTTTATATACAAAGTGGGTGAAACAGTTGAAGTAAAAGACTTTGATAAATGCCGATGGAATGAATGTTCAAATGGGATACATTTTTTTATAGATAGGAATGTGGCTGTAGCTTATATAAAATGACTATGAAGAATTTTTTAGGTGGAATTAAAAAAGCAGAATTAAAAATTATCGTTGCTGGGGAATCCGGCAATCCTGAAGAATTGATTAAGTCTGCAATATCTGTTGCACAATTTTTAGAGGCAAAAGGATTTGATGCTGTAATAAAATTCTCTTATAAACAAACTGAAGACTGGATTAACGAACATAAATTGGGATATGTAACTATAAAAGAGATATGAATTATGGGAACAAAAGAGAATAAATCACCTTGGATTAGTATTAGTGAACAACTTCCTCCAGAAGGAGAAGAAGTTTTAGTAAGACTCAAAAATTATAATTATACCCCAAGGATTATGTTTTACAGAAAGAAAGATAATATATGGGTAGAAGACGATGGAATGTTTTTTGATTCTTATGTAGATGGAGATGATTTATGGATGAGAATACCTGACTTGGAGGGCTGAATTATGGAATATGACCAAACACAAATCTTTATAATTAGGGGACTAAACGACTGTAGTATACATTTTAGCTTTACAGATGATGGATTATCAGTTAGCGTTTTCACAAGAAATGGACTACAAGGAGAGTTTTACTTTAATGAAATAACTTTAAAAGTATTCGCTTATGCCTACAAAATGCATTGTGAGAAAATCAGGGAACTAAATGAAAAAGAAAGAAATTCCTAAATCGTGCGACTGTAGAAACTGTATGAATGCAGGAGAAGCAAAAGACTTCATGGTGTTTTGCAGTGTCTTAAATATATATCGTTCTGTAGGAATTAGACCGTATTGTGCAAAATTTAAAAATAAATAGACATGGCAGAAATAGAAAATGTAGTCATAATAGATAGATTTGATTATGACGAACTGGTAGAAAAAGCAAGGATGACAGATGAAGAAATTAAAAAAGAAGCTGAACGCATTTTTATGCAAGAAAATGGAGTCCTTGTAAGAATTGAGTTTAACGAATATCCCAATTCAAAAAACTTCACAGCTCCTATTGGATTTATCAGAGGCGGAGAAAAAGAAGATATTTATAATGCATTAAATGATATTGAACCAAAAATAAAAGACTGGATGGACGAAAATTTTAGACTATACACAAAAAGATTAAGGGATAAAAATATTACTGAGAAGAATTGCATCGGACTAAGTAAACGGGTGATTAATTTAGAAGAAAGGCTCAAACTTTTAAAGATTAAATATACATACTTATTATCTTATGCTGTAATAATATCTATGATAACTATTTTCTTATTATGTGGAATTTAAAAATAAATTGTATGGGAAAGTATATTTTTCACCACAAAAAGAGTATAAAATTGGATATTATAGCGAAGAGTGGGTTGCATTTAATTTCACTATTTCCAGCGATAAAGTAGTATTGTCAAACATATAAAAATATAAGAAAATGATACAGACAAGAATAAATCACGCGGACATCTCTTGGGAAGAATTCCCTATTTTAGCGTTTAATCCAGATTTAAATGTTATTATTATAGCCTTAGAAAATGGTGATTATTTAAAGGGAACTGTAGTCAATTCTGATAACCCAGAACATCCAATTGGGAAATACTACGAATATTGGGAAAAATCCCAATTTTGCCCTTTTGAAGATGAAGTAATATTAAAAAACAAAAGCAAATGAAAAAGTATAAAGCATTATTACAAAAAATGGTATATGGGGGAGAAGGTTTTATTCCTTTTGAATGTGTTTGTTTAGTTGACCTATCAACTCGTGGAGGAGAATATACAATATGTGGGAATGCAATACCTGATTCTCATTTAGATTTAGAAGGATTTGAAGCTATAGGAACCGAATATTACGGGTCTATAAAAGAGGTTAATTGCCCTCGGTGTTCAGCAGTAATAGAATATATTAAATCTTTAAAATAATGAAAAAGATACTCGGAGCGCACAACGCAAACACATATCTGGAACCACGCAAATGGTGGATGAGACTGATTAACTTTACGTCAAAATGCCAGAAGTTGACAATAAATGACCAGTTCAAACATGGAGTAAGATACTTTGACCTCAGAATAAGATATGATAAAAAATTAGGTATGTTTATAAATTGTCATGGATTGGTAGAATATTATGAATCGCTAAGTATTACTGTTTATAATTTAGCCTATCTTGCAGAAAAAATAGCACCAGAACCAATTTATATTAGGTTTGTGTATGATGATACATTTAATAATAATATAAATGATTACAATTTTACCGATTTATTTATAAAACAGATATTACCTCTTTTTCGTCATGACGGAAATGTCATTTGGCAACTTATAAAAAAATCTTCGTGGGAACGTATAGATTCAGGCAATAGCCCTCAACCCACAATAGTGGACTGTTTCAAAAACTACAGAGGCTATAAGTGGATTCCTTTCCCGCAAAGGTATATATATAAACATAAAGAACATTATCAAGAAATCATAGATAATACAAGGGTTGAAAAAGATACAGTATTCCTATGTGACAGAGTAGATTTATTCAAAATAAAATAATATGGCAACAAGTAAAAGAACATGGCAAAGATTCGAGGCAGCAGTAGCAGCCCTTTTTGGGACTAAAAGAGTCCCCCTTTCAGGTAGCAATTCAGGGCATAATACTCACTCCGATTCTATGCATCCTGATATTTACATAGAATGCAAACTACGTGAATCGTTTTCGATATGGAGATTATTCGATGATACTTCTAAAAAAGCTAAGAAAGAGGGGAAAATACCTCTTGTAGCTATAAAGGAAAAAAACAAAAAGGGATGTTTATTTATTATAAGTCCTGATAACTTAAAAGAGTTAGCGGATTTATACAACTCGGATAAACAAGAAAATGAACGAGAAATATACGTTGAATTATAAAATTTAATATATTTGTGTATGGAAATGATTGTTATTGAAATAGATTTGAGCCAAATCCCCTCGGATAAAATAAAAAATTTCCTGCGGAAAAATGGGAATGAAGCCAATGTTGTTAAGCTATGTGCATGTAAACGTAAACAGCCAGACCCTTACGGAAGTGACATTACAGTTTACATAAATCAAAATGCAGAAGAAAGATTGTCAAATCAACCTAAAATATTCTGCGGTAAAGGAGTTGAAATAAAAACAAATAAAACAGAGACACAACAAAACAATAATAGTCGAAATAATAATAATGATGATTGTCCTTTTTAATTTAAAATATAAATCATGGAAACAGAGGAAATTCTAAATATTATACAAGCGTCATTAAAAATATGCGCTGAGAATATTAAAGCCCGTCACTGGACTATGGTAGGGCACGACTTTATGACTTATCATCCGTATTTTGACGAAATAAACGAAAAACTAATAGATTTTGTAGATGAAATTGCGGAAAGCACTGTAGTAACCGGAGGGATACCGCCCTATAATTTTGAACAATATTTAAAATTTTCCTTTATAGAGCCTATTAAATTTATTCCTTCTCTTGAAATGATGCTAAAGGATACTATATCAGAATTTCAAAAGATATATGATTATATAAATGATAACTTCAACCAATTTGACGATACAACGGCAGATTTAATGGTTAAAATAACAAGAAAAATAAGAGACAAATACCTATTCTTTTTAATACAATCTGACAAGCTTAGTTTTAGTTAAACATTATTATTCATTATTTTTAATACGTATTTATCCCGTTTGTTTGTGAAAATAGACGGGATTTTTTATATTTGTACATATCATTAAGTACAGCATTTCGGAAAACAGAAAAATTGGCAAATGAGGCTCCCCAAATTGTGAAATTCGGGGAGTTTTTATATATTTGCATAGTGTTTAATATTCGTATGTATCTACAACGGTTTGTGAAAATAGTTGTCACCACTTAATTTTTTTCATATTAAATGATAATGTAGAAAAGGCTACAACGAAAGTTGCAGCCTTTTTTTAATAGCATGAGAATATTTCTATCCTCTATACTACCAACACACTAAAATGTTAGAAAATTCCATTGTGCACCAAAACCGAGATATGGAGAAAATTTATTACAAGAAATGGCGTAACCATATCCTGCCTGCAATCCTAAGCTGAAGTGGCTTTTCTTTTTTTTAATATGCGTTTCAGTTTTTGTTATGGTTAAATACTTGACTGGAGAATAAACCTCTATCTTTTTAGCCTCTACCTTATATCCGGTCATACATATTGAATATGTAGAATCTTCAAAACAGTATTCAGATATCGGTATTTCTACTTCTGCCGGCTTAGAAAGTTCAGGGACATACAACGTGTCCCTGATAGTCTCCTTTATTTTGATGTATTTTGGAATCAAAAGCGTGTCAATGATAGTATCTACCCTCGTTATCACGAAAGTGTCTGTATGAGCCTCTATTTGGGGTGTATTGGCATGTTTGCCTATGACATAGCCACAAGCAAAGGACAGAAAGAGCGAGAGAACCAATAACACCCCAAATTTTCTCATTTCTTAAAATATAATTCAGATTCTGCCTTCCTTCTCTTTACAAGCCCTGAAAGCACTTCTTTCCCCGCATATATCCATTTCTTGAACTCATTAGCGATAGTAGGGTCATTCGGATTTAATTTCACTTTACGCAAAAGTGTAGAATCCGAAAAGTTCTTCACCCCGACATTATAAGTAAAAGAGACTAATGCGTCAAACTGGTTTTGTGTCAATTCCACATCCATAGTTGAGCCGGATACTATATCTACAGCATTAGAAATATCATCTAAAAGAAATTCCGTTGCTTTAGCCTCTGTTATTACATCGCCTTCTTTTACATTATATGTATGCCCATACCCGATAGTCCATACTCCGGCTGGGCACTTATATGCAACCAGTCTTAACCCCTCAAATTCCTTTATAAGGTTAAGCCCCTTTTCTCCTATTTGATTCAGATGCTTCATGTGTTTCAAATTCTTTAAAATATGGTATTTTCTTTACTATCTCAAAGCTTACTATATAATGTATAAAAGATATTGCCCTATTATTCGGAAGCAATGATTTTATGTTAGTCAGTATGTTCAATGAATAAAAATACGTGACGATTGCTACAATTGCCGATATGCACTGTAACGCCATTTCTTTGTTATGGAATTTATTACCTATAAAATAAACGCTCCCTACTAAAAGATAAAACACTAACATCTCACATAAGCAGAAGTAAAACTTTTTGCATTTAAACGTTTTCTGTTTTACAATGATATCTTCTATCAATCCTATTATAAAGTTTATCAAGAATATATAAGCGATAATTATAACATAATCATATATAGGGGCTATGTAGCTTATTACTACAGCAAATAAACTCCCTAAAAATCCCTGAAACCCTCCCGCCTGATTCTCCATAATTTAATTCCTTGTTAAATATATAATAGCATTTATTGAATATGCGTAATTGCCTGATATATCATCTATCAAAATCTGGACTTGTTGATTACCTACTGTATAATTAACCTTTGCCAATTTTTGTATAAAATTTGATGATTCATCATAAACAGAAAGGATAATACTTTGTGCTCTTGCTGATATAAAGTTTATAGTTACAACTGGATTATTAGTGCCATTGCCATAAGTCTTTGAATTATTTATACCAGCAGTTTCAAATAAAACTTTATTTTGAGTTTCACTCCCGCTTTTTGCCATTCTTAAATTAAGATAATATACCGCGTTACCATTTAAGAAAAAAGGAGTCAGGTTAAGTTTATCATCAGTAACGGCAAATGCAGCAATTTTCGAGGAGTCTATGCTATAATCTATAATTTTTTCATTTGATACTGAACCGGATTGTAGTGCGTCATTAGATATTGAGCCTAATCCAATGTTCCGCTCTGTTACTTGATAATCCCCTATTTTAGCCGAGGTGACGGCTCCGTCAGCTATATCTGGAGTCGAAATAGTACCGTCAGCTATCTTTTCGGAGGTGACGGCTCCGTCAGCTATCTTTAGGGTTCCTACAGCCCCATTTGCTATGTCTGATAAACCTATACTTGACGGTAATACCAGATTAGCCCTCCAATCGTAGGTGTGGTAGAATGAATACCCGTCCATACCTACAGCCCATGTTAAGTCGATTGTAGCCACTTCGGATATTCCTGTAGGTTGAGTATTGCTAAATAATGCTCTTTTTATAGCTGTATATTCTTGCCCTGTTTCTGACGAACGTTGTTCTACATCGCTTAACCATACATATACAGTCGCTCTATTTTGTTCTGTAACAGTAAATGTTTTATTGCAGGTCGCAATTATTATAGTCCCTGTAGCTAATGACGGTAGAGATGAAGAGGTTTTAAATATAAGCTGGGTAGTCCCAGAAGTAAAAGTAGCCGAATCCATCTCATTAGACATACTAATATCAATGAATTTGTAATTACTTGCCCCTAAAAATATCCCTAATGCGCTTTGCCAGTTATCAAATGCGCTTACTAAGTCATTTATATAAACAAGATTGCCATCATCGTTTATATATGATAATATTGTGTCTTTGAGCATATTGTACTGATTTTAGTTTATATTTTATTCCCCATATTATTAATGAATCTACAGTTTGGGTAAATTCTGAAAATGTATCTTTATTTTCTTCTAAATAAGACGGGTAATTTATAATTACTCCTGTTGTCAAAGATGAAGTATATAAATATGACTTTCCCCCAGTCGTATAGTCTTTATCGCTCCAATATACTTTTTCGCCAGCTTCATAATCTGAAGGATATAGATATACTTTATTTGAAGTGACATTTATAGCCTCTATATGCCTCCCGTCAGGGTCGTATAGGTCATTAAGAATATCTATTACTTGTTGCTTCCCATATTGGCAGGCAGAGATTTTATATGCCCGTTGCCTTTTTGTATTATATTCGTTCCAGAGTAAGATAAAAGGATATAACAAACATAACAACAGCTTATAGAAGTTGTTCAACCGGTATTCATTATTTACCATATAATTAGGTCTGTTTATCTGGTAAATAAGTTTAGGTATATTTATTTCTCTAAACGGGAACATAGCTAATATTTAAATCCTCCGCAAAATTAAAATATCCTGATACTAATTTTATCATTCCATTTTCCGCATTATATGTCAGTGAACCATTTGTAGAAACAACGTCAGGGATATATGCTGCTTCAACTCCTGATACTTCTTGGAAGGATTTTTCTAAATCGTTTATGAACAATGGAGCGCCTAACACTATATTCTGTTGTATAGTCGTTTTCATGGATTCTATATCATTTTTCACTTGAGCAAGAGAATTGCCGGCACTGTAATACACTGTCATACCTTCAGGGAATGTTAATATATCCGGTTCTCGGCTCTGTATAAATAGATTGAATCCCAATGGTATAAAATTCTCGTAGTAATCTTTGAATGCCGTAAACTGGTCTGAACTCAAAGGAGTTAGATTGCCTGTATTGTCGGTAGTAGCTACATTTAATATTATACCTCCTTCAGACGTCGATACTGTAGCCTGCTTTATAATCCTGTTATTCTCATTTATAGGATTATACCCCATTTCTTTAGTATCATTATCCAAAATTACCAGATTATCCCCATATTGGAAATATAAAGCCTTATCCAGATAATAATCTTTACGTGTTACTCTTAAACTCCGAGCTGTATTGGCTA